>Ga0307378_10012204_pt1 | contig 10995 bp, 8 predicted proteins | sample UN1MG_FD_202238 | JGI IMG/M metagenome (GOLD analysis project Ga0307378, IMG submission 202238) | Soil microbial communities from Risofladan, Vaasa, Finland - UN-1 | ecosystem: Environmental > Terrestrial > Soil > Coastal area > Acid sulfate soil | place: Finland: Risofladan, Vaasa | collected...
CGGATGCTCAACCGCCCACAGAAAAAGGAGATCCGCCCACATTTTCTCAATACGAAGTCGATGTTTTGAATACATGGGTTCGCGAGGGGGGGGGCTCTCTTTTTGATCACCGACCACATGCCCGATCCCACAGCGATCGAAAAGCTTGCAGATTCTTTTGGCATCCAAGTTAACAACGGATATGTTCTCAATGGTTATTTTTCGGGTCAATAAAAACCTATTGTTTTCAAAAGGTCAAACAAAAGCCTCGCTGAGAGTCCCTTAACAAACGGCCATAATCCCTCCGAGAGGATTAATGCTATCGCCACTTTTTCCGGGTCTGTATTCAAAGTAGGAACAGAATTTGAACCTGTTTTAGTATTAGGGCCTGAAAAAAGATCCTGGATTCCTAAAAAATTGTATGACTTCCATAAGGATACTCCGAGCATAAATGTCGGCGGGTGGTATCAAGGGGCAGTCGCAGAATTCGGAGAAGGGAAGGTCGCTTTTTTCTCTGAAGCCGCCATGTTCACCGCACAGATCTTCAATCAAGGCCGAATGCGGGTTGGCATGAATCACCCCTTAGCGAAGGGCAACGCTCAGTTGCTCCTGAATGTGATGCACTGGTTATCCGATCTGCTTTAGATGATAAGAATCCGATGGCATTTTAGTCTTTTTTCCATCTGTCTCTGCAGGTTTCCCTTCAGTGTGCTCTAAATGATCAGCCGAAAAGGGATAATAACAGGATCAATGCTATTAAAATCCGTGTTATTTTTATCAGAGATCTCCCGATTATCTCCAAAAGCTTTTGTAGACCTGGAAACATCATAAGTTTCTGTACTATATTAACCGTTCCAAATTTATCTCTTTATTTCTGGATTAATTATCTGTGATACCAAGAAAGTTCAAGTATAACTTGGCTGATTCCTTTGGCGTCTCAATCATCGGTAGATGACCGACATCTTCCATTATAACTAATTTTGCTTTTGGCATTACAGATTGGAGAATCCCACCACCCGAAGCATGTAAAACTTGGTCACTGGCCCCCCATAAGATCAAGGTTGGAACCGGCAGGCCGCTAAGCGTAACTTCCAATGGAGGGGTATCTGCGGCATTATGAATCTGCTTGTAAATTTTTTGATTCAGCGGATAGTGATCGATTGCCTCCTGGGCAAGATAGCGTTTAATAGGTGGCGGGATAAACGGCTGTTTAACGAATACAAAGTCAAGCAGCTGCTCATAGCCTTCAACGCTTTCTGCTATTAACGGATTAGTTCTCCCCTCATCCAACATGCTTCTAATTTCACCTGGATCAGCGGATGCAACACCGCCGGGTGCGATAAGCCAGAGACTTTTTACATCCTTTGGATACCGGGCGGCGTATGTTCCCGAAATGGCACCTCCCATCGAACTCCCGGCCAAGTGAAAGTTTTTGAGTTTTAAGGCTCGGACAAATGTATACAGCCGTTCAGATTGCGCGGCAATGGAATAGTTAGCCTCGGGATTCCGCGTGCTTTCGCCAAAACCCGGAAGGTCGGGAGCTATCACCCGAAAATGGGGTGTAAGATACCTGCCTATACGTGTCCAATTATCTTTGTTTGCACCGAATCCGTGAAGAAGAATAAGTACATCTCCCTGGCCTCCTTCAAGGTATTCAATATGTAAATCCGCCACCTCAATACTATGCTGATCAAATCCAGCTCTGCTTCTTTCTATCTTTTGTACAAGCTTAAATGTTACTTCGGGTAACAGATAGTAGATACCGATAATACTGAGGATAAGGGCTAGAGGGATAACGACAAAAATTGTTTTTGTTGTTTTACGCACGATACTTCCTTTGCTTTTTTATTTTTTTAGCTCTTCGAGTTTTTTCCTGGCATTGACACTTTCTGGATCGAGCTCCAGGGATTTCTCAAAGAACTCCCTCGCTTTATCTTTCATTCCCTTTTTTGCATAGGATTCTCCCAAAACTTTAGAATTGAACTGGATACGCAAACCAAAGACATGATCCTCAGCGATGATTTTGATCTTTGAATTTGCTTTATTGGTAGGAAAATTCTGTTCTGCATATGCCATGTTCCCTTGATAAAAATAAAACAGACATAGCAAAAAAATCGACAGAAATACAGAAACCATTCTGAGCCTCATCATCCTCATCTCCCCAATCAGTTTTTTTCCGAATCTTACTCGACTTCATATTCTATAACGCATGGAAAAGAAAATATGATGCTGTTTTTAAATTATATTTTACCTTATGGTATAGTAATAATCTTAAAATTTAAAGAATAATGCTTCTTAATTACCTCAAAACTGCTCTCAGGAACATTAGAAGAAACTCTCTGTTTTCTTTTATTGCCATATTGGGACTTGCACTTGGGATGGCCGCCTGCCTATTGATTCTCCACTACGTGAATTTTGAGAGAAGTTATGATCGATTTTATAAGAACAGCGAGAGGATATATCGCCTGCGCTACGAGCGCACCAGTGATTTGGGGCAAAAAGTCCAATTTGCTTCCTGCTGTCCCCCGGCTGTAGACGTTATTCGGGGCTCTTATCCGGAAGTGGAAGAAATCGCTCGAATATTCAGATACCGTGCCGTTGTTTCTCCAAAAGATCAAGATATCCAATTCAGAGAAGAAAGGATGTATTTCGCGGAATCTGAGTTTTTTAACATATTCGATCTCACTTTTGCAGAAGGCAATCCTTCAGACAAAATGCGCAAAGCTAATAACGCATTTATGTCCCAATCCACAGCAATAAAATATTTCGGCAAACAAGATCCCGTGGGACAAACTATCACTGTGGATGGAAAAACCGATTACACTGTCACAGGGATTTTTCAAGATGTTCCATCCAACTCCCATTTTAAGTTTGATATTCTCCTTTCATACCAGAACTTGTTTTCAATCTATGGCCCCGAAGTCCTCCAATCCTGGGGGCATACAGGCTTTTTCACATATATCAGGTTTCGCCCTGATGCCGACCCTGCTTCATTTGAGAAGAAGATGGAAAAACTCGTTGAAACTCATGCCAATGAAATGATGAGTTTTTACAAAGTTAAAATCGAACTCAAAATGCAACCGTTAACAGATATTCATCTGACATCGCATTTTATGCAGGAGTACGAAATCAACGGCAACAAATCCTCCATCGATATCCTCCTGATCGTGGCTGTTTTTATCATATTTGTGGCTTGGATCAATTATGTCAATCTATCTACATCCCGTTCTTTGACCAGGGCTAAAGAGGTAGGATTGCGGAAAGTCGTAGGTGCTTCCCGGCACCAGTTGATCGCCCAATTTTTTTGCGAAACATTCCTTATATGTACACTGGCCATAACACTCGCATTAATTCTAATTCTCGAATTTTTGCCCTTATTCAGCAGGGTAACCGGCACTCCATTGGTAGATGATCTATGGAAAACATCATGGTTTTGGATAACTCTGCTAGGCCTGTTCTTTGCAAGCGTTTTTTTCTCCGGATCTTACCCTGTTGTTGCTCTGTCCACGTACAAGCCAGCAGCGGTTATCAAAGGCGAACTAGGAACAACTCCTAAAGGAATGAATCTGAGAAAATCACTGGTTGTATTTCAATTTATAATGGCCTTAGTACTGATAACATCCACGCTTTGCATTTACAATCAGATCGACTACATGAAGAATCAAAAGTTGGGTTTCGACATAGACCATATCCTCGTGACCAACACACCTCGAGTCCAGTATGAGTCTCTTAAGGAGTCATTCACAACTTTCAAGGAAGAGTTGCTCAGACAACCTCAGATCAAGAAAATCTGTGTGGTTTCAGAAGTTCCAGGCAGGCAAATCATGTGGGATAACGGTGGGATTCATAAATCTGGTGCAGATAAGAGTCAAGGCAAGAACTATCAGATCGTCGGTGTGGATTATGATTTTGTAGATGTTTTCGACCTCAATATCCTTCAGGGGAGAAATTTCTCCAAGGAATTCCCGGCTGATAAGGATGCTCTCATCCTTAACGAAACTGCCGTGAAATGGATGGGATTCATCAGTATCGAAGAGGCCATCGGGAAAGAGGTGGATTATTGGGGAGTGCTCTATCCCATTATCGGTGTTTTAGGGGACTATCACCAACAGTCTCTTAAAGAGGCCTTTGAGCCTCACATCTACAGGTTTTACCCATATGGTCGTCCGCCATGGGGGCGATTTGCTATAAAGATCGATGCTCAAAATATCAAGGAGAGTCTCCAACTCGTCAAAGAATATTATACAAAGTTTTTTCCCGGCAATCCTTTTGATTTCTTTTTTCTGGATGATTATTTCAACCAGCAGTACAAATCGGATGAACTCCTAGGAAGAGTCATAGGGCTTTTTTCCTTCCTAGCCATTTTTGTAACCTGTTTGGGGATATTCGGTATGTCTGCGTTTATGGCCATCCAGCGTACCAAGGAGATCGGTATCCGAAAAGTTCTTGGAGCCACAACAGGCAGCATTCTTAAATTGCTCATGAAGGAATTCCTTGTATTGATCGGTATTTCCCTGATTATCGCCTGGCCTCTCGCTTATTGGGGAATCCAGCAGTGGCTCAATGCGTTTGCCTACCGAATGCCATGGAGTGTTTTTTTGTTCTTACTGCCTCTAGTAATCGTTTCTGCTGTGACGATTGCCACAGTAAGTTCCAACATCCTGAAAGCGGCCTTGGCCAATCCTGTTGATTCCATCAAGCACGAATAACAGGAAGAAAAGTTTCCCTATTTACCAATCCAGGCGATTCATTCAGATTTGAGTAGATCTAACTCATAGACTCGCGGCCACATCTTACCCGTCACAAATATTCGTTTTCCTTCCGAATCATAGGCAATACCGTTCAGCACATGATCCATGTGTCCGCGATATTGTCTGGGGACTAATTCACTCAAATCAATAATTCCTGTGATCATTCCTGAACTTGGATCTATTCTGATTATTCTTGATGTCTGCCAAACATTGGCAAAGATGACACCCCCGATATACTCCAGTTCATTGATTTTGCGCACTGAGCCATTGTGGTCATAAACCTCAAGGATTTTTTTTGGCGCAAAAGATATCGGATCGATAAAATAGAGCCTGTGCGAACCATCACTTATTATCAGGTGTTTTCCGTCATTCGTGATGCCCCAGCCCTCTATTCGAAATGGATACCTAAAAGTTTTAAGGAGTTGAAAACTCTCTTTATCATAAACAAATCCGGTTCTGGCATACCATGTTAGCTGAATAATTTTGTCTTGAAAGATTGTGATTCCCTCGCCGAATAAATCCTGAGGCAGTTTGTATTCCTTGAGGATCTCACCACTCTCGAGTCTGATCTTTCTCAAGCTTGAGAGGCCATATTTCCCGGTTCCTTCATACAGAAATCCATTGGCAAACGCCAATCCTTGTGTAAAGGAACCCGGGGAGTGAGGATATGTGTTGACGATTTTATACGGAATCTTGGCTGGAGGCTTTTGGGGTATTGAGGCCTTACTTAAAAAAGTAGAGAAAAAAAGAAAAAAGAGACATGGAACAATTGTGATTTTGAGAATGTTGACTGATTTCATTTATTTGAAAAAATGAACTGAAGTCCCCGCTCCAAGCTGCTATCAGGGACATGGCCTTCGCCTTCAAGAATAACGAGGTTACTGATAAAGTCTTGGGGAGCATTCGTTCGTCTGGATATGAGAATTCTCATCCACAGATTTTAATCGAAAAGTGTAAAATATTACAACTCTCTTCTGGGGACTGTCCAATTTGGATTAATGTTCTTTTGTTCCTTGATAAGATGACACATGTACATTATAATGTACATATTATGAAATCAAAGACCTACACTGAAGCCAGAGAAAAACTGTCTGATCTCATCGAAAAAGTCTGCGAGGACCACGACCCTTTGATCATCACTAAGCGCAGGGACAAGGCTGTGGTCATGATATCTCTGGAGGATTATGAATCTCTTAGGGAGACATCTTATCTTCTCAGGAGTCCACGCAATGCACGACGGCTGTTGGAATCAATCAAAGAGCTCGAGGAGGGGAGAGGTACAGCAAAGGATCTTCTCGATTGAAGATTGTTTTTTCCACTCAATCTTGGGAGGATTATCTCTACTGGCAAAAAACCGACACGCGCGTACTAAAAAGAATCAATGACCTTATAAAAAACATAATGAGATCTCTCTATAAAGGAAAAGGAAAACCAGAACCTCTCAAGCATGCTTTGTCAGGTTATTGGTCCAGGCGAATAAACGATGAACACAGGATTGTTTATAAAGTCAAAGAGGATTCCCTGCTCATTGCACAACTTCGGTTTCATTACTGACTCGTAAACAAACTAGAAAGGATGTTGTTGAATATAAGGGTAGGGGAGGGGATTCTCCTTGTCCTATTCATATCTCAGGCTATCCACAGGATCGGCGCAAGCTGTTTTAACGGTCTGAAAAATAAAGGTGAGCGTGGCTATAAACATCGTCACAAAACCAGCCAGCACAAAGACGATCCATCCGATATTCACCCGATAGGCAAAATTCTGCAGCCATTTGTTCATCATGAACCATGCTAAAGGCCATGCAACGATATTGGCAAGAAAAATCCATTTGATAAATTCTTTGGAGAGAAGCACTATTACACTCCCTGTTGAAGCTCCGAGCACTTTCCGGATGCCGATCTCTTTAGTCCTTATCTCCGAGGTAAAGGAGACGAGCCCAAGAAGTCCAAGACAGGCGACCAGAATGGATAGAGACGAAAAGATAATAAAGATTTTCTGCATTTTCTTTTCACGTTCATACAGTTGATTTACACGATTATCCAGGAAACTGAATTCGAACTGTTCTCCGGGAAATGCGCTTTGCCATTTGTCTTGGATAAAACCGAGAGTCCTCTCGAAATTTCCAGGCATGATTCTGACTGATATCGCACGTATATATTCTGGATCGAGCAAAAAAACCATTGGTTCAACTTCCCTTCGGAGAGACATATAGTTGAAATTCTTAACGACACCGACAATTTGAGCAGCTTCCTTCGAATATGGCCCCTCCAGCTTTTTCCCGACCGCTTCCTCAGGCGTCCATCCAAACCTCTGAGCTGCAGATTCATTCAGAATGAGAGTTCCTGCAGTATCTGTACTAAAATCTCTTGAAAATTCCCGCCCCGCCAGGACTTCTATCCTGTAAGTTTCCAAATAGTCATAATCGCTGAAAAACAGATACACACTTATCGGTTCCTCTGAATCCAGACGACTATAGTAGCTATTGCTGTAATGCGTATCAGCGGGGACCTCGGATGAGGTAGATATGGATATAATCTGAGAATTTTTTTTCAGTTCGTTGCGGAACGTTCCATAATTTTTCGCAATCTGCTGGCTTCTTACGGGAAGTATAACAACATTTTCCTTATCAAAACCCAGAGACCGTGTCTGGATGTAATTCATCTGTTTATATACGGTAAACAGACCGATAATCAGGAAAATTGAAATGCTGAATTGAACGATCACCATGTTTCTTCGAAAAACTGACTTCCTACTTCCTGCGAGCAGACTTCCTTTTATCACTTGTGCCGGTTCGAACCGTGTCAGATAAAATGCTGGGTAGAGACCGGCGAGTACTCCCACTAAAAAAGTTGCACCAACTAAAGAAAACAGCTTAAGCGGCTGTAAAAACACAGAGAGCGACAGATTTTCAGCAAATATCCCATTGTAGACCTGAATGAACATCGAACTCATAAGTAACGCAATCCCCAGGGAAACAAAACCTAATAGCACAGATTCCTGGATAAACTGTCCTCTGAGCTGGGATTTGTCTGCGCCCACTGTTTTACGAAGGCTCACCTCTTTGGCTCTCTTGTTGGCTCGGGCTGTGGATAAATTCACGAAATTTAAACACGCAATGATCAGGATAAGGACGGCAATCGAAGAAAAAATATAGACCGACAGGATACTCCCTCCCGCTTCCACCTCCCAATTGGGACTGGGATGTAAATGGATATCAGTTATGGGGAAAAGATGCATCTTAAGCACTTCATGGATACTCATGTCCTTATTCAGCACAAGCAAGTCCCCATAGTGGGGTTCTAAATGTTGAGTGACAAAGGTTTTTAGCTTTTGCTCGAGACTGTTTTTCGAAGTGTTTTCCGAGACCAGGATATAGGTATAGAGGTAATTGCTTCTCCACTCGGCAAACTCCTCCTCTGGAGTAGAAGCGAGGGATATCAGCATATCAAAATGAATATGAGAATTTTCAGGCACTTCTTCCAAAATTCCCGTCACTTTAAAGTCGACCTGTTCTCCTTCCCATTCAAAGGAGAGAGATTGTCCAACAGCATCCGCAGTACCAAAATATTTCATTGCATTTTCACGTGATAGGACGACAGTTTTGGGCTCTAAAAGAGCAGACCGTTCATCGCCTTCTTCCAGATTAAAACTAAAAATTTGAAAGATGGAATTATCCACAGCAAACGTCTCTTGCCTGTGAATATTGTTTTTGAGGTCTTTAATGGCAAATTCTCTTCTCCATAATCGCACGGCGTTTTCGATCTCAGGGAAGTCATCGATCAAGGCCTGTTTATACAATCCTCCTACAATGGGCCATCTGCTGTATAGATTATCGCGCAACAACTCCCGTTCTAACCTGTATATTCGATGGGCCTTTTCGTGAAAACGATCATAATTGAGCTCACGCATTACCCACAGACTGATGATCATACAGATGGAAAGTCCGATCGCCAGCCCAAAGACATTGATAAAAGAAAACAATTTGTGACTTACAAAATTTCTATATACTATCTTCAAATGATTCATAAGCATGAAAAACCTCCAGGACAGAATAAGTTTCAAGTATCCAGCGAGCGATTTTAGAGTATTGCCCCAATACCAGCGCTTTGCTTGAAAGCGACCCTCCGATATTTGGATCTCAGAGAACGTCTCTTCAAAATCTTCGAGGATCGAATGTTTCTCGTGATAGATTGACAGCAGGCCAAGGAGTTTTCTCGGCATTCTTGGGCTGTTATCTTTCTTGTTCACAATTGTGTCCTATATTTATGATTCAAAGCTCTGAACACTATTCTTGATATGTTCATGCATCAATAGTGTCTCTTCCAGGGCATTCTTTCCTTTTTTGGTGATGCTGTATATGGCTTTGCTTCTTCCTCCTCGTACGGGCGTGGGATCGCTTTTTTGAGATGTGACGTAGCCTTTTCGAATGAGAACCTCCAGCAGATTGTACAGTGTCCCGTAAACGATCTCCTTTTTGGACAATTCAATGACCCTCTTTCTGAGAGGAGCCCCATGGGAGTTCCCATCCAGCATCATTAGCGCACTCAAAATAATCTCTTCCTTAACTGCTAAAATAGCCATTTGATTGACCTCACATGTTTAATCGAATAATTCGAACATATATTAAAACATAGGCAAAAATTATGCCAAATCGATCGCTTGGGATTTCATTAATCGCTTGAACGAAAATATGCCCATTCATGGACAATCATTATCCGTTTTCGGACAGTACTATAGAACTGCAAAAAAAGCATCTTCCCATTATTCAGAATTTTAATAGTTTTCACTGCCTGAATCTCCATATTATTCTGAATAGGATCTGGCAGGGAAAAGAGAACCTCAAGTTGGCATATTTTCTGCATAACAACAGAGATGTCACTTTTTAAGATTGTAAAAATACTTGGAGATCACAATGTTTAATAATTACATAAAAATAGCCTGGAGAAATCTTACAAAACACAAAATTTATTCGGCCATCACTATGTCTGGATTGGTGCTGGGATTGGGAGTTTTTATTGTATTTGCACTTTTGTTATATTCACAATTCGATTTTGACTCATTTCATAAAAATGCCGACAGGATTTACAGTGTCGTCCAAGTTCTTCCCAGAGGTGCGGAGAAGGACCACCATTCGGCCATAACTCCGACACCCCTAAAAGATACTCTATTAGCCGAATTCCCGGAAATCGAAAAGGCATCAAGATTTTTCCCGCCGGGCAGAATGGTTGTCAGACACGAGGATAAATTATTCTATGAAAACAGGATTCGATTCGTCGATGCTGATTTTTTATCCATTTTCACATTTAATCTCATCAAGGGTGAAGCCGAGGCTGTTCTGTCAAATCCCTATTCCATCGTTCTTACAGAGACTTCGGCATTAAAATATTTTGGAAATGAAGATCCCATCGATAAAAGCCTGACTTTAAACAATGATTTTGATGTTGTTGTCACCGGAATTCTGGAAGACATCCCCGAGAATTCAAGCATTGGATTCGACTTCCTTGTGTCCATGGAAACAACCGGAGCATTGGACATCCGGATGGACGACTGGAGTGTCAACAATCAGGCGACATTTCTACTCCTTTCCGATGGCACTGATCCTGCAAAACTGGATAGTAAATTATCTTCTTTTATTCAAAGATATTACCCTGATTCTTTTGAAGCTCCGAAGCGTCTCTATCTTCACCCATTGGCGGACTTTAACTTGAATTCATATGAGATCGAATGTTACTGGAGTGCTGGTCGGATGAGCCAGATCGCGATATGGATCGTTGCTGTTCTGATATTAGTAATCGCCTGCATCAACTTCATGAACCTATCCACAGCACGGTATGCAACACGAGCCAACGAAGTTGGGATGCGCAAGGTCATCGGCGCCCGCAGGATTCAGTTGATAAAACAATTCTTAGGAGAATCGATTCTTATGGCCTTTATTTCATTACCTGTGGCCATACTGTTCTCCGAGTTCGCACGTCCGGGATTGATTGCGCTTATGGGAGGGGGGTTCTTCATTGCTTCGGTTTGGGAGTTTCCTCGCGTACTTTTCCTGACTTTTAGCGTAACCATCCTCACAGGTTTTTTTGCGGGTAGTTATCCCGCTTTCTACGTATCTGCTTTTCAAGCGGTCCAGGTTTTTAAAGGACGACTTATCAAAGGGAAGAAAGGCAACCGATTTCGCAAAATACTGGTCGTCACCCAATTCACATTTTCCATTATTTTGATTTTAATTACCGTAATCACCATAAAACAAAACAATTATAACCGA
>Ga0307378_10012205_pt1 | contig 10994 bp, 8 predicted proteins | sample UN1MG_FD_202238 | JGI IMG/M metagenome (GOLD analysis project Ga0307378, IMG submission 202238) | Soil microbial communities from Risofladan, Vaasa, Finland - UN-1 | ecosystem: Environmental > Terrestrial > Soil > Coastal area > Acid sulfate soil | place: Finland: Risofladan, Vaasa | collected...
GAGTAATTCCTTTTCGGTATCCCCAATAAACGTGCCGCGTCATCCGAGCCCGTCACCGGACTTCGGCACGTAGCGGCGGTCGCTGGAAGTCCAGCTTCATCTCTAATCGCGCTCGGGTCAGACCCTCGTGCGTGCCAACGCTCAACTCGACGCGCTCCACAAACTTCACCACGGCGATCAGGATATCGATTTCAGTCTCAGCATCCGTCTGTGCGGCGCCTTTCTTGATCATATTATCACGGACCAGCGCCTCACGGTTGGCTTCCAGAATCGAGCTCAGCCATCCGCCCTCGACCTCGACCACGCTATGGGTATCCGCTAACGGCTTGACGGTCCCTCCAGTCTCCCGGCTCAGGGCATCCATGAGATCTCGGGCCAAACCGTCCGTCGAGCTTAGGATCAGATATCCTTCGGGCATGGCCAACGCCGGACGAAGATTGAATCGCTGGTCCAGTTTCGTCTTGTCCTCAACCTGCAAGCTGGAGAAGTAGGCCACCGTGAACTTGGTTCCTCTGTGGACGGGACGGTCGATGATCAATCCGGGCATCGCCTGCTGGCCGCGGGTGAAGTTGATCAGGCCCACGGCCTTTTGCCACGCCTCCTCAACCACTTCGTTGAACTGCTCCGGGTGGCGAAGCCGCAGAATGGCGGCAAAGGCGGGCAGCTTGATCTGCGGCGTGCCGATCGCCCGATCGTACTGCTGCTCGGCCACCACAAAGCGCAGCTCAGGTTGAGTCTCGGCCAGAACCTCATCGGTCAGGTCGCGCCCGCTGAAAAAGATACCCATCATGTTCTCGAAAAAGATCAGCCCACTGGTACGCTCGGGGAAGAGGTCGTCCTTCGCTACATAGAATTGATGCAGGTCGCGGTATAACGTCAAGGCCGCGATACGACGCGGCACCGGCAGATTCGGCAGAACGCCCTCACCCGATCCTTTTGGCAAAGCAAAAGCCGCGGGGCTCGTTTGCGTGACCATCTCACCGTCCGCCGATGCCCGCAAAACCAGTGTGTCATCCCGGATGGACAGTCCCAAGGCCAGCCAATTCGAATCGCGCACGGCTTCGACGATTCCGGCGAAAGCCAATGCCGCCAGAGGATTCTTACGCTGTTGGTCGAGAAGCTGAGCGACTTGGGGAAGTCCCATCAGAGGCTTGAGATCGGCAAAGATCATAGCGACAGCATCAGGGTCCGCTTCCCGCTTCGCTGCCTGGTAGCTGGATTTCGATGCCAGACTGGCGCCCCCGGTCTGGGCGCGCAGATCCAGGACTGCTTTGAGCCCTTCCGGGCGATTGGCAAAGATGAACCGTCTACCGATGATTGCATGCACTTCTTTTCCATCGAATGTCCATGCCGTGACATCCCGGTACTGCCTGGATGTGACGCGGTCGGGTTGACCTTGTTTCTCCGCTTCAGCTCTTGCAAAAGTGAGGAAGGTCTCATGAAGCCGCTCCAGGACACGTTCATCCTCAGCGTCGATGATCAACAATACCGTATTCTTCGGACACACGGCAAACGTGATGCCTCCCCCCGTCAGTTTCGCCAGGCCGGCCCGCCAATCCGTCTCCAACGTGGCCTCCAGGAACCTCACCAGGTTGAGGAACTCGTTGAACTTGGGATTTGACACTTGCTTCTGATAGGCCGGCAGCGCCGTAATAGCGGCGATCGCTTTCTGCCCGGCGAAGAGATCCAGCAACGCTTTCGGCCCGGACAGCTCCACCGAAATCACCGCATCCTGTGGGACCCACTGAGCTGCCGGCGGCACCGTTTGCCCGGCGACCCCCATCTGCGATACGAATACCACCACCGTCAGGGTCAGTATAGGCCCAAGGCCCTTGAACATAGTGTACCTCCGAAGTTTATTGGAGCAGTCACGTATTCACTGTGAACACGAGCAATGATGCCAATCAGATGTTACCGTTTTGTTACCGTTTTGTCCTGTTTTTGTGATTTTTCTCGACCTGCCGGCTATTTCTTCTGCTACAGATCCCGCCAATAGAAGCTCAGAGTTGCCAGGAAAACCGCGGCCAGCGTGGGCAGTCCATATCCCAAAACCACGCGGACCAAGGAGAAGTCGGCGAACGTTTCGCCCTCGAAGAAATCAGGGTTGGCCGCTTTGGGCTTTGGCGGGGCGCCGGAGAGAACGCTGAAAAAGTGCGACATTTGATCGCTCAGCGCATTGATGTCCTCCGCATTGGCGCTGGTTTGCCCGTTCGCTTCGGCCTGCCGCCAGGGCTGACGAAGCTGCGTGGAGATCGCGCGGCTCAGACTGATCGGCGAGAACTGCTCCAGCGAAAAGACGCTCAAAATAAGGCCGATTGGGTACCAGACGAAAACAAGCACAACCACCGCCAGCAGCGGTTTTCTCAGCAGCGTTCCGACGAGGAATCCGAGTGAGACCAGGAAAGTGAGCACCAGTCCCACCACGCCCAGAGCGGTGACAATTCCATAAACAGTCACCGTATCTTCGGGTACCGGGCGTCTTGCCGCAATGACCAGCACGATCGCCGGGATGGTCACCACCAGATAGAGACCCAATACCAGCACAACTCTGGCCGACCAGGTGGCCAGCAGGTATTCGCAGCGGCTCACCGGACGGCTCAGGATTCCGTCGGCAAGCGCTTCGGTCCGCGACTCCGAGACCGGGCCGACTCCGAGTACCACGACGACAAAGAACCAGGGGAACACCAGATACGGAAACAACAGCGACGCGATGAGCGTCCCGTCTCTGAACTGGGACCAGTTCGCGCCGACCAGCATAAATGTCAGAAGCAAGGCGGCCCCCAGCCAGAGGCGGACCAGCCGGCTTTGCCACAGGGATCGAAGGTCATGCAGGAGAATCGCCATGAAGGGCATCATCCACGTGCCAAGCTTTGCGGTCTCGGCCGAAGTTGTTGCGGCAGCGGGGGAAGTTTCAGCGCTGGAAACCATGGGCTTCGTCCTCTTGCAGCAATTGGAGATAAGCGTTCTCGGTGGCGTTCTGGCCGGAATGAATTACACTGAGCGAGAGATTGTTCGCATCGATGCGTCGCAGGACCTCAGCCAGCGCGAGCGAACGGCTCTGACCGTCGGCAATTCGCACGAGCAATGCCCGACCGGCATCCACCCGCGCCTCGATGCCTTTCAGGTCGGTGACCTCCCGAGCCAGACGCCCGATGTCCTCGGCGGCCCCTTCCAGCTCCAGGGTGAAATCGTGCCGGCAAAGGCGCCGCTTCATATCCTGCATCGAACCGGCGAAAATCATGCGCCCCTCGTGCATCACGCCCAGGTGACCGCAGATCTGGTCAATGTCGGTAAGAATGTGTGTAGCAACGACAACGGTTTTGGTCTTTCCCATCTCGCGGATCAAATCCAGCGTGAATCGCCGGGCCGAAGGATCCAGGCCCGCGGTAGGCTCGTCCCAAAGCAGCAAGGGCGGGTCGGCCACGAGCGAAGCGGCGATTCCCAGCCGGGTGCACATCCCGGTGGAAAAGGTCTGGATCTTCTGGTCGGTGGCTCCCAGCAATCCTACGGCGCGAAGCAAGGCGGATATCCGCGGCTTGCGAACCTCGTTTGGCAGTCGGGCCAGTTTGCCAAGGAGGTCCAGATATTCGATGGGCCGAAGGTTGCCGGGCAATTTCGGATTCGTGGGCAAATAGCCAATCTGAGAACGGACACCAACCGCGTTCGGCCCGCACGGTTTGCCGAAAACCTGTGCCCGGCCGGCCGTGGGACGCTGCAATCCCAGCAAAAGGCGCAGGGTTGTCGTCTTGCCCGCGCCATTGGGGCCCAGCAGTCCGAAGACAGAGCCCGGCGGCACTTCCAGACTCATGTCGTTGACCGCAATGAGCCGTTGGCCATATATCTTCGTCAGATGCTCTGTGCGAATCGCCGGTTCCATTTACATCATTGTAGGGACTCATTCGCTGCAATCAAGCAATTATCGTTGAGGCATTTCCCGCGATGTCTCCGATGCGCCTCTGGATCGCATGCTTCTTCAGCACCGCAAATCCCCCATGCGATGCCGGGAATGGCAGCAACCAGGCCGACTTTATGGTTGCAAAACAGGGAACGCACGATTACAATGGCTTCAATGAGCCTTCTGGCGCGAATGACAAAGCAACAGACGTGATTAAGGAGTAGCAGGTATGTCCAATCAAACCAGTCCTTTGCAGGTCGCAAAGTCCGGGTGCAACCGCCGGCAGTTTATCACCGGCGCTTTGACCGGCGCGGGCGTTCTGATGGCAGGCCCGACGTGGCTGCGGGCGGCCGAAACCGGCAGGGCCGCGCGCAAGCGCCGGGCCACCGACATCGTGACGCTTGGCCGCACCGGCATCAAGACCACCCGCCTGGCCCAGGGCACAGGATTCAACGGCTCAGCGCGGTCCTCGGCGCACACGCGCCTGGGTGAAAAAGCCTTCGACGAGCTGATTCGGCACAGCCTGGACCAGGGAATCCGTTTCATCGACATGGCCGACCTCTACGGATCCCACCGCTACGTCCGTCATGCGCTGACGGGAGCCAAGCGAGACGGATGTATTTTCTTGAGTAAGATCTGGCCGCGCAAAGATTATTGGGTGTCCCCCTCGGGCGGAGCGAAGGAGGAAGTGGACCGCTTCCGCAAGGAGCTCGACTTGGACGTCATCGACATCTGCCTGATCCATTGCATGATGGACGCTGAATGGCCTGCGACCTACGAGCGCGTCCGGGACGAGCTGTCCGAAATGAAGGCCAAAGGCGCGGTCCGGGCCGTCGGTGTTTCCTGTCACGACCTCGGCGCTCTCAAAACAGCCGCGGCCCATCCCTGGGTCGATGTCGTCCTGGCGCGCATCAATAACGCCGGCAAACAGGCCGCCATGGACGCCTCCGTCGAAGAGGTGACACCGGTGCTTAAACAGGCCCGGGCAAACGGCAAAATCGTGCTCGGCATGAAAATCTTCGGCGCGGGCAAGCTGGTCGAACCCGAACAAAAAGACGCCTCGCTCAAATACGTGCTCCAGAATGAATTGGTGGACGCCATCACGGTCGGCATGTTAAGCCCCGAACAAGTGAACGACACCCTCGAGAGAATGACCAAGGCGCTCAACGCGTAGGCATCCCGGAAGGCGTGGCTCCGGGGGACGCTGTGACCATCGGCAATTCGTACGAGCAGCACATGGCCGGCGTCAGCCCGCGCATCGACACCCTCCGGGTTCCGCGATCTCTGCGAGGCGCGCCCGCATTCAACGCTTTTTCACTACCCGATATGGGCCTCCACGATGCCGGGGACGTCAAGAACCAGACCGACTCTTGTATTGGCCAGAATGGCGGTTCCGGCGATCATGTGTAAGTCCGCCAACCGGCCCCTCAGGTCCTTTATCACCGCGCGCTGCTGGCCCAATATCCGATCCACTAATATCCCCGCGCACTTGTCCTTTGTGTGTGCCAGGATGACCGTGGCGCGGGTCGGATCTGTAAACTCGGTTTCTATCCCGAGCAATTTGTGCAGCCGAATGAGAGGGTAGATTTTTCCGCACACATGCAGACACTCTGCATGTCCACCCACGGCGACCAGCTCCTCGGGTCTGGGGCGAATCGCTTTGTGGATGTCTTCGAGCTTGATGATGTATTGCTGATCGCCAATGCCGGCCAGCATCCCCTGGATCACCAGAGCGGTCAGACTCGTCGGCAATCGCAGCGTGACGGTGGTGCCCCGCCCATATTGGCTTTCCAAATCGATAGTACCTCGCAGCGATTCGACGTTCGTCCGGACGACGTCCATGCCGACGCCACGGCCGGAAACCTCGGTGACTCTCTCGGCAGTGGAAAAGGCCGAACGGAAGATGAATTGCAGCACTTCCCGGTCGCTGAGAGACTCGGCCTGCTCGGGTGTGGTCAGCCCCCGTCGCACGGCCTCCCGCCGGATTCTCTCCGGGTCGATCCCCGAGCCGTCGTCCGCGATTTTCAGCATGACGGCATCGTCGGACTCGCAAATATCAATGGCAATTGTGCCGGTCTCGCTCTTGCCCGTCTTTTGCCTCGCCGCCGGCGGCTCGATGCCGTGATCGACGCAGTTGCGAACCAGGTGATTGACGGGGCTTTCCATCGCCTCGATCACGCTCTTATCGATCTGAGCCTCCTGGCCCGTCATGACGACCTGAACCTTCTTGCCCAGGGTGTGCGCCAGGTCGCGGACCATTCTCGGGATTTTCTGGACAAGGTTCCTGGCCGGCACTTTGCGGATCTCCAGCAGGGATTTCTGCAGCTTATCACTGAGCTGGCCGAAGCCGACGTTGATGTCCCTGAATCCTTTCGCCAGTTGCCCGTTCGACGTGCTGTCGATCCGTTCCTGAAACAGGTTGAACGATTCCGACATCTCGATCAAATCACCCACGTACTGCATGAAGACATCGACCTTTTCTTCGGAGACGCGCATCGTCCGGCCCGGCGCCGGTCCGGCTTCCGGGCCGCTCCGATGGTCCGCCTCCATGGCGGCTTCGATGATTTGATTCTGCACCTCGTCCGGCCCAGCGACGGGCCGCGAGCCTTCACCTTCTCGGCCGGAGACATCGTCCGGATCCGCCGCGTGTGAATCCGACAAGCGCCTGATCCTCGCGAGCACCTGCTGAATCCGGCTCTCCTCTTCCACCTGGCTCCGGCCCGCGCGGACGCGGGCCAGCATGTGCGAAAGCTCATCGAAGCCCGCGAGCAGACTGTCAACGGTTTCGGAGTCCACGCAGAGCCGCTCCTTGCGTATCCCGTCGAGAGCGGTTTCGAGCTCATGGGTCAAATCTTTGATGAAGCCGAGGCTCAAAAAGGCGGCAAGGCCCTTGATCGAATGAGCCACGCGAAAAACACTCTCGATAATCGTCTTGTCCTTCGGCCTCCGTTCGAGCTGTACGAACAAGCCGTCCAGAGTGGCGATGGATTCCTCCGACTCATCGAGGAAACTCGCCAGCATTTCCGGATCAACATCGTATTGTAATACGGCCTCTTCCATATAAGAGCGGTTCTCAACGACACGGGATTTGAACGCCGGCGCTTTCGAGCACATCCGCCAGGGTCGGATTTTGCTCGCGTCTGAATTGAGTCCGGTATTCACAAATCCTCTCGAATACCTCGATCGGATCATCCGGCTCGCTCATCTCGCCCGCCAGAAGAATCGGCACGTGCGGGGCGCAATCGCTAAGCCTGCCGACCCCAACATCATCGACGTTTCTCAGGACTCTCGGATCGATCACGACCAGGGGCACGCAGGCGCCGCAGGTCCCCAGAATCCGCATTTCATCGACGATTTGCTCCGCCGAGCGGCACGGTATCGAATGGTAGCCGTGTTCCCTCAGGCAGCGTCTCAGCCCGCAGACGTTAGCCTTGTCTTGCCCGGCGACTATGATGATTTCTTCCATCTGGCTTCCACTTTCAAAACATGATTGGACCTGGCACCCAACAAAAAAGGAGCGTTAAACCGAGTGCGTTCGCATCGGCCCAAGCCAACAGGGTCCCAGAACAGCACAGGGTGAACGCTCCACGTGTGCCATTACTGTCTTCGCAAAATTCGCGGACCTTCAAGGGCTCACGTTGGCGTTTTGTCTACAAAACAGTAATTCGCACTTAAGCACTTGCACGGATGATGGTTCTTTCCGCCGATCGGTTATGTCAGCGCAGACTCTCCTACTGATGGTCAATCTCTTCGCTTGAAAGCCCGGCCCCCACTGCCTAAAAGAAAAGGAGTGCCCAGCCTTACCCGCTTGCAGACACCCACGCCAATGGGCTTCACGAAACGGGATACGGCCGACACTCCTTATTCGCGGTTTTATTCCGAGTGTCAGTTTCGGTAGCCTGTCTCGTAAGTTCGATGCTCCGAACGGAAAGGAGCACTATTTGGCGTTTTGTCTACAGACAGTCAATCAAAACTTCGCATTTGTCCAACTATCAAAAGAACGCACAGGCCTTACAAACGGTAGGGCCTACGTGCATGTCACCTTTTGGTTCGTCACATTTTGTGGGTCAGTTTAGCAAAAACTTCAAATCTTTGGGGCCTTTCAGTCCCGTATCTTATTATTCCACGGATTCTTCCCGGCCCGAAGCCGGGAGGCCGCCGCCTGAAAAAAACAATTACGGACAAAATTGGTACATTTTGTTTTCATTTGCAGGGCGGCATTTTCCGAAATATATGTTAAGACGCGATTTCATTAAGGATTGTTCCGCGTTGACGGTATCGACGCGCAGGGGGTAAACCGCCTTTCCGTACAAATTTCGGTTTCATTGCGATTTTACTCATCAACAAATTGGAGTGTCGCACCTTCTCGCCATGTAGACACCCACGCCAATGGGCTTCACGGAGCGGGCTTGGCCGACACTCCTTCTATATATACGCAGGTCAGCACCTATCGGATCGGAAAGCCCTGCAATGTCTGCACGTCGAGCGTCACCCCACCCCTCCAAATGCGTGATACAACCAAGACTGCCTACCGGACTTTTGCAAATCCTTCGTTTTCACGAGTGTACTGCACAGAGGGTGGATGTCAAGCACTTTTTTGTCCACTACAGGTCCTCAGTCTTGCCGCAAACGGCGGGCTGAACGGATGAGAGTTCAGATTCATGCCCGCAACGTTACAACCAAACAGTGTGGAATTGTTCGACCGGTTCGCTATAATGTTCGAGGCCGTGTCCGGAAGAAATTCCGGGTGCAACAATCATCGGGTATTCGCAGGGCGTCGGCCCGTCAGACAAGTCGGACAGGAGAAGCGTATGACAAAGACGTTGACTTTTGCTTTGATGTGCACACTCGTTTTCTGTGCTGAGGCAGCAGATGCCCAGAGGGCGGCCTCTTCCCAGATGTACGACGTAGTCATTTACGGCGGGACTTCGGCAGGCGTCGCGGCGGCTATCCAGGCAAAGCGCATGGGTAAGACGGTCGTCATCGTCTGTCCCGAAAAGCATCTGGGCGGGCTCACGGCCGGCGGGCTCGGCTGGACCGATTCGGGCAACAAAGAGGCCATCGGCGGTATCTCGCGCGAGTTCTACCGCCGCGTTAAAGCCCACTACGACAAACCCGAAGCCTGGGTGTATCAGAAACCGCAAGAGTATTCTCGCTACCGGCGCGACGATGACGCGATATGGGTGTTCGAGCCCCACGTGGCCGAGCAGACCTTCGAGATGCTTGTGGCCGAACACAAGATTCCGGTGCACCGCGACCAGTGGCTCAAACGCGAAGGCGGCGTCACCAAAGACGGGGCACGCATCATCTCCGTCACGATGCTCAGCGGCGACACGTACCGAGGCAAAATATTCATCGACGCGACTTACGAGGGTGACCTGATGGCCTGCGCGGGCGTTAGCTTCCACGTAGGCCGCGAGGGCAACGATGTTTATGGCGAGACGCTCAACGGCGTCCAGACGCGCAACGCCACCAAGCACCAGTTTGAAAAACCCGTCGATCCGTACATAAAACCGGGCGACCCGGCCAGCGGGCTGTTGCCTCGAATCCACGGCGGCGATCCGGGGCAGGAAGGTCATGGCGATCATCGTGTACAAGCCTACAACTATCGTATGTGTCTGACGCAGGTGCCCGAGAACCGCGTGAGCTTTCCCAAGCCGGACAACTACGACCCGATGCAGTACGAGCTGCTGGCCCGGTATCTCGACCAGGGCTGGCGCGCGATATTTGTCAAATTCGACCCGGCGCCGAACGCCAAGACCGACACCAATAATCACGGTGCCTTTTCAACCGACGACATCGGCATGAGCTATGATTATCCGCAGGCCACCTACGAGCGGCGCCGGGAGATTCTCAAAGAGCACGAGGACTACCAAAAAGGACTCATGTGGTTTCTCGCTTACGACCCGCGCACCCCGCCGGACGTGCGGGAGAAGATGGGCCAATGGGGCCTGGCAAAGGACGAATTCACCGATAACGGCCACTGGCCCCACCAGATTTACGTCCGCGAGGCGAGGCGAATGATCAGCGATTTCGTCACGACAGAACTGCATCTGACGCGGAAAAAGCCAACGCCGAAACCTATTGGCATGGGCTCCTATAACATGGATTCGCATAACGTCCAGCGCTACGTGGACCAGACGGGCCACGCCCGCAACGAAGGTGACATCCAGATCAACCCGGGCGGCCCTTATCCGATTTCCTACGGTGCAATCGTGCCGAAGCCTGCTGAGTGCGTGAATCTGCTCGTGCCGGTCTGCGTCTCGTCCTCGCATATCGCGTATGGCTCGATCCGCATGGAGCCCGTCTTTATGATCCTGGGCCAGTCGGCCGCGACCGCTGCCGTGCTTGCAATGGACGAGAATATAAATGTGCAGGCCGTCGATTATGCAAAGCTGCGGACGCGATTGCTCGCCGATGGTCAGGTGCTGGAGCTTCGCTGACGTACAACGCGCCAGCAGGGAACTGAAAGGAGAAGTAGAAGATGAAAAATGTAAAAGGTGGCGTTGTCGTACTTTTCTTTCTCACACTTGCGGCGCTTGTGCCTGCACAGGCGGCAGACCAGGCACAGCCGGAGATACGCAAGATTCCGGTGGCGGAAGGTCTGGCCTCACATCCGGTCAATGGCGGCCATTGCCTGATCTCGGACGGGCAATACCAGTACATCGCCTTCTACGACGGCGAGCACCGGATGACCGTGGGAAAGCGAAAACTCGGCGAGACGCCGTGGGATTTCGCCAAGCTGCCCGAGCGGGTCGGATGGGACACGCACAACAAGATCCTGCTGTTTCAAGACCGCAAAGGGCATCTGCACATAACCGGCAATATGCACTGCGCGCCGTTGAAATATTACCGAACCGAGGTCGCGGGTGACATTCATACCTTCAAGGCGATTCACAAATGGAGCGGCGATTACGAGAGCAGAGTCACGTATCCAACGCTGTTCAGGCTCCGTGACGGCTCGATCTATCTCATGTACCGGCACGGCGGCAGCGGCAACGGGATGCGAATCCTGCTTCACTATGACGAAGAAAGCCGCCAATGGACAAAGACGGTGCCCATCCTGACCAACGGCATGGACCGCAATCCCACCTGCAAC
>Ga0307378_10012206_pt1 | contig 10993 bp, 8 predicted proteins | sample UN1MG_FD_202238 | JGI IMG/M metagenome (GOLD analysis project Ga0307378, IMG submission 202238) | Soil microbial communities from Risofladan, Vaasa, Finland - UN-1 | ecosystem: Environmental > Terrestrial > Soil > Coastal area > Acid sulfate soil | place: Finland: Risofladan, Vaasa | collected...
TTTTTTCAGAGGGACAGACATGGAATGTGATTGACCAGTATAACGCCAAGAGCACGGAAAACCAAATACTGGCAGTTGCTGCTTTTAATCTCGATACGGGGATTCCGGCGGACAGACCCTCTATTTTGTTGCTGGACGGGCAGAAAGGCCAGCTCCAGATTCTCAAAGCCGGCAGCGATAAAACTTACCGGGTCGAGAAGGAATTGGAAGTTGGCAACTTCAACAGTGCGGCACATCTGAAAATGCTGTTTGCCCCGCTGACGGGCGGCGAGGTAGAAAGCCTGCTGCTGTTCGACAGCAAGAAGTTCGCGATTGTTACCCCGCTGAGCAGCAGGAATTTTGCTCAGCATCTGGAGCAGCAGTTCGGCTACGAAACAAAAATTAAAGACGGGATATACGGCAACCTTGCAGCCGGCGATATAAACAGCGACGGCCGGACCGACATTATCATGGTCGAGTACGGACGCGGCCATATCGAGATACTAACGCTCGATGCCGGCGAAAAGCCTGTCCCGGCGATGCGTTTTAAGATATTCGAGGAAAAAAGTTATCGCGACAGCACAGGTCGCCCAAAGGCCAGCGCCGAACCGCGAGAGTTGACGGTCGCCGACGTGACGGGTGACGGTAAAGACGATTTGGTGACTGTTATCCACGACCGTATCATTATCTATCCTCAAGATTAGCTTCGTTTGGCGTTCTGTTGGCTATGTCGCGACGAGAGTTGCAGTACTCGTAGGGCTTTATCTCTGCCAGGGATAAAAAGAGACGCTTTTTGAGAAAGGAGGGAGTAAATGATTGTGAAATCTCAGATGACTCAGTTGATAGTTGCGATTGTGTTGTTCGTGCGTGTCGGAGCAGGGATAGGCTCAATGCAAGATAGCACACCACCCGGACGACTGAGGGTCACAATCTTGGGATTCAACAACGAAACAAATGACACGGAAGCAGCGCATTGGCGCTATGCCATTGAAGGCTTATTAGCGAACGAGCTTGGAGAGATCAAAACAATCAAGCTCGGTAGTGGAGTAGAGTATGCCCGACGACAATTGGGCATAGAACAAAACGCTGTCCTTGGGACCGAACAGGTAAGAAAAATAGGCGAATTAATTGAGTCCCAGCGGGTCATATGGGGCAGCTACGAGAAGCAGCACGAGCAATGGCAAGTGCGAACACATATCCTGAACGTCGCCAGCGGAAAAACATCCGGCGCGCTGATCTCCACCTCGGCAGATTGGTTCAAGCTACGCGATGAAATGACGATGCAAATCCTCGCGGAATTGGGCGTCAGACCCTCCGAAACAGAACGACAGAAGTTAGGGCAGCGGTGGACAAGCTCACATGATGCCTTTGAATGGTATTGTCGAGCTCGTGCACTTTATGACGAGGACGGATCGCTCTCTGAGCAAGAAGATACTACACGTAAAGCAATCGCCGCGGATCCGCAATTCGCGGAGGCTCATGTCGCATTGGCAGGATTACTTTTCAGCCAGGGAAAGTTCAATCAGGCGGAACAGGCAGTTCGTCAGGCATTAGAACTGAAACCTGATTCGGCAGATGCACATCTGTGCCTGGGAGTCTCGCTACTCCTTATGAAAAAACGAATTGAAGGCGAACAGGAACTCCGCAAGGCTTACGATCTGAACCCCGACGATCCCAGACCGTTGGAGCGTCTTGGTGAATTTTCTGCAGTACAAAACAAGTGGGACGAGGCGATAACCTTTTTCAAAAGAGCCAAAGCCCTTGATCCAATGGAAGCATCTGTTCACGCCAATCTGGGATGGATATACGCCCACAAGCGCGAACGGAATAAAGCAATGATGGAACTAAAGGAAGCAGAACGGCTATATCCTGGAGGCTTCGAAGGTGCAAATGCGGAGCAAATGATCTGCCAAGCCTATGATATGTTGGGCGAGATACCGCTGGCAGTGGAACATTATGAACGATTTGTGATCCAGGCCAGGAAGTCGGGGGGAAATCCCAGAGTGGTTAGCGTCCTTGAGAAAAGAGCGCGCTATCTGAAAGCAACGCTGAAACCGACCTTCATTGAAGCTTCCATGCCAAAGATTTACACCGAGCAATCCCTACAAGAGACCCTGCGAGAAAGACTCACAGAGGACGAACTTAAGATGGTGGCTAATCCGATAGCCAGCAGTGTAGAGATGAAACGCTGGGCCGAGCAATTGACCGAAGGCGCTACCAGTGACCTTGATAAAGCCAAAGCGCTCTTCGACGGCCTAATGCGGCGCATCGAACTAAAAGGTGAGCGCGAACAACGCACGGCGAGAGAAGTGTTTGCCGCCTGGGATGAGACGGAAGTATCCTTCGTTTGTCAGGAGTATGCAAAGCTGTTCGTCGCATTGGCACGAGATGTTAACTTATCAGCATTTTACGTCCATGTGGACAAAGACTACAGCAGTAGAACAGTTCCTCATGATTGTGCGGTTGTGTTTATTGATAGTAGAGCCTTGTTTGTCGATCCCAGTTACCAGTGGTTAGGTGTACCCCACAAGCAATTTGTTATTCTGAACGATCTGGAAACTATCGCGCATCATTTCTTTCAGCTTACAAACGCCGACCGAGACGTATCGAGGTGCCGGCTGGCAGCGAAGCTGCATCCTGATTCCGCATGGGGCCAACTAAAATTGTTTAGAGCGCTTTCTAAAGCAGAAAAGTGGGATGAAGCTCGTACGGCACTGGATGCCGCCTCACGGCTCGAACCCAACCGCTGGGACGTTTATCTATGGAAAGGAGTAATGGCCGACCATGACGGCGACTTGGAAGCAGCGCTCGATTATTCGCAGAAGTCTGTGGAGTCGAATCCGGAAAGTGCTTTTGCACACTGCTTCCGTGCCGGTTTATTGGCCGGGATGGCCAGGCTGAAAGAGGCGAGAGATGAATTCCGTGCCGGTCTGCGATATGAGCCACCGCCCGAGGTGGCTAATGTGGCCCGTCGGGCAATTGTCCAAATCAATGAAGAGGTAGGGGTAGAACAGAGCGAAACCGAACTGAACGAACGTTGAAATAACCGCGTTAAGGGAAATAACTGAGAAATTCTGCAAAATGGCCGGTAATGGGAAAAAAGTATTTGTTGCGCTGAGCGGCGGAGTGGACAGTTCGACCGCCACGGCAATATTGCAGCAGGATGGTTTTGACTGCGAGGGCGTTTTCATGATTACTAACGACGATGCCCGTCACGCGCTGGCAGAGGCCGAAATTGTTGCCGGGGAATTAGGGATAAGGCTTCATGTGCTGGACCTTCGCGAAGATTTCGAGCGAATTCTCGACTATTTTTGCAGCGAGTACAGGAAAGGCCGGACGCCCAATCCATGTGTCTTCTGTAACAGGCATATGAAATTCAGCAAATTGTGGGAATTTGCGAAAAGTCATGGTGCCCGGTTTCTTGCCACCGGACACTACGCGAGGATTCTCTATCGGGATAACGATGTGGGCCTGTACGAAGCTGCCAATCCTTCCAAAGATCAGTCCTACGTCTTATCGATGATTGACAAGAATATGTTGCCTAAAATCATTCTGCCCATGGGCGATTATTCCAAGGATCAGACGCGAGAGATGGCGGCGGAATTCGATTTAAGCTCCGCACAAAGCAAAGAATCGCAGGAGATATGCTTTATCCCCGACGATGATTATGTCGCCGTGCTCGAACAGCGGTGCCCCGAGCTTGTTCGTAAGGGCAACATCGTCGATAGCAGCGGCAAGGTTCTCGGCGAGCATGAAGGTGTGCACAGGTTCACTATCGGTCAGCGGCGAGGCCTGCGAGTGGCCATGGGCAGGCCTTACTATGTCACGAAAATTGACGCCGAAAGCAACACGGTTACGCTCGGCCCGAAAGAAGAGGTCATGCGGAAAAAACTTCGTGCAACTGGTACGAATTGGCTTATTGATGAGCCGGTCTCGCCTTTTCGAGCGAAGGTAAAGATACGCTATAACAGTAAAGGTGCTTTGGCGATGGTTACTCCACAGGATAATAGTGTTGCGGTCGAGTTTGATGAGCCGGTATCGGCGATAACGCCGGGACAATTGGCCGCTTTTTATATTCAGGAGGAAAAAAACAACAGGCTTATCGGCGGCGGATGGATTGACAAGGTGGCCGAGTAACGGTTAGTATTACTTTAACAACAATTCAGGCTTTTAGATATGCAGGCACACGATGATATTTTGGAGTTAGTACGGCAAAAGAGTGCTGAGGCGGTAAGAAAAATGCAGCGAGCATTAATTCTGCAGCCTGGTGCGATTGGCGACTGTATTTTAACACTGCCGTTAGCTGCGTATATGAAAGATGCGCTGGATTTGGGCGGAATTGATATTCTTGGGCATACCGAATACGTTGGTTTTTTGCCGGGAAGGTCCTGTGTCGATGGCGTTCGTTCTATAGATTCGATGGATTTACATCGACTGTTTGCTAAAACGAACACATTTGAGCTTAAAGACAGGGATCCTTTGATAAGCGCTTTTGGCGACTATGCCTGGATTGCGACGTTTTTGGGTGAACCGAGCAGCAACTTCGAACAAAACCTGATTTTCACTGCCAATTGCAGCCATAGCGCAGAGGTTATAACACTCTCGATCAAACCGCCAAAAGGCTTCTCTGAACATTTAGCCGACTTTTACATCCGGCAATTTATAGCCCAAAGCGGCCATTCCCTGCATTCATGGAGGTTTCAGACCGGCGACTGTTTAATAAAAGCGACGGAAGCGGATATAAACACAGGTAAAGAGCTGCTCAGAGAAACAGGCCTTGGTTCCGGCGAGAAGCTGGTAGTGATTCAGCCGGGCAGCGGCGGAGCAAAAAAATGCTGGCACCTGGAGAACTTTTTGGCCGTGGCCGGAGAGCTTGATTCGAGAGGCGTTGAAATCGTATTTTTATTAGGGCCTGCCGAGATGGACAGATTCAGCGATGCGAAAATCAAGAAAATCAGCAGCGTTGGGAGGTGCCTGACGGATTTGTCTTTGACGCAGGTGCTGGGGCTTTTAAGTTGTGCGGATGGATTTATCGGCAACGACAGCGGGATTACGCATCTGGCCGCCGGCCTGGGCGTCAGGACGTATAGCATTTTCGGTCCGACTGATCCGGCGGTGTATAAATCCCTCGGACCGGCTGTTACAGTATTTGCAAACAGTACGGCATCTTTTGCCAGGAAGCCCTCAGTGAATTTACAGCGAAAGCTCCTGGAGGTTTTAACTGTGTAATGTTCGAACCGAATTGGATTAATTATGATTTCAAACGGATTGAACACAGAAAAAGCACCTTTTGGTTAGAGTCAGGTAAAGGCAAAGATGCTTGCTTTGCATGTTAAACGGCTGAATAGTTGACCACATAAGTGTTTTTGTTATAATGACCAGAGCAAGGCTAATGCTTCGGGAAAAGGGGCGGTGCTGTAATTAACAGGCTTTTTATGAAGGTGTTCGTATGCAAGAAAGAACTTTGGGTGAATTAGCCGAATATGTAAGCGGACGGGTCTGCGGCGACCCTAATGTGATTATCAGATCTGCCTCTACGCTCGGGCGGGCGGATGAAGGTGATATTAGCTTTTTGACTAATCGTAAATATGAAAAACAGTTGAGGACGACCAAGGCAAGTGCAGTAATAGTAGGAAAAGAAACGCCCCCCGCCTCAGTCCATCTGTTAATAGCAGATGAGCCTTACTATGCCTTTATGCAGATAATGGTGCTTCTGCATGGGCATCGAAAGCATAAAAAAGTAGGGATAAGCCCGAAAGCTTCAATTGCCGACAGCGCTAAAATTGGTGTGGACTGCCATATCCATGATTTTGCAGTAATAGACGATGAGGCAAGAATCAAGGACGGGTGTATAATTTATCCCGGCGTGTACATTGGCAAAGGTGTCCAAATCGGCAATGATAGTATAATATATCCTAATGTCACCATTTATGATGGTTGTAAAATCGGTAATCGTGTAATTGTAAATGCGAATTCGACAATCGGCGAAGACGGCTTCAGCTATGCCACCTATAAGGGCGTACATCACAAAATTCCACAGACCGGTATTGTCATTTTAGAAGATGATGTTGAAATAGGTGCCTGCTGCGGGATTGAACGAGGCACGCTTAATGATACTATTATAGGTCAGGGCAGTAAGTTGGGCGATATGGTTACGATAGGCCATGGTACCAGAATCGGTCAGCATTGTTTGCTTGTGGCTCAGGTTGGAGTTGCCGGCTCGACTAACATCGGGCATTACTGCACAATCGGCGGACAGGTTGGTATTGTGGGCCATATTAATATTGGAAACAACGTTACGATTGCGGCGCAGGCCGGCGTTATTAACAATATTCCAGACAACAAAGTTGTCCTGGGCGCACCTGCTATCGAGGCAAACATGGGCAGACGGGCGTACAGCATGATACAATACCTGCCTGATATGCGACAAAATATTCGGGACCTTCAGAGTCAATTCAAGCATATCGTTTCGTCTATGGTAAATGATCTCGAAGAGCCGGAAGAACAGGACGGTGACTCATAACTCGATACTGGCAATATAAGTGAGATGTGATACTAATTTTACTTAATAAATGCGCTTGTTTGAATCATTTCGAGCGCATCAAAGCGGAGTCGAGAAATCTGTTTTTTAATAGATTTCTCCACTTCGGGCCACTTTGTGGCCCTACGGTCGAAATGAAAAAAGCGCGAATTGTAATCAGAATTGGTATGAATATCGAATAACAAACATTGAGAAATACACCTTCGGTGGATCTATCGATTTTCGAACAGGGAACTTGTTTGAACAAAATACGAAATACGAAATACGAGCCGCAAGATGTGCTTGGTTTAATCGCCGGAGAGGGCAGGCTGCCCTTTCTCGTAGCCGCTGGCGCTAAGCAGGCGGGATTAAGAGTAATTTGTGTCGGTTTGGCGGAGACGGCAGACCGTAACCTGGCTGACGAAGTTGATGTATTTTACAGGGCTGCTATCGCCCGCCCGGGGGGCTGGATACGGAAGTTGAGAAAGCACCGCGTAACCAGAACGATTATGGTTGGGCGGGTTTCCAAAGGACGGTTTTACACGCCGTGGCGGATTGTGCAATATCTGCCCGATTGGCGGGCATTCAGGATATATTACTGGCGGCTGCGCGGGAAAAACAGACAACCTGACTCACTTCTATGTGCTTTAGCGGATGAGCTGGCCACGGGAGGGATAATATTGGAGAATTCGATCATGTATTGTAAGGAGCAACTGGCGACGGCGGGTTTGATGACAAAAACACAACTGCGCTCGTTAGTCACAAGCGATATTGAATTCGGCTGGCCAATAGTTAAAAAGCTCGGTGAGCTGGATATAGGCCAGGCGATTGCCGTGAAAGAAAAAGAAGTCATCGCTGTAGAGGCGATAGAAGGCACCGCCGCGATGATCGAGAGAGCCGGCGGGCTTTGCAGATCGGGGGGCTGGACGCTGATCAAGGTTTCCAAACCTCAGCAGGACATGAGATTCGACGTCCCGTGTGTAGGACCTGATACTATCAGAAGTCTGGCTGAGAACGGAGGTAAGTGTCTGGTTGTCGAGGCGGAAAAGACGATCATTATCGACAAGCCCGAGACAATAAAACTTGCAGACAAATTAGGAATTTCTATTTTTGGGCAGTGAGGTATAGCATAATCACCGGGCGGATTATACCGAACCAAATGATCATATGGCTGAGTTTCCATTTCAAATCTTCGTCAAACGTACATCTCTCAAGAAGCAGCCGGGATTGTTAACATATCGTGATTTTAAAAAGTATCTGCGGACAAGTGAGAGGCACATGCGAATTAAGGCCGGCGAATATTTTGCCGAGATTGACAGGGATTTCTGCGCCGGAGCAGAGCCTCGTGATTTTATTGAAAAAATAGATACGCTGATGGATGCCGGGCAGATTCTTAAAAAAGGAGATGCCGTCTATGTATCGCATATAACGTGGAATAACAAAAATATAGTTGTGAAACGATATGATCATAAGGGAATTATTCATTCGCTGCGGCATACGATTAAAAAGTCCCGTGCCCGCAAAGGATGGTTATATGCGCATTTCCTTGGGGCATTGAACATAGCCACCCCGAGAGCCCTGGCTTATATCGAGCAGCGAAAAGGATTGCTCATATGGCAATCTTATTTTGTGACCGAATATGTCGAAGGGGAGAAATTATGGCATTTTCTGCGGGATGAAAATGTCGCTGAGCGGCAAAAAACGGATGAAATCCGGCAGGTTGTGAAACTACTCGATAAGTTATGGAAATATCGTATCACTCACGGCGATTTGAAACATACGAATGTTCTGGTTACAGAAAACGGCCCTGTCCTGATAGATCTTGACGGGATGATAGTGCACAAGTGGGAGCTGCTTTACAGAAATAAACGGGCAAAAGACATGGAGCGTTTTATAAGGAAAACAAGTCTCTCTCCTGCACTGGATAACTATTGCCAACTCCTGATATCCGGCAGGAAGGGCTCTTCCAAAAAGCTCCCCGGCGGTTTTGAGAAGATACGAATGGATGACTGGAAAATCCTTATTCGTAAGGACTTCCCCATGCATGACATTCGTAATATGGTTGCGGAGAATGATTCGTCCGCCAAAGATCGGGGACGGTTTGTCAAAGTTCCATCGTCCGATTATACCCGTGTATTTAAATGCAGTGTTACATTGAACGGCGCCGCCCTGCCGCTTTATCTGAAGAAGTATCTTTGCCGTTCGAAACTGGATTTCGTAAAGCATCTTTTCCGACCGAGCCGGGCCAAACGTGCATGTAATGCCACTTTAATGCTGCACAAAAATGGATTTGACGCACCTGCCGTTGTGGGATTATTTGAACATCATACAGGTCTGTTTTGTAACGAAAATCTTCTGCTGACCGAGGGAATTGAGAATTCAAAGTCAATGCAGCATCTTCTGGCTGATATTTGTCAAAACACCGCCGGAGATGGTTTCAATCGCAGGCGTGCATTGATTGAGGCTTTCGGCCGGACAATAGGTAAAATGCATGCCAAAGGTATTTTTCACGGCGATTTGCGTCTCGGCAACGTTTTGGTTGTGAGAGAAGGGCAGAAATGGCGGTTTTTCTTTATTGATAATGAGCGAACGAAAAAGTTTTATCATCTGCCCGCAAGATTGCGCCTGAAAAACCTGGTACAGATAAACATGTTTCGAAACGGCATTACCAATACCGATCGCTTGAGATTCTTCAAAGCTTATCTAAAGCATAATCCGGCGGTTGCAAACAATCGTCAGGGCTGGACCGTAAAAATATTAAGGAGAACATCTTCACGCTTAGGTAGTAAATGAAAAAGACCGCGATTCGGTTATCACGCCGGAGTAAAAACAATCTCGATGCCATGGCACGGGAATATATAACAAAGATTCTCCTCGTAGTATTCCTCGAAGCTCGTATGCAGGTTTACAAACCATCCGAACAGTTTCTTGAGAGGATTTATAATTTTAAATGACGACCTGAATATCAGACGTTGCGATAAAATCCTTATTCTGATATCAGTGTAAAAATTGGGCACTTTTCTTCTTAGTTGGTTCTCATAATCAACAAAATAATAGAAACTGTATAAGCCGAAGAATCTCGAATGCGTAAAGTCGGAATAGTAATGTGGATTTGAAAAATGCGGCACAGAAATATGTGCTGTGCCGTCTCTCTTCAAAACTCTGACAATCTCCGCCATTAAGTTCTCGAAATTCTTTATATGTTCTAAAAAACTTCTGCAATGAATCTGGTCGACTGAATTGTCAGGTAAAAAAGGAAGTCCCTCTTCGAGGTCAGCCACTATATCCACGCCGGGCAAGTCAACCGCATCGATTCCTATCCTTCCCTCTTTCTTTCGCGGACCGCAGCCCAATTCGATAATTATCTTTTCCCCGCCGTCAATAAGACTATCCAAATCGATCTTCACTGTTGCGCTCATTGCAATCTTCTTTAATAAATCAAACTAATTCTGCTTGGAACTATGTGTTTTGCTTGCCGGAGCTATGCTTCCAATAATCCCACAATCAAATTGACGAGTCGCTTTCCAATTACACTGTTGTCAAATCCCTGAACATTGTTTTTGCCCGCCTGGCCTGCTTGTTTTCTTAATGCCTCGTCCTTTATCAGTTTGCTAACTCTGTCAAGCCACTGCGAAGTATTTATTGCGTGAAAACCTGTTACGCCGTCACGAACATATTCCGCGTTCACACCTACCGGGCAAGCAACTACCGGCAGCCCTGCGGCTGCGTATTGCAGGATTTTGAAACCGCATTTGCCCCTTGTGAATCGGTCATCCGGAAGTGGAGCCAAACCGATGTCGCTGGTTATTAAATCGGCTGCCTCAGTGTCTTTGTGCCACTGATGTTTTTCTACTATCATATTCTGCAGGTCAAAGAAGTCGTCGCATATTATTCTCAAAACGACATTTTCAAAGCGGGAACCGATTTCTTCGAGGGCCGGTTTGATTTCGGCAAGATACTTAAGCGTGCTTTTACTGCCAATCCAGACAAGACGAATCCTGCCGTCGTTTTCAGGCTTGGTTTCCACTTTGTATGCCCTTGTGTTCAAGCCTGTAGGTAAAATTTCAACGCTGGAATTGAATTTTTGTGCATGTTCGGCAAGGTAGGAATTCCCGGAAATGACCAAATCGGAAAGTTCAACTGACCTGCGAAAACGCCTTTGCCGAGACCTGTCGTTGCGTCCGGGTTTCCTGTCACTGTACATTAGAGCATCATCATAATCGTATATAATTTTTCGACTATATCGGCGCAGCCAGAAGGCATCGAAAATATTCAATATCTTGCGGTGAAGGAAAACGCCGTCGAAATCCGCCGCTTTCTTGAAGAGTTTTCGCCTCGCCAGATTCCCAGACGGCAATTGAGCGACCTGGCAATCTATGCCGTTTGCCTGCAAAGTATCAAGGTATACTTCGATTCGAAGTCTAAAGCTCGCCCGATTAAGGTTATTTGTCAGGATGAGTAAATTCACGATCCAATCCTGTAGAACTTATGTGT
>Ga0307378_10012211_pt1 | contig 10991 bp, 7 predicted proteins | sample UN1MG_FD_202238 | JGI IMG/M metagenome (GOLD analysis project Ga0307378, IMG submission 202238) | Soil microbial communities from Risofladan, Vaasa, Finland - UN-1 | ecosystem: Environmental > Terrestrial > Soil > Coastal area > Acid sulfate soil | place: Finland: Risofladan, Vaasa | collected...
CGCTCCAATGCCAGCAGTGGAAGAAGGGGACGGCCGGCAAGTGGCGGCAGGTACCCGAACTCAGCGGCGGCGGGCAGCTCAATGATTCGGGCAGCCATCTGATTGACATCATCCTCTGGACGACCGGTCTGGCGGTTGATGAGGTCTACGGATACATAGACAATTGCGGCACCCCCGTAGACATCAATTCGGCGCTTACACTGAAGTTCAAGAACGGCGCACAAGGGACAGTCAGCGTCGTGGGGGATGCTCCTTGCTTCTATGAGGATTTCACCATTTGGGGCGAAAACGGCATGCTCCTCTATCGAAACGGGCAGCTTAGCCGCTGCGACTGCGACGGCAAGATCTCCCAGCCGGAGGAGCTTCCCGAGGGCGGCAATCCGGATAAGAACCTGATCGACGCCATCTTCGCGCGAGACATCGTCTGGACACCCCCAGTCTGCGGCCTGAGAGTGATCGAGCTTACCGAAGCGGCCTGGAAATCGGCGGCGTCAGGGAAGGCGTATAAAGTGTGAACCTCATCGGTGATTTGAACCAGCCGTGATACTTCATTGATATTTCCCGGACGCCGACCGAAAAGGGGTTGACATTTTGCCGAGGATTGGGTATCATGCTGATGGTGCCGCTTGGCAGGGCAGCGATACGGCTGGGCAAAGCATGAGAGAGGGCTGATCGCACTTCTGCAGGCATCACCAAGTAATCCCGAGTGATCGGGACACAGGGAGATGACGTTTTGCGATCAAACGCACATCGGACCCTGCGGATTAGCCTGGCAGCGGCATTGCTGCTATTGTTCGCAGAATTCGGTTTCACCGCAGAATACACCGTCCACAAGGGCGACACCCTTACCAGAATAGCCAAGAAGTATGGCGTATCCATCGCTTCCATCCAAGCAGCAAACAGCCTCAAGTCCATCACACTCAACATTGGGCAGAAGCTAGTCATCCCATCTAAGGATTCAGTCGAGGTTGGGGAACGGGTCGTCTGCGGCACGGCGCTCGAGGATGTGCTGGAAGTCGTATCCGGAAATGCAGTAGTCACCGCTCTTGATAAAGGCACAAAGTTCAGAGTTCTGGAGCGAGACGGTGACAAATACAGAATCGAGCTGGACAACGGGAGCAATGGCTGGGTGCGCGCTGAAGCTGTAAAGCTGAGTGAGGAACTCGACCTCACCGCTCCCGACGTGGCATCTCTGATTCAGACTGCATTCGCCTATCGTGGCTCCAGATATGTATTCGGCGGCATGTCTTCAAGAGGGTTCGACTGCTCGGGATTCGTGAAGTATCTGTATGCCGGCCTCGGGATCAAGCTCCCTAGAAACTCACGATCGCAATACAGCCAGGCCGGGACCTTCGTATCCAGGGCCGAGCTCAAACCGGGCGATCTGATCTTCTTCTCAGGTACTTACCGCAGAGGAATATCGCACGTGGGCTTGTACGTCGGCGAGGGCAAGTTCATCCACGCCTCGACCCCTCGCTCGGGCGTCCGAGTGGATCACCTGGATTCCGCATATTACTCAAGGCACTTCGTGGGCGCGAAGCGAATCAAGTAGCTTAGCGAACTCCCGACCCTGCAGGAACTTCCTTGTCCGGCCCTAGCAATACCGCCGTCCCATTCACGTCAGCCGCGAGCAGCATACCCCTGGACTCCACTCCTCGAATAGTGGCAGGCGCAAGGTTCGCCACGACGACGATCTGCTTCCCAACCAGATCCTCCGGCGCGTACCACTGAGCGATCCCTGCGACGACCGGGCGCTGCTCGGCGCCAAGATCCACGGTCAACTGAAGAAGCTTGTCCGCGCCGGGGACTCGATCAGCGGCAGTGATTGTGCCTACCCGGAGCTCCATCTTCTTGAATTCGTCAAAGCTGATCTGCTCCACTTTTTCCTCCTCTTTCGGCGGCTGAGTGATCGCCTTCATATCAATCCTGGGGAATATCGGCTTCGGCTCGCGGGTCTGGGTGCCGGGCCTCAGCTTGCCCCACATACCGGCGTCCATCCAGGTCTGCTTTGGGAGCGGCTCCTCGATCCCCAACTGATTCCAGATGATGCCCGAAACCGAGGGCATGAACGGCTGGACGAGGATCGCCGTCGCCCGAACCGTCTCCAGCGCGGCATAGAGGACGGTGTCCAGCCGGGCTGCGCATGACTCGTCCTTCGCCAGCTTCCAGGGGGCCTGTTCCTCCATATACTTATTCGCCCGCCCGACGAGGGTCCAGATCGCCCCCAGCGCCTCGCTGAACTGCAGCCGGTCCATATAACCCGCCACTTCCTCGGCAGTTGAGGTCACGAGGTTCTCCAGGATTCGGGCACCCCGATCCTCCAAATCCGGCTTCGGGATGATGCCATTCCGGTGCCTTTGGAGCAACGGGAGAGTCCGGTTCAGCAAATTGCCCAAATCATTCGCGAGGTCGGCATTGAACCGCCCTACGAGCGCGGGTATGGAGAAATCGCCGTCGAGCCCGAAGCTCACCTCACGCATGAGAAAGTATCGAATAGCATCCACGGCGACATCGAACTCAGCGCCCGACATCTGAGCCAGATCTTCGGCTAGTTTGATCGGCGAAATGACATTACCCCTAGACTTGGACATCTTCTCACCTTCCATTGTCCAGAATCCGTGACCAAAGATCTTCGCCGGCAGAGGCACTTCCAGTCCCATGAGCATCGCAGGCCAAAACGTGGAATGGAAACGAACGAAGATATCCTTCCCAACCAACTGGACGTCCGCCGGCCAGGTGCTGGCGAACAACTCGTCGTCCAGCAGGTATCCGGCAACGGTAAGATAGTTAAGGACGGCATCGAACCAGACGTAGATGACCTTGTCGGGGTCGCCGGGGACGGGAATCCCCCAGCCGTAAGCCGCCCGAGTGATGCAGGCGTCTCTCAGGCCGGCTTTGATGAAGCTCACGACCTCATTCTTGCGGAACTCAGGACCGAGGAAGTCGGGATGCCCCTCGATGTATTCCAGAAGGCGGTCGGCATACGCAGAGAGCCGGAAGAAGTAGTTCTCCTCCTCGACCCAGCGCACGGGCCTTCTGCACTCGGGATTCGGGCACAGGCCACCCACAACCTCAGTCTCGCGGAAGAAGGTCTCGTCTGAGACGCAGTACCAGCCCTTGTAGACATCCTTATAGATGTCCCCTCGGGCCATGAGCTTCTTGAAGGCCTCTTCGGTGACTTTGCGATGACGGGGCTCTGTGGTACGGATGAAATCGTCGTAGCTGATGTGGAGCTTGTTCCAGGCCTCCACCCACCTTGGAACGATGCTATCTACGAACTCCTGCGGAGTGACCCCCTGCTCTCGTGCGGCTTCCGCGACCTTGATGGCATTCTCATCCGTTCCTGTAGAGAAAAGGACCTTGCAGCCCTGGAGGCGCTTGAACCGCGCCATCACGTCCGCAGCGATGGCCTCGGAAGCGCTTCCGACATGCGGGATGTCAGTGACATAATAGATAGCGGTAGTGATGAAAAAGGTCTTGTCGGACACAAATCCTCCCGATTCGTAAGTCGGACAGGTCTGACAGGTCCGACCGATCGCTCAATGGCATCCTGCGCAGCTCGATTTGCGGCAGCCGCCGCATTCGGCTTTCGAGCCGCCGGAAACGCCCTTTGCGTAAAACGACGAAATCAGCTTTCGGACGTCATTGCCCTGGCAATGCGGGCAGGCGATGCCATCCGTGCCTGCGCTCATGCCGCACAGTTTCTCGAATCGCTCTTTGCACTTCGCGCACTCAAACTCGTATATGGGCATGACTTAGCTGTTTTCAACCTCATCATCGGAGTCGAATTCCGGCTGTGCGTCCGTTTCGGCCTCGGAGTTCGGGCAGGCGTCACATTGCCCCGGGCACGAGTTCCAGCCCTCAAGACTCTCGACCGCGAACTGGGCCACGTTCCCATTTTCCAGCTCAACGGCCAGGGTCCGCTTCATGACATTTGTCTCCACGACCTTCCCCTGCCCCTCGGGCGTCGTGACGACAGCGCCGATAGTGGGGAAGCTGGACTTCATCTCCTTGTACATCGGATACTCGTACTTCAGGCAGCACATGAGCTTGCCGCAGATGCCCGAGAACTTGAGCGGATTCAGGAACAGGCTCTGCTCCTTAGCCATTTTCATCGAGACAGGTTCGAAATCGCTGAGAAAAGATGAGCAGCACAATGCACGGCCGCAAGGGCCCATACCGCCGAAGAGCTTCGCCTCGTCCCGGACCCCTACCTGGTGAAGCTGGACTTTCGTGCGAAGGGTGCTCGCCAAGTCTTTGACCAATTCTCGAAAATCTACTCTCGAATCGGCCGAGAAATAGAACGTTACCTGCGAGCCGTCGAAGCAGTACTCGGCGTCGATGAGCTTCATCGGCAGGTTGTGGCCCTGGATCTTACGCTGGCAGGTTGCGTAAGCGTTCTTCTCGCGATTGCAGTTCGACTCTTCCTTGCGGAGGTCGGAATCGGTCGCCTTCCGAACGACCTTCCTGAGGGGCGGGACGATCTCCTCATCAGGGACTTCCCGCGGCTCGATCATGATCTCGCCGAACTCGATGCCTCTGGAGGTCTCGGCGATGACTGCATCGCCTTCCTTCAGATCCAGGCTGTTCGGGTTGAAATAGTAGACCTTGCCGGCCTTCTTGAAACTAACGCCAACTACAATTGGCATAATGATGACCTCTAATGCGTAATACGTAATGAGTAATCCGTAAGGCTGGTCCGATTACGCATTACTCGTTACTCGTTAGACTCTGATCATTTGCCCAGCTTCCTCTTGATCCGATCCCGGAGGCCCGGCTTCTTCGCTTCAGGGCGGGAGGATCGCTTGGAAAGCTCTTCGATCTTGCGGGCCGAGTTCTCCATCGCCGACTGCGGCACCTCCGGATGGGACAACGCCGACCTCGCCAGCAGTGATGCGGCGATCTCCGATTCGGGCAAGCCCAGCTTCTTGTACTTCTCTATCAGATCCAGAGGAACAGGCTCTTTACGTTTTGCCAGTTCTTCCGTGAATTCGGATAGAATCTCCTCGGACATGGGTTTCCTCTTTTCCACCCAGCATTTGGAGGCGCTCGGCCTCCGAGAGCCGATTCAGCACCTCGGCACGAAGCGAAACCAGCCCCCTGTGGAGGAGCGACCTCACCGCCCCGTCCGACCGATGCATGGCCTGCGCGATCTCTTGGTAAGCCATCTCGCCGGAAAACCTGTGGACAATGACCTCTTGCTGATCAACCGGCAGGTTAGCGATCGCCGACCGCACGAGCTGCTGGACCTCTTGCTTCTCAACCAACTCGTAGGGGGATGGCTTCGTGTCCTCGATACTTTCGAGGAAGGTCCGGACTCCATCGGCAGTCTGAGCATCCAGGGACACTACCTGATGGGATGACTTATCCCGACTGAGGTCAATGCAGAGATTGACCGTGATCCGGTAGAGCCATGGATATACGCTGTCGCCTGACTCGAACCTGTACTGCTTCAGGCTCTGGAACGCCCGGCACCAGGTCTCGGAAGCAATATCCTCGGCGTCGTCTGCATTATTCGTTTTTAGGTATGCCAGGCGGTAGACCTTGGCATAGTATCGGCGGTGAAGCGCCTCGAAAGCCGCGTTGTCGCCTTCGACGAACTTGGATACCAGCTCGCGATCGCTCTCGGCCTCAAAGGGCATCTTGGCCCCCTCAATTGCTCGTGACAGGGCATTCTAGCACAATTTGAGCCGCAGAATCAAGGAAAGAGACAGCTTGGTATGATGTGGAGGGAGACAAAGGCAGGCTGCCTCAGGGCAAAAAGTTCGTCCTCACGCCGCAATCGATTACTTGGAGAGCACGGATACGGTATCCCAGCCCAGAATTCTTTCCTTATTCAGCAGCAGGCCGGTTATGTACAGCCGCGAATCACCAGCAGAAATGCCCATTTGATCGGCTGAGAAGTGGAGCAGGAGATCAGTCAGCCCGTCTGAGCTGACGTCCTCCCAATGGCCTTTGCCGTGGATCTCAGTTGCCCTTGCCGGGCCAAAGACTACGCTGGCCGGGTCAATGTCTCTTGCGTCGAAATCGGCAGTGCTCAGGATTGCGGCGGATACCCACCGACCTGACCAGAGGCGAATAATGTTATTGAGCTCACCAGGGATTATATCAAGCTGTACCGGTATTGGGATGTACTCGTATGCTCCCATGTCAGGCAATGCTCCGTTGCCGTCGCCGTCTACAGGTCGGGGAGTGCTCAACATGTCTTCCGGCGAGTATTCGCTGGAGTTGCCCGCATCAATGCAGGGCGAATCCCCTCTTAAACGGTAGTCGCCTGCGAGCGCATTCTTGAAATGCGGATCGGCGGAGATGTTGCCGTCTACTCCGATGGGGCTGGTAGGGAATCCGATGTAATCGCCATCCACATTTCCATAGCAGCAGTTATTCAGAAAGACAGTACGTAACTCATAGCGAAGGCCTTCGGAGTTGTAAGCCAGGATGTTATTCAAAACTCTGTCGCCGGAACACCAATCGAGCAGGCTCCCTTTGGAATTTCCGACAAAGGTATTGTTCATAATGGTCGCAGTGCAAGAGGCGGTGCTAATGGCACTGCCTGACCACTCGCTCGTGTTGTTGGTGAGGACATTGTCGGAAATCAGCATGCAAGAGCCGCCGACATAGATGCCGCCTCCCCTGGTGGCGGCGCTGTTCTCAGTGAACACATTGTGGCAGACCAGGGGAGAACGGTAATTGCGGCAGAACAACCCGCCGCCCTCGAAGGCTTGCCCATTCTTAATGGTGAATCCGTCTAGAACGCTGGTAAGGTAACCGATACCTGTCATGGTTACCACTGTTCCGGAGTGCTGACCGTCGAGGATGGTGTTGTTAGCCGTCCAATCTCTTTGATCTCTGGCCGTCTCTGTTCCGGCAAATCCGCCATAGAGGTAAACGTACGCAGGAATCGTGACACGCTCGGGATATGTGCCGGCCTTGACCCAGACCTCTGTGGGCAAACCATTGACAGCATCAATGCCCGCCTGCACGGTTTGCTTGGCATCTGCCCAGGAGAGGCCGCCGTTAGCGTCATTGCCCGCCTGGCTGACATAGATAATCCTGGGAGCAACGGTCCTTGCGAGACCGTCCGATTCGTCCGCCCCCATATCAATGTGCTCTCCTTGAATGCGCTCTTGTCCATCCATGTCCAGCGATGACGAGGCATACGCATCGTCGCCCCTATTGACACAGGGCGAATCGGGCTGAATATGCAGCTCGGCATACTGAACACTTGCCAGCAAAGGATCCGCCGAGATATTTCCATCAGTGCCTGTTAGATCGGGCAAGTCCACATAATTGCCGGTGGTGTTGCCGTAAACACAATTGCTGTGTATCGTTGGTGTGCTGCTGGGTCGCTTGCCGATACCGGTGGAGCAGAAGGCGACGATATTGTTCGAGATGACGGGAGAAGAAGAATCACCACAACAGATCCCGCCTCGGAGGAATGTGCCGCTATTACCGACGATCGTATTGTTGGCGATTGTCGGGGAGGCGAAATCTGCTTCTATTCCTCCGCCATTTGAAGCGCCGTTCCCTATTATGCTGTTCCCGGCGATCACCGCCGGGGAGTAGGATTGACATGCGATTCCTCCGCCACTGTAAGCGGTGTTCCCGATGATGCGATTGTTTGCAATGATCGGCGCACTATACCATGAGACGTGGATGGCGCCTCCGGCGCTAACCGCCGTATTATCCGAAATCAGGTTATCCGAGATGGTCGGCGAGCAATGCTCACTCATGGATATCGCTCCACCAAACCCGTTTTGGTTACTCTCATTCCTGGCACTGTTTTTGGTAATCACGTTATGCGTAATGGTGGGAGAGGAATAGTTGTAGCATAATATCCCAGGGCCTTCATAAGCAACATGCCCGGAAATAGTATTGCCAGCGATCGTTGGGGACGAGTTGTCGCAGTAGATCCCTCGGCCATTGTTGTTCTTGATCATATTCCCGACAATGACTGGCGAAGAATCGCGGCAGTAGATACCTGCGGCAGATGTACCAGTGCCAGTGGCGGTATTGCCAGTGATGATGTTGTTGGCGATGGTTGGCGAAGAAGCAGAACAGGATATCCCCCCAATGGAGGCAGACTTGCCATTCTTTATGGTAAAGCCGTCTATTCGGGTATCAGTGGTGACCATAAATGATGAGACGGCACTATTCAACTGCTGGGGGTTGATGATCGTCTCAAAGGAATCGTTGGCAGGTCTGGGGAACATCGGTCGTTGGGACAGGTCGGTTTCATCGCCCTCAAAACCCCCGTATAGCCTGACGCCGATCTTGAGGTTAACCCGCTCCAGATACTCTCCGGCAGCCACCCAAACCTCATCGCCGGAAACAGCAGCAGACACGCCTGAACGGATCGTGGCCCTGGCGGTTGCCCAACTTAACCCATCGTTGGCATTATTGCCACCGTTCTTATTCACATAGATTGTGCGTGCAAAGCAAAGGGATGCAGAGAATACAAGCAGTATGCAGATAAGGATCAGGACTTGTCGTCGAGAGGTAGGCATGCCAACGGCCTCCTTGTTGGATTTAGCAGATGCGGTTGATTGCTTTTCCGATTATAGCACATTATGCCGGATTGTCAACCACTTTTTGGTGTCGCCGCATCTGGAATTCCGCATTCCGCAATCCCCACTCCGCACTTTTTACGGCCATGGAAAACTTGGCGTGGGGGCACCGGTGGCGGCGGAGATGAGGGTCCAGACGACCGCCATCCCGAATTCGCCCAGGACCATGCCCAGGAACCAGGGGCGGGCCCTCATGTAGAACCGCATCCCTCCATATCGGAGGAACAACCCCTTGATCACCCAGGCCATGAAGCATGAGAACCAGAAGACAGTGGTGGTCCAGGATACGCAGAGCGCGTAGCCCAGGGGATGGAGCGGCCACCAGGGGAACATCGCCCTCATATAGGAGAGGAAGATGGTGAATACAATCCCGACGCCGAAGAAGACCGGCGCCTGCCAGCTTCTGACGCCGGCCCATTGCATATGCGCCTGATACTCCCAGAAGCCGAGCATATTGCTGCCGCCGTAAATCCAGTAGTAGAGAGTGTTACCACCTCGGTGATACGGCAGCCAAATCTGGATGACGCAGGCAATCACCAGGGCCGCAACTACTCCGATAACGAATATCGGTAGGAAGGACCGCCGCCGGACATTCGCGCCATCGGAGATCTTCAGGCCGTCGAGGAAGCCGGTCAGCAGCAGACCTCGCTGGTCGCGGAGGAAATGAGTATCCAGGAAGGCGAGCATGGTCATGTTCGCCGGGCCAAGCGAATGGACAGGAGCAAACAGGCGGTAGAGATCCATAGGCCTGAACGTGGTTTCGGTCATGAGCATGCCGGCTTCGGCCGTGCTTCGGGCCATCACGAGGGCGATGATGAATATGAAGACGCCGAACTCCAGGAGTGCAACCCAGGGCGACATCCCCGCGAGCACGCACCAGCCGACGCTCGCCAGGAGGCAGATTATCAGCCCCCAGAAAGCCACACTGTAGGGCATGAGTTCCTGGGAGTCATCCACCTTCTCGCGGAACAATGCTGCCTTCAGCACTTTTTTTAGATGCGGCGCGGAGACATACACGAGGTAGCCCGCCAGCACGAGATATGCGCCCACAGTCTGATAGCTGAGGAAGAGAGGCGCTCCGTACATCGGCATGGATTCGGGTTCCATATTGAACGAGGTGGCGATCACGTCCTGAATCCTGGCAAAGAGCGTGAAGAACCAGATGGAAAACAGCAGCTCGGACGGAAGCAGGTAGAAGAATCCAATGGCCGCGAACGAGAAATAGACCGGCGTGAAGTACATTCCCTTCCACGGCGGGTTGACCAGAAAGTCGTTCAGGACCTTGCTGAGGGCGATCTCGGGGATATTCGGATACCAGTTGTGCAGGCCGTTGAAGCCGAAGACGAGCACGGGAAGAAGCATCCCTCCCCAAAGCAGGCGGTTCTTAAGGAGCGGGCTTGCCTGGTCGTCGCGCACCAATTCCAGGGCAGGCTGGACAAGTGGAAATGAGAGTTTCTCATTGTCAACCCACTGCCGGCGGAGGATGGTCGCCAGGCACAGAAAGGCGAAAACCACTATGAGCACCAGAATTCCCCAAGCCGCGAGTGGAGTGATCCAGAGACTCCAAGGGATGGTCTCTCCCGTCCGAAGCCTCTCCCAGAACCTCTCGGCCACGAACTGCTTCGGCCCACCTTGCGGGTCGAATGGCACGAGCCACTTCTTGATGTGGGGGAAGAACGTCTCCTGCCAGCGATTGGTCGCGTTTGCGAAGTAGTTCGGGGTCAGGAGGGTGGGCAGGATCTTTTCCATGACCCCTCTGGACGAGATCATGGAGGCGACGAGCATCATGCAATAAACCATCATCAACTCGCCCGAGGTTATTCCCAGCCCGCGCTTGATCCGCTGCATGCCCTTGTTCAGGAGCATGATCATGAAGAATATTCCGATGACCGCCGGGGGCATCTGAAGGAAGCCGATCTGAATGCGGGCGACGACCAGTTCGCCCCACGAGACCACGAAACAAGTGATGGCGACTAGTATGAGGCCGATGAGGACCGCTCGGAATGACAGACCGGAGCGTGTCTGTTCCGAAGATGGTTTCCTCAACCCTTGTTTATCCGCTACATGAGTCATGCCTGTGTTTACGTGCGGAGTGATGGAGTAGTGGAGTATCGGAGTGCTGAGGACCATTACTCCACCACTCCATCACTCCATTACGCCACTCATTCTAGCTTACTAAATCTGTCGAACAAGACATCGTCCTGGCGGAGGCTCTCCGCATATTGGATGTATTTCTGAGCCTCGGCGTTGCGGGGGTCAATGCTGAGGACTTTCTTGAACTGGAATACGGCCTGCGAGTACTTCTGAGCGTCATACAGGGCCATGCCCGCGTCGAACGCCTGCTTTGCCCGAGCCCGGGCCAGACGCTCCTCGATGTCGGGAGTCGGTCGGAGTGCCGCCGCCTTCTCCAGTAGTGCGACAGCT
>Ga0307378_10012214_pt1 | contig 10989 bp, 8 predicted proteins | sample UN1MG_FD_202238 | JGI IMG/M metagenome (GOLD analysis project Ga0307378, IMG submission 202238) | Soil microbial communities from Risofladan, Vaasa, Finland - UN-1 | ecosystem: Environmental > Terrestrial > Soil > Coastal area > Acid sulfate soil | place: Finland: Risofladan, Vaasa | collected...
TGGTGTAGAACTTAAGGGCACAGTACCTTGAGAATAACCAATTATTACATCAACTTGATTTTCACTTAGTAATTTCTTAGCATTTTCTCTTATTGAGTTTGTAATTTCTTTATTATCTGTTTCAATTCCCATACTTAACACCACTCCTTTTGAAATTTAGTGTTTGGACCCAATTGTTTAACTATCTTTGTTGCTTTTCTAATCAAAACAGCAAAACGTTCTCCTTCAGCGGCAGAAGCCCACATAAAATTAACCCTGCCTGGTTCAATCCCAAAAAATTCAAGAAGCTCTTTTAATATTGCAAATCTTCTTCTTGCTACTAGATTTCCACTTATATAATGGCAATCTCCTGGGTGACATCCAGAAATAACAACACCATCCCAGCCATCTGTTAAACTTTTAATAATAAAGTAGGGATTAACCCGTCCAGAACAAGGAACTCTTACAATTCTTATATTTGGAGGATATTGGATTCTACTAACTCCTGCTAAATCAGCTCCAGCATAAGAGCACCAATTACATAAGAATGCAATAATTTTTGGTTCCCAATTCTTCTCAACTTTCTTTTCTTCCAAAATAGTTTCTGTCATTTTTTTTATAACCTCCCGGTTATCATTGCATAAATTTGTTCAGAGGTAAAACCTAAAATATCGATGGCACTACATCGACAATTCCCGCTGCAAGCTCCACATCCTTTACATAATACTTGATTGATTGATGCTACTAATCCAAAACGTCTATCTTCAATTAATTCTATCGCATTATATGCACAATTCTCTACACACATACCACATCCTATACAACGAGCTATATCAATTACTGCAGTTTTTCCTTCCGCTTCAATTTCATCTTTAGAGAGAATTGTACATGCTCTAGAAACAGCAGCATTAGCTTGTGAAATTGAATCTTCAATAGTTTTTGGACAGTGAGCTAATCCCGCAACAAATATTCCTTCTGTAGCGAAGTCTACTGGACGAAGCTTAACATGGGCTTCTAAATAAAAATTATCATCATTTAAAGGTACTTTTAGCATTTTAGCAAGTTCTTCATTTTCCTCGTAAGATGCAACAATTCCAGCACTTAATACTAATAAATCTGCGGGGATTGATAAGTTTCCCGCTTTTGCAGTTTTAACTTTTACATTTAATGAAGAATCTTCAGTAATAATATCTGGAGGATTATCTTCATCATATCGAAGGAAAATGACACCTTCTTCTCTTGCTTTTCTATAATATTTTTCCTTAAATCCATAAGTTCTAATATCTCGAAATAGAATAGTAACTTCAGTTGATGGATTTAAATTTTTAACTAATAAAGCATTTTTAATAGCTTCTGCGCAACACATTTTACTACAATAAGGATGCTCATCGTTTCTTGAGCCAACACATTGAATCATAACAACTGACTTTTTATTCTTAATAACGCTATCTGTGTTTAACATTTCTTCGAGTTCTGATTGTAAAACTACATTTTTATTTTGGCCATAGAGAAATTCTTTTGGTTTATATTCATTAGCCCCTGTTGCTACAATAACAACTCCATGTTCAAATTCTGCTCTTTCTTTTTTCGAACCATAAACAACTGAAGTCTTAAAGCTTCCAATATATCCATCTAGACTTTCTATTTCAGCATTAGTATATACATGAATAAATTTATTAGATTTAATTTGTTCTATTAGGTTTTTTAAATAAGCTTGAACATCTCCTCCTTCAAGGGTATGATAAATATGTTTGGCAAAACCTCCTAATTCTGTTTCTTTTTCAACTAAGTGAGTTTCGATTTCTTGACTCCCAAGATTAAGAGCTGCAACCATACCACTTATTCCTCCACCAATTACCATTGCCTTTTTTGTTACTCCTAACTTTATTCTATCAATTGGAGCTATTCGCCTTGCCTTATTCACAGCCATCCTTACTAGGTCTTTTGCTTTTTGGGTAGCCTCCACAGGTTGGTTCATATGAACCCAACTGCACTGATCGCGAATATTCGCCATTTGAAATAGATATCTATTCAACCCTGCTTCTCTAATTGTCTCTTGAAATAAGGGCTCATGAGTTCTAGGAGTGCATGATGCTACAATAACTCGATTAAGATGAAATTCTTCTATTTTTTCTTTTATTATCCCTTGAGTATCAGCAGAACATGTATATAAATTACGATCTGACATAACAACATTTGGGAGAGTTTTTGCATATCTAGTCACTTCTGGAACATCTACATATCCCCCTATATTAATTCCGCAGTGGCAAATAAATACACCAATTCTAGGAGGCTGCCCTGCTACGAAAATTTCTGGAGGTAATGTTTTTTCTGTAATTAAGGTTCCTCTCTTTTCGTATAATATTTGATGGACACATCCAGCTGCTGCACTTGCTTGAGTTACTGTTTCAGGGATATCTTTTGGTTGAGAAAAGGCACCACAGGCAAAGATACCGGGTCTTGAAGTTTGTACGGGATTAAAAATATCCGTTTTAGCAAATCCAAATTCGTTTAATCCAATACCAAATTTCTCAGCAAGATATTTTGCATCATCTGGTGGATTTAATCCGACTCCAAGGACAACCATGTTATAATTTTCTTCAATCACTTTCCCATCCTCAGTTTCATAACGGAGTCTTAAATCTTTTGTCTCAGGAACTTCAATAACCGAAGAAATTCGGCTTCTAATATACCGGATACCATATTCTTCTTGAGCTCTAATAATATATTTATCAAAATCTTTTCCATAAGCTCTTATATCCATACTGAAAATGGTAGGTTTTACTTGATGTTGATGCTCATGAGCAATAACAGCTTCTTTTGCTGTATACATGCAACATACAGAAGAACAATAAGGTTGCCCTTCTCCCGTATAATCCCGAGATCCGATACATTGAAGGAAAGCAACTTTTTCTGGAATATCGCCATCAGAAGGTCTGAGTACTCTTCCAGCATATGGTCCACTCGCGCTTAATATACGTTCAAACTCAATACTCGTGACCACATTCTTATAGTTACCATAACCATATTTATTAGCTTGTTTAGGGATAAATTCATCAAATCCAGGAGCTAGAACTATTGAACCTACATTAATATCTACTTCTTCATCCTCTCGTTCATATTCTACTGCTTTTGCTTTACAAACCCCAGCACACACTCCGCATCCAATACAAATATCTTTATTGATTGCATAAACGAGTGGAACAGCTTGAGGATATTTTACAGAAGTAGCATGATATTTAGCTAATCCTTCATTAAATAGATCAATTGCTTCTACTGGACAATTTCGACCACACACACCACATCCAGTACATATATCTGGATTGATATATAAAGAATTTTTTTTAACTTTAACTGTAAAATTGCCTGCTTCTCCTGAAACATCTAAAATCTCACAATTAATATTTAAATCAATATTCTGATGTCTGCCGGTCTCGACGAGCTTAGGGCTGACTATACACATAGCGCAGTCATTTGTGGGGAAAGTCTTATCCAATTGGGCCATTACGCCACCAATACTAGTGCTCGATTCAATCAAGTAAACTTTATAACCCGAATCACCTAAATCTAACGCTGCTTGGGAGCCTCCAATACCAGCGCCAACAACCATAACAGCTCCAACTTTTTCCATCTTTTTTTCTCCTCTACAGTTTGTAAAATGTTGGTGTAATTCCTAATAATTCTCCGAAGTCAACTTGACCTCGACTTTTTAAAGTCACCATATGTTCTAAAACAATACTTGGGTCTATTTGTAATTCTTTTGCTAAGTCTTTTACAGACATAGACTCTTTTTCTAATGAAACTAAAATTCTATGTCGATTATATTCATCCCTGATTGCTGAATCAAAAATCTCATTAAATTTATCAAGTGATATTGTTTCTCCGTATACATTTTCTTGTTCTGTGATTTTTCTTTCTCTTCCAACAAGTGCTCTCATTCTATCACTTCCAGCAGCATCTTCAATAGCTTTTAATTTTTCAAGAATTTCATTATCTGGATTATCTCCACCCGCTGGGGATGGACCAAGTGTTTTAATATGATCTGTAAATTCTGTAATAACTTGAGCATATCTAGCTCCTTCTGATGCAGATACCCAGTCCAATCTTATTCTATTATCAAAACCAATAAGTGTAAGGAATCTTTTAACCATATCAAATTTTTTCTCTGCCTCGTAATTTCCTTCAAGATAATGACAGTCTCCTAAATGACATCCTAAAACAATTACACCATCAGCTCCAACTCGGAGTGCTTCAAAAATAAATTTTGGGTCTATTCGACCACTACACATAACTCTTATAACTCGTATATTTGGGGGGTATTGCATTCTGCTAACTCCCGCTAAATCTGCTCCTGCATAAGAACACCAATTACATAAAAATCCTAAGATTTTCGGTTCAAAACTCATGATATTAACTACCTCCAAATGCATATATTTCAGATAAAATTTGCTCATCTGTAAAATGCCTTATTATTATAGCGTGATTAGTACAAGTCGCTCCGCAAACACCACATCCTTTACAAAGAACTTGAGTTATTTCAATCTCGTCATTTTCATTCTTACTTATCGCTTTATATGGACAAACAGTTATACAAACTTCACATCCACTACATAAATTCTTATTATATTCAGGTAAAAATGAAGTGGCACCCTCTACTTCGATGGTATCATGGGATATAATTGTACTTGCTCTTCCTGCGGCAGCATACCCTTGAGTTATGGATTCTGTAAGATCTACAGGCCATTTTGCTGCTCCACATATAAATACACCATCGGTTGCGAAATCCATAGGTCTTAATTTTACATGAGCCTCTAAAAAGAATTTATTTTCTTCTAATGGTACTTTTAACAATTGAGCAAGCTCTTTATTATCATCATTTGCGATTAGAGGTGTAGATAATACTAATAAATCATAGGGAATACTCATTTCTTCTCCAATATATTCGTTGTATACTTTTATATTATTCTCTTCTACAATAGGTTCTCTTTCGAGTTTATAACTCAGAAAAATAACTCCAGCTTCTCTTGCTCTTCTATAATATTCTTCATAATGAGTTCCGGGAGTATACAAATCTCTAAATAAAATTATTATATTCGTGTTAGGATTCTTTTCTTTAATTAATAACGCATTTTTCAAAGCTGTCATACAACATACATTTGAACAATACTTTCTTTCATCATTACGAGCTCCCACACATTGGATCATTACAATATCTTTGGCAGAAACTGCATTATCCTTTAATTTCTTTTCTAATTCATATTGAGTGATTCTTTTATTGCCATCATAACCATATTTTCCAGTGGGGGTTAATAAAGAGGCTCCAACAGCAACTACAATTACTCCTATAGCTAAATCGATACTTTTACCATTTTGTTCAACTTCCACTTCATAATTTCCAACAAAACCTCCAATATCCTTTACTTTTGCTGAAGTATAAACCGTTAAATTCGGGTTATTTGAAACTCTTTTCTTTAAGCTTTCTAGAAGTTCAGAGGCATCTTGGCCTGTAGGGAACAATGTATTTATTATATTTAATTTTCCACCTAATTGATTATCTTTTTCTACTAAATGTGTCTCAAATCCTTGATTTGCTAAGCTAAGAGCAGCCGTCATTCCTGCGACACCCCCTCCTACCACCATAGCAGTAGGAGTTGCATCAACTACAATATTTTCAAGAGCTTCAAGTTTAGCTGCTTTTGCCACACCCATTTGAATCAATTCTTTAGCTTTTTCCAAAGCTTCATGAGGGTATTTCATATGAACCCAAGTACATTGATCACGAATATTAACAAATTGAAAAAGATATTCATTAAGACCCTCATCTTTGATACAATCACGAAAGAGAGGCTCATGAGTTCTCGGAGTGCATGAGGCTACCACCACACGGTTTAAATTATGTTCTTTAATCCCATTTTTAATCTGAGCTAATCCTGTTTCTGAACATGTATATAAATTGTCTTCAGTAAATACAACATTAGGTAAAGATTTAGCGTATTCCGCCACTTCTTTAACATCTATTAATCCTCCAATGTTTGAACCACAACTACAAACAAACACTCCAATTCGGGCATCTTCCTCTTTTTTTTCAGACATCTTCGTTTTAACCTCCTTTAATTACTTCTGCTGCTCTTGCTGCTGCTCCGCTAGCTTCAGCAACAGAGCGGGGGATATCCATTGGCTCACGAGCACATCCACATGTAAATATTCCTTCCATACTCGTTTCTACTGGTAAAAATGGATCTGTTTTAATGAAATTATATCTATTTAATTCAATTCCTAATACATCTGCTAATTTTTCAATCCCTTGTGATGGGATTATACATGTTGCTAAAACAGCTAAATCTACTTTCATTTGCTTTATTTCAGATGTATCATAATCTTCATAAGTTATAATAGGACTTTCATCCAGATCAACATTAATTTGTGATATTTTACTTTTAATATACTTTATATTATATTCATCTGCTCCTCTACGGAGAAAAGTCTGAAATCCTTTACCTCCGGCTCTCATATCAATATAAAAAACATATGATTCTAAATCGTTGTTATGTTCATAAGCAATCATTGCTGCTTTTGTACAATACATGCAGCATATTGAAGAACAATACTTTTGATCTCTATCTGAACGTGATCCTATACACTGTAGAAAGGCAATTTTTTTAGGATCTACACCATCAGACAACCTTCTTAAATGCCCTTCAAGTGGTCCAGAAGCGCAAATTAACCGTTCAAATTCTAAAGAAGTTACTACATTTCTACACTTCTTATAACCGTATTTAGTAAGAGGATTGACATCTTCCATTAAACCATAGCCGGGTGCAACAATAATGGCACCAATCTTTTCGATTTCTAAAATTTCATCCTTTTGTGTGAAATCAATTGCTTCTGCACCACAACTCGTAGCACATAAACCACAAATACCGTAATTTAGATATACACATGAATTCTTATCAATAATATGGACTGGAGGAACTGCTGAAGGAAAGGGAATATAAACAGCTGCCATATTTTTCAAATTAGCATCAAAATAATTTGGAATCCCTCGTACTGGGCAAATTTTTGCACAATCCCCACAATTTGTACAAGCATCCTCCTTTACATACCGGGCGCGTTTAAGGACTTCTACTGTGAAATCCCCTATTGATCCCTCTATTTTTTGGACTTCTGAGAGAGTATAAATATTAATATTTGGATGTCTATAGCATTCTGATAGTTTTGGTGCCAAAATACAGATTGAACAATCTAAAGTAGGAAAAGTCTTATCTAATTGAGCCATTTTCCCTCCAATTACAGGATTTTTTTCTATTAAATGGACTGTTATTCCCATATCTCCCAAATCTAAAGCTGCTTGAATACCAGCAATACCTGCTCCAATAATAAGAACACTTTTAGAATTTTTTACCATTCAAACCACCATTTATTTCTTCACTTTTAGTGAAGTCATTTTTTTTAACCAATTAATTTTTTTAGGTCGCCATTCTGAAATTTGATCGGCCGGAATAATATATCTTTCAATATATCCTGTCGCGAGCAATGAATCTATTAAACTACGTCCCTTTTCAGTTCGAATAAGGATCATTGAATAACCCGTTGGAGCCCCAGATGCTCCAATACTAAGATCTGAAAATCTCCCAACAAATTCATCACATTCGTGGCAGTGATTTCTAACTGCTTCATCAAGATCTTTAATATTAACTTCTTTTACTATGTCATCTTTTGATGTAACAAAAAAATTCTTTTTGATGTTTGTTTTCTTAATCTTAGATGGGTTAATTTGTGTTTTAGACTCTAAAATTTCTGTCAATTTATTATAATCAAAATTTTCAAAACAAAATAGACCAATTACTACACTAATAACATGTGCAGGTTTAATATTTAGAAGTTTCATCTTACTAATTGCCCTACATTGGCAAGGTGTCCCAATAAATGCAATGCGTAATTGATCACTATCATATATTCTTTTCTTATGGGAAATTATTTCTTCTGCAACTTGAGTTAAATCTTTTAAAGGCAAGATATTAGATGATATTGAATATCGGGTTCCTGCAGATTTTGCTAAATCATCTTTATTATATATTATTTTTGGCATTGGTTTAAAGTTCTCGTCATATTCAGATACAATTGCTGCATCAATATTATTCGTATCGAATAAATATGTTAATATAGTTGATACAATACCCCCATCTTGCCCAACCTCTTTTATTTTTGCATTAGTAGTTCTAGCAGCAAAAACATCAATAACATTACCAAGTTCATCTTTAACGAGATGTACTTCTTTTAATTTATCTAGTAAGGGCTCTGTTTGTGGACATATATAATAACAATACCCACATTCTTTACAATTCTCAGCACTTTTATCAGTCTTAAACTTAGGTGTATAATTATCCATCTCAATGACATTAAATGCTTGATTTTCACAATATGCTATACAAGCACCACATGCGCAACACATATTTACTGAGATTACATCATCTTCTAAATTCTTGAATGTCTTTATTTCTGCTAATCCCATTTTTCTACCAAATCTTTTTCTTAAGTTTAAAAATTATATCTAAATTTCTAATGATATTTTAAAATCCTTCTAATAATTTCGAAGCTCTCACTCTATGAAAATTCAATCCCAATTCTTCAGGTTTAAATCCAAAAGCAAGAGCTATTAATTCTGAGAGATAAAAAACTGGAAAATCATAACCAACTTCTTTATCTTTACTTAATTCTCGTTGATTAAAATCAAACTGTTGAAAGCATGCAGGGCAAACTAAAGTAACACAATTAGCACCAGATTCTTGAATTGATTTTAATTTATTATCTATCATTTTAAGTGAAATGTCTTTATCTGATTTATCAAGAGGATTTCCACAACATTCCATTTTTAATTCATATTCTATAGAATCTGCTCCTAAAGCTCGAACTATTTCATCAATAGTAATTGGGTCAAAAGGATCATCCCAATTAATAATCTCAGAAGGTCTTAAGTAATGACACCCATAATGAACGGCTACTTTAAATCCATTTAAAGGATGTACCACATTCTCTCTCACTTTATCAAGATTTTCATAAAGAACTTCAGCAAAATGTTTTACATTTGTTGTTCCATCGTACATTTTCCCAACATTTTTTAAGATATTATTTACTTCATCTTTTACCTTTGGGTCTTTTCTAATGTAATAATTGACTCCCTTTAGTGTTTCAACACAACCAGAACAAAAAGAGATAATTCCTCCATTATTATTTGATAAACTTAAATTTCTTGATCCTAAAGCTAACCATGTCTTCTGATCTATAAGTTCTATACCCGTAGGATCAGGACAACAACTAAATCCATCAACATCATTCAATTTTATACCAAGCTTTTCAAACACTTTTCGTGAAGCTGCTTCAAGGAAGGGAAGCCTCGCGGGGATTACACATCCTAAAAATAAGTCATAAGCCATATTTTATACACCCTCCTTTGGAATGTGGTTTTCAAAATTAGTGACTTTTAATATCTTCTTTATCTCATCTTGAGAGGCTGTTTTTATCAAAGGAAGTCCTAATTTTTCTCTTCTCGTTAAAATAGCCTTAGAATAGGGAATAGCTACTCCATTCTCTAAAACGGCTCGCCCTTGGGCTATGAATGCTTCAGGAACATTTCCAGTATTAAAACACTTATTCTTGATTAATGTAAAAATCTCCGTTATTTCAACCTTTTGAGGACATAACTCAACGCATGTTTGACAGGTTGAGCAAAGCCAAGGATTAGGATCTTGTTTTTCTACCAGTTTATCTTGTAAACCCAAAATTGCCTCTTCAATAATTTTCCTAGGATTATAACCTCCTTGAGTTATAAGAGCTACTGGACACCCACCACTACAAGTACTACACTGATAGCAAAAACTTAAAGAAGCATTATGTTTCAATACTTCATTTCGAAACTTAAAATTTATTACAGACATGTCGAAAAGTTTTATTTTCAATCTTCTAGATGGTTAGAAAAATAATAGAGATTTAATAAATTTTTTAGAAAATTTCAATAACCAAATGCTTTAAATTAGTTTTAGATTATCAAAATCACACTTTAATAGTGCAATTACAACCATAATAATACGCTCCTCGTGTATTTCTTTTAATGTCAGTAAAATTTTCCTCAATATATTATCGGAAAAATATATTTTCTATTGATCCAATGATCAAGAGTGATCAAAAACCAATCTAAAATTCTCTATCTTTAGAATAAATTTTTTACGTTCTATTATAATAATCACTTTGATCGAGATCATTAATTCTCACATACATTTTCCGAAAATGTTAATGATTATCATAATTACATGATCAAAATCTGCATCAATGTGTAGAAAACAGCACTGCATGATCAAATTTTTGCGAAACTATCATTAATAAAACAAGAAATGATCGAGAATGATCAACCTTAAATATGAAAAGTGATTATATTATATTATTAATAAATTATAAGTATTAAAACAAGAAATTTTATAAAAAATTAATAGATCATTTATAAGGAGTGATGAAAAAAATGTGTAATAATTGTAATTGCGATGCATATGACCAATGTTCCATCGTCGGTTATATGCCAGTTGGATTCTGCTGTACTAAATGCTATCTTTACAACGAGCAACATACGTGTTTAGAATCAAGGTCAAGGGGTAAAGCTTCCAAAGTTGAGCCTGTGAGCGCTGTAATCGAGGATGGTGTTTTGAAAGTTGTTGTTATGAAGGATGAAATAGAAGTTCCTTTAGTGATTGACTTAGGTAAACAACTTGGTTCTGAATAGAAATTTTTTAATTCAAATTATTTTATAATGAAGTCCTGGCATTCCGAGAAAAAGTAAAAGAGTCAGGTCCCTGATGTCTCCTTGAAAAAGGGTTGGACAATGATTGGGGTGAGACTTTTAGGGGCTGGCTCTCACTTTCTCAATAAAAAAAGCCGATATTATTGGGATCGCCATACTATATATTATTTAATATTGCTAGAATCCAATTATCGATATACCTTATTCAATTTAATTATAGT
>Ga0307378_10012216_pt1 | contig 10988 bp, 9 predicted proteins | sample UN1MG_FD_202238 | JGI IMG/M metagenome (GOLD analysis project Ga0307378, IMG submission 202238) | Soil microbial communities from Risofladan, Vaasa, Finland - UN-1 | ecosystem: Environmental > Terrestrial > Soil > Coastal area > Acid sulfate soil | place: Finland: Risofladan, Vaasa | collected...
GTCCAGATCACCCGGACGGACGTAGTCGAACTGAGCTGGGATCATCGCGCTGCCTTCCTCCTCTCCGCTCGAAACGGAGGCTGATCGACCCATCCGGGCTGGATGGGAACAGAACTGCTGGGGATGGTTGACGAGCTGGGCCGGGGCCGGAATCCTTCCGTCGCCCCGTGGCTCGGGACCGGGAGGTGTGGCCCACGAGTATCTGCCCGTATTGGTGCCACGTCAACGCAGAACCCATGGGGCTGGCGACGGCGCGGGCCGGCTGCCGGTGCGACCGGATCAATCAGCCTCGAGACTCGTCGCTGCCCTGCGGGCCAGTTCGACGTCGGCATCTTCTGGGAGGCCACTCACCCCAACGGCGCCGATTACGTCACCGGCGACGATGACCGGAACGCCACCACCCCAGCCCACATACCGCGGGTCTCCAAAATTCGTGATCGGGAACCCCTCCGTGCGAGATCGTTCACCGAGAACGCTGGATTCAACCCCCTCGCGAGCCGCCGTGAACGCTTTGTGGATGGCGATGTTGATCGACGCCAGCCCACATCCGTCGGTGCGCAGAAACGCCACGAGTTCCCCATGGGCGTCGACGACGGCCACCGCGGCACCCGCTCCTGTGGCGTCGAGTTCGTCTCCGATCAGCGCCACGAGGCGACGAGCTTCCACATGTCCGATCTCACGGCGTACAGGCATCAGGTCTCCTCACTGAAGATAAGCATCGCGTCCGTCCAGGCACCGTTGGCGTCGCTTGACTCCACGGCCGCCTCGACGAATCTCACCCCGATCGCGCCATCGCGCTCGTTCGGGAACTGCAGCGCGAGCGGGTCTGGCTCCCGGCCCGCGCGCCTGGCAGCGATAGCCTCGGCCGCGTCTGAGTAGATGTTGGCGAAGGCTTCGTGGAACCCCTCGGGGTGGCCCGCCACGATCCGGGATGCCCGGGCAGCAGCCGGCAGCGATCCAGGCCCGTTGGGCGTGAAGACTCGAACGGGTCCGTCGAGCGGCTTGAACGTGAGACGCGTCGGACGCTCCTGGTGCCACTCCAGGCTGCCCTTCGTGCCCGACACGCGGATCCGAAGACCGTTTTCGACACCGGCGGCGGTTTGTGTCACCCAGAAGGTTCCGCGCGCGCCATTGTCGAAGCGCAGCATCGCGGCGCCGTAGTCGTCGACCAGCCGTTCCGGGATCACGTGTCCGATCTCGGCCGCGACTTCCGAGACATCTAGCCGGCTCACGAAACGGACCAGGTTGTGAGCATGCGTTCCGATGTCGCCCATCACGAGCGAAGGTCCGCCTCGAACCGGGTGATAGCGCCAGGGCAATCCGTCGGCTGGGTCCGGATCCGACTCGTCGGCCTTGCCTCCCTGGACATATTCGACCTGGACCAGCCTGATCTCACCGACCTGCCCATCTTCGACAAGTGCGCGGGCCTGGCGCACCATCGGGTAGCCGGTGTAGTTGTGGGTGAGAGCGAACACCAGCCCGGTGTCCTCGACCTTCTGGACGATGTCCAATGCCTCGTCGAGGGTGTTCGTCATGGGCTTCTCGCAGATGACGTCAAACCCGCGATCCAGGGCAGCCATGACGAACCGATGATGGCTGTCGTTGGGGGTCATGATCGCGACGACCTCGGCACCGTCCTCGCGGTCACGCTCGGCGTCGAGCAATCCGATCGCGTCCGTGTACGCGCGAGCAGGGTCGATCCCCATACCGATGGCTGCGGCTCGGGATCGTTCCGGATCGGATGAGACCGCCCCTGCGACGAGCGCGTAACGACCGTCAAGCCTTGCGGCCGTTCGGTGCATCGCGCCGATGAAGCTTCCCGGGCCGCCGCCGATGACCGCCAGGCGAAGTGGACGCCCAAGCATTTCGATGACCGGATTCGTGTCCATGCAGTTCCTTTCCGTCGACGACTACCGAACTTAAGGATCCAGGCCATCTTGCCTTGGAACTCCGGTCACGCGCCTGGCCAGGCATACGCGAGGCGCCCGACATGCGCGAGGACGCCCGACCCGGTCAGCCGCCCGGCGCCCACGTGACGACCCCGATCTCGCTCGGATCACGACCCGCGATCGTCCATCCCTCGCCATCTTCCAGCGCGATCTCGTCGAGCGCCGCGACCAAGCGCGACTCCTTTGGTCCAGCTGGGTCGATCCACAGTTGCCGTCGGGCGAAGCTCTCGAGCGAATGCCGCGACTCGAAGCGGCGCGCCTCGGCAGTGACCCGCTCGACGATCGGCCGCCGTCCTCGGGCCACGAGGAGGTCGATCAGGTCGGAAAGGGCCGGCAACGCGACGCGTGTCTCGCCATGGACGTAGGGCCAGAAGGGATCCGCGGCCGCCGCGGGCATCCGTTCCATCATCACCGCGACACATGATCTCCTGGCTGCGCTTTCCATCGCATCCAGGAATGTCCCGATCGATTCGATGTCATAGCCGACATGCGCGATCAGTGCGACATCGACGTCGAGACCACTGATCGATCGTCGATCGGCAGGTGGCCACCGGCCTTCGATCGTGCTGACGTTCTCGATAGCATGGTCATCGGCGATCTCGCGCAGGGACTCGAGCATGGATCTGGAGGCATCGAGCGCGACGACGGATCCACCGGAGTCATCGAGCGCTCGCGCCAGCGGAAGCGCGAAGCGTCCAGCACCGGCCCCGATGTCCAGCCACGTCTCGCCGGATCGGACCAGGCGCAGGAGGACGTCCAAAACGGGGTCTTCGGTCCGGGTCGGGTCGGCTCGGAACAGGGAACGGACGGGCGCATAGAAATCGGCGCCGTCCGGGACCTCACGGATCCGTTCGACCTGGTCGCGATTTGCACGGACCTGGGCCGCCCACAGGCTTTCGGCGGCGGCGGCCAGATCGGCGTCGGTATCCACGTCGGGATTGTCCCCCGCGACCGGCACTTCGAGCACGAGTTCGGGGTGTTCCGCGAGGATCGGGCCGAGCCCGCGGTCCCCGGCGGCGTCGGTCGCGAAACGGAATGCGCTGTTTCGAAGCAAGACCGGATTTCGCCCCTGCCCATGTGCGTAGGTCGGGACGACGATCGGACGCTCGCCGTCGACCGCGTGACTGATCAGCGAGCGGATCACGTCAACCGACAGGAGCGGCTGGTCGCCGAGCACGATGAGCGCGGCCGAAGCATCTGGCCCGATAGCATCCATCCCGACTCGGAGCGAACTCGACAGCCCGTGCTCCGGTTCAGGGTTCACCACGCGCCGCTCAGCACGCCAGGCGATCATGGGTTCGATGGCTTCGGCGTCAGTGCCGAGCACGACCACCACATCCTCTATCCCGGCCGCGGAGAGCGCGTCGAGGACGCGCTGGAGGATCGGCCTGCCACCGACCCGGGCAAGCATCTTGCCGCCGCCGAACCGTGAGCCGCCGCCGGCTGCGAGGACCAGTCCAACCGCGCCATCGATCACGCTTGCCATCTTCTCACCGTCGGTGCGGTCGAGTAGGCTTGCCTGACGGCCGTCAGCGCTCAGCCCAGATGTGATCGACGGCCAGCGCAAAGGGGCACGAACGATGACCGAGCCAGTCGACCCTGGGGCCCCGACGCCCCCGAACCCGGGCTCCGGCGGGATGGCCAGTGCGGCCGGCCTGATGGACCGTCTCGATCCCGCGGCCAGGCTGATCGTCGGCGGCAGCGTCGGCGCGATCGCCATCCTCCTGATCGGATCGGTCGTGGGCGCCTGGTCGCTGGGCGGCTACGCCCTCGTCATTCTCGGCGCGGCCACCGTCGCGCTCGTGATCGGATATCTCGCCTCGATGACTGCCGTCGCGGAGGGCTGGCCCGTCCCGCGGCGCGATCTGGTCCTGGCAGCAGGTTCCGTGATGAGCATCATCGCCGTGCTCAACCTGATCGAGGTCCTGTTCGATCTTGACCAGATCGACGATGAGCGCGGTGGCATCGCCGGGCTCGTCTTGACCTTGCTGCTGGTGGCCGCCGCGATCGCCGTCCTGATCGGCGCCATCCGAGCCCGGCCGGTCACGCAGCTGGCGGGCAGCACCGTCCGTCGTGGCGAGCGTGGCGCCAGGATCGCCCTCGGGGGTCTGGCCCTCGATCTCATCGCCTGGTTGGTCATGCTCACGATCAGCGTCTACGCCTTGGGTACGTCCTCGTCGTTCGGGATCGCCGCATCGGTTCTGGCCGTCCTGGTCCTCGTCCTCGCTGCGGATCCGGGAAGCGGCTGGCGTCTGCCGATCCCGGCTGCCTGGATCGCCGTCGGGTTGGCCATCGTCGGGACGCTGACACTGCTCGACCAGTTCGGTCAATACAACGATGTCAACGAGCAGTTCGGGCTGGACGTCATCGATTCGCTGGCGTTCTTCGCCCATGCGATCGGGACACTGCTGATCCTGGGCGGTGCCGTGCTTGCAGCGGCCGACCACCAACGATCGGCTGGTTCGTCGACCTCGGCGACGACCGGACCCTAGGACTTCGTCAGCAGCGCCTGCTCGAGCATCGGCCGACCGGTACCGCCATACCGTTCGGCCACGATCTCTGCCAGGATGGCGAGAGCGGTCTCGGCCGGGGCACGTCCGCCGAGGTCCAGCCCGACCGGGCCCCGAAGCCGAGCCAGATCCGCCTCGCTGACTCCCGCCTCGAGCAGCCTCGCCCGTCGGTCGGATTGGGTCTTGCGCGACCCTACGGCGCCCACGTAGCGGCAACCGCGCTTGAGGGCCTCGACGATGGCCGGCTCGTCGAACTTGACGTCGTGCGAGAGAACCGCGACGGCATCGTTCGGGCCGAGTCCGATCTCCTCGGCGACTTCATCCGGCCAGCCCACGACGAGGCGATCAACGCCGGGGAAGCGCTCCGGTGTCGCGAACGCTGTCCGACCATCGACGACTACGGTCTCGAACCCGAGCTCGCCGGCCAGGCGCACCAGCGAGCGGGCGACTTCGACGCCGCCGACCACGACAAGCCTCGGCCGGACCGGGAACACTTCGATGAAGAGGGCCTGCCCGCCCAGATCTACGGTCCGGGACAAGCCACGCCGGAGTGCGGAACTGGAGGCCTCCACGAGGGCCGCGTCGAGCTCGGCGGTCCCCAGACTCCCCGTCAGCTGTCCAGCATCCGTGACGACGAGTGCCGCTGCCGGCGGTGCGCCCTCGCCCGGTACGTGCGCTCCGAAAGCACTCGGCGGCGAGTCCGCGGGGAGCGGCGTGATCACAGCCGACCCGTGGCCACCGGAACCGATCGACCCGGTCGCGGCCTCGATCACCACTCCGGGCGCGATCGGCTGGACGAGCACATCGATCGTCCCGCCACAGGCAAGACCGACGTCCCAGGCCTCCTCATCGCTGATGCCGTAGCGGATCACCCGGGCGTTCCCGGTGACTCGCGCCCGCTCGATCTCCTCGGCGGCCGCGCCCTCGACGCAACCGCCGCTGACCGATCCCGCGATCCGGCCATCCGTCGCATACAAGAGAACAGCACCCTCAGGACGCGGCGCAGACCCGAAGGTCCGGACGACGACGGCCCGACCGATCTGGGCGTTGTCGAGGCCGCCGGCCTGCCATGTCGATAGGGTGTCGAGGAGTTCTTTCATCGCAGCGGCCTCGGTACGGTCGGGTCGATCGCCTCACCCACGACCGATGGAGGTGCACCAACGAGCGGGACGCCCACACCGGGTAGGGCGGCGTGAGCAGCGGCCTCGCTCCCCCGCCGAGTATCGCCCGCTCGGACCCCGCCCAGGATCTCACCCAGACGCTCCAGCGACGCGACCGTGCCAGCCGGCAGGAAGTCGTCGATGTACGGGTATGCAGCGCGCATCCCTCCGGCCAACGGCTGGTATCCCGGCGTCCCGGCCAACGGGTTCAGCCAGATCAGCCGGTGGCAATTCCGACGCAGACGCGCGGTCTCGGTCGCGACCAGCGCAGGATCGCCCCGATCCCAGCCATCGGACACGACGATGACGACGCCCGAGGTCCGCAGCGAACGCCTGGCCCACTGCTGGTTGAACGTCCGGAATGACTCGCCGATCCGGGTACCGCCCGCCCAGTCGTTGACCGAGTCGGCCACCCGCGCGAGCGCGCGATCTCGGTCCCGATCGCGGAGCAACCGGGTCACTCGGGTCAGCCGCGTCCCGAAGACGAAGGATTCGGTGCGGACCTCCGAGGCCGCGGAAAGCGCCTGGACGAACCGCAACAGGAGGCGGGAGTGGCGCTCCATCGATCCCGAGATATCGCACAGGACGACCAACGAACGTGGCTCGCGTATCTGACGCCGCCAGACCCATGTGAGGAGCTGCCCGCCGGTCCCCAGATTCCGGCGGAACATGGCTCGAGGCGCCAGCCGCCGACCGTGCGAATGCAGCTCATATCGGCGGGTTCGTCGACGTTCCAGCCGAGGTACCAGCAGGTCGACCAGGCGCTCCGCTTCGCGCAATTCGGCCGGCGTCATCCGATCGAACTCCCGGTGGCGGAGAACCTCGCCCTGCGAGTAGGCATCGGGCGAGATGATCACACCCTCGATCGGGGCCCCGTCGTCATCGCCCTCGTCACCAGACGGGATCGGCATACCCCGTTCGTCGGGCGCCATCTGGCCACGCGCCTGACCGTCCTCAGGTGGAGTCGCGCCGGGAGCCTCCTCTTCGAGCACCGCGTCGTCCTCGGAGCGCAAGGTCGATGGTTGGAATTCGTCCGAGAAGCGAGATCCACGCTGGCGCCACCAGCGATCGAACGCAGCATTGTAGATGGCTCGCTCATCGCGTCGGCGGACGAATACGGCGGCGCCGGCTGCACGGACCTGCTCGCGGTCGGCGAGATCGACGAGCGTGAGCGCCCGAGCAAAGTCGACGGCGGCCCCCAGGTCGACCGACAGGTGAGCGACCCGCAGCGAACGCCCGAACCCGACCGACTCGCGGAGCAAGCGTCGGCCGTCTACCTCCGGACCATACGGAGCGCGGACGATGGCGGGGTCGGACATCCGATCGCTGCGTCGGCCTTCAGCCGGCGGCAGCCTCGTCGAGATAACGACGCGTTTCGTCACCACGGATCTGGCGGATGTCCTCTTCATACTTGAGGACCACGCCGAGGGTCTCGTCGACGAGCTCTGGGGCCAATTCCCGTGCGCCCAAGGACAACAGCGCGGCCGCCCAGTCGAGCGTCTCGGCGATCCCTGGGACCTTGGTGAGATCGGCCTCCCGCAGCCGATGGACGAAGCCAACGACCTCGCGGGCGAGGTGTTCCGGGGCTTCGGGGACCCGGGCCAGGACGATCTCGTATTCCTTCTGTGCTGTCGGATAGTCGATCCAGTGATACAGGCAACGTCGCTTGAGCGCGTCGTGGACTTCGCGGGTCCTGTTGGAGGTGAGGACCACGCGCGGCGGGAGCTCGGCTTTCATCGTGCCGATCTCCGGGACCGTGACCTGGAAGTCGGACAGGATCTCCAGGAGGTACGCCTCGAACTCCTCGTCCGCTCGATCGATCTCGTCGATCAGCAGCACCGGCGCGACACCATCACGGACCTCCAGCGCCTGGAGGAGTGGGCGGCGGATCAGGAAGTCCTCGCCGAAGATGTCGTGGGCGGTCGCGCGCTCTGCCTCGCCGCGGGCTTCGAGCAGGCGGATCTCAAGCATCTGACGGGGATAGTTCCACTCATAGACGGCGGTGCTGACGTCCAGGCCCTCGTAGCACTGCAGCCGGATCAGCGGGGCACCGAGCGAGGCGGCCAGGACCTTGGCAAGCTCGGTCTTGCCGACGCCGGCCTCGCCTTCGAGCAAGAGCGGCCGACCCAACTCGAGGGCCAGGAAGACGGCCGTCGCGAGCGACCGGTCCATGATGTAGTCCCGCCCTCGGAACTCATCCTGGATCGCCTCGATGGAGCGGGTTCCCGCTGGGCGTGTCGCGCGGTCGGACATTTCGCTCATGGTCGGACTCTACACGTCAATGGGCCAGCCTACCCGTCCGGGGCATCCAGTTCACGCGCATAGGCCGGGAATCGGAAGCGCTGCGACCGGGTAAGGATGCCGCCATGCCCGAGCTTGGCCACGGTCTTCTCCGATGCCGGTTCCCCGCTGAGGAGCCGTGGTAGCAGCAGGTCGACAGCGGTGGCCTTCGAATAGGCGCCGCACGTTGGCAGGCCGAGGATCGCGGTTCGCCCGATGCGGGCCAGCCAGAGCATGGATCCTGGATGGGCGGGCACGCCCCGGCGCACGACGCGACCGCCGAGCGAGATGATGGCCGCGAAGCAGGCATCGCTCGGATCCGTGCTGGCGGCGCCAGCAGTCAGGATGAGGTCGAGCGGATCGGGACGCCGGACGAAGCTGCTCATGGCCGCCTCGACGGCAGCGGGGTCATCCTCGACGTACAGGATGTCGTCGATGACCGAGCCAAGACCCTCGACCTTGGACCGGACACTGGCCTCGAACCGCGCCCGTTCGGTGGGTCGCACGGATTCCTTGACAACGACGCCGACCCGACCGGAGACGAAGGGTGCGATCCAGATCAATGGGTCGTTGCCGAAGCCTGCCAATCGGGCGCCAGCATCGACGACCGCGGCTTCGACGAGATGGGGGGCGATCTTCACGCTTGCGACAAGATCGCCACGGTCCACGATCTGGCCGTCGAACGCGGTGAAAACCTCGAGCGGATCGATCCGATTGAGCCGCTCCAGCTCGGCCACCCGGACGTGCAGGACCCCGGGCGCGGCGGCCAACAGATCCACTCGGCTCTGGGTCGGCCCACGCATGGTCAGGCCCTGACCACCGACCGCCGATGCAAGCCGGAGCGCGGCTTCATCCTCATGAAGTTCGCCGGGCTCGGGAATGAGCAGGCTGAGGGGCGGCCCGGGCTCGGACGCTCCGAGGGCCGCAAGATCGTCCGTCGTCAGGCGTCGCCCTTTCGACCACCGGGCGCCGGACACCGTCACGTCCCGGGCGAGGACGGCTCCGACCAGACGCGCCGGAACGCGCCGTCCAGGCGTGACGCGTCGGACCTGCATGTTGCCGCGAGGATGCGTCAGGTCTCTGAGACCTAGCGCCCGAGCGCACCCTCGATCGCCCGGCGGGTGTAGACGGCGGCCATCTGGGTCCGGTATTCGCGGTCAGCATGGATGTCGCCGTTGACCGTCTGTCCGTCGGTCGCGTGCGCGGCCGCGGCGGCGACCGCCGAGGTCGACCCGTCGCTGCCGAGGAGGGCCTGCTCGACGCCCTTCGCCCGGTATGGCACCTCGCCCACCCCAGTCAGCGCGACGCGCGCATGGGTGATCGCGCCATCGGACATCCCGACAACCGCCGCGACGCCGACGATGGAGTAGCCCGACGCACGCTGAGCGAGCTTTCGGTAGGCACCAGCGGTGCCGGCGGGCATCGGGCCACGACGTAGTTTGACGATCAGTTCGTCAGGTGCGAGCTGCGTCTGGAATGGGCCGACGAAGAATCCGTCGAGGGGCACGACCCGCTCGCCACGCGCCGACCGCAGAACGACGGAGTAATCGAGCGCAAGGCCCATCGCCGGAACGTCGGACGCCGGGTCGCAATGCGCGATCGAGCCACCGATCGTCCCGCGGTTCCGGACTTGGACGTCGCCGATCTGCTCGACGCCTTCGGCGGTCCAGGCGAGCGGGGTCGCCTCCAGGACTTCCGCATAGGTCGCCAGGGCGCCCATCTCATAGCCACCGTCGGATGTCGGGCCAAGGCCCTTGAGTTCCGACAGACGACCGATGTCGATCAGGGTGTCCGCGCTTGCCAAACGAAGTTTGAGGAGTGGGAGCAGGCTTTGGCCGCCTGCCAGGAACTTGGCATCGCCGCCCGCGGCTGAGATCGCCTTGAGCGCCTCGTCGAGCGAGGCCGGTCGCTGATACTCGAACGCTGCCGGGATCACGCCTGGCCTCCCTTCGCGGACTGGATCGCTCGCCACACGGTCTGCGGCGTGTATGGCATATCGAGATGACGGATGCCCAACGGACTCAGCGCATCGACGACCGCATTCGCGACGGCAGCGGTGCTGGCGATCGCGCCGGCCTCACCGACGCCCTTGACCCCGATCGGATTGACCGGCGTCGGGGTGACGGTCTCGGCAAGCTCCAGGTGTGGAAAGAACGATGCACGTGGCATCGCGTAGTCCAGCATCGAGCCGCTCAGCAACTGTCCCTGGTCATCGTAGATCGCACCCTCCCAGAGGGCCTGCCCGACACCTTGGGCGATGCCGCCGTGAAGCTGGCCGTCGACGATCATCGGGTTGATCTTGTTGCCGACATCGTCGACGGAAATGTAGCGGACCAGCTCGACCTGGCCGGTTTCCTCGTCGATCTCGACGATCGCGATGTGGGTCCCGAATGGCCACGTGCAATTCGTCGTGTCGTAGTACGCGGTTTCGTCGAGGTAGGGTTCCATGCCCTCCGGCGGATCGAACGCCAGGTCGATAGCGAAGGCGATCTCCTGGATCGTCTTGACCCGGTCGGGGCTGCCCTTGACGAAGTAGTTGGCGCCATCGACTTCGATGTCGTCGACCGACGCCTCGAGCATATGGGCCGCCATCCGACGCGCCTTCTCGCGGATCTTGGCGGCCGCCTTGATGGCCGCCGTGCTGCCGACCGACGACGTCCGACTGCCGTAGGAGCCGTAGCCGAACGGGGTCCCCTGCGTATCCGAATGCTGAACGACGATGTCCTCCATCGGGATCCCGAGTTCGTGCGAGACGACCTGCGAATAGGTGGTCTCGTGACCCTGGCCCTGAGGGCTGGTGCCCATGGTCACGACCGTCTTGCCGGTCAGATGCATCTTGATGTTGGCCGATTCCCACATCGCCGCGCCCCAGCCCTCGCCGACCGCCCCGATCCACTTGGATGGAGCGACGCCGCAGACCTCGAGATAGGTCGACAGCCCGGCGCCAAGAAGCTTGCCTCGCGCTTTCGCCTCTGCCTTCTTGGCATCAAGGCTCGCGTAGCCGGCCATCTCGAGCGCCTTGTCCATGGCCGGTTCGTAGTTCCCCGAATCGATATAGATCTTGGCTCCGCCTGATGCCGTGCCAAGAC
>Ga0307378_10012217_pt1 | contig 10988 bp, 6 predicted proteins | sample UN1MG_FD_202238 | JGI IMG/M metagenome (GOLD analysis project Ga0307378, IMG submission 202238) | Soil microbial communities from Risofladan, Vaasa, Finland - UN-1 | ecosystem: Environmental > Terrestrial > Soil > Coastal area > Acid sulfate soil | place: Finland: Risofladan, Vaasa | collected...
CTTCTCCCTTGCCGTCGTGCAGCGCCTCTACCAGATACAACCGATTCGATTCCGGACAATGCCACGCCTGCGCCTCGAACTCCACCACCGGCGAGCGCCTCAGCGCTCGCGCCGCGCTCGTCCGGAGACTCCCGGCCAACCTCCTGCGCTCACCCCGTGCGACCACCCCTTCGTGGCCCCGTATCGTCGCCTCCGCCGCCTGCCACGATACATCCCGCCGGCGGCGGTTCTCCTCCTCGAACCAGGCCCGCACGCTTCGCTCGCCCAACACCAGCGGCACCATCCCCCAGCGTGCAACCATCAGCTTCTCCTCGTTCCGTGCGAGCTTCAGGTCGATGTAGCGCGTCATGCGCTTCCACCCGGACAGCTCGAACTCCGTCGGCGCGAGGAACACCAGTTCGTCCACGCCCCACGTATCCCAGCCCCCCATCCCGTGGTCGTCGAGCGATTCGAGCACCTCCTGTGCCACCTCGCGACCCTCTTCCTCTATCGGCCACCCAACCTGGGCGATCAGCGACCGGCCGCACGTCTCGCAGTTCCAGATCACTCCCATCCCGCAATGCGGCCCGCGCCACCCGAACGTCACCAGATCCTTCTTCGGCTTCGACCGCTTGCTGAGCACCCTCACATCGGTGTTCACATCCAACCCGGTCGGCTTCCGCCGTTTGCCCACAGTCAGCCGCTTGACGTACTCCGCCCGCTTCCGTTCCAGGTCCGTATGCTTCCGCGACCACTTCACCTGCAGGCGCGGCATCCGCTCGTAATCCACCCGCAGATAGCCGGACCTCCGATCGCCTCCGACCGCCGCCAGCGTCCATTCCGACGGCACCCGGGCGGAGATGCCGTGCCATCCCACAAACGTCCTGTCCGCAGCTTCCTGCCTCAAGCTACCATCCGCACCTGCATCAGAATGGCAGCGACCTCACCGCCTTGAAGATGATCGTCAGGCCGATCGACACCATGCCGATCAACCCGATCCCACAGGTATAGCCTGCTGCAAGCACGGGCGTATATCGCATCCACGTCTGCGCCCCGAACCGGGGCGAGAAGTAGTACCGCCCCAGGATCGCACCGACAAACATCGGGATCGACCACCAACACGAGGCCGGGAATCCGGCCGCCACGCCGTAGAACCACAGCGACGGGATCTTCAACGCCATGAACGCGAGATACGCCGCCAGCGCGCCGCCGCCCGCGTATCCGATCACATCGAACTTCAGCGCCTGTATCAGGAACGTCGGCTGACCCCCTGGCTGATCCAAAGTGGCTGTAGCCCAGAGCGCCTGGTAGAAAGCGTACAACGGCCAGAACGTCTGAGCGTACGGATACTGCGAGGACGGAATCTGGCTCGACCTCCAGAAGAACGACCAGTACGCGAAGCTGAACACCAGCATGAGGACGAGCAGGAAGATCTCGGCCTTGACCACCGTGATCATCTTCGTTCCGGTCAGCTCCACCTCCCGGAACATCTGGGCCGCCCAGCCGACGTCAGCGAACGGCATCGGCGCAAACCAGATATCGATGCCCTTGTATCCGCTCAGAATGAACGTCGCTGACTGCACGTACGGAATCTCCAGCGGGCGCCCCGTAAGCCCCAACATTCGAGCCGACATGTACGACGTCAGCGGGGTCCAGAAGAAGGCGAACATGAGCAGGAAGATCATCGGGAAGTCGGGCACCAGCCTGTGGGCCATGACGATATACCCCAGGGTCCCCAGCGACCACACCGCGAGAGCGATCCAGATCGAGAAATCGCCTCTCCCCTCGGGCACGTTGCCGTAGCCGTGGGTCTCCAGCCCCTGGGCCCGCCGCACTCGCGCCTTCAGCATCGCCATCACCACCGCGTGAATCCCGATGATCGCGATGGCGAGCGCGACGCCGATGCCGATGCTCATGAACATGTCGAACTGCAGCGTCATCTCGCTCTGAATCAGGTTCATCCCCTTCGCCCATGTCGGGAAGAGGCCTGGGTTCATCCGATAGAGCATCGGAGAGAAGATGAAGTTCGTGAACATCGATCCTATGAACTGACCGACCACGATCGGGAAGGGGATCACAAACCCCCAGAGGATCGCCCCCAGCTCCGTGCCAATCCCGATGCGACTCGCCGGGAACACGTCCTCCATATTCCCCGTCAGGTCGATGAACGGGATCGGCACGAGGCTTATCGGATCCGCCAGGAACCCGCTCGTGATGACCGGGATGGCGATGTAGAGGCAACCGTAGACCAGCCCGATCATCGTGCCGACGCTGAACACCGGCCAGCGCCAGCCTTCTTTTTCCCCCGACACCTCGGCCAGCGCCGTCGCGCCCTGCGCCGCAATCGGCGCCATCGGGAACGGCAACCGCTCGACGTCCGAGGTCGTGCGGAACAGGAAATAGCCCAGCCCAATCCACTGCATCCGAGACAGCACGAGCCCCGCCAGCATCAGAGCGATGGGAACGAGCCAGTCATGGTGCAGGAAGGTTCTCTGGACGTAGGCCTGCGAACCCAGAGGCGGAGCGTACCAGGCCGGGATATCCTGAGCTATCCCGAAGTTCGAGGCCGCAGGGGATTGCACGAGGTACTGCGCCCAGATCAACCAGGCGAAGGCGCCCCCGGCCAGCATGAGGCCGCCCGCCATGTAGTTGACGCTCCCCGCCATGTAGTAGATCATGTACAGCTCTTGGCGGGTCAGGACCGTGAACGAACGGCGAGCCACCTCGGTGAAGAGGATGATCGTCGTCCACTGTCCGGCCGGGCCCAAGTTCTGACCCACCAGGAGCCCCAGGTAGATGGCGCCTGGCATCATCAGCACAGCGACGAAGAGCGCACCGAACATCGTCTTCAGAGTGAAGCCGTCGCTGAACTCCGTCGGCTCGAACTCGGGCCGCCGCTCGGCATACCACTGCCCAGCGTCTTCTGGTTCCTTTTGCGGTGCGTCCTCGCCCCGCTCAGTTTGCTCCGCCACCGGTCACCTCTCTCTGAAAGCTAAAAGCTCCGTCAACTACGCCCCGCCTGCCGGCGCGCCCCCCGCCGCGGCCTCGCCCGAGGCCGCGTAGCCCAAGTACCTGTCTCGTTCCTCGGCTCCGAGGGTGCGCCAGATCAGGAACTGCTTCCGCAGCGTGTTCAGGAACCGGCGATTCACTCGCCGCCAGGAGGACACGTCTCCGCTCACCCGCTCCAACTGAAGCTGAATCTCGAACACGTCCTCCATGTCCGTCGGCAGCGTGCGCAGTCTCACCTTCTGGCTGACGCCCAGATCGAACGGCGCCACCCAGGCCATCAGCTCGATCACATAGCTCGTGCCGTAGTCCGTCCGCTCCTCGTGACTCGACACATCCTGTGTTACGAAGTCCCCGATGGAGTACTCCTCGTACGCCTCGAACCACTCTGTCATGAATCCCGTCAGCGCCGTCGCCTGCTCTCCAGTCACCGCGAAGGGCAGCGGGATCACCCACGTATCACCTTCCGGATCCGGAAGCTGCCAGCTCCGCTCGATAGCAGGCGTCGCCACCTCCGACGCCTTGCGCGCCGGATAGAGCGTCGAGAGCAATACCACGCCGATCACGACGCTCGTCGAGGCCACCGCCGCCACCGACGAGTAGTTCAGATAGAGTCCGGGCAGGAGGTTGAAGATCGTGATCACCTTCGCCATTCCCTGCCCGATCAGATACCCGAAGATCGCTCCCAGAATCGCGTACACGAACGACTCCGCGATGAACAGCATGGCGATGTGGCTCGGCGCCAGGCCGATGGAGCTGAAGATGTGGATCTCCCGCACCCGCTCGTACACCGCGCCGAGCATCGTGTTCAAGACGATCAGCGCCGCGATCAGAATCGGCACGAGCACGTCGCTCATCCCGACGATCGACGTTCGCCCGATCGCACTCCACTTCCTGATCTCTTTTGTCGTCTTCCCGGTCTTCTCGTCCCGCGTCTGCGTCCCCGCATAGAGGTTGAACCCCAACCTAGGCATCAGCGCCCGCAGCGTCGTCTTCACGTCTTCCGACGTCACGAAGCTCACCGCGACCGACTCCACCTCGCCGCCCAGGTTCAGTGCCGTATCGAACGGCACGAACACCGTCTGGTCGGGCGAGATGTGCAGGTACTGCTGGAAGCCCGATCGCTGCCCCTGCTGGCCGCCCTGCTGTCCGCCCTGCCGGGACATGCGCTGCATCTGAATCCAGTCCACCGGAGTGAGCGCCTCCTGGTCCAGGTCCACTCGCCTCTTCGCCTGCCCGGAGCTGATGATCCCGATCACGTCATAGGGTACGCCGCCGAGGAAGATCTTGACCTTGCCCACGTCGGCGCGCCCGATGTGGAACGCCTCCGCCATCCGCGTCGGGATGATGGCGGCGTGGACGTCGTCCGGCCTGAACCACCGCCCGGCCGTCAGCGCCTGGTCGATTCCCGTCACCTCCGACTCAGCCGGGCTCAATCCCGTCACCGCCCGGGCGTCGTACGTCGCATCGCTCGCGTCCGTGCTCACGCGAATGAAGGACTGCTCATCCGTCTTCGAGGTGAAGAACCAGGCCCTCGGCGCGACCGCTCGATCTCGCCCGAACTCGTCGTTGAGGATGCGATAGGCCGACTCCTCGAGCGGCTGCCACATCGCATTCCTCACCAGCAGCCCGAAATACGTCGGCGCTCCCTTCGCCTTCCGCTCGTTGTACCGCGTCGCCGTCTTCACCGATGTGAACGACAGAACCGTGAACGTCAGCAGAACCAGCGTCAGACACGTGAACACCGTCCGGGCGCGGCGCTTCCTCATATTGCTGATCCCGAGCGAGAAGGCCGCCGCCGCCACGCTCATGCGCCCGATATCGGCCCGGTGCACCCCGGAAACCTGCATCTGCAGCGCCTTCAGCTGCGACTCGAACTTCATCGCCACCAGCGTGATGACCAGAACGCTCAGCGCCACCATGATGAAGGCCAGTGGCACGATCCACGGATTGCTCGTGATCTCGAACGCCGGGTGGATGAAGCTGAACACCAAGCAGATTGCCGCGAAGATGCCCACGAACCCCATAATCTGAATTCGCAGGTTCGGGAAGGCGAAGACCAGCCGCTCCACAAAGAAGGCGAACGGCAGCATCAACGCCAGGTAGAACAGCACCCCCTTCACGACGTCGTTCATCGTCGACAGAACCGCCGGATAGGCCCGCGCCTCATACCCCCAGGCCGCTCGAGCCTTCGCGTCCGCCAGCTCGTAGTCCTTCTTGTCGAGCGCCTGCTGCGCCTCTTCCATGAGGCCGCCCGCGGTGTTGTGGAGATTCCACACGATGTCGTTGACGATCCGGAACCCCTGCAACTTCTCCATGCGCACCTGGTCGAGCGCCCACATATCCCGCGTCACGCGCAGAGGTGTATGCGAGAGCGCGAAAGGCTTGTCCGCGAGGTACCCAAGCCCGCTGCGATTCTCCTCGTTTACCGTATCCGAGTTCAGGAGCAGCATCCGCACCGAGCCTGCCCCCAGACCCATCATGATCTTGACCCGCTGCCCCTTGTCCGCGAACACAAGGGCCACGTCCTCGACATGCCCTCGCCACGGCTCCGGGTGCGGCACCGTCAGCCCATAGCGCCTCGGCTCCGCATCCGTCATCCCATCGTAGACATGGATATACCGCAGCGTCGTTAAGCTCTGCGGGTCCACCAGGTCGTAGAGCGCAATCGGCACGCAGTCGAACAGGACGAGCGTGAATTCTTTCTTCCCCGACGTGATGAAGAACTGGGTTGGGTCCCGCGGATGTTGCCGGTTCCCCATCGGGCCCCGGTCGGGAGCGAAATCGATGTCGCCCGTATCCGCGTTCGTGTGGTAGCCTTCGATATACGTCGGCTTGCGCCACCCGTAGGCGTTGATCGTCGGGTATCCCCAGAAATGAACCCTTCCTTTCTCGTCCACGATCTCGACGAGGTCGCCCCGGGTCCCCATCAGGGTCGAATCCGACATCCGGGCCACCACCATCGATCCCGGAATCACCTTGTCCGCGACGATGCTGCGAGTGGGGTCGAACGCCAGCGCCCGCACCGACAGCTCCGCGAAACCGCCCGAAACGCTCATCCGGCTGAAGGTCGGATCCTTCTCGAGCGGCATCTTCGGGTCGTTCAGAACATCCCACAGGGAGGCCGAGAGGAACGCCGTCTGCCGGTACAGGTTCCGGAAGTTCACGTGCTCCAGCGTATCGAACGGCGTATCCACCAAGTGACGCGCGTCGTCCGTGGTCAGGAAGGCCACGCCCTGCCCGCCGCCGAGCGTAATCGGCTCGTTATCCAGGGCGATCTTCCCGAAGATGAACGTCCGCCACGGCTTCCCGTAGATCGGGTTGATGCCGTCGGCGAACTGGGCGTCCGCGTCCCCGAATCCCGCCGTCGTCCCCCAGTCCGCCATCAGCGCCGCGTTCTCTCTCAGCGTGCGCCCGAAGTCGGAGAACTTCCGGCTGATGTCCGTGTCCTCACGCTGATCGTAGAACATCCCCTTATAGAAAACGCCCACGCGCTCGCTCTGCGTGGACAGATCGAAGGCGAGGAAGAGATTGACCGGCAGCTTCTCCCGCACCGTCTTCCTATATGGGATCAGCCCCAAGAATCTCGCATCCTTCTTCACCGGCGTGCCGTCGACCAGTTCGTCGAGATGGTTCGCCACCCAGTTGCGAACGCCGGCCAGCCCCAGGAAGTGCGCCCCGTTGAAGATCACCCGCACCGTTCGCTTGGGCGGGTACTTCGCCAGGACTCGCGTCATCTCCAGCAGCGCCGCCGCTCCCGCGGCGCTCTCCGCACCCGGCGCCAGCTGCGGCACGATCGACATCGCGTCGTAGTAGGCCGTCAGGTAGATCGTCTGCTTGCTCAGCTCCGGATCTGTCCCCGGAATCTCCGCGACGATGTTCCACGCCTTCTTGCGCTGCCAGCTCATCCGGCAGTTGAGCCGTATATGCACCTCCGGCTGGGCCATCAGCCGGGCCTTGAGGTCATAGGCATCACTTCGGCCGATCCAGAACCGCGGGATGTTGATCGGAATCCGAAGGAACTTCGCCTCCGCCTCCCCCCGCGTCGTCTCCTCCGGCTCCACGAAGATCAGCGCCCGCGCACCCAGCCGGGGAGCGTTCAGCCAGTCCGTGCCGCAGTTGAAATCCATCAAGACGGCCGTGCCCTCGATGTCCTTGCCATTGAAGGTCGCCAGCTGGCCGTCGCCCCCGTCGATCATGCGATACTTCTCGCCCTCCTCCGGAAGCTGCGATGTCCTCACGAGGTTCGGCCAGAGGGGATAGACCGGATACGTCGCTATGACCGTGTCGCCCGAAACCACCTCGAGCGTCGGCTGCTCCTCCACCCAAGGCACCGTCACCCAATACGACTCCCGATAGGGAAGCCCCGGATCCAACCCGCCTTCGCTCACGTCCTTGAGACCCAGCTCTTCCACCCGCTGGACGATGTACTCCGCCGTCACCTCCGCCCCGGGGTAGCCGGCCAAACGGGGGCTGAAGCTGCTGAGACGACGGACATCCCTCTCCAGGTTCTCGAGCTCGACCTCTTTTGAAAACTTGCCCCACCATTCCGTCTGCTCGGGCGTCGGCTCTTTCTTCCCCAGCGCCCCGAACGACGGCAGCGCAGCGATAACGCCTCCGACGAGAAAACAGCTAAGGCACGCGAGAATCCCGCGGCGCGCGCCGCGCCGGAGCACTGCTCTCATAGCACGTCTCCTCCTCCGCCGGCCCCTTCGCCGGCGAGGCATGTATCCAGTCTGCCCCTCTTCGAGCGCCATCCTAGCACGGCCACCAATTCCGAGTCAATTCAGCGGCAAGGCATATCGCCATCGCCACGTTCGGCGCCCGCGCCCCTCACACCTTCCACGTACGCGGCATACGCCTTTTTTCATGAATGACTCACTCTTGCACCCCGCCTTTCGCCGCCACCCACCATCCCACAGCACCCTTCTCCATACCCAACATCCATCCCTCTCCCGCGCCCCCGACCCACCGCCCATCGGCGTTGACATCGCCTGCCAAACTGGGTATCATATGCGTGGTGAAGCATATGACGACAGATCTGGTTCGACTGCTCAAGGCATTGGCCGATCCCACGCGCGTTCGTATCGTCCACCTGCTGAGGGGGCGTGACGAGCTGTGCGTCTGCGAGCTCGTCGACGCCCTCGACATACCACAGTACAGCGTCTCCCGCCACCTCGGCGTGCTCAAAGCGGCCGGCATCGTCACCGACTGGCGCCAGGGCAAATGGATGCACTACGCCCTCGCCCCGGACCTCTCCCCGCAGGATAAGGAGGTCGTCGCAGCCGTCTGTCGCCGCGCCGAAGGCGAGTCGACCGCCCGCCGCGACAAGCAGCGCCTCGGACAGCACATCCGCCCGCGCGAGAACGGCGAGGTCGTGCCATGCGACTAGCCTTTCTCTTGGCCCAACACATGCACCTATGCACATCCCTCCATACCGGAGCGCAACTGTGAGCGAGACCCGTCCCGCTGGGCTGTCCTTCCTCGACCGCTACCTCACCCTCTGGATCTTCCTCACCATGGCTGCCGGCGTGGGCATGGGCTTTCTCGTCCCCGGCGTCGTGGACCTCATCACCCGCTTCCAGGTCGGCACCACCTCCATCCCCATCGCCGTCGGCCTCATCCTCATGATGTATCCGCCCCTGGCGAAGGTGCGCTACGAGGAGCTCGGCGCCATCTTCCGCAACCCCAAAGTGCTGTCGCTCTCCCTCGTACAGAACTGGGTGGTGGGCCCCCTGCTCATGTTCGCGCTGGCCATCCTGCTGCTGCGCGGCTCCCCCGAGTACATGGTCGGGCTGATCATGATTGGGCTGGCTCGCTGCATCGCAATGGTCATTGTCTGGAATGACCTGGCAAAGGGCGACCGCGAGTATGCTGCTGGGCTGGTGGCCTTCAACTCCATCTTTCAGGTGCTCTTCTACGCCGTCTACGCTTACCTCTTCATCAAGGTGCTTCCACCGCTGCTGGGAGTGGACTTAGGCGACGTCGACCTGTCGAAGATCACCATGGGCAGTATCGCCGGAAGCGTGTTCGTCTACCTGGGCATCCCGTTCCTGGGCGGCCTTCTCACCAGGATCATCTTGATGCGGGCAAAAGGCCGAGAATGGTATGAGCACCAGTTCATCCCCCGCATCAGCCCCATCACACTTGTCGCACTGCTCTTCACCATCGCCGTCATGTTCTCGCTCAAAGGTGAGTACATCGTGCAGCTCCCCCTCGACGTGCTGCGCATTGCCGCGCCGCTCCTCATCTACTTCGTCGTCATGTTCTTGATCTCGTTCTGGATGGGGCACAGGATAGGCGCCGACTACCCCAAGACGACATCGCTCGCCTTCACTGCGGCCAGCAATAACTTCGAGCTCGCCATCGCCGTCTCCGTAGCAGTCTTTGGCATCCATTCCCTCCAGGCATTCGCCACCGTCATCGGCCCCCTCGTCGAGGTCCCCGTCCTCATCAGCCTCGTCAATCTCTCCCTGTACTTCAGACGACGATACTTCTCCCGCGAAGTGCTCGCCATGAAAGGAGCTGTCTCATGAGCCGCAGCGACTCCGACACAATCATCGCCTGCCCCTGCTATCCCATCTGCTCTCAGCTCGGCGTCGAGACGGGCATGTGGTGTCGCTATCGCAAGTCCGACCTCCCCCCGCCAGGAATGCACGCCTTCAATCCGAAAGATACATGGTGCCCCGCCGGCGTCCAGGCGAACCTGCTCATGCTCGGGTATATGCTCGCCGGCAAGGCCGGAGATGCGAGCCAGCTCAAGCCCGTCCTCGATGAAGTGCGGACCTGGACGCGGGATCTGCGCCGGGAGCCCGTAGAATACAGCCCCACCGAGCCGAAAGAGAACTAGAAAGCCGGAACGAGGATACGTCCATCATGTCAGAGCCAAAGAAGTGGGTGAAAGAACGCTACGGGGCGATCGCCGCCAATGCCGGCTCGAGCTGCTCTCCCCAGCCAACCTGCTGCGGCACGGCTTCCTCCGTCAGCGAGCGCATCGGCTACACCGCCGACGACCTCTCCTCCGTCCCCACCGGCGCCGACCTCGGCCTGGGCTGTGGAAACCCCACCGCCCTCGCCTCCATCGAGCCGGGTGAAACCGTCCTTGATCTCGGCTCCGGCGCGGGCTTCGATGCCTTCCTCGCCGCCGCGCGCGTCGGCCCGACGGGTCGGGTGATCGGCGTCGATCTCACCCCCGAGATGATCGCCAAGGCGCAGGAGAACGCGGCCGCAGGCGGCGCCACCAACGTCGAGTTCCGCCTCGGCGACATCGAGGCCTTGCCCGTAGACGACGCCTCCATCGATCTCGTCATCAGCAACTGCGTCCTCAACCTCGTCCCCGACAAGCCCAACGCCTTCCGCGAGATCGTCCGCGTCCTCAAGCCCGGCGGCCGGGTCGCCATCTCCGACATCGTGCTCGAGGGCCCGCTGCCGAAATCGCTCGAAGCAAACGAGGGCGCCTATTGCTCCTGCATCTCCGGCGCCATCGGCCGCGCCGAATATCTCGCCGAACTCGCCGCCGCCGGAATCGCCGACATCAAAGTCGTATCCGCCGTGGACGCCGCCCCCATCCTCGCCTCGGACTGCTGCGGCGCCGGCGTCAGTGAATCGGACCTTGCAGGAGTCGTCACCAGCATCAGCCTCGTGGGGCGCAGGCCGCTGCCGACATCCCACTCCCAACCTTCCGGAGAACCCAAATGAAATGCACCGCCCACATCCAGGCCGGAGTCTGCGGCTTCGCCACCACGGTCACAGCCGACTCACCGGATGACCAAATGGTGAGCATCCAATTCGAAACCAACTGCGACAAGATCGCCGGCCTTGCCGAGACCCTCGACGGCCGGGAGATCGACGGCTACGACGAGATCGCCAAAGGCTTCGACGGCGTCGTCATGTCCGCCGTCCGCTCCACCCTCTCCGGGTGCTGCGCCGGCTGCGCCGTCCCCGTCGGGATCTTTAAGGCGCTCCAGGCCGCCGCCCGCGTCGCCCTGCCCAAAGACCTCTCT
>Ga0307378_10012218_pt1 | contig 10988 bp, 14 predicted proteins | sample UN1MG_FD_202238 | JGI IMG/M metagenome (GOLD analysis project Ga0307378, IMG submission 202238) | Soil microbial communities from Risofladan, Vaasa, Finland - UN-1 | ecosystem: Environmental > Terrestrial > Soil > Coastal area > Acid sulfate soil | place: Finland: Risofladan, Vaasa | collected...
CATTTCTACTTGTAGTTTTTGTTGCTCTTCTTGAGATTTAGCTTGAAGTTGTTGTTCTTGCATCTGACGTTGCTGCTGCATATCTTGAGCTCTTTGCGCTTCTACTCTTGTTTCTGAATCTTTTAAGATATCTGTAACTTCAGATATTGAATCAGCTTTAACAATATTTCCAAGTTCATATATAGAAGCCCCAGTAGTATTGTTTGTCAATGCCATTTGCTTTAACTGTTCTAAAATCGCCCTGTGGTTTGTTTTAGTAGTTGCAAAGACATTAAAATCTCTAAGTAATAGATCAGTCCCATTTATAACAAAATTAACCTTCTGAGCCTCTGTAGAGATGTAAGATAATCTTACACTAGGATTAGTGCTATTGTAATACTGAGCTAAATCAGTTCTCATTTGATGAACTCTGGGCATTAAATGATCAGAATGCTGAACAAAGTATATTTCTGTTTGAGCATATGATTGTTGCATAGCATTAACAACACCCGTTGCTGTTTCTGCAGATACTGCACCACCTAGACGTTGTGGGTTTATGCCAATAGAATCAAAACACTGTTGTTTAAAGTGATTTGCCAAAGAGATTCTACCCATTAACCTGCTAGTTTGCTCCATATTAAGAGTTTGATAGTGGTTAAAATTAGTAGCGTTTTCCGTATTAGTAATGGATGTATCTAATGGAAGCATTTGGAAATCCTTCATTGCTACATATGCTTTAGCATAATTGTTCTTGCCCCAGTCTTCTCCCATTGAGTGACGTGGTAGAGCATTCTGGTCAAACATAATTACTGTTCCTAACTCATCAATAAGGATATCAGCTATCTGGTTATTAACCATATTGTATCCTACTTGGTACGCCTTCATTAAATCCACTAATGATGTAGACCTGGTATTTCTATCCGAAAATACTCTTCCTTCTACAGGAAGTTTGCAACCATATAAACTATGTTCTCCCTTAAATTGAAAAGGCAGTCTTCCAGGCTTTTCTCTATTAATACCTAAATAAATAGGATTAACATTATCATCCATAGTAGTTTGCCACATGGCAGGTACATTAGGGCCTATTTTAACACCACCCCATGTTTCATTAATCCAAATCCATTCAATATGCTCCCCTTGCAGTAATGTATCCTTAGACTTATTTTTAAAAATGGAAGTATCATAAACAGCTTTTTCTGTTATTTTAAAAGTTTCGTCAATTATCTCTTGAGTTACTTCTCCATCAAATTCTATTTTTGTTAAGTGTCCAACCTTACGTTGTGTCTTCCAATAGATTGTTGAAACACGCATTAAGTTTCCATCACCCCATTGCTCTAAGTCTTCACTTTGAGAAAGTATCTGTGTTAGTATGTCTCCCCCACGTGCTGGATCAGCCATATAGTTACTTGCATATTGTCTATATGCTAAACCTGGCATGTTTGTATTCCATTCATGAGATCTGGTAGCATCATAGTAAGAGCCATCATTTTGATAACCGTTTACTTGATATTGAGCTGAACGTGCAGGGTATATTCTTTGTAATGATGAAAGTTGTCTTTCATCCATTAGAAAACCGTACTTATCCACTACATCGGATACAGTCATTAGATCTACTTTACCAACATAGTTAGAATCAGCTATATATCTTTGATCTGGAGATTTTTGATAAAATGTTAATACAGGATTCCATAACTCCACATCATAATCATCCTCCAACATGCGGAAATGCCAAAACTCTCTATCAGCAATAAGCATATCTCTAAAGCCCCTCTCCTCAAGTTCTTGCATTTTAAATCTTTCCTCATCTACATTTAATTGATGAGTTGCCCATTCTTCTATACTACTTCTATAAGATTTACTAAAGTAGTCTTCTATTTCAGGAAGGGTTTTTAAATTATCTGGTGATAATTGTTGTTGTGCTTCTTCAGAACCAGGATCCATTCCTGCTTCAATCATTTTTCCAACTAGACTTCTTTCTGCATCTGCCAATAAAGATTCTTCTATTTCAGATTTTTTTAGCTCAAGCATTTCATTATATGACTTGTCATCTACAGCTCTAAATTGTACTTTGTTATATCGTTTTGTAAATTCTCCACTTAATACATTAATTACATTTGGTACAATAGGATAAAATTTAAGTTCTAACGCAGAATCATTTTCCTTTGTTAGCACATCCATCATTTCTTTATAATCATTATCTTCCTCAACAATGTAATCTGACTTATCAATAATACCTTTGGCTAGTTTATAATTTTTTAATAGCCTTCTTGCATTTGTTCTCAAAAACTCCACACCCTGTAATTCTAGCCAATCTAAATTCCATGCTGCCCAATCATCAGTTTTTTCTGAGTATGGCAAAAACTGTACTGGTTGAGTTAAACTAGAATACGTAGGGCCTTCCTCAGCCTTAGCACCATTCTTTAACTGCATTGCATTTAATACTCTCATTCCGTATTTATTTAATTAGGTCTATTTATAATTTTTAAATCCTGATCTTCTAGGTCTATTACTATTGGACTTAGATGACCGTCCAATATTTTTAAACGGACTATACTTTAATTTACCCATTTTTTCTGAATTTACCAAAGAATTTGCCTCTGATTCACGTCTTTTAGAATAACCTCTGTTTGATTGCTGTATTTTTGCAAAAGCAATTAGCGCACCAAAAGCCACTAACCTGTCAACGTTTAATCCTGGATAGTATGCTAACATTTCCTTTATAAGCATGGGATCTGGGATTCTTTCTACACCTAAAGTTTGTGAAGTTACAACACCATTTATATCGGTTTCTTCATCAATTACTTCTCTTAAAAATTCTATGGCATAAGAAATTAAATGACTTTTAAAAAGTGTACCTGTATTTTTCCAACCATATTCTTGATAAACAGTTTTATTAGCACCTATATCTTTTAGAAATAATATCTGTTGTTTAGGAACCAAATACTTTTGTTTTTTTCTTGCTATCATATGTTGGATAAATAATGAGATATTATTCTCTACTACTGTCCATGCATTATACCATTCTATAATTAATTCTAATCTTTCATGTGTCTTATTGATATCATCAAATCTACCACACCATGCAGCCACTATCTTATCTTTCTCTAAAAATTGCTCTACATCCCCCGCTTCAGTAGTCCTGGTTACCTCCGTTGCATTTTTATATACAAAGATGCTACATAATGAATCAGATGTGGTAGTCTTTCCTTCTGATACAGGGTCAATAGATGCATAGTATGCACCAAACCCAGGTGATGGGATTGGTCTTTCCCAAACTACTATGGTTCCTGTTTTATCTATTTGTTTTTTATCTACTGGAAATTTAGATATAGGTAACTTATTAGTTCTTTTAGCTGATATACCTTTTTCATCTCTATCTAATTCTATTAATTCATAAGGGTATTCTTTTTCTTCAATTCTTTTTTGTTGTCTAGTTAATACTCCTTGTGGAAATATAGATGCTTTTCTATATGCAAAAGCCTCTGCTATATTCATTGGTTTTTGAGAAATTCTTAATTGAAATTGCTCACCATTTAACTCATTTTTCCAACGTGATCTTTCTTCAATAATTGCTTCTATAGCTTCCTCCACTAATGAGTTACCGTATTTATCAATATAAGGGGGCATAGACCACTGTTCAGGTATAAAGAGTCCTGCCCTACCTATAGCACCGTCAGCATCCATTAGATTTGTTTCTACGGCATATATATCATTTGCTTTAGGATTTAAAATCATTTCTTTTAATGGATTGCATTGTTGCAAGTCTCCCACTGATCCGGCAGCTATAAACATACCTGTAGTCATCATTCCAGATGACATAGCTGGACGTAAATACTCATATGTATCTGACATCTTGGGAGCAATACCCGCTTCCTCATGAAAAAAGATTGTACATGGTCCACCTACTCCTGTAGTAGCATTTTTTTCAAATGATCCACCTTGTATTTTGGATTTTAATCCTCTTGCAGTTTTTCTATTTCCTATCTTAACCTCAATCTGTTGTTGCCAAAGTAAAACTTTTTCAGGATTGCTAGGTCTATACCAAGCAGTGTGTTCATTAAGAAAAGTTTTATATTCATCTAAGAATTTCCAAGAACCTTTATCATTAATAAAATCTTTTAATGAAGCCCCAATTTTACATATACTCCCTTCTTCAAACCAATAGGTATTTATGATCTTACCCATATGAAAGTAAGAAGATGCTATCTGACGCTTTTTTAATATAGCAGAGTGTTGATTATTTAACTCAGCTAACAATTCATATAAAGCCATATGATATTGAGCATCTCTTACTTTTGCAAAACCATATTTTTTTTCTTCTTTATCAAAGATTGGTAAAAAATTTAACCACATATAGTAATCTCTAGTCAAGAAAAAACTTTTTCCCCCGCCTTTATATATTACACCTTCTCTACACTTATTCTTTTGGTCTTCCCAGTAATTGGTAAAGTCTTTAGATCTAAAGGGTTTATTACAATAAAAACCTTGCTCATTAAATGCTTTAGCTTCTGTATTAAATTTAAAAGCCATTTCATTAAAGCCATAGAGTCCTGGCTCACTGAATATACTTAATATGTATTCAATAAACGCAGGCTCATCTATGAATTCAGTAGTTCCCCATTCTCCGTTATGATATGTGGGAATACTTTTATACATCCACTATGATTGCAAATACATCACCCTCTTGAATAAGCAAATGATCTTCACCATCATGCTTCATTGTAGTTGGTAAACAGTGTTCTGTATATTGTACAACATCTCCAACTTTAATTTCTTCTACAGTTTTACCTATTCCTACAACAGTACCTTTATATTCTTTTTTTTGTGCCATTTCAGGTAAATATAATCCTGAATCTGTTTTAGTCTTGGCCTTTTTTTGTTTGATCAGTAGCTTCTTCCCCACTGGTATTACTTGTTGTCCCATTTTCTTTAGTTTTTGGTTTAATATCTTTAAAAGTTTGTTCGTCCCAATAGCAGAAATGCCAGGATTCTTTTTTACTATGCATTATAATTGATCATATGCTAAACCAGCACCTCCACGAACTGAGCTTTCTTGTTCCTGCTTCATATCAGTGAATGCCCCCTTATATGATTGTCTAATTTGCTCAAATTTAGCAGCAGCATTTATCATGGAGTTCATGTTGCCATCTCTACCATGTTCAATAGGAGTTACTTCCATATACTTTGCTAATCTATCTAACATGGCTTTAATACCTATATAAGCTCTATACGTAGGTGTTTCATACATTTGTTTGCACATGTCTAATGCATATCTAATTTCTGCATCTTCAGTAGATTCATCTAATTTTATTTCTTCAATAATTATATCTTCTTTCTCATGCTCAGGTAAATTGAAGAATGGATTTAAATCAGGATTTGGGCAACTCATATAAAATATATACTGATATACTTGCATATATGTTTTGGAATATTTATCCATTATAACTTTTAGAAAAGGAAGTGCATAGCAATGTTCAGATGGTATTACTTTGCTATTTTGTATATCAAATAATCTAACTATCATGGTTTATATATTTTATAATGCATCAATATAAGCTTTTATTGTAGCATATGAGTCAGTAACATATAGTGGAATCATTGATCCAGTTATATATACTTGGCGCACATCTATAATGCTACCATCTGCTTGATATGCTGATCCCACACCAGCTAATAAAGTAGGATTTATTGCTAATGGAGATGCTGAACCTGTCACTACATAAACTCTATTGGGTGATTGAGCAGGGAGCGATTGTACTAGAATAACTTGTGTTAATTGAATTGATGCCATTATTGTTTGTCTTTTAACCACATTATAAGAGAGGATACTTCATCTTTTAAGTATGGTAGTTCATATATTTTTATTTCATCTAAAACAGGCTCGCCATTTATACTTTCATTAATGGGATATCCATTTGAATCTTCACCCACTTGTACAAATTTAACATGTTGTATTGTTAACTTACCTATTTTTAATTTGGGGTTGTGTTTCTTAATAATATACGCATAAATACTGAGCTGTAAGTTATAATGGTTGATATTACAATCATCTAAATTATTAACTGGTTTATATAGTTTATTAGTAATACCTTCCCAATTAGTGTAGCCCTTTTCTTTAATTTCTTTATTTGTTTTGTAATCATGGATATTAATATACCCATCCACTACCTCAACTAAATCTGCTTGTCCACATAACTTTGCAGATTTTAGATATACCATATGTTCAGGATATACACCCTCCTCAAGTTTTTGTTCAGGTGCTAGTTTTAGTCCACTTTCAGTAATTAAAGGTTTAATAATGGGCACTTCTGTTCCATTACGCTCAATAGTAGTAAAGTCTAACATATCAGCTTCTCTTTGGTTGTGATACCAGTTGCCTAATGTAATTGCTCTGTCTGTTTCATTATCCCAGGCAGATAATATTTCTTTTTCAGTCATATTATACCACTTAGATCTTTTATTCTTAGAGGATTTTTTAGCTTGCCCCTTCCTATCAAATTTAGGTTTAAACATCCCTATAAAAGATGTTACACTAGTCCAATCTATTTTATCTTGATCATTGCTTTCATAAACATGACCTTCTTCTTTAAATACTATTGCCATCTTAGTAAGTTAGTGTAGTGTACCAATATCCATTTTGCTGGTTAGTGATTATACTACTGATTTCTCCTTTATACACGTAATTAATTTTAATGCTCATTATTTTCTATTTGTTTATTGATTAGTTCTGCCGTTTCCTCAGATACTAATGATTGCCAATATCCTTTAGGACATTCTGAAGATAACGATCTCATTTTAAATGCTAAACTGCACCCACAATCTGAACAACATGGTTGAGTCCCAGGGGCTAAACAATCATCTCCTTTAGCATCAAACAAACTGCAATTAATACAAACTTTCCACCTGTCTGTTACTACAGCTTCTATATGTTCTTTCTTAAACATATTATTTTTTATTCCTTCAGTAATCTGATCTAAATTCTTAAAAGCATCTAGATATTTTTTTAAAGATTTAATCATTTTTTTTACTTTTAAAATCTTTTTTTAACTCCACGTTTTTTTCTATTTTATTAAGAGCGTCAGTCATCTGTTCTATGTTCTCAATTATATTTTCGCTTTTAGCATAACCATTATAAGTTCTTTTAGCAATATTACCCAACATACTTTTATTTTTTTTTATTGCTATTTCTAATCTGCCTTTTCTTAATTCAAAAGTACCTAACCCGTCTACGTTAATTTTAGGGTAATCTAATTTTGATAATTTCGTTCTTAGTTTTGCATAATAAAAAGTTATAAAGTCCTCTACTACTTGATGATGAACGCCTGCTTCTTCAGCTATTCCTTTATAAAATTCTTTATGCTTCTTGGGATTCACTGCCTAAAATTTTATAGTCCAATAACACTAAGCCATCTTTTTGCACATTTATAGTTTTATTTAAAACTATAGTTTTTTTGTTGCTTCCTTTTTTAATCACTAAATTTTTCTTTTCTGCTTTTGATATAGCATTTCTGGCTGACTGAGCACTTTTAAAAATTTTTAGTTCTGTTAGCAAAATGCAAAATTTAGATATTTCTATTTTGGGGTTTTTAGCTAATGCTGCTAAAAACTCTAAATCAGAATTACTTATTATTATGCGTTCAAAAAAACAAAAGGTTAGTATTTGATATTTAATACTATTGTTTAAATTAACTTTTAATTTTAAATCTACTTTATTTACTATTGCCATATCTATAAGCTTAATATCATATCAACAAAATCTGGATCAGGGTAACAATCTGATTTATCTGATCTTACATTGGTATGTGTTAATAATCCTTGTATCTTTCCTAGACTTGCATCCATTTGAAAATCAAAGCCTTTAGTTGGACCATACTTTTGTATAAATTGTTTTAATCCAAGTCTAATATCTATACCATCTCTTTCACCTACATATCTAATCCACTTTTCAGTCTCCTTTATCTGTGCTTCAGAATATCTATGGTATTTTAAGTGTCCTTTAAAATGTTCCTTTAATTCTATTACTTCTTTGGGAGTTACTGTGCTTCCCACATATGTTTTATTATCATCATTTAAATAACCCATAGAACATATTTCTAAACCGACAGAATGCCTATTCATCCATCCTGAATGAGTGCGTCCTAAGTGCCATGCCTGACACCCTTCTGGAAATGCTTGAACCATAACCCCGTCATATTCATCATCACCTGTTTTGTGGTTTCTCCCACCTAAAACAAATTCAGTGGCAATTCTACCCCTGCTGTCTCGCCCCCAATGATCAATGGTTCTGTAAGGATTATTATTTCCTGCAGTATGATGCAAAAATACATAATTGTTTTTTATTGGTCCTTCAATATACTGACCTTTAGGTAAATAATGTTTATGAATTAATTGATCAAAACTAGTGGTATAATATTGGGCTGATACATCTGTATCTTCATCTATTGCTTCTAAATCAACTTTAACTTTATTAAATAATAGAACCCACATTTCACTATCTACTACACCAGTTATAGCCAAGCCATTAGATAATTGATATCTTATAACAGCTTTTTCTGTTAGTGGTCCAAAAACACCATCGGTTTTTAAACCCAATTTATCTTGAAGATGTTTTACATTAAGACTTTTGTCTCCTTTTTTAATTAACATAATATCAAGTTTTAAATTTATTCTACATTCATTGCTGCATTTTCCATAGCTTGTTTAAAAGCCACTGCTTCTTCTGAATCTGGATTTAAACCACCGTCTTTTTGGTCTGCGTAAGTTTGAGACATAAACATTTGAGCTTGCATTCTTTCCGCTCTAGCTTTTTCAATAGTAGACAAAAGAGTTTCATATTCAGCTTGGATTTCAAGGTGTTGGATGTTGTCTTTATAAAAAGCAGTTATCTCATCTCTTCTGGCATTGAGTTCTTCTTTGCTGAGAGTTGGTTCCTTTTCATCTAAACTTGGATTGGTTTTTAAATCTGACATTTTAATTATTTTTAGTTAAACATTAAACAAATATATGTAAATAGTTTAACTAAAAAAAGTTTATTGCCAATTATTCTTTATTTATTTCTTTTTGGATTTAGCGCCTGAACATTTCCATCGTTTGCGAGACAAGTTATTAGGAGTGTTAGGATCGTTTTGTTTTTCTTTAGAAACGCTTTTTTTAATACCTAAACTCCTAGCACAATAACTGTCCCCTTTAGATGTTCCGGGTTTAACTCTTGGACCACCTCCTTTAGCTTTTCCCGCCTGTCCATAACTTACCTTCTTACCAGTAGCTGTTACCTTAACCTTTGCTTTTCCTTTTCTTGGTGTAGCCATCTAATCTATTTGTTTAATTTAGTATCAGGAAACGTTTCATGCATGATGTCACGGATCTTAGCGCAACGTTCATACTCTTCAATATCTCTATAGTAATAAAGCATATTCTCCAACTCATATAACATGGGTCCTTCTTCAGGATCAAATGCTAGAACAGCGCTTAAGTTCTTACTAAACTTATTATCAAGCATATCATCAAACGTCACCTCATTTGTAAGAAGACGATATGAGTTGCTGAATGCGTCCGCCAGTATATCCTCATCTATCTGTCTACGCTTAATCTCCTGCAAAGGGTCCATGCTCTCATCATCATCATGGTCGTCATATTCATCATAGTCACTCATGTCTTCTGTTTTTTGGTGAATAGCTCTATACTCTAATATACAAAATTAATAGAATAATTAAAAGTAAATAGCCCCAACCTCATCTCCATATAATAAAAAAAAAATTTCCTAATAAAAAAAATAGTGTGTATGGAATTGTTGAGAGGTACTATAGTTTTGCTCCCCAGCTAATTTTTGTGGTAGGGTATCCCCCCGTAAATTTCCACCTATTAATTCATTTAATATGGATATTCAAAACAAGGTCTACTTTAGAAAAGTAAACATCAATGCTGAGAGAAACACAGCAACAGTAATCGTATCCTCTGCTCCTCTGGCAAGCAAGGTAACTACTATCTTGGGAAAGGAAGTAGCAACAAGGTCACAGTCTAACATAACATTCGGTGTCTTATCTCTATTAGACCCTGAGACAAACGAGACTATGAGGGCTGACCATCCAACCATTAAGCATATACAGAAGACCTGTAATGTGGGACAGGAGCTGGAAGGATTTAGAATGACAGATAACTTAGTGCTTGATATGGTAACTAAGGAGCCAACTACCCTTTGCTGGGTAGAGGCTGTATAACCATTGAGGAATTGTAATGAGAGAGTGTAAGCTCTCTTGTTACTCTTCCTTACAATGTTACTTACTTAAACATTCAATCTGAACAATCAATACAGGTTATTCTTTCTTTGCTCTTCAGCTGTTCGCTGCGCTCACTTTCTTTTCTCCCCAGCTAATTAACGCACTATTGCATTAATTAAAATTAAAGAATATGAACACTTCAGTTTATTTCAAGTCACTTAGTATTAACAAAACATTTAATACTGCAACAATTGTTGTATCATCTACACCAATCTTAAATAAAATGGCTACTATAGCCGGCATTAAGGTTGAAACAAGGACGCAACAACAAACTACCTTTGGGCTATTGTCTATCATAGACCCTGAAACAGGTAAGACTATAGCGGGCAATAGTGATATTGCTAAGACATTGCAACAGTCACTTAACGTGGGTGATGTATTAGAAGGCTTTCAGATGTCAATTAATCCTGTAATGGATAGAGAAACTAATGAACCAACCAATATGTATTGGGTTGAAGCTATCTAAAGCATAATGGGGAAGGTAATTGTTACTTTCCCCTTTTAATCTTTATTTAAAAGTAATTTATATTCATTTGTGTGATACAATATGAATAGGTGGTCTCATATCCCACAATTACCCACTTATTACCACAGTTACTATCATAACTCTCATAGTAGTTATATATAGCTAACACCAACAAGACTATTAGAGTTACTAATAGAGAATCTATACTATTAAGAGTTGTTTCTCTCTCTATAGGAATACTATCATATTACCCGTAATCTTAAAAA
>Ga0307378_10012219_pt1 | contig 10986 bp, 9 predicted proteins | sample UN1MG_FD_202238 | JGI IMG/M metagenome (GOLD analysis project Ga0307378, IMG submission 202238) | Soil microbial communities from Risofladan, Vaasa, Finland - UN-1 | ecosystem: Environmental > Terrestrial > Soil > Coastal area > Acid sulfate soil | place: Finland: Risofladan, Vaasa | collected...
TTGGTGGCACCGGCGAATCGCTCGGTGGCGGTTTTGCGGCCGACGTACAGCGGCATGGCCATGACGTCGGTCATGAACGCGGCGTAGACGTCGCGCAGGATCCGCTCGGCGTAGGCCGACGCATCGGTCTCGGATTCGTGGGCTGTGTGGCCCTCCTGCCAGAGGAACTCGCTGGTCCGTAGGAACAAGCGGGGACGCAGCTCCCACCGAACGACGTTTGCCCACTGGTTGAGCAGCATCGGCAGATCTCGATAGCTCTGGATCCACTTCGCCATGTACTCGCCGATGACGGTCTCGCTCGTGGGTCGAACCACGACCGATTCCTCGAGTTCCTTGCCGCCGGCATGAGTGACGACGGCCAGCTCCGGGCTGAAGCCCTCGACGTGCTCGGCCTCCCGGTGGAAGTACGACTCGGGGATGAAGAGCGGGAAGTAGGCGTTCTCGGCCCCGGCGTCCTTGATGCGATCATCGACCTCCGCCTGCATTCGCTCCCACAGGGAGTAGCCGTACGGTCGGATCACGATCGTGCCGCGCACCGGCCCGTTCTCGGCCAGCTCGGCCTTGTTGCAGACGTCCTGATACCAGCGAGGAAAGTCGTCCGTCTGGGGAGTGAGCACCGGTTGCTTGGCCATGGAGCGCTGAGCCTAGAACGGCTCCCCCACTGATCTGGAGTGCGTTTCGCTACTTCCGGCGGATCTCGGCGATGTGGGCGAGGCTGTCGTTGACGTCGTCGCCCTGCTCGACCAGGAGGCGCTGACGGTCCTTCTCGGCCTCACGCGCCGCCTTCTCGAGATCGACGCGTGCCAGCGCGGCATCGACCCCGTGCTCGGCGATGTACTCGGCCCACTCGACGAGCGTGTCGACCATCTCGTCTTCGGGGACCACCGCCGCGTTCTGCCCCTTGACGAAGAGATGCCCCCGTTTGTTGCCCGCGGCGATGCCGAGATCCGCGTCGCGCGCTTCGCCCGGCCCGTTGACCACGCAGCCCATGACGGCCACCTGGAGCGGGATCTCGCGATCGCCGAACGCCTCCTGGGCCTGCTGGGCGATGGCGAACACATCGATCTCGGCCCGTCCGCAGCTGGGGCACGCGATGAGATCGATGTTCTTGCGTTCTCGCAGCCCCAGAACCTCGAGGAGCTGACGCCCCGCCCGCGCCTCTTCGACCGGGTCGGCCGTGAGTGAGTAGCGGATGGTGTCGCCGATGCCCTCGCTGAGCAACGTGGCGATGCCTGCGGTGGCCTTGATCAGACCTGCGGGCGGCGGGCCCGCCTCGGTGACCCCGAGGTGCAGCGGGTGATCGGTGACATCGGCGAGTTGGCGGTAGGCCTCGATCATCAGCGGCACGCTCGATGCCTTGACCGAGATCTTGATGTCGGTGAAACCGACCTCGTCGAAGTAGGCGATCTCCTGCAACGCAGACTCGACCATTGCCTCGGGTGTCACCTTGCCGCCGTACTTCTCGTAGAGCTCGGGGTCGAGTGACCCGCCGTTGACTCCTATTCGGATCGGGACGTTGCGGTCCTTCGCCTCGGCAGCCACGGCCTTGATGTGCTCAGGCTTGCGGATGTTGCCCGGGTTGAGCCGGAGGCAGTGCACGCCGGCTTCGAGCGCCTCGAGCGCCCTGCGGTACTGATGATGGATGTCGGCGACGATCGGCACCGGTGAGCGAGGGACGATCTGGGCGAGGCCCTCTGCGGCCTCGCGCTCGTTGCAGGTGCAGCGCACGATGTCGGCGCCTGCGGCGGCGAGCGCATAGATCTGCTGCAGGGTGCCCTCGACGTCGGCGGTCTTGGTCACCGTCATCGACTGCACGGTGATGGGGGCGTCGCCGCCGACAGGCACCTTGCCGACGTGGATCTGCCGGGTCTTGTGGCGCTCGAAGGAGGTCTGACCGATCTCCATCAGTTGATGGGCTGCGCGACGTCGAGGTAGAGACTCGTCACACCGATCAGGACGACGAACATGACCACGGCGTAGGTGAGGGGCAGCAGCTTCCCGACGTCCGCGAAGTAGCGACGCTCCTTGGTCGAACGGATGCGCTCATAGGTCGCGATGGCGACGTGGCCACCGTCGAACGGGAGCAATGGAATCAGGTTGAAGATCCCGACGAACACATTGATCGAGATCAGGAAGAAGGCCGCGCCTTCCCATCCCGACTCGAAGAGGTCGGCTCCGAGGCGGACCGCGCCGTAGATCGACAGGAGCCGGTCCTCGGCCGGGTTCTCGTCGGCCACCGTGGCGGTGGTGGTGGGGGTCGAACCGGGAGCCGGGGTGGCGGTGTCCTCGGGCGTGACCTTTCCGAAGAAGTTCCCCAGGGTCCCTGGCGTGAAGAAGTCGGCGAGGGCGACCGTGCTCTCCCTCATCAGGAAGCCGAAGTCGCTGAATGTCGTCGGGATCGCCTCGATGGGCCCGTTGTCGACCGCCGGAATGTCGAGTCCGATCCCCAGGAACCCGGCGGACGGGTCCTCTTCGCGAACCCCCAGGGTCGTGACGAGCGTGAGCGTCTCGCCGTCGCGGAGCACCGTGAGGCTCACCGGCTCGCCTGGCCGGTCGACGACGTAGGCGCTGAGGTCATCGAAGGTCGCGATGTCGTTGCCGGAGATGTCGACGACCCGGTCACCGTCCTGGAGTCCGGCGTCGTCGGCCGCGGTGCCTTCGCCGACTCGACTGACCACCCACGACTCGTCGGTCCGGCTGTCGCTCGAGGCGGCCTCGATCGACCCGCCGCTGACCGACGAGAAGGTGAGCACGATCCAGATCAGCACCAACGCCTGGAGGAAGTGCATCGTCGAGCCCGCAACGGCGACCGAGAGGCGCCGCGGGTACGACTTCTGGCGATACGTACGCGCCTCGTCCTCGGGTGGGACCTCTTCGAGGTTGTGCATTCCGATGATGCGGACGTAGGCGCCGGCAGGAATCCCCTTCAGTCCGTACTCGGTCTCGCCCCTGCGGAACGACCAGATCTTGGGCCCGAAGCCGATGAAGAACTCGGTGACCTTCATCCCCGCCGACTTGGCGGTGAGGTAGTGACCGAGTTCGTGGAGGAAGATCATGACGATCACCGCGAGCACGGTGAACACGATCGACAGCCGGAAGGCGAATCCCAGGGCGAAGGTGGCGGCGATCACCAGACCGAGTCGCCACGCGCCACCGGCGATCTCGCCTCGGGGTTCGGTGGGGGCCGGCCCGCTGCGATTCGAACGCTCCGGCGCAGTGGCGGCCGATGCGTTCGGTGTCTCCTCGACGATGTCGGTCACAGAAGTCTCTTCTCGATGAGCTGGTGGGTGCAGGATCGGGCCCGTTGATCAGTCTCGATCACGACGGCGATCGACGTGGCTGGAGTTCCATCATGCACGTCGAGGACCTCGGAAAGCACCGCGGGGATGTCGATCCACCGAATTCTGCCCTCGAGGAAGGCCTCGACGGCCACCTCGTTGGCGGCGTTGAGCCAGGCCGGCGCGGTGCCCGCGCGTCGACCAGCTTCGTAGGCCAGCCCGAGACACCCGAACGCATCGTGATCGGGAGGCTCGAAATCGAGTCGGGCCAACTGCGCCCAGTCGATGGCGCCGAACGCGACGGCGCTGCGATCCGGCCACGCCAGGGCGTACGCGATCGGCAGGCGCATGTCGGGCATCGACAACTGGGCGATCGTCGCGCCGTCGGAATAGGTGACCATCGAATGGATCACCGACTGCGGGTGGACGACCACGTCGATGTCGTCGTATGCCGTTCCGAACAGCTCGTGGGCCTCGATCACCTCGAGGCCCTTGTTCATCAGCGTCGAGCTGTCGATGGTGATCTTGGGGCCCATGCTCCACGTGGGGTGGGCCAGGGCATCGTCGATCGTCACCTCACTCAGGTCATCGAGACTCCGACCTCGAAACGGGCCACCGCTGGCCGTGAGCACGACCCGGTCGATGCGGACGTCGTTGTCGTTGGCTCGGAGGCACTGATGGATCGCACAGTGTTCGGAATCGACGGGGACCAGCTCGGCCCCGGGGGTCTTTCGCGCCACCTGGACGACCGGACCGGCGGCGATCAACGATTCCTTGTTCGCGAGCGCCAGTCGCTTCCCGGCTTCGAGGGTCGCCATCGTGACGGCGAGGCCGTCGAATCCGACCACGCCGTTGACGACGGTGTCGGCCTCGGTCGCGAAGCTGGCCAGCGCACCGACGCCGGCGCGGACCTCGGTCCCCGGTGGCACCCGCTCGACGAGTTCGGCGGCTCGGGTCTCGTCCGCGATGGCGACGATCTTCGGGCGATGCCGCACGGCCTGAGCAACCAGCGCATCGACCGACGACCCGGCACCGATGGCGACCAGATCGAAACGAGGATCCTCGGCCTCGAGCACGTCGAGGGTCTGCGTGCCGATCGAGCCGGTGGACCCCGCGATCGCAACCGTGCTCATGACCACCGAGCCTACGACGACCAGCCGGCCCGACCACCCCAGCGCCCGAAGCGAGTGACGACGACGATCTAGATGAAGAAGTCGCTGACCCGGGCCAGGTAGTACACGCTCGGCAACACGAACAGCAGCGCGTCGAAGCGGTCGAGCAGACCACCGTGGCCGGGGAGCAGGGTTCCCATGTCCTTGATCCCGAGGTCGCGCTTGATCACCGACTGACACAGGTCGCCGAGGGGCGCAGCGAGCGCAACCACGAGGCCGAGCTTGATGGCGGCGCCGCCACCGTCCCAGGGGGCGAAGCCGGGCACGAAGCCCGCGACGAACACGGCGACGACGAAGGCGACGATCATGCCTCCGATGAGGCCTTCCCAGGTCTTGTTGGGACTGGCGGCCGAGAGCGGGTACTTCCCGGCGTTCCTGCCGACGAAGAGGCCGCCGACGTCGTAGCCGACGGTAGCGATGATCGCGCCGATCAACAGCCCGACGCCGTCGGGCGCCGAGAGCATCAGCGCCGCGAACGAACCGAACATGCCGATCCAGAGCACCCCGAAGAGCGTCACGCCGAGATTGGCGGTCGGTCGCTTCCCGCCTGCGCCCACCAGGTACCAGACGAGTCCGACGACGGTGGTCAGGAACAACACGGCTGGGATCGCCGCCTCGCCCCGGTGATAGGAGGCCAGGACCATGGCGGGAATGGCCACGACCCCGACCAGCGTGGGCGGCTCGTACCCCGCCCGTTGGACAGCCGCGAAGAACTCGACGCCGCACATCGCCACCACCGCGAACACCAGGACGATGCCACCGACCGGACCGACCGCGAACAGCGCCAGCGCAACCGCGGCGAAGACGAGCCCCACCCCGACCGCCTGCCCCATGTTCCGACCACCACTGTCGGGTCCGCGCCCGACCTTGTCGGCCGAAGTGCGGCGGGCGGTCCCGATCACGACCGGGTCGTCGTCTTCGTCGTCGTACGCGTCGTCGTACTCGTCGTCGTACTCGGCGTACTCGTCGTACTCGTCGTCGTCGTAGTAGGCGCCGTCGTCGTACACGTCCACGTCGTCCGCGCCGCTGTCACCGGCAGCAGCGAATACGGAGCGACCCTGCTCGGGCTCGTCGATGTCGGAGAAGGAGAAGAAGTCGGAGTCCGATGGTCGGTCGGAGTCGTCGAGCGCTCCGAGGCGCTGCTCGGCGTCGTGGCCCAGGACCCTCACGTCGTCGAGGTCGTCGTCGAAGTCGTCACCGGAGTCGCGCCAGCGGGGGGCGGAGCCGGTGAAACTGGCCCATTCGTCGTCGGCGGTCTCGGTGTCATCGTCTCGGCGCAGCACCGCCGGGACCTCGCCGGTGGCCGGCTCGGTCCAGTGAGGAAGGTCCACTCGATCGTCGATGAGTGACGGACGAGGCACATCTTCGGGTGATGCCATGTTGCTGAGCGGGAACGAAACCGTGGGCGGCGGACCGTCGTAGGGCTGCTCGGCCGGCCGGTCGCCGGGCTTGCGGTCGTCCGCGGTGAGACGGCGCGCGACATCGTCACGGCCGAGCGCTTCGGCCGCTTCGTCGGCTCCGATCAGACGCACCCCCTCGGTCGGGGGCTTCTCATCGTTGTTCGTCTCGTCGTCGGACACTTCGGCTCCTTCGTCGTCGGTCGTCGACCTCAGACTTCGAGTAGCTCCGCTTCCTTGAGTTCCAGGGCGTCATCGATCTGAGCTTCATGGGTTCTGGTGATCTTGTCGAGGGCAGCCTCGGCACGGTGGAGATCATCTTCGCTCATGTCACCATCTTTCTCGAATGCCTCAAGATCCTGCCTTGCCGCGCGGCGCGTGTTGCGGATGCTCACCCGACCTTCCTCGGCCATCGACTTGACAACTTTGACCAGATCACGCCGACGTTCTTCGGTGAGTTGCGGGAAGGACAAGCGCAGGACGGCGCCATCGGAACTCGGGTTGAGCCCGAGGTCACTGCCCTGGATCGCCTTCTCGATGGCCTCGATGGCCGTCTTGTCATAGGGGCTGATGACCAGGGTCCGAGCCTCGGGGACGCTGAACCCCGCGATCTGCTGCATCGGCACGTCAGCGCCGTAGTACTCGACCGGCATCTTCTCGACCAGCGCCGGCGTCGCCCGCCCGGTGCGGATCGTGGCCATGTCGCGACGGGTGTGGCTCACGGCCGAGCGCATCTGCTCGGTCGCGTCGTCGATGACGAGCGAGGCGGTCTCGTTCATGCGGTCATCACCTGACCAGGGTACCGATCGCCTTGCCCTCGAGAACGGCACGGAGGTTCCCGGGTTCGAGGACGTCGAACACCACGATCGGAAGCTTGTTGTCCATGCAGAAGGTGATCGAGGTCGGATCCATCACCGTGAGGCCCCGATTGAGCACGTCCATGTAGGAGAGCTCGTCGATCTTGGTCGCAGTCGGGTCGAGCTTGGGGTCGGCGGTGTAGACCCCGTCGACGCCAGAATGGGTGCCCTTCAGCACGGCCTCGGCCGACACCTCGGCCGCACGAAGCGCCGCAGGCGTGTCGGTGGTGAAGAACGGGCTTCCGAGGCCCGCCGCGAAGATCACCACGCGGCCCTTCTCGAGGTGGCGGATGGCCTTACGCCGGATGTAGGGCTCGGCGATCTGGTCCATCCGCACTGCGGTCTGGACCCGAGTCGGCTGACCGAGACGCTCCAGGGTGTCCTGGAGCCCGAGCGCGTTGATGACCGTGGCGAGCATGCCCATGTAGTCGGCCTGTGCACGGTCCATTCCGGAACCCGCGCCGGTCATCCCCCGCCAGATGTTCCCGCCACCGACCACCACGGCGACGTCGACGCCGAGACTGCGGGCCTCGACGATGTCCTTGGCGATGTTCTCGACCACGTCGCCGTCGAGCGCGTCGGTCTCACCGGCGAACGCCTCGCCCGAGAGCTTCAGGAGCACGCGCTTCCAGCGGAGGCCGGCAGCGGGGCCGTCGGCGGCCATCAGGTGCCGATCAGCACCTGCTCGAAACGGACCAGTTCGGCGTCTCCGAGCAGTTGCTTCACGGTCTGCTTCTCATCGCGGATGAACTTCTGCTCGAGCAGAACCTGCTCCTGGAACCAGCTCGTCAGCCTGCCCTCGACGATCTTGTCGATCGCCTGCTCGGGCTTGCCTTCCTTGCGGGTCAGGTCTTCGAGGGTCGCACGCTCATCGGCGACGTCGCTCTCGGGTACCTGGTCACGGGTGAGGTACGCGGGTTTCGTGAACGCGATGTGCACGGAGAGGTCGTGCGCGAGCTCGGGGGTGCCGCCGGCGAGTTCGACGACGACGGCGTTGACGCCGCGACCCTCCTGGGTGTGCAGATAGGTGTCGAGGATGTTGCCTGGTGCCGCCTCGACCAGCACGGCCCGACCTGCCTCGATGTTCTCCTTGATCGTGACCTTGAGGTCGTCGATCTGGTCCTTGGCGGCCTCGAGGGCCGACTCGCCGTTGGCGAGGACGTCATCGGCGAGGCGTTGAGTGAGCGTCGCGAACGCCTCGTTCTTCGCGGCGAAGTCGGTCTCGGACTTGAGCTGGGCGATCGCAGCCCGACCCTCGCCGGTCGCAACCGCGATCGCACCTTCGGTGTTCTCGCGGTCGGTGCGGGTGCCGGCCTTGGCGAGACCCTTCTCGCGAAGCACCTTGCGGGCGGCCTCCATGTCGCCGTCGGCCTCGGTGAGCGCCTTCTTGGCATCCATCATCCCGGCGCCGGTCGACTGCCGGAGCGCCTGTACGTCCTTGGCAGTGAATTCAGGCATCGGTCGACTCTCCTTCGATCGTCTCCCCGGCGACTTCGGGTACCTCGGACGAAGCTTCCGCGGCTTCAGCAGGAGCGGCCTCGGGCTCGGGTGCTTCAGCGGCCGGCGGTGCGGTGGGCGGTCGCATCGGCGGAGGCTGCTGGCCTGACAGGCGAGACTCGCGCTCCTTGGCCTCGGCCAAGGCCTGGCGTCGGGCCTCCGCCTGCTCGGCGGCGACGCGGGCCTCGTCCTCGGGGCCGCGCTCGGCGGCGACGGCGGGCGAACGGCGGCTGGCGATGTAACGGCCCTCCTCGACAGCATCGGCGACGATGCGCGCCATGAGGTTGCCGGCGCGGATCGCGTCGTCGTTGCCGGGGATCACGTAATCGATCACGTCGGGGTCACAGTTGGTGTCGACGACGGCGACGAGCGGGATGCCGAGCTTGTTGGCCTCGGTGACGGCGATGTGCTCGATCTTGGTGTCGAGAACGAACACCGCGTCGGGCCGCTTGTCCATGGTGGCGATGCCGCCGAGGTTGCGCTCGAGCTTGGCGAGTTCGCGGCCGAGCAGTAGCGCTTCCTTCTTCGGCATGACTTCGAAGTCGCCCGCAGCCCGCTGGCGGCGAAGGTCGTGCATCTTGGCGACGCGCTTGCCGATGGTCTCGTAGTTGGTGAGCATGCCGCCGAGCCAACGCTCGTTCACGTAGGGCATCCCGACCTTCTCGGCATAGCTCTGGATCGGATCCTGAGCCTGCTTCTTGGTCCCCACGAAGAGCACCGACCCGCCGTCGGCGACGAGATCGCGGATGAACGTGTAGGCGGTCTCGATGCGCTGCAGGGTCTGCTGCAGATCGATGATGTAGATCCCGTTGCGCTCACCGAAGATGAACCGCTTCATCTTCGGGTTCCACCGGCGGGTCTGGTGCCCGAAGTGCACCCCTGCCTCGAGCAACTGCTTCATGGTGACGACGGCCACGGCCGGCTCCTCTCTCGCGGTTGAGCGAAGCCCGGCTCTGTGCACTCCGAGGAGTGACCGCGAGAAGGTGAGCCGGGCGGAAGTGTTGACCTGCGCAGCGGTTGCTGAGCGTCCAAGAGCATAGGCGCCGCCCGGTCTCGCACGACAAACGGGCTCGCTACCCCGGCACGGTTGCGCCGCCGACGAAGAGCCCTGCTGCCATCAGTTGCTCGGTCTCCGAGACGAGTCGGCCGCTCAGCACATCGAGGACGATGTCACGGTTGGACTCACACGTCGGCGGCGAGCCGGCGATCGCGAGTGCGATCTCCCGATTCGTGGCCGGGTCGCCTGGGAGTTGCTCGTGGGCGTGGAGTCCGACCAGCGGCACGGTGATGTTGGCGGCGCCGTCGAGCTGCGACCGGTTCGACGCCACGACGAGGTCACCGCGAGCGCCGACCGACGTGAGGCGCACGCCTTCGGGCACACGACTGCGGGCCAGCCGATCGGTCAGGCCACTTCCGACCGCCAACTGGTGCACCGCGGGCGAATCGAGCTCGATCGCGCTGCCGGCAACGTCGTTGATGACCCCGAATGTCAGAGATGCGCCCAGATCCGTTCGGACCGCGGCTGCGGCAGTGGCCAGATCGGCGCCCTGGTGCGGCGTGCCGAGAGTGACCACCGCCCCGAGTGGGCCGGTCCTTCCGGCCGCATCGAGTTCGAGGAGTGCGAGTCGGGCGACGAGACCGCCTTGGGAGTGAGCGACCACATCGACCGCCACCCCCGGTTCGAGCCTGGCGAGCTCGTCGATCAGTGCTGCGAGCTCGAGGCCCGACTCGACCAGATCTGCCTGTGAGTCCGATGCGGTGTACGGCGTCGCGACGATGTCCTGCCGACGGTCCGTCGGGTCAGGGGTCCGGCCACCCTCGTAGGAGAAGCGATAGACGTCCTCGGGGCGATAGCCCAGCGCAGACGCATCGACGTCGTCGACGGCCGCATCGCCGCTGGTCGAACCGAGCCCGCCGACCAGGACGACCACTCGACGCTCCGACCCCACCGCCACCGGCGCATGGGCCGGAGTGCACGGCGGGCGGTCACGGAACCGGTGGACGAGCGCGAGACCGGTGCGGAGTCCGAAGCCGGTCGGGTCGAGCGCACTGCCAAGGCTCGATGAGAGCGCCGCGGCATCGAGCGCACGCCCGCGGAGCCAGTCGGCGGTCCCCTCGCGGAAGCCGGGCCGCTCGGCCAGCCATCGCGCGACGGCGGCCCGCTCTTCAGCGACCGACGACGGCGCCGTGTCGGTCGGGACGAGCCTGACTCCGCCCGTCGCACCGACGAACAGGGCTGCGGGGTCGAGATACTCGTCGCCGGCGCGAATCCCCAGGTGGGTTCGAGTGCCGGAACGTCCGATGACCTGACCGCCATCGACATGGTCGCCACGCCCGACGCCGATCGTTGCGAGAAACGAAAGGGTCGACCTCAGCCCGTCGGCGTGTCGGACCGTCACATGGAGCGAACCGCCGACCTGACCGGCGAAGGTGACCTCACCGGCTGCAACCGCCGCGACCGGCATGTCGGGTTCGGTCGCGTACTCGATGCCCCGATTGCCCGGCCCGTAACGGTGTTCGGGCGCCCGGAACGGATCGGTGACGGGTGCGTCGACCGGGGGGTGGTAGCTGACCCCACCTGCCGGTCCGGCCCGGCCCGGTGGAGCGGCGGCCACCAGGGTCGACAGGGCAACGATCGCGGTGAACAGGGTGCGTGGAGTCGAGAACATGGAATCCCCCATCGGGAGACGCCCGTGGGCGCCGGCGTCGACATGGGGGAAGTCGTCGATCGTTCAGCAGGTGCGATGTCCTGGCCGCTTGCGACCGGTGAAGTCAGCGAGCGGGT
>Ga0307378_10012222_pt1 | contig 10985 bp, 7 predicted proteins | sample UN1MG_FD_202238 | JGI IMG/M metagenome (GOLD analysis project Ga0307378, IMG submission 202238) | Soil microbial communities from Risofladan, Vaasa, Finland - UN-1 | ecosystem: Environmental > Terrestrial > Soil > Coastal area > Acid sulfate soil | place: Finland: Risofladan, Vaasa | collected...
ACGCCCGAGGCCAGGGAATTCTGGAAACCCGTCATCGAGGGGATGCAGGCGATCCTCAAGAAGCGTGGGCTCGAAAAGTCCATGATGTTCGGCTTCGTCGTCCAGGACAAGGTCCTCGTCGAGACCCTCGGCGACCTGAAGTCCATCGCGCCGGATGTGAAGTGGTGGGAGTACACGCACTGGTCCAAGAAACGCAAGGGCAACGCGACGACGTGGCAGAACGTTGGTCGGATGTCGTGGGCCTACGGCACGCCGCTCGCGGTGTTCTGGGAGCCCGGGGTGGACAAACCGTTCTACGCCTGGAAGAACCTCGCGAAGGACGTGTATTTCGTGGCGGCCCCGCGGGCCAAGGGGCAGATCATGGTGGGGGAGACGGGGGAGCTGTCGGTGTTCCGACTGACGTGCGAGACCACGCTCCTGGGCAGTCACGGCGGTCACGAACTCATCCCGGAGTTCGGCGCCTTCTGCGGGTTCGGTCAGGTGGGAGCCGACTTCTGGCCGGTGAAGACGGGGGCGCGAGGCCGGGAAGCGCACCGCCTCGACGCCCGCTACGTCGGCTGGGGGTCGTTGAGCCTCAATCAAACCATGCAGGCCCTGATGGGAGCCGGGAAGAGCGCACCGGCGCACAGCTGTCGCACGCAGATGCTCCGCGAATCGCAGCAGGAGGCCGAGGCCCGCGTGTTCGTGCAGAATGCCCTGTTGGACGAGAAGTTGAAAGCCAGGCTCGGTCCGGAACTCGCCCGTCGATGCGAGCAGATCTGTGACGACCGCACCCGGATGTTCTTCTTCTGCACCGTCTACTTCGGCGAGAGGGGCCAGGAATACGGTCGCGTCTTCAACCAGGAGCAATGGGACGCCCAGACCGAGCAACTCTACAAGGCGGCCGCCGACGTATCCGAGGCGCTGTCGGTTCCCGCTCGGAGACGTTGACCGAACTGACGCCGCGCAGGCGCATGAGAGAAAGGACCCGGTAATGAGAGTCCTCGCGACGGTCGCAATCCTCTTCGGATTGTTCTCGCCGGCGCACGCGCAGGCACGGGCGGCGGACGACGTGACGGTCAAAGGGATACTCCTGAGCAGTTGGAATTACTATCAGCACAAGATGCCCCGCAACCAGAGCCCCAAGGGGACCCGGGAGAAGTTCGACCTGGTGCTCTATGCGTTCGACGGCCCGGCGGAAGTCCGGAAGACCCTCGCCGATATTCTCGCAGAATACTATCCCGAGGAGGGGCTCGATGCGCCGCACGCCACGCGTCTCCAGGAGCAGTTCGACGCGAGACTGAGGTACACCGTGGATACCGGAGACGAGGCGACGCAGCAGAAACTCCTCTACGGGCACACGTGGGGCATCAACCCCGCGACCGTCAGCGGGAAACTCGAAGAACGCCTCGGCAGGAAGTGGCTCACGGGCGCGAAGGTCACGGTGGAGAAACGGGTCAGCCCGAGCTTCAAGTACCCTCCGGACTGCATGCTCCGGCCCGACAAGCCGTTCGTGATGCCGAAGGAGAAGCCGATCGACCTCGTGATCGGGGAGGGGCTCTCGCTCAGGTGCGTGCCCATCCCGCCCGGGACGTTCATCATGGGGTCGCCTTTCTACCAGATGCCGCGTTTCCAGGACGAATGTCCGCACGAGGTCGTGCTGACGAAGACGTTCTACCTTTCCGAGATCCCGGTCACGCAGGCGATGTTCGAGCGGGTGTGCGGTGCGGAGAAGAACCGCAGCCGCAACCGCGGCCCGGACTTCGCGGTCGAGAACACGCCGTTTCCGGACATCCGTGAGTTCTGCCGGATCGTGTCCGAGAAGAACGGCCGGGTGGTCCGCGTGCCGACGGCTGCCGAGATGGAATACGTCGCCCGGCTCGGGACGTCGAACCCGTGTTTCCCGCCGAAGTACGCGCCGAGACGCACGAACGTCGGGGCGCAGAAGGGCAACGTCCCGGTCAGGAGCGGCAAACCCAACGCGTGGGGCGTCTATGACATCCCCGCGTGGGGGGTTACGGCGCTCAGCGACTGGAAGGCCCCGAACCGTCCCGACAGACAGGTGGACCCGCAGGGCGAGCCCTTCGACTCGCCGTGGGTCTACTGGGACCACGCGATCGTCTCGGTCCAGAAGGTGACCCGGCCCGTCGAGGGCATGATCATGAAGGGGAAATACCCGGCGGTGCACAAGGGGAGCTTCGGCAGCGATTGGGACCGTCCCAACCTGCACGACCGGTACTCGGAAGACGGTCTCGACGGCGGCAACGGGACCTCCTGGGTGGGCATCTTCCGCGTCGTCGTCGAGGCCGAGGCGCCGGCCGGGACCGGGAAGCCCGAGTTCGAAGGCCCCCGGGAAAAGGACGGGATCGAGATCTGGGTCGTCACCAGCGATTACCAGGAGAAGCCCTGTAATCTCCACGTGCTGCTGCCCGACAAGTTCGACAAGGCGAAGCGCTACAGGGCGCTTTATATCCTCCCGGCGCTGGGGCCGAATGAGACCGAAGGCATACGCGAAGCGAAGAAGCTCGACCTCGCCAACAAGCACAACATCATCTGCGTCGCGCCGGACTTCACCCGCATGCCGTGGTACGCCGACCTCCCGGGCAATCCGAAGGTCCGTTACGACAGCTATCTTCCGGACGTGATCGTCCCGTTCATCGACAGGACCTATCCCACGGTCGCGAAGCCCGAGGGACGCCTGTTGGTGGGGTTCAGCAAGTCGGGCATCGGGGCGGTGTCGCTGCTCCTGCGTCATCCCGACGTTTTCGGCCGGGCGGGCGCGTGGGACGCCCCGCTGATGGAAAATCACACCCGGCCGGAATTCTTCGGCCCGCAGGAGCACTTCCTCAAGAACTATCACATTCCCACGCTGCTCAACCGGCGGCTCGAGATGCTCAAGGGCAAGCCCGCCCGCCTCGCCATTGCGGGTCACGGCTGGGGCGGGGTCGAGCCGGCCCACAAACTGATGGAGCAGCTCGGGATCCCCCATTACTACAGCGGTTTGCCCAGAAGCGAGCACGAGTGGAAGAGCGGCTGGCTCGGCCCGCTCGTGGGGGTCCTCATGTCCGACGACATGACCAGGGCCAGGTAAACCGCCGGGCTGAATGCCCGGAAGGGGCACAAGACCCGTTGGCCCGCATAGTGCGGGGTCATTCAACTCTGATCAGGATGTTGGGGCCGGGCAGCTGCGTCGCCAGTTACCGGATTGCACCCGGCAATACCGTGTTTGCACGCAAGGCATGGCGGTTTCTCGCGAGGGCCTGCGAAGGGAATTTCGTCGTGGTGTAACTTGTAAGTCGTTGCCTACCGGCCCGTTAGGACAAGCCTGAACTGAGCCGCCTGACCTCCTCCGGAGCAAGAGGTCATCCCGATGCATCGGGATCGGGCGTACCACAAACCAAGCCCGCGCTTTGGTGCGGGCCCTTTCTACGCCCGCCGTGGCGGGTTCCGCGCGTGGCGGTCGAGAAGCACGGAGCAGGCCTTGCGTCTTCGCCCGGTGTCCGGTAGACTGTCGTGCTCGGGCGCGTCGTTGTGCCCACCAGGCCGGCAACTGGTGTACGGATGAAGGTGACGGTCTTAGACGAACAGGTTGCACGCAACGCCATTCTTCCGCACTCAGCCGCGGTGACGACCGACCGGTGAGTCGCACTTTGGGCCACGGCCGGAGAACAGTGGGGAAAAGCATGGACGACAGAGTGCGCTGGGGGGTCATCGGCTGCGGAGGCATCGCGGCCCGCCGGACGATCCCGGAATTCCTCGAGCTGGTCTCCAATGCTGAAATCGTCTCGGTGATGGACATCGACCCGAGGCGAGCCCGGAAGGTGGCCGAGCAGTTCGGCGTACCTCACGACTGCTCTACCGAGGAGGAGCTGCTGGCACAAGACGTCGAGGCGGTTTACATCGCCACGCCTCAGAACCTCCACTGCGAGCAGGTCATCCGGACGGCCTGTGCGGGCAAACACATCCTTTGTGAGAAGCCAATGGCGGTGTCGCTGGAGGAAGTCAACCGGATGGAAGAGGCCGTCCGGCAGGCCGGCGTGAAGTTCATGCTGGGCTTCTGCATGCGCAACAACGTCTACAACCGCAAGGCACGCGAACTGGTTCAGAGCGGCGAGATCGGGCAGGTGGTCATGGGACGTGCCCAACTCACCTGCTGGTACCCGCCGATTCCGGGTGCCTGGCGGCAGGACGTTTCGATCAGCCACGGGGGGTCACTGATCGACATGGGCACACACTGTCTTGATCTCCTGGAGTGGATCACCGGCTCACGGATCGTCGAGGTGGCGGCATTTCACGACAAGTTGACGCACGAGTATCCCACGAACATCGAAGACACCTCTACGGTCCTGGTCCGCATGGATAGCGGTGCACACGGGATTGTGGACAACTACTTCAACCTGCCCGACGCGGCGGCACAGAACAGTCTGGAACTGCACGGCACCAGGGGCTCGATTGTCGGCCGGGGCACGATCGGCCAGGATCCCACCGGGAGCATGTTCAGCGTCCTTCAACCCGAGGAAACCGGCTACGACGCCAGCCAGGTGCGCAACGTCGAGGTCGATCGGCGGGAGTACGACCTGGAGGGGATCGGCCTGTATGGACAGATGATAGATACGTTCAGCGAGTGCATCCTGGCCGACAAGGAGCCGCCGGTCAGGCTGGAGGACGGTCGGCATTCGGTGGCCGTCACGCTGGCGATCTATCGGGCGGCCGCCGAGCGACGGACAGTCACCGTCGAAGAGATTTCAGAGGGTTAGGAAGATCTGGCGATGGCAGAGCTGGCACTGAACGGTGGGAGTCCGGTTCGCGAGACGCCGTTTGCCCTGTGGCCGGTGCTGGATGCGGCCCAGGAAGAGGCGCTCCTCTCGGTCTTCCGCAGCGGCAAGTGGTGGCGGTTCGCGTTCGGACAGGGCGTCGAGCTGACCGAGCCGACCGAGGGCGAGCAGGGACAGGTGGCTCTCTTCCAGCGGGAATTCGCCGAGCATCACGACTGCAAGTACGGCGTGGCCGCGGCCAACGGCACCGGGACGCTGGAGATGGGCATCCGGGCGATGGACCTGGGTCTCGGCGACGAGGTCATCGTGCCGGCCTACACCTACGTCGCCTGTGCGACGTGCGTCCTTCAGAACAACCTCGTCCCCATCTTCGTCGACGTGGAGGAGGACACCTACAACATCGATCCGGCGCGGATTGAGGAGGCGATCACCGAGCGCACCCGCGCGATCATGGTCGTGCACTTCGGCGGCCAGCCGGCCGACATGGACGCGGTGATGTCCGTTGCCGAGAAGCACGGCCTGCCCGTCATCGAGGACGCCGCTCACGCACACGGTAGCGAGTGGCGCGGACGGAAGGCCGGCTCGTTCGGGCTATTCAGCTCGTTCAGTTTCCAGGCAAGCAAGAACATGACCGCCGGGGAAGGTGGCATCGTCTGCACCAACGACAAGACCATTGCCGAGGAGTGCGATTCGCTGTTGTGGGCCGGCAGGAAAGTCGGCCGGCCGTGGTACGAGTTCCACCGCTTGGGCTGGAACTACCGAATCACCGAGTTCCAGGCCGCCATCCTCCGCTGCCAGTTGAGGAACCTCGACGAGCAGGTGCAGAAGAGAATGGCGAACGCCGGTTACCTGTCGGGCCTGCTGTCGCAGATCGACGGCATGCGACCGCTGAGGGTCGACGGGCGCTGCACCGCGCACAGCAACCACATTTACATGACGCGCTATGACGAGGAGACCGTCGGACTCCCGCGGGAGCGGCTCATCGAGGCCTTGGTGGCGGAGGGGATTCCCGCATTCAGCGGCTATACCTTCCCGCTGTACAGGAACCCCATGTTTCTCAACAAGCGATTCATCAACGGGGCGTTTCCGCTCGGCACGTCGTACCACGACGACATCGACTACGCCGGCTTCGAGGGGAGCTGTCCCGTTTCGGAGCGTGCGTGCGATTCCGAGGCGGTCTGGCTGCCGCAGAACATGTTCCTCGGCAGTCGCAAGGACATGGACGACGTGGCCGAGGCGGTTCAGAAGGTCCTGGATCACAGGAGCGAGTTAACGGGTTCGTAACCGGTTCACCGGATGCAAGGAGAAATGCGATGCCCCGCAAGGCAAAGAAGGAAAGTGCGGATTTTCGGTATGAGACGGGTGCGGCACGGGTGCCGTGGGCCGCGGTGGGCGAGTTGATGCGCCCGGACGACGTCGGGGAGCTGGTCCGTTTTCTGCTGCCGTCCGCGGCCGGGAAGAAACGGGCGTATGAGGCCCGCTTCCGGCGGGTGGTGGAAGACCTCAAGAAGCTCTGCAGCCTCGGCGGATGCGCCGGCAAGCTGACGCTCGGCGGCCGCGTCCAGGCGCTCGAAAAGACCATCGCCAGAATGCTCCGCGTCAAGCACGTGCTCTTCGTCGCCAACGCCACCGCCGGGTTCGAGATCGCCTACAAGTTCGCCGGCCTCAAGCCCGGCGACGAGGTCATCGCACCCGCCATCACCTTCATCGCCTCCATCGCCTATCCCCTCAGCATCGGGGCGAAGGTGGTCCTGGCCGACGTCGACGAACGCACCGTCAACCTCGACCCCAGGGACGTCGCGAAGAAGGTCACCCGAAAGACCAAGGTCATCATGCCCGTCCATATCGGGGGCTACCCTGTCGACATGGACCCGATCATGCAACTGGCTAGACGTCGCAAGATCACCGTCATCGAGGACGCCGCTCACGCCTTCGGGGGCGTCTACAAGGGACGGAACCTCGGGTGCATCGGTCATTTCGGGGCGTTCAGCTTCCACGAGGTGAAGAACGTCACCGCACTGGGGGAAGGCGGCATCCTCGTGTCGAATCTGGCCTGCGGGAAGGACTTCGGCAAGAGCCGGTTCCTCGGACTCGACATGAGCCGGCAGATCCGTTACTGGCTCTACGACGTGGTCGCCCTGAAGGGGATGGGCGATTTCTTCGCCCCGGGCAACCACTCGGCCACCGAGATCCAGGCGGTGGGACTGGCCTCGCAGACCCGGCGACTCCGTCGCATCATTGCCAAGCGCAAGAAGGCCGAGACCTACCTGACGCGACGCTTCCGAAAGGAGGAGGGTCTCATTCCCCCGCCCGGCGACACCGCGAAGATCAAGAGCACGCATCATCTCTATCTGCTTCGGGTCGACCCCGAAAAAGTCGGCGCCGACGTCCAGGTGCTCAAGAAGAAGCTGTCCGATCGCGGCGTGGTGAACGTCCCGCACTTCGCGCCGCTCTACAAGTTCAGCATCATGAAACAGCTCGGATACGACACCCGCAGGATCGAGAAGACCTGTCCCGTCGCCGAGCGGGTCTTCCGGCACGAGTTCACCCATCTGCCGCTGTATGATCTGAGCCCGGCGCAGCTTCGCTACATGGCCGATGCGGTGATCGACTCGTTAAACGAGATGAAGAACGGGCGCTGAGACGCCCCGAAAGGAGCGGACGAGATGCCGACCGGAAAACGTGAGCGGCCTGCCGATCCGTTTCCCTGCATGGAAAACATGACGGTGAAGATGATCCGCGAGTACCTCGAGCGGAAGAAGTCGGTCATTGTGCCGCTGGGCGTGATCGAACAGCACGGGTATCACCTGCCGCTCAAGACCGACGCGCTGATCGCCTCAGAACTGGGACGGATGATCGGCGAGAAGACCCACATTCTTGTTGCCCCGGTCATTTACCAGTCATTCTCCGGAGGCGGACTTCCGGGGACGATCAACATCTCGCCGTCAGTGATGTCGATGGTGGTGAGCGACACGCTGCTGTCTCTGGCGGCACAGGGCTTCCGGAATTTCTATCTGTTCCTCTGTCACGGCGGCTCCGAGAACGCCCGGGCACTCGACAACGCCCTCAAGATGCTTCTGCGCACCAACCCCGCTTTTGCCGACGCGATGATCGCGCTTCTGCCCATCTGGAAATTCCCGACCGGCAAGCTCGGCTGGGACAAGGCGACAAACGAGGGTGACTGGCACGCCGGCTGGCTCGAAACCTCCACGGTCATGGCTCTGGCGCCCGAACTGGTGCGGATGGACGAGCTGGCACTCGACGATAAGCCCGTTCTCAACAGCATGATCGAGCACCCCGACAACTACCAGCAGGCCGAGAAAATCGTGGACGACCCCTATGTGATCCCGCGCATGACCCAGCGAGATGACGTCAAGATCGGGGTGATGGGCTTCCCGGAGCAGGCTTCAAGGGATCGCGGCGAGAAGATCATCGAAGCGACCGTTAATGCCGTCGCAAAGAAGGTCGAGGAACTGGAGGCCAAGGGGGATGGTGTCTACAAGAAGGTCGCTTTCATCCCCGAGCCCATCCTTCTGAGGGACGAAGCAGAGGACGAATGAACCGACAGGTCATCGATTCTGCGGTCCGTCTGCCGACCCGCGACGGGGCACTGGATGCCGGCGCGTGGTTCGCGCTGGCCGATCACTGGGGCATTTCGCACGCCGTGGCTGCTCCGTCGGATGAGTTCGTCGCCGTGTATAACGAGGAAGGCAACGCCCTGTTGGCCGACCTGGTAGAGCGACACGCCGACAAGCTCTCCGCGCTGGCCGTGGCCAACCCGTGGTACGGTCCCAGGGCACTTGACATCCTGAACCGGGCCTTCGACCGCGGGTTCTGCGGGCTCTACCTGCACCCGGCGCGGCAGGGGTTTCACCTGACCGAATCGATCGTCGATCCTTTGATCAAGCTGTGCCTTGCCCGCGACAAGCCCGTCTACGCCTACACCGGCACGCCGATCTGCGCGATGCCGCTCCAGTTGGCGGAGCTCGCCCGGCGTTTCCCGAAGGCCACGTTCGTGCTGGGACACATGGGGTGGAGCGACTTCAGCGGATATGACGTCATCCCCGCCGCCCGGCAGGCCCCCAACATCATCGTTGAAACGTCCTGCACGACCGGCGCCATGGTCGGGCTCGCGGTGGAGGAACTCGGCGCCGAGCGGGTGCTGTTCGGCTCGGGCTATCCGCGGTCGCACCCGAGCTATGAAATCGACAAGCTCAAGGACCTGACGCTCTCACAGGACCAGTTGGACCTGTACATGCGGCGGAACGCGCGGCGGATATGGAAGATCGGAGCATGAAGGTCATCGACACCCACACACACCTGCCCGGCACGTTGTTGGGGGGTGTGCCGCGACCGGCGGAGGAACTCCGCAAGGACTTCGAGGAGCAGGGACTCAGCGGCGCCTGGATCATGACGTTGGACGGGCTGGTGGGCGATCCACGGCCCCACAACGATATCCTGTCACAGGCGGTGCGCCCGCACCGGGAGTTCTTCGTTCCATTCTGCACGGTCTGGCCGCACTTGGGGCTGAAGGCGTGTCTGGACGAGCTGGAGCGCGCGGCGCTCAAGCTGGGCATGAGGGGCCTGAAACTTCATCCGTGGCTCCAAGCGTTCTCGATGACGCACCCCGCCGTGGTGCCCATCCTCCGAAAGGCCGGTGAACTCGGCATGCCGGTGCTGCTGCACGACGGCACACCGCCGTATTGCACGCCCCTGCAGGTGGCCATGGCCGCGGAGCAGGCTCCCCAGACCACCATCATCCTGGGCCACGCCGGCCTCGACGATCTCTACTGGGACGCAATCCTGGCCTGTCTTCGTCTGCCCAACGTGTACCTGTGCCTCTGCAGTCTCAGTGTCGGGCCGATCTCGCAGGTCCTCACGCACTGCCCCTCTGACAAGTTGCTGTTTGGGTCGGACAGCGGCTGGCAGCCGGGGCTCGTCCGATCTGCTCTCGAGAAGTTCGTCGACCTGGGACTGTCACACGAAGAACAGCAAAGAGTCTTCCACGCCAACGCAGAGCGTCTGCTGCCTCTCGAGTCATCAGAGTACGGGACATTGTCGTAGTACCGAGGTCCGTTTGAAGACGCAGGCCCGAAAGGAATCTCCATGGACGTCATGCTATCCATCTTCGGCCCGACCTGTTGGGAGGAAGACTTTGATGTCATCGCCGGGCGGTTCCGACAGGTCGGCGGCAGCCAAATGCTGTTCTTCACCAGCCTGTACCACGGCTATCGACTCCTGCAGCCCCGATACCCGCAGCGGGCCATCTACACCCTCGAGACCGATCGGGTCTTCTACGACCCCGACCTGTCGCTGTATGAGGACTCACCGGTCCGGCCCGAGCGGAGCCTGGACGCCGCAAGCACGGACTGGGTCGCGGGACTTTCCCAGGCCTGCCGGACCGAAGGCGTGGCGTTTATCCCTCTGATCCCCATGTGCGCCGGTGAGCGGCTGGTGCAGCAGCACCCGGACCTTGCGGTGAGGAACCTCTACGGCTCGGCCGATCGGCTGTTCATGTGCTACAACAACCCCGTGGTCCGGGCGTACCGCCTGGCCATGGTGCAGGACGTCGTCGGACGTTACGACCTTGACGGTCTGATGCTCGACAAGGTTCCGCAGATCATGCTGGAGCAGCGGGCGTTCAACGGGTTGTTCGACCCGCCTCTTCGGGTCATCGGGAGTTTCTGCTTCTGTGAGCATTGCCGGACGGCGGCGGCGCGGGCGGACCTGGACCTTTCGGAGGTCCGCGTCCGATGCCTGGAACTGGCCCGGCGATCGTTGAGGATGCCGCCTCACGTGCTGGAAGGTCTGGCCGACCAGCTCATCGGGGATACCGAGGTCCCCCTGTTGCTGCTGGAGGAGCCACTCATCCGGGAGATGCTCGAGTTCCGCTTCCGGACCGCGGTCGCCTTTGTGGCCGAGGTGCGGGCCCTGGTGCGCCGCCTCAAGCCCCGGATCCCCCTCTACGCCGCTTTCGTGCCTCCCGTCCACATCGGACACGACATGACCTCGCCACGGTCGTGGCTGGCCATCCAGAGCTACAAATTTTACGCGGAGGCGCTGGACGGCATTCTATGCGTGGTGCACTGGGATGCCGACGTGGTCCGCTTCGAGACCCAGCGGGCCGTGGAGGCTGCTGAGGGGAAGACGGAGGTCACCGCGAGCATGCGGCTGTATGGTCCGACGCGGCCCCAGGACGTGCCGATCCTGGCGGAGGCGGCCCTGGCCGGT
>Ga0307378_10012223_pt1 | contig 10985 bp, 7 predicted proteins | sample UN1MG_FD_202238 | JGI IMG/M metagenome (GOLD analysis project Ga0307378, IMG submission 202238) | Soil microbial communities from Risofladan, Vaasa, Finland - UN-1 | ecosystem: Environmental > Terrestrial > Soil > Coastal area > Acid sulfate soil | place: Finland: Risofladan, Vaasa | collected...
CAAGATGTTATCAAATATAGTCATGAAAAACCTGTTATTCGCCGCTTGGAAAAGCTCCTCGCAGCCTAAAATCGGTCAGTTTGAGTTAGTTAAATAGTGCGTTACATTACCTGATATGCAGAAACAATAATAGAAAACCGCCAAAATGTCAATCGCTTTACAAACAGGCAAGACCGTTTTAAGTCAAGCTCTTGCAAAACACAATCAAAAAGCATATAAATCAGCTATGGCTGAAGATGTTAAAAAACGGATTCAAAAGCTTCGTACACAGATTCGAGAGCATGACCGGCTCTACTACGTCCTCAATCAGCCCAAAATCACCGACCAGCAGTATGATAAGCTGTTCGCGGAGCTAAAGTCTTTGGAGCAGGCAAACCCGGAATTAATAACGCCCGATTCTCCCACTCAGCGAGTTTCGGAAAAGCCCCTTGAAGGTTTCGCGAGCGTCCGCCACGCGGCAGCAATGCTGAGTATGGACAACACCTACAACGCCGATGAACTCAGAGCCTTCGATGAGCGGGTTGCAAAGGTTCTTGGCAGCGGAGCTTACGAATATGTGGTCGAATTGAAAATTGACGGCCTTGCGATTAGTCTGCGTTATGAAAACGGCAGGCTCGTAACCGCAGCTACTCGCGGCGATGGCGAAACGGGCGACAATGTTACCGCTAACGTCCGCACTATAAAGGCGGTTCCGCTTACACTATTAGCCGATAGTTACTTTCCAGATGTACTTGAGGTCCGCGGGGAAGTTTATATGCCTGCAAGTTCCTTCGCTGAGTTGAATAACCTTCGCGCCGAAGCCGGCGAGGCGGCATTTGCCAATCCGCGAAACGCCGCTGCAGGCTCTTTGAAATTGCTCGACGCCAGGATTACCGCATCGAGAAACCTGTCATTTTTCGCTTACGCGACAGGTGAGCTTTCCGAAGCCATAGCACAAGACCACTATGAAAGTCTGCAAAAGTTCAGCCAATTAGGCCTGCCTGTCAATCCGAACATAAAAAAAGCAAAAAATATCGATGAAGCTGTTAAAATCTGCCAAAGCTGGAACCAAAAGCGTCAGGAACTCAACTACCAGATTGATGGAATGGTAATAAAAGTAAACCGGTTTGATCAACAGGACATGCTCGGAGCAACCGGCAGAGCGCCGCGCTGGTGCATCTCGTATAAATTCCCCGCAGAGCAGGCTGAGACTATCGTTGAATCAATCGATGTCCAGGTCGGTAAAAGCGGAAATTTAACGCCCGTTGCCAATTTCAAGGCCGTCCAGTTGGCAGGAACAATCGTCAAAAGGGCAAGTCTGCACAACTTCGATGAACTCAAACGCCTTGATGTCCGTCCCGGCGATACGGTCATTATCGAAAAGGCAGGCGAAATAATCCCGCAGGTCATTGAGGTAAGACACGAATTGAGAGCGCCCGGCTCGTCTGCTTTTGAAATACCAAAAAAGTGTCCGAACTGCGGCAGCAAAGTTGGAAAAGATGGGAACGGCGTTTATGTCCGCTGTGTTAATAAGAACTGCAGTGCCCAACTTAAAGAACGCCTTAAATATTTTGCCGGCAGGGACCAAATGGATATTGAAAATCTCGGCACCGCTTTAATCGAACAACTTGTTGATACGAAGCTCGTTAAGAATTTCGCCGACCTTTACAAATTGCGAAAAGACCAACTTTCCTCGCTTGAGCGAATGGCAGATAAAAGTGCCGCCAACGTCATAGAGGCAATCGAAAAGAGTAAATCTCAGCCTTTATGGCGGCTCATCGCCGCTCTGGGCATCCGTCACATCGGAAGCCAGTCGGCTCAGATTTTAGCAGAACATTTCGGCTCTTTCGAGGAGCTAATGGCCGCTGATGAGGCGACACTTGCCAATATCGACCAGATTGGACCAACGATGGCGGAGAGTGTCTGCGAATTTTTTATCAATCATAAAACGCTCATTAACGAACTGCTGAAATATGTACATCCGCAACAGCAGCAAACACGCCAAACAGATGTGCTTGTGGGCAAAACCTTTGTTATTACAGGCACTTTGGAAAATTTCACACGTCAGCAGACTGAGCAGGCGATTAAACAGGCCGGCGGAAAAACCTCATCAAGTGTAAGTAAAAAAACCGATTATGTATTAGCCGGAGATAAACCCGGAAGTAAACTCGACAAAGCTCAAAAGCTGGGGGTCGAAATAATAAGCGAAGAACAGTTTTTGAAAATGCTGAATAATTAAGGATGATTAAAATGAGTAGTCAGGATGACAAATTTATGCTTTCGGCGTTAAAACTTGCCAAGCGAGGCATCGGTTCCGTTGAGCCTAATCCTGCTGTCGGCTGTATCGTTGTTAAGGGCAACCAGGCCGTCGGAAAAGGCTGGCATAAAAAATTCGGCGAAGCTCACGCTGAAATAAACGCTTTGGAGGACTGCAAAAGTCTGGGAGTCGAGCCTAAAGGTTCAACAATGTATGTTACGTTCGAGCCTTGCTGCCACCAGGGTAAGACAGGCCCCTGCACTGATGCCATCATCGAAGCCAAACCTGCGAAAGTCATCGTAGCTATGATTGATCCTTCCGAGAACGTCAACGGCAAAGGCGTCGAACAATTGCGTAATGCCGGTATTGAAGTAGTAACCGGTGTATGCCAAACCAAAGCGAAATTGCTCAACGGCCCTTTTATAAAGTTTGCCAAAACAGGCAAGACCTGGGTCACTCTTAAATGGGCACAATCGATTGACGGCAAATTCGTCTGCGATGCCAGGCAATATTGGTAGGCATTAATACGGTTCTTATAGACGACCCGCTGCTGACACCTCGGCCAAGCAAAGGTAAAAAACCGACACGGATAGTGCTCGACAGTCATCTGAGAATCCCCCTCGATAGTCAACTTCTCAAGACAGCTAACAAGACCCCTGTTTTGATTCTAACAAGTGAGCAAACTGTTCGGCAAAATCCTCAAATCGCTGAACAGGTCGCTAAAAAAGGCGCGGAACTTCTTGTTTTTGGTGATATCTCAGGCCAATCCAATCTCCCTTTCCTTATGGAGCAGTTGAGCAGCCGAGGCATTACGCAATTGCTCGTTGAAGGAGGCCCGACCGTCATAGCTTCATTTATAAAAGAGAATCTCGTTGATGAGGTCTGTGTTTATATCGCACCGAAATTGCTTGGTGGCCTTGGTGCCGCCGGCATAAACAAAGGAATCGCAGAACTTAATAAAGTTCTCGAACTGCATTATGTCAGCGTCAAAACTTTTGATGACGACATCCACATCACTGGCCTGACAAATAATGCGCTCGAAAGTATTGGAATTAACGAAACTTAAAACATCACTGTCTCAGGGACAATTCAAAAACCTTCTCAAGCTCAGCAGGAGAAAGGCGGTGTTATAAAAAAGATCGAAGTGCTTGGATTGGAAAGTGTTCCGGAAATCAAAGAAAACGATGATTTAGCTGAAATTATCATCAAATGCAGCGATGACGAAATCGATGGCATACAGGAAAAAGATGTCATCGTATTGACAAGCAAGATTGTATCGAAGGCTCTCGGCAGGGCAAGAAAACTAAGCGAGGTAAAACCCGGAAAGAAGGTCCTTGCCATATCTAAAAAAACAGGCAAAGACGCACAGTGGCTTCAAATGATTTTCGACGAGGGGCATCAGATACTGGCTATCCTGCCTCTTAAAGGGCTAATTGAAAGGCATATTTTCAATGCCTCCGAGGATAACCGCTGCGCCGAAGAGCTTATCGAACACGAGCAGGCGGTATGTATAACAAAGGGCAAAGATGGAAAAATCCATACCTGTGATGCCGGCATTGACGGCTCTAACCTGCCTGGTGATATTGTCTGTCTCCTGCCTGAGGACCCCAATAAAACTGCTACCGATATCAGAAAAAAAATTCAGACGCTCACACGCAAAAAAGTGGCCGTCATATTCGCCGATACAGAAATGATACCATTCGGAACAATGGATCTTGCATTAGCTTCTGCCGGCATTGCCCCCTGCTCAAAAATGTTCGGCAAAATTGATAATTTCGGAAAACCAAAGTTCGGCGGTATGGACCTCGTGGCAAACGAGTTGACCTGTGCGTGCGCTCTTGTCTTTGGCCAGGTAAACGCCGGCATTCCCGTTGCGATAATCAGAGGCTATGATTACGAGGAAAGTGAAACAGAAAACATTGCCAACGCCTTCATCCCCGATATGGACGGCAACGCCGCCGCAAAAGCCGTCAAAGCTGCAATCCGGGCAACCGCCCACGCCTGCCCTCTAAAGCAGCGGATACTTCTGAAAATCGCATCCTGGTTTATGTAAAGATTTCCCGACTGAAGGCTTGAATTCATATGTGGTCTCAAGTATTATGTTTTTGTAAGAACCGGGCTCATGTCTGTTTAGAAAATATCAGATAGAAAAGGAGGTTAACTTTGGAGACCAACAAGTCTAAAAGCTCAAATATCCTTTCCAGAAGGGACTTTATTCGTAATGTTTCCCTCGCAGCTGCTTCGGCAGTTGCAGGCAATATGGCTGAAAAGGTACACGGCTCAGACAAAACCACCGAAAAGCCTAATACTCCAAAGATACTTAACTACAACCCAAAGATGGGATATCGCCGATTGGGCAAAACGGAGATGATAATTTCTGAGATTGGTCTCGGAGGTCATTGGAAAAACAGAAAAGGTGAACGGTATTGGAACACATTTGACAACGACGAGGTACCTCTGGATGTTGTAAAGAATCGAACAGAAGTTATCAGAGCGTGCATAGATGCTGGAATTAACTATCTCGATATTGGTACCAGCGCTGAGTGCCTTGCTTACGGTGTTGTTCTCAAGGGACGCCGAGACAGAATGTACATAAGTGCCGACGACCGTAATCTGTGCCTGCGTAATGAAGAGAATTGCACTGTTGAGAAATTGATGTTTGATATAGACCTGTGCTGTCGTCGGCTTCAGACGGATTATCTTGATATCTGGCGCGTCAAAGCGGACATGTATGGCAAAAGCACCGATGTTCATATTCATGCTATGCTTGAAACTTTCGAAAAGGCACACAAGGCCGGGAAAGTAAGGCACCTCGGAATAAGCTCACATCGGCGACCCTGGCTGCAGCAGATCATCGAAAAATATCCGCAAATAGAAATGGTAAGTTTTCCATACACCGCAACAACGAAGCGTAAGTGGCGGCCCCCTGGAAAAGATAATGCCAAAGAGGTTAACGCTAGCTTCGGCTCGGATAACGACCAGAACATTTTCCAGGCTATCAACAAGCAAGATATAGGTTTGGTTACAATTAAACCTTTTCTCGGAGGACAACTTTTCAAGCGCAAAACGAAGTTTCCTGTGAAGGGTAGGGGCAGCAACAAAGAGAACAGACTTGCACTGCTGACACTTCAATGCATCCTTTTAAACAAGGCTATTACAGCCACAATCCCGGGGCTTTCAACTGTTCATGAAGTTGAAATTGCCACCAGGGCTTCGCATACTCTGCGAGATGGTCTTACAATGGCTGATATGCATTGGGTTATGTCTCAAACAAACCAGCAATGGGCAACGTTGCCTCAGGAATACTGCTGGCTTAAAGACTGGCAAGTCGTTTAGAATCTTTTCAGGCTATACAAAATGTCACGGGCTAAGAAGTATCACGGCTCTGTTATGTTGGTATTGGATTTTTAGATAAGTTTGGCATGCTTTTTTCGATGTAAAGCAGCTATTTTTTGTTGAGCAGGCTTTTGCTTCGCAGGATGTGATGATAGTGCTGTGCGAAGCGGTGAGCCTCGTCTCTGACATATTGCAAAAGCTTTTTGGCAGGCGAATTGGAGGGTAGTTTCAGGGGTATGTTTTGTCCCTGTATGTAAATATCTTCCTGTTTTTTTGCAATCGAAGCGATTTTAACTGGTTTTGCATTCATTTTTTTAAGAGCGGTTTCAGCGGCGTGTAACTGTCCGAGTCCGCCGTCTATTAAGATCAGGTCGGGCCAAAGCTCTTCCCCTTTTAGTGCATATTTGTACCTGCGTTCAACGACCTCCGCTATCATCGCGTAATCGTCGATGCCTTTTACCGTTTTGATTTTGAACCGGCGATAGCCGCTCCTGAAAGGTTTGCCATCGATAAACTTGACCAATGAGCCGACCGATTCCGAGCCGGAAATATGAGCGATATCGATACCCTCAATAATTCTGATTGGCTCGGTTGCATGGAGTATATACTGAAGCTTTTCAAGAGCATCTGCCGGGTCGGCGGCAAAGACTTCAGGCTGGATGTGCTCATCTGCCCTGCCGCGCCTGTCAAGCCGTTCTATTAAGCGAATACGGTCACGGTAAACAGCGGCTTTTTCGTACTGCTGTTGTTCGCTGGCCTGGGTCATCTGCCTTTTCAATTGCCGCAGAACTACGGAGCGTTTGGATCGCAGGAATTTGATAAGGTCGGTAATGATTTTTTTGTAGTCGGCACTTTCAATTCTATCGCTACAAGGAGCAACACACTGTTTTATACTGTACAAAAGACATGGCCTGAAGAATCTTCTCTTCGGGTCGTCTTTATTTATGCACAGATTGCAGGTTCTAAATTTGAATATTTTTTGTAATACCACCAATACCTGCCGAAGGTCTTTTGCACCTGTGAAAGGCCCGAACAACCTCGTGCCTCTGGCCCCTGGTTTGCGAGTGATATAGACGCCTGGAAAATCTTCACCCGTTGTTATTTCCAGATATGGAAAGGTCTTATCGTCCACAAGTTCAGTATTGTAAGGCGGTCGGATATCCTTAACCAGTCGAGCCTCTGCCAGGACAGCTTCCACTTCGTTTGCGGTTTCGAGAAAATCAATACCCACAACTTTGCCGAGCATCTCAGCAATTTTTGGGCCTCTGGAAGTAATCATATCCGCTGACTGCTGAAAATAACTTGATGCCCGTGAACGCAGATTCTTCGCCTTGCCGATATAGAGGACTTTATCGTTAGGGCCTTTCATAAAATACAATCCAGGCCCAGTGGGAAAATCCTTTATACGCCTGCGAATAGAATCCAATCTGTTTTGTTCGTTATTCTCACTCATTAGTGATACGCTTTTTTGATTTATAAAGGTTCAGATGAGTTTGTATTTGCTCAGCGAGGTCTTTGTTGCCATTAGCCAGGGCAAGCTTTACTGCATCTTGAGCGGTTTGTATCGCTTCGGCGAATTTACCATGGGCTGCATAAGCAGCGGCTAAGGTATCAAGATAACCGGGCCGACTGTTATTGGTCAGTTCGCAGGCCCTTTTTGCAAGCCAAACTGCCGAGCCGGATTCGCCGAAGGAAGAGTCTTTGTGCGTTGCTTTTATCCATGCCAGATTATTCAAAGGCCCGGGCTGGTCGGGTTCGAGCTTTAAGCTTTTGCCCCAGCATTCAACCGCTTTTTCAATATTACCCTGCTGATTAAACGCAGTCGCAAGATTGTTAAGCACCTCAGGCCAATCGGGTTTTAATCGCAGAGCTTTAATCCAGTAGTTGATTGCCTCTTTGATTTTGCCCTGCTTATAAAACGATACCGCGATATTGTTGCATGGCTCAGGGAACCAGGGTTTAATCCGCAGAGCCTGATTATAGTATTCGATGGCCTTGTCGATTTTCTCTTGACCAGACAGAATGACCCCAATATTGTAATAAGCGTCGGCGCAGTTAGGGTCAATTTCCAGTGCCTGGTTAGAATGAGCGAGTGATTTTTCTATATCTTCGAGGTCGAAATATGAGCGGGCCAGGCCTATATGTGCATCAGCGCGGTTCGGGTCAAGCGCAAGGGTCCTATTGTAATAGCCAATTGCGTCGTCAATTTTTCCCTGTGTTCGCAGGGCGTTGGCCAGATTGTAGTTAGCCCTCGGCTTTTGCGGCGATTTGGCGGCACAATCCTTCCACAAAGTGACAGGGTCCGCCCATACCTTGTTTCTCTGGTATGTCCAGACGCAGAAAAGCAAAGCGATAACAGTAAGCACCGAGATGGCGACTTTGCCTGGTTTTATCCACTTCCACGCAGATACAGCAAGTGCCGTTGACACGAGCATCGAAGGCAGATAAAGCCGATGTTCGAAAATAATTTCCAGACCTATGAAAGATGACTCAATAAAAAGGTTTCCGAAAAACCAAAGAATGCAAAATGAAAGCAGTCTGCGTTTTTTGGCGATATAAAAAGCCAAGCCAATTAAGACAATGATGAGCGATATGCACAGCAGCGTTGTCGGCGGCGAAAGCAGCGAACGAGAAATCGCGAAATCGTGGTCAAGATTAAGACGAGTCGGATTCGGGTAAATTAAAAGGCTGATGTAATAAATTACCACCCTCGGCTCAGTAAGAAGCCTTTCTGTTAAGGTGAAATCCCGACGGTTATAGTAGGATAATATATTTTGCACCGGGCTGGTGCCTAAATACCACAGACCAACAAAAATCAAAAGGACAAACACCGCTAAAACATACGGCAGATAACGCCTGAGCCAGCGGGCACTCAGGTTCTGAAAGAAATACCATTCATAGAGCAGGATGAAGAAAGGTAAAGTCGCGGTCATTTCCTTCGAGCCGAACGCCAATAGCGTAGCGACGGCACAACCTGCATAGAAATGCCAGCTTCTTCTTCGCTCGCGGTTGGCGAGGCGGGCTTTAACATAAAGCAAAACCGACAATATATAGAACATAGCACCGAGGCTATTCATCCTCTGCACAATATAATTTACCGACTGCGTTTGGAGCGGGTGTATGAGCCAGATAATCGCAGCGGCAAAAGCTATCCAGCCGCTATGAGAATGCCCCCGCAAAGCAGGGGTACGAAATGTATTTTTCACAAAAAGATAGAGAAAGACCGAGGCAAAGATATGAATAATGATATTGGTTAAATGATAGGCGGTGACATCATAACGAGAAAAATAATAATTCAGTGCGAAACTAATATTAGCTACAGGACGGGTTGGGCTTACGCTTTTGAACGCGGCAGCGGCTATGTTTTTCAGAGTCAACTCGGTTATACGAATTCGTGGATTTTCCTGGATGTGTGCGCGGTCGTCAAAAAGAAAAGGTGATTTCAGGGTGTTAGAATAAATAACAAAGCCGAGAATAATAAGGACCAGCATCGGTACGGCTTTTTTAAATACATCTACTGTCAGACTTTTACCCGGCAGGACTTTTTGTTCGGCCCAATACGAAGCATTGTCCCGTTTATCTTTTTTACCAAATCTTGTTCGGTCTTTCTTCATCAATTCATTTTAGCAGTGAAAAGAAACACATTCAACAAGATTCAAGCCCACCGAATTTGAGTGTTGCTGGTAGCCCGCGTATTGCCGGAAATTGCGATGCAGGACAACTATTGATTAGTTTCTCATAGCCTGAACCGGCGAGGGGATTCTGCCCTTTCTCGCAATGAATTTTTTTGACGCTGTTTGCGGGACTTTCATAATCGGAGCCGAACCCAGCAGTCCGCCGAAATGGACGATTTGACCGGGCTTTTTGTTCGGGACAGGGATTACTCTTACACTTGTAGTCTTGTTGTTTATCACGCCGATAGAAAGCTCATCTGCGATTATCGCCGAGAGGACGTCAGCAGGTGTAGCACCGGGAACAGCGAACATATCAAGACCAACTGAACAGACCGCCGTCAGGGCTTCGAGTTTTTCAAGGGTAAGCGAACCGGATTTCACGGCTTGAATCATACCCGCGTCTTCACTAACGGGAATGAATGTTCCGGAGAGTCCACCGATATTTCCTGATGCCATTGCCCCACCTTTTTTGACGGCATCCATCAAAAGTGCAAGCGCTGCCGTTGAGCCTGGCAGACCTATCTGACTCACACCCATAGCTTCGATTATCTCGGCAACAGAATCGCCCGCCGACGTTGTCGATGCGAGGGAGATATCAACAATTCCGAAATCCACCTTCATCATCTTTGCCATTTCTCTGCCTATTAATTCACCGGCGCGAGTGATTTTGAAGACGGTTCGCTTTATTACTTCGGACAGTTGAGTGAGGTCGCAATCGGGATTTTGCAGCACAACATTCCGAACCACACCAGGCCCGGAGATGCCGATGTTCAACGAGAAATCCGGCTCGCCAACGCCGTGATGAGCACCGGCCATAAACGGATTATCCTCAGGGACATTTGCAAAGACGGCTATCTTGGCACAGCCTATTCCGTTTTTCGTTTTATTGGCCAGTTCTTTCAGAGTGTGTCCGAACTTCTCAACGGCATTCATATTTATGCCGGTAACTGTGGAAGCAAGATTCAAAAAGCCGCAAACTCTATTTGTTTTTGAAAGAGCCTGTGGTATAGCATCTATCAGGGTCTCGTCCGCAGAGGTCATTCCTTTTTGCACCATTGCCCCGAAACCGCCTATGAAATCGATGCCTGCCTGCTTCGTAGCGTCGTCAAGTGCCACAGCCAACTCAACAGCAGATGCCTTTGTCCGCGGAAGCGGTTCGAGAAGTATAGAAGCAGGCGTCACCGATATTCTCCGGTTGGTTATCGGTATCCCGTATTTATGCTCGGTCAGGTCGGCGAACTTGTTCAGCAGCAATCCCTTTTCTGTGATTCGCTTACTCGCTCTTGCTGTGAACCTGGTCACATTTCTATCCATACAATCCTTAAGGTTGATGCCGAGAGTTACGGTACGGATATCGAAATGATGGTCCAGCGTCATCTTTACCGTCTCGAAAACTTCTTCTACTGAAATTCGCATAATTATACCCTGTGCATCGCCTTGAAGATACTTTCATCCTGGAAGGCTATGTTAAGTGACATTTCCCTGCCGACTTTGTCGAGCTGATTTTTGATTTTTTCCATTGGCATCGTTGCCTTTGTGATATCGACGGCCATTGTCATCACGAAATAATCTTCCATAATTTTCTGATTTACGTCAACGATGTTGATGTTAGCTTTCGCCATAGTGTTGGCGAGTTTCGCGATTATTCCGACCTTATCAACACCGGTAACCGTAACAATACAGATTTGAGAAGCTTGCTTTTTAGGCATCTTTTTCTCCTTGTTTCGAATCCTGTAAAC
>Ga0307378_10012224_pt1 | contig 10985 bp, 11 predicted proteins | sample UN1MG_FD_202238 | JGI IMG/M metagenome (GOLD analysis project Ga0307378, IMG submission 202238) | Soil microbial communities from Risofladan, Vaasa, Finland - UN-1 | ecosystem: Environmental > Terrestrial > Soil > Coastal area > Acid sulfate soil | place: Finland: Risofladan, Vaasa | collected...
GCTAGCGTATGATTTGCTTGCAATAATGCCCCGTAGGTATCATCATCACGCCCGTATGTTCCATGGGTGCAATAGATGAGAAGCGAATGGTTTTTCATTCTACTTAGCCTCCAAAAGTAAGGACTTTATCAGAGTCTTTGAGGTAATCAATGAGTTTTGTTGATCCAGAAATCTGGACTCCTTTGATGATATTTTCTTCGGTAAGATCCCGAGCATTTGAACAGCGTTCACACGATGTCACCTGTATTTCTTTTCGAATGAGTCGTTTTAACCAGTCTCCAGGGTTATTATAATTTTTATCACCAGTGAGATGGGAATTCCATGTTCCGTCAAGATATAGAAAGACATGTACTTTATACCCCATTTGTTTGGCTTTTAACGCGGTCTGAAATGCGATGTCTGCTGCTTCTGAGACATATGGTCCTTTTATCAACAAAATGGTGAGGATTTTTGGTTGTTTTTCGGTTTCTGGGTTGTTCATATCGTCATCACCCGTCTCCATTTTTCCATTACTAGTGCAACGAGATCTTGGTAGGGTTTTTCTGATATGGTTATCCCTTCGAGTATATCGGTTGTTTCGATTCCTGCCGCATCTAGGTTATCTTTGCTCACGGTTATGATAGCTCCTTTTTCGATGAGATTTTTTAGTTTGTTGATTGCTGTGTTTTTTTGGTTTTTTTTCACGAACCATACTCCATCGCTGATAAGGAAGAAACCTACGGTTTTACCGTTATTGATTGCGTGGTGTGCTAAGCTAAGGAACCCTTCACCTAATGAAGATTCGAGTGGTGCTTTGGTGATAATAAATCCAAGGTCAATTTCATATCCGTCCTTAGTCATGTTTTACTCTCGCTTTGCCCTCTTTTTTTAGTTGTGCACTATTTTGACACAACAATACATAACTTATATTGCTATTTATATTTTTATGTCACCGAGAGATTCTACAATATTACGTAAAAATCTATTCCAAGACGTATTGTTAAATTGGATTATTCTATTTTGACAAGCAAAAGAAATAGGTTAAAAACCGAAATTACAAAAAGGAAAGTATGACATAAAAAATTAAAAGTTCCAAATGTATACAGGTTTACTTAATTGGATGAGGATGTGAACAAGAAATGACCACAACAACAATCGCATGCCCCCATTGCAAAACCAATTTTATGATCAAAGGAAACCCTGGAGAAAAAATCGAACTAACCTGCCCGTCCTGCCAGACAAAAGGCTTTTTTCAATTTCCCGATGAAACACTTCTTTCAACACCTGCCAGTAGTTCAAATGCTATCACCGTACAAAACCTTGGATTCACCTATCCCAAAGCAGAAAAGAAAGCACTCGATAATGTCTCATTTCACATAAAAAAAGGGGAGATCTTTGGGTTCCTCGGGCCAAACGGCGCAGGAAAAAGCACCACCCAAAAAGTCATCATCGGACTGCTCAAAGGATATAACGGAAACGTAGAACTCCTTGGAAAAAACCTTAAAACCTGGAAATCAGACCTCTACGAGCACATCGGTGTCTGCTTCGAACTCCCCAACCATTACCAAAAACTCACGGCTCTTGAAAACCTTGAGCTGTTCTCCTCGTTCTATCGAACTACAACTGTTGATCCTTCTGATCTTCTGGCAATGGTCGACCTCGACAAAGACGCAAACCAGCGCGTTGGTTCCTTTTCAAAAGGGATGAAAACCAAACTGAACTTCGCACGAGCGCTTCTTAACAATCCAAAAATGTTGTTCCTTGACGAACCAATCACCGGTCTTGACCCGGTCAGCGCCCGCCAGATAAAAAACATCATCCATGATAAAAAGAAAAAAGGCACCACAATTTTCCTTACCACCCATAATATGACAGATGCTGACGAACTCTGTGATAAAGTCGGATTCATGGTTGATGGTACACTCGTTCTCATCGAAAGCCCAAAAGACCTGAAACTGAGACATGGAAAAAAACTCGTACGAGTGGAATACCTACACAACGGAGAACTTGTTCGAGAGGAGTTCACCTTAGCAGACCTTGGGTCGAATGCCACCTTTATTGCCCTTCTCAACAGTGGAAGGGTACAAACCATTCATACCGAAGAAGCAACACTCGACGATGTGTTCATCAAGGTAACAGGAAGGCACTTGAAATGAACCAACTCGCCTCCATGTTGAAGTGGGAAATCATCCTTCAATCACGGTACCGAATCATTTATATCGCCTTTGCAAGCGTTATCCTCTACTACCTCATGCTTAAGGTAGTGCCCATGCTAAACTCCGTTGAAATGCGGACCACGTTTCTCTTTTTTGATCCTATGCTTATTGGAATCATGTTTGTTGGCGCACTGGTTCTCTTTGAAAAAACAGAAAACACGCTCCAAGCACTCATTGTGACACCCATAAAAACTTCCACCTATCTCCTCTCAAAAATCATTTCACTCACCACCCTATCGCTCATCACTGGAACGGTGTTTCTTCTGCTCACCCAAGGCTTTGATTTCAACATCGCCTATTATATCACCGGTTTAACCCTCACCTCAATACTTCTCATCCTAATCGGATTCATCTTCGTCTCCCGCTGTCGTAGCCTGAACGAATATCTGCTTATGATCATGTTCTCGTTCATCATCCTCTTCCTCCCACCACTTCTTCATATAAGCAAAATCTATGAAAATACGCTTTTCTACCTCTGGCCCACACAGGCTTCCTTTATTATGCTCAAAGGGACATTTACGGAAATAACCATCATCGACACGGCTTACGCAGTTCCCTATCTTTTTATCTGGATATTTCTGTGTTACTATCTCGCTCGCAAAGCATTCTACACGCACATCATCCAGGGAGGGGCGTAGCAATGGTATCCATAGGTAAGATGATGGTCAACGACATGCGCAATATCATCAGAGATCGAATCTTGCTGTACTCCGCCTTCGTATTTCCTATCGTATTAGTTATTCTCTGTCGACTCATTCTCCCCTGGATATCAGACAACGTGTATGATCTCACCGGCTATTATACACTCCTTTTTATGATGTTTACTATTTTCTTCCCGATGATTTTTGGATTTATCATCGCCTTCCTTATCATGGATGAGCGAGATGAAAACCTTCTCACGGTGCTACGAGTCATGCCGATATCACGAACCAGTTATCTTCTCTACCGTATGTTTCTCATAGTATGCCTCTGTTTTATTTTTGTTTTTTTATTTCCTGCGCTCTCAGGACTAATCGACATCTCATTTATTGATTATCTTCCTATTGCGGTACTGTTCTCAATTTTCGCTCCGGTCCTTGCTCTCATCGTTAACAACCTTGCAAGCAATAAAATCCAAGCATTCGCCATTTTCAAAATGCTTGGTAGCGTCTTTTTCCTCCCTTTATTTTCGCTTTTCATCGCTGAAGACTGGAAATACATCCTTGGCATCATCCCCAACTTCTGGACATTTATGGCACTAGACAAAATACTTACGACCGGCAACCAGGATGTTGTTTTTCTTGGGATTGGGTTTTTTTACCACATCCTCCTACTTGGCATCCTGTTCTACCTCTTCAATAAAAAATACTAGATAGTGTATACAGATAAAAGCGATGATTCAATTGGATAATTAAACCTGTTCACAATATAATACATCTCATAATAGAAAAACAATTAATTTTTCAAATCCATAAAGGAGTTTTATTTCCAATAGTTAAATGCCTTCCCCTCCGCTAAATAGATAACACATTCGTATCTGAATCTTTTTTATTTGTCTTTATTTTCTACCAATTTCGGAAGATGCATTACATTAAATAATTAACAAACCTATGCGATATTATAGACCCATTGAAGAACCAACTATCCTCATGAAAAATGTGAGAGATATATGAGCATAAAAGTACCTGAAATTTTTAAGATGATTCGTGCTCAATTCCTCATCGGAATTGTTTTTCCTCTGATAGTTGGAACATTAACCGCGATTTCAATTTCAGGTTCTTTTCATGTACCTGGATTTTTCCTTGTCATGCTCATGGGGCTTGGACTTCACCTTGCAACCGATGTCTATAACGATATCTATGATACCAAACAGGGAGCAGACACAAAAGGAAATGAACGACGTAACTCATATAGCGGTGGCTCAGGAATTCTCCTGGAAAAACCCTATCTGATGGCACGTATGTATCTCATTGCTCGATGCGGCTTGCTTCTATCCTTTTTCGCAATGCTAGGTCTTTTCTTTTTTATTGAACAAACCTTGTGGTTGTACGTAAGTGTCATTTATTTTGTTTCAGCGTTTCTTAGTAAATACTACACAGCGGCTCCGTTTAAATTTGGGTATCAAGGGGTAGGTGAAATACTCATCTGGTTCAGTTTTGGGCCTATGGCAATTATGCTTGCTGGTTTCAGTCAAAATATGATGATGCAAGAGACGTTTTACGCGGTGATGCCCACAACCGGTCTTAGTACCCTTACCATCTTATGGGTTGGCCAGCTGATCGATCTACCTGATGACAAAGCCGCAGGAAAAATTGGATTGGTTCTCCGGATGGGTACGAAACGAGCCTCTTATGGATACTTGATGATTCAATCGTTACTTATGTTAAATATTTTGATGCTGGTTTTTTTTATCTTTCATCCAGGCTGGCCTTTGCTTCTCGCCCTAATCCCGTTCGTCATCCTGCTTCCAAAGATTTGGACGCTTATAAAAAAACATCATTCAGATTCAATGTATCTCGTACCCGCGGCAAAACTCAATACTGCGCTGTATGTCCTTTTTTCGTTGTTCTTCATTCTCGGCCTATGGTTCACCCTTCTTTGAAAAACGTTCATTAGGGAGACGAAATCGTGTATCAGGATCAATATAATCGTTTAATCCCTATTTTTTCTACGAGTAATTTTAGTATTGCTGGGATAAAGCCAGGGATAACAAAGGGAGGATACGTCAGGATTCCATCGCTGTTTCCCAAACTAATAACCATGGGTTCTCTCCGTGGTTTATAGACAATCAGCGGTTTCTGTTTAACTACTCGAAGAATATTTTCACTGATGATGTGACCGTGCCGATCTGCGCATGCTGCTGTTTTTTCCTCAGGCATATTAGTGATGTCACCACCGACGAAAATGTTTGGGTACCCCTCCAGCTGTAAAAATTGGTTAACCTTCAATGCATTATGCTCTGTAAACACTGTAGATGGAAAATCTTTTATGAACCAGGGGTTTGCTGTGATTCCTGCACAGCAGATACCAAGATCTGCCTTGACACTCCGCTGAGTATTGGTAATGAAAATCCCACGTTTATGGTCAACGACTTTCTCGTTGAATATAAGTTGTACGCCGTGCTCCTCAAGGTATTTTTTTGCGTACTGAGAGACTGCTTTGGTGTTTCGTTCGAGCAGGCGGTCATGGGGATGAATAAGGGCAATCTGTTTTTCTGGTACTGTCCCTGCGAGTGCTCCAGCAACTTCGGTACCAATCAAACCACCACCGATAATTAATATCATAGTAGCTTTTGCTATATTTTCACTGTACTGAATTACTTCAGTCCCTGATTTGATGGTGAAGACATTTTTTTTGTTTTTCAGGAAAATAGGGTAGTCGATCCCTGTTGAAATAACAAGAGACTCATAAGGAAGAGTTTCTTTTTTTGTTTCTATGTCCTCTGAGGTAACGTGGCATAGTGGATCAGTGATGATTCGTGTACGTTTCAGGAATTTGTTGTAGGGTATCATGAGATGTTGATGGTAGGAAGGGTGTAAGAGAAGCTTCCAGAGGCTCGGTGTATATTCGAAATATTCTTTTGTGTCGATAAGGGTCACATCGAGTTCTTCTTGTCGGTCTAATTTTTTGGCAATCATTGCGCCACAAAAACCGCCTCCAAGAATGATGACCTTCATCGCTAGCAAAGAGCACCCATATCTTTAAATAATTAATGGAGGAATAATAGATACAATTACATTTGTTTATAACAATATTTAATTCTATACAAAAATATTTATTCTCGTATAATATATTTATATTATACTACCATATGAGGTCTAACCCTGTGAAAAAAATATTTATTATCATCATAAGTGCATTGATTATTTTCAATGTCATTATCGGAGCGTTTCTTTTCTTGGACATCCAGATACTCAAGGCCCCCCTCATCCACGCTGACATTAACCCGATAGAAATAACCCCAGATCATATCCTTCTTGAGGCACGGATACATGTCACCAACCCCAACCCGTTCGATATCTCGATAGAAAATTTCAAGGTCGACAGCACCACTAGCGACGGGTATCAAATAGGACAGTTTTTCATTGCAGGGGGAAACATACCGCCAAATACAAATAAAACGTTCACCGCAATGGATCAACTCGGATTCAGCGGTCATGACTTCACCCGTATAAGTAACAAGATAACGCTTGATATCGGCATCACGGTTCTTGGTATCATTACAAAAACAATCCCTTTCGAGGTGACGGCAGATGTGTCCTTAGCAAATATCACCAATACCATCCAGGTACCAATCTTGCATCTGCAAGCCACCATTGATGATATCGCAAGAGAGGGGGTTCATTTTTCCGGTACCCTTGATGCCTATAATCCGAATCCCTTCGATGTAATCATTGAAAATCTTTCATTGAAAATGCAGACGGAGACAAACGTTGATGTTGGGACAGTTAATCTTACTGGAGGAATTCTAAAATCAGAAGAATCGTTGATGATTGATGTTAATGGAACCTTGTTATTCAAGGCGTTAGACGCAAAGCAAATCCTGGTGAACCTCAGTGGAAGAGCAGGTATCCAGGCAGCTGGTATTAAAAAATCCATCCCATTCTCAGTTTATATTCAGTTCATCGTACCAGGCCCTGGAACCTTGCTTTCGCTCAACGATACCTTTAATTTTATTTTATCAGGGGACTTCAAACTAAGAGTGCGGGGAATCCTCTGTACTGCCGATTTTATGATTTATAATCCAAGTAACATTCCTCTGGATGCAAGAAATCTCATTTGCAGCATCTTCCGTTTTGATAATAATAAAACACGATTACTTGGGATGCAAAATATGAGCCCGTGTACGGTTGAACCGAAAAACGAGGTATGCGTAAGTACCCAGATACTGATTCCCTACAGTAAATTCCTGTTTTCTGGAGCCCACCAGATAATACCGGATTGGTTCATCTTGACCATCAAAGGGAGCTTTTCGATTAGCGGCATCAATCGATCAATACCCTTTGCGATTACCGGGAATCTCTCTCCTCATTTCTTTATGAACCAAGGGACGGCCCCATGAGTATTATTGTTAAAGAAGAGGATTATTAAATTAATGCTGATTTTGGCACAAGATAAAAACATAAATTCTTTTATCTCTTTTTACTGGTAGATTCGTGTTCGCTTCCCAATGGAATCATCTATCGGTCTAGACTATCTATGTAGATTCATCGAATGCATCTATTGCGGGTTTCGCCTTTCCAAGGTAGTTAAATAAGGAGAAAGGCCCCCAAATAACACGGAAAACCTTTTTCCAGCTTCAACACTTTTGGCAGACCCTTTTTATCAGCCATCTTCTCTTGCCATGATTTTTCCTGATACACCATATCTACGCCTCCCATCGATACCGTTTTTTCTTAGTTCTTAAACGCTCAATGTCACAGAAAAAACATAGACCGTTATGACAACTAATCACGCCTCCACAAATCGGGCAGCGCCATTTTTCCTCTTGGGTTCTTAGGAATTTTTCCATCCCATTTGCTTTGATATCTGCTAGATTTTTAAGAAGGCTCATCCGGAAAAACGTTTGATATCTCGCATCAATATGTTTGAGTTTCTCACAGGGATATTTCGAACATTCATAACAAAATTGTACCGTGTGATTTAGAAGACGCTGGCATCCTTTTTTTAGAAACGCACATTTCTTATCCCGCGGCCGACACCCGGTGCAGTATGGCATCCGTATTCCTTTGCTTTTCACATCATGTTGCATCGCAAGGTATCCACTGCATACGTTGCAGTTCATCCCGCAGGGCGCGATAAGATCTGGTGTGAATGATTTCTTCATTTTTAACACCAAGACGAACAAGATACTATCCAGTAATCTCCAATACATAGAAGGATATATTAAAAATTATCCGTCGAAAGAAAAAGATATTTTAGTTCAAAAAAAGAAAAAAGAAAAAAAAGATTAGTATTCCAGTAGGACCTGAAGCATAAGAGCTACCAGCGGAAATCGCTCTAACAAACGTATGAGCAATATATTGGCCGATATTACGTTTTTTGGTATTGTTATTGCTAATGGATCCGACCAAGGACCTTCATTGCCATAACTGTCTTTTGCTTTTACCTTAATGTTATAGGTTCCTTTTACTGACCAGGTGTGCGCTGTGCTGATTGTCTGTCCGGATGGATAATAATTTGTGCTATTATCATCCCATTGATCCACGGTCCCATCACCGTCCCAATCCCATCCATAAGCAACATTGTATAATTCTGGGTCGGATGCACTGGTTGTATAGGTGTATGATACTCCTGGTTTTCCATTGGTTTGACCTGATGGTTTTGTTGGTTTAATTGGAGGCTGGTTTGGTGTTATTAACACTGCTAGTGGAGGCGAAAAACTACCTTGGCCACCATATATGTCTTCTATTTTTACCTGTACATTAAATGTTCCTGGTGAATTGAAGATGTGTGGTGTTGCGCATGGCTGCCCAGAGACATAGTAGCTTCCACTGTTATCGTCCCATTGGTCAACGGTTCCGTCACCGTTCCAATCCCAACCATACTTTATTTTATCGCCCATTGGATCAAACCCAGTTGCAGAATAGGTATATTGTATACCAGCTATTCCAGTTGTTGGACCTGTTGGTTGACCTGGGCGGTATGGACGGAGGTTCATACCCATTGATGGATCCCCATATAGGTTGAAGTTGTACATATTTGACTCGTCTTGCCAGAGGTTCCATGGGTAGTTGTTATACACGTATTGTTTTGCACTATACAATGCGTGTCCGCAGTCTTCATTTTTGTTTGCTATCCGATCTGTAAAATCGTAGCAGTATGTTCCATGCCCGCCATGGGATGGTTGTGTCCAACCCATGCTACCATACGATGTTCTCGTTGCTCCAATAAATGCACTTGCCCCTTGGGTTAGTAACGATGCGCCAAGATTATTTCCTGTTTCTGGATGTGAAACAAAGCAGCTTGCTGCAAAAACGATTGGTGGCATGCTGTTATTTAAAAATCCGTTGTCTGTGCTTTGTAACATGATAGGCCAAATTATTTCCCCGTTGTTTTCTGGGATTCCATTACTATTAGTATCTGCGTTCCAGACTTTTTGATTCGCTGAGGTTTGTAAACCGTGTGCTGCCCAGTTTATTATTCCCCATCCTGTTGTGCTCCCCCATTGTGATTTAACATTCGCATTGTTTAGGTTCATCGTGCATGGATAGGGACTTTGGCTTAACCCTTGTTTTTCGTACATTGTCGTAATCGAAAAACCTGAAAGGAGATTGTTTTTACATTGCTCCATTACCTCTGCTCCATCCCACATTGGGTTACCGCCATTATCCTCGTTTGCAAACATGTAGATAGCTCCGAGGAGCATCGCATTCTTCTTCCAGCCTGTGTACGCTGTTTGTTCAAAGTTTTGTATCTTTAGAGTAATAGCTGATACAGCGGTTGGTCCATCTGTTGGTATTCTCCCAACAAATACTTCTGGTACAAAATCTACACTGTCTTGGCCTCGTTCACCATAGAAGCCATCTCCGTCACTATCCCAGTTACCGGTGAGATCTGCATAATAGTAATCAGTCGGTATATCATGTATGCCATCTTGTAAATGGTTCGTAGAATCCGGGTAGCATGTTCTCATTGGTATAGATGCGTGTGTGCCTACTATTAAGACGTATTTTGTTCCCCATGCGGCATAGTTTGCAATTAAAAAATCTCTTATGCTTTTCTGTGTATCTGTCGTTGGATAGTTAGTTAGAATCCAGGTTAATGTGACGATGTTTACGTTGTAGCCGATGCTTGTCTTCCAAGTTAAGAAGCCATTTAAGGATGTTACAACCGGGCTTGTTGTAATGATAACGTAATCAAACGTTGCTCTTGTCGGTTGAGCTGTATGGTAATACTCAGTTATTGACTGATAGTTATAAATGAATTCAGAGGCGATGTCGTCCATGGCTGTGTCTGATAAAAGTGTGTCAGATATTTCTCCGGTGATCTCATAATTTATCCTTATGGTGATGCTGTTGTGTAGAACAAGTCTGCCGTTCGCTGGGTAGTAGGTTATTGGTGAGAAACGTATCATGGCTAGTGAGTATTTTCTCATTTGACTCATACCAAGATACGCAAAGGTTTCAGCGGGGTATTGATTGTTAGAATTGTACATATTTGTATTAATTTCCCTGTTGTCGTCATTAATTGGAAGACCTGTTGTAATCTGATATACTCCAGGTATATCTTCAGATTCAATGGTAATCAATTCCATTGATACTACGTTTCCGCCAGGTGGTAGACCAATGTAAAAGAGCTTTGAAGGTAGAGAAGGTTGACCAGGTGTTATAAGGAGTCCGTAATTTTCCATTGCAATTTCTGTTTTTTCGTTTTCTAACGTATTCATAGTATATGTTCCCGCGTGAAGCGTAATAATCAGATATCCTTCAGATAAAGAATCTTTTTTAGCATTGAAAAAATGTTCTCCGTTTACAAGCGGAGCTATGATTCCAATCAATAGCATACAAACTAAGATACTTAGTATTTTATTTTTCATATCGTCCTCCAGATAATTACAAATATCTTTAATTACTGTTTCATATATAAATATTCGTATCCTTAAACCGACAAATAAAAAGACCATTCAACAGGTATAAAGCGAAAAAATTCACCAATAAATACGATTTAAATTCTGTTTTATAGAAAAAAAATTTATTTTAACTTGACATTGTCACATTACAAATAATAAACGTGAATTTCTCTTCCCAACTCTTCGTCATATTCAATATTTGCGCTGTTCCAAATGTATCACAACCACACAATTCATCA
>Ga0307378_10012227_pt1 | contig 10982 bp, 6 predicted proteins | sample UN1MG_FD_202238 | JGI IMG/M metagenome (GOLD analysis project Ga0307378, IMG submission 202238) | Soil microbial communities from Risofladan, Vaasa, Finland - UN-1 | ecosystem: Environmental > Terrestrial > Soil > Coastal area > Acid sulfate soil | place: Finland: Risofladan, Vaasa | collected...
GCCGCGAACGCGAAATGCGGAAGTTATTCTTCGGACGATCCCAAGATAGGGACCCAGTGTGGTAGTTCCGCTCGCAGGGAACTGTGCGGGGGGGCTCCCTGCCGCAAAGGATCGAGCTTTACAGCGTCCAGCCTTCGCGATACGGCGGCTGGATGAACCGATCGGCCTCGGGGCAGTTGCCGGCCTTCAGGTTTTCCGGATCCCACTCAAGCTTCTTGCCGGCCCGGAAGGCGACCGTCCCCAGCAGGTTGTGCTCGACCAGTGTACCGGAGTACTCGAAGTTACAGAGCGTCGGCGCGCCCGTCTTGCAGGCATGGATCCATTCCTGGTGATGGCCAAGCGATGGGGCAATCCAGGTCTTGGGCGCCTGGAAGTCTTTGAAATCGGCCTCCGGCAGCAGGATCCACCGGCCGTAGTCGGCCAGCAGGATCCCCTTGTCGCCGACGAACATGATCCCCTTATGCCATTTCTGCAAGTCGACGCCCTCGGGCGACTTGGGCCGCTGCTTGCCGTCGTACCAGGTAAGCTTGACCGGTGGCCGCTTGCCGCGGGCCGGATGCTCCCATCGCACGGTCAGGCAATCGGGATACGTCTCGGGACGGACCGGCAACGGCCCCTCGGCCTCGACGGTCGTGGGATACTGTAGCTCCAGCGCCCAGAACGGCAGATCGATCAGATGGCTCCCCATGTCCCCCAGCGCTCCGTTGCCGAAATCCCACCAGTTCTGCCACGACATGGAACGACGCTCGAAGTAGCAGGAGTGATAGGGCCGCGACGGTGCCGGCCCCAGCCAGAGATCCCAGTGCAGATTCGAGGGAACGGGCTGCGACTCCTCCGGCCGGCTGCGAGGGCCTTCGATGCCCTGCTCGACCCAAACATGCGCTTCGCGCACCGGCCCGATCGCGCCGGATTGAACCAGCTCGACCACGCGGCGGTAGTTGTCGGTGGCGTGAATCTGCGTGCCCATCTGGGTTGCCACCTTGGCTTGCCTGTAGGTTTCCCGCATCACGCGGGCTTCGTGCACGCAGTGGGCGAGCGGCTTCTCGCAATACACGTGCTTGCCCCGCTTCATGGCCATAACGCTGGCCAGCGCATGGGTGTGCTCGGTCGTGCTGACGGTGACCGCGTCGATGTCGTCCTGGTCGAGCATCTTGCGCCAGTCGATGTAAGTCTTGGCTTGGGGGTACTTCTTGGCAGCCTCGGCCAGGTAGTTCTCGTCTACGTCGCACAGCGCGACGATGTTCTCGCTTGCCACCGCCGCCATGTTGGCCGCCCCGCGACTGTGCACCCCGATGATGCCGATGTTCAGTTTTTCGTTGGGCGAGCGACTCTGGGCCATCGCGCACGTGTCGGCCACCCAGAAGCCGGCCCCGGCCAGAGCGGAACGCTTGAGAAATTCACGACGATTGGCATGCCGACTCATCATCAACTCCTCTGATTGTGAGGGAGACACATAAGGGGTAGGTCTGCCCGCGCACCGTGGAAATCAGGCTAGTGAACAGGATTCGCCATGTCAAGCAGCGGCGGTCGAGCTGGATGCGAGACAGTTCGGCCCGGTTTCCGGAATCAACTGGGACCCCCACGTGGTCCGTCGAGCCGCCTGAGCATCAGCAACACCCGATAATGGGCCGGGTGTTTGGGCTGTCTCGAAAAAGGACCGAATTCTCGGAATCAGCCGGGCACACCTGCGCCGCCTCTGTCGGGGGGATTTAGGCACCGGATTCCTTACTCAGCCGACCACGCCCAATCGAGGCGGATTCGGTGCCCCGAGAACCCAACGTTTGACCGGACAACAGACTTGCGAAGCAAAGGCTGACGGCCTCCTTCCCCACGGCTGTTTTCCAGATTTCACGCGCCAGGGCCCGATCGACTTGAGATGCATGCTGGCAATCGCGGTAGGCACAGGAGCGCCGTTGACAGGTTGGCGACATAAGGGCCGTTGCGCCATTGACGCCGCGCCGCGGCTGCGGAGATAATGCCGGTCACGGACGATGGCGTACAGAGTCACTTCGGCAGTTCCGTGAATGGGAGCATCCAATCCATGCTTAGAAGGGTCGCAATCGTTCTGTGCATTCTTCCAGCGGGGCATCCCGCCATCGCTGCCCAGGCTGGGCCCGGCAACGGGTCTGCCCAACGGGACGAGCGGCCCGACGCCAGGATCGATTGGCTCAAAAAGACTGCGGTCGCCGTGCGGACCATCGACCCGAAAGATGACGATTTTGCCGATCTCATGCCGCTTGCCAAGGCAATCGGGACCGCGCGCATCGTCGCGCTGGGAGAGCAGAGTCATGGCGACGGAGCAACGTTCCTGGCGAAACACCGGCTGATTCGATTCCTGCACGAGAAGATGGGCTTCGATGTCCTGGCCTGGGAGTCCGGCATGTTCGACTGCCGGGAGGTGGACGCGGCAGTGCTCTCCGGAATGTCTCCCGGAATGGCGGCATCCGAGGGAATCTTTGGGATCTGGGCCATGAGCGGGCATGTCCTGCCGGTTCTTCAATACGCTGCGTCAACCCTGAAGACGGGCCGCCGTTTGGAAATCGCCGGTTTTGACTGTCAGTTCTCCGTCGCTGGCTCCGCAGAGCGGTTTCCCAAGGCCATCGAAGCGTATTTTGACCGGATCGATCCTCATGTGATGACCAAGAGCCAGCGGGAGAGCCTGCGGTCGGTGATTGAGGACATGGTAGGCTTGAACCGCGGCGACCACACCAACCGCTCGGACCCAGTCGTGGTCCGCGAGCTCATCGAGTGGCTCGACGCGCATCCGGCTCAAGCGGCGCGGGCACACAGTGGGCGCGAGATCGCGTTTATCCGCCGGGTCTTGAACAACCTCCTGATCCTTGACCAGATCAAGCGGCAGCCGAGAACCGAGGGCCCGGCGGACGACGACTTGCGCGAAAAGGCCATGGGCGAAAACCTGGCCTGGCTGGCCAAAGAGTATTACTCCGACCGCAAGATCATCGTTTGGGCCGCGAGTCGCCATCTTATGCGCGAAGCCTCCGGCATGAAATGGCTGGAGGCAGAGGGAAGCTACGCCGGAACGGTCCCCATGGGCCAGGTGGCGCATGACCTCTTGGGCGAAAACTACTACAGTGTGATGTTCACCGCGTACTGCGGGAAGAAAGGGTATCCGATGTCCGGTCCGTTCTTCGCTACGACAGAGATACCCAATGCGCTGAAGGGGAGCCTGGAGGATGTCCTGCATTCTGCTGGAATGCCTTACGCATTTGTGGACTTCCGATCCCTGCCTCCCGGCGGAGAGTGGCTTCGCAAGCCGCTCGTTTCGCGCCCGATGGGCTACAGTATGATGGAGGCCGACTGGCCCAAGGCGTTCGACGCAGTGTTCTATACCGAGGAGATGTTTCCAAGCACCAAGGCCGGCGACGTGCCCGAGGGAGTCCGCACGGCCAAGAGGTCGGAAAGCTACTCGCGGATTGCAGAATCGCTGGAACAATACCGCAAGACACTGATCGGATACGATCTGGGCTCGGACTTTGGATCTCCCGATAGTGAATGGAAATCGTACGATCCCGGCCGTTTGAAAAAGTACCCCACGGAAACCGCTTGGCCAGAGGCTCTCGTCGGGGGCCTTCACGTGGATACGAATCCAGACTTGTTCAAGGTGGTTGGAGAGAAGGAGGGGAGAGTTACCATCAAGTTTATCTCGGGTCCGCAGGCATTCACGGTTCCCCTGGAATGGCCCACGCAGACGGAAGGGTACGCCACGTTGCTGTTGCTTAAAGGCATCGCGCCGGCGGGCAGCGTCACGGCCACGAGCCTTACCTCGCTTCTTTGCCGCGAGCCGATGGAGGGCAGACTGCTCTTCCTCAGTTGGACCAACGCGCTGGTCCAAGGCGACCTCTCGGGAGAAATTGAGAGCTTCTCGGGTTTCAACCTCGTGGTCACCGGCAAGTTCGCCGGCCAAATCAACGCTCACTCCGACGCGATGATCTACCTGCTCGGCGGATGCGAGGGCGGCTTGGAGTTGAAGGGTTCTCAAGTCTATATCGCCGGACGGACGGCGAAAGCCGACTTGGCGAGGATCCATGGGAAAGGCGAAGTCTACCTGGAACGTTCGGACCTTCCACCCGGGCAACACACAATCGGCGATCTGACGGTAACCGTCGCCAAGCACGACTGACAGTCTGAGGGACCCAACGATTCGGTTCGGTCGCCACTGCCGCGGCGTCGCTCCTGATTTTGGGACAGCGCGAAATCGCGATTTCGTCCTATCAGCTCAAGCGTTTCCTCGGATGCCTCATAATGCCACCCCACTGGGGCGCGCGGCGGGGCGAACCCGTCGAAGCGTGGGCGTGTCCTTTCTGGGGGGGGGGTGAGGAAGCTGTGTCAACACCACGGCTCCGCACCTGAGAGCCCGCAATGAACGGCCGCTCATTTGGGTACGCCCGTGTCAGCACGGACGACCAGAATCTGACTCTTCAGATCGACGCCCTCACCAAGCACGGAATCCCCAAGTCCCAAATCTTCATGGACAAGCTCTCTGGGGCGAAGAGCGACCGTCCCGGTTTGTCCAAGTGCCTCGATGCACTGCAAAGCGACGACATCCTCGTCGTCTGGCGGCTGGACCGACTTGGCCGGTCGATGCGTCATCTCATCACGCTTGTTGAGGACCTTCGTGCTCGCGGCGTCGGATTTCGGTCGCTGAACGAGGGAGCCATCGACACGACCAGCGCGTCCGGGGAACTGATCTTCAACATCTTCTCCGCACTTGCCCAATTTGAGCGTCGGCTGATTCAGGAGCGTACCAAGGCAGGACTGGCTGCCGCACGGGCGCGTGGCCGCCGAGGAGGACGTCCTCCGCTGGACGCCGACCAAGCGAAGGTCCTGGCGACAAGGAAACTCCAAGGCGACACGTCGATCACGATCACCGACATCTGCAAAACGCTCAACATCTCCCGGTCAACGTACTATCGGTACCTGGGTCTCGCAGCGGATGATTCGTCAGAAGGAAACGCGTAAGATGAATCCGGGACACGTTTTCCGACACATCCAGAGGCGCTCGACAAATCCGTCAGCTGAGACTCAAGGCAGCGTCCCGGGCGAAATCGGGCAGAAGATGCGTCATCAACCCAACGTATTTGGGACGCGTCCGGTCGACTGCCGTGGCGCGCGGAGGTGGGGGCGACCGACGCGTCCAACGAACATGCACCTGCGTGCCTCGGTCACGCCCGCGCCCTGCGCAAGCCAGATCGCGGCTGCCGTCTTTTCGACTGCGCGACGCGATGAAGTCCAGCGACCGCGCAAATCAGATTAGCGACACATCGGGGTGCCCCTCGGAGCGTCAGACCGTATTCCTGCCGAGCAGACTTGTCGCTCAGCGTGGCTCCCTTCTGTGACCATACTGAATACATGGTTCGTTTCTCCGCTACAGCGTCCTGACTATACTCTCCGCACCAATTACCTACGACGGATAACCCGTCGCCACCGTGTCTGTCCTGCGGGCCAAGTCCAAAGTTCGCCAACAATACCACTTTGCCATCGAGGCGTAAGGTCGCCACGGGGCGGCAATGGCATGGCTTGTCGCCTTGTCAGGCAAATCGTCCAGGCCGTACCGCTCACGGATCGCAGTTCTATTGACCCTTGCGTAGCCAATGATCGCGCAAGGCGACGTAGACAGCCTATTTTCCGGCTTCTCGCCTGACGGGCGTGCGCATTAGCTACGCAAGGGTCAATAACACCCAGGTCGTCGTGCGGGAAGACATCGGGGCGGCCCAGTGAAAAGATCAGAAACATCTGCGCCGTCCAACGACCGATGCCCTTGATCTGGCTGGAAGCACACATCAGCGCGAGGAATGCACCCTGGCAGGACGCCGATTTGATTCGCGCGCCAACGTTCGTGAAGCCACTCAGCGCGTGAGTGCCGGAACGCGAGGATGCCGGACGGGAAGGCGTCGTCGCACGGGGTGATCGGGTCTGCGGGATCATCTTGTGGCCGGATGTAGTTCTCTGCCACCGGTCGAAAGCTTGCCGTGGGGCGGGCGTTATTTCGGTTTGGCCAGCGCGGCAGCGGCTTCCAGGACCTGGGCTTCGGCTTCCTCTGTGAACGGGCCCGGCAGACGCCACCAGCAAAAAGCGTTGGGCTCGTAGCCGCCGTCGCGGATCGCCTTGGCCGTGGGAAGGTAGGTCACCACGCCGTTCGAGTAGCCGAGTACGATCGTTGTGGCGGGCTGGAGCATCCGGCACAGATTCAGTCCGTACTCGCAGAACACCTCGCCGGCACTGAGAATCGCGGCGGGGTCCTTGGCGGCCAGCGTCAAGAGCGATCCCAGCGCCAGGCTCAGCCCGATCGCCAAGGGAAGGGCGAGGCTGATCCCGAGCATGTCGATGGCCAGGCCGAACAGGAAATTGGCGACACCCCAGAGCATGCCGAACAGGAAGACCATGCCGATCACGGCCAAGCCCGCATCGGCATAGACGGTCGTCACGTGCGGCACGGTCACCAGGGCCACCGCCCAGCCGGCAATCACCATGCCGACGGCCGAATAGACCAGCCACGTATTTTCCCACGCCCAGCGTTTGGTCCCTTTCAAGGGCAACGCGTAGGTGCCGTTCAAGGCGCCGGCCGCCACGACCAGGAGCACACCGAGACTCGAACTCATGCTCTGTCACCGATCTGAATTCAATCCGCCCCTTCATTCAACGTTGACGGTGATGGTCTGCCGGCCGACCGCAAGCTGGTGTGTGCCGCGGCTGGGCAGGCTCACCGCGAACGACACCCGGGTCGAATGCTCGCCTCTGGCCCACGCCCACTGGCTACTCGCCGGCTGGCCATCGACCAGCAACGTCACGCGGCTGCCACCGAGGAACGTGTCGGAGATGGTGGCCGAGACGGTCACGGGCTGGTTGGCCTTGATTGGCCCCTTTGCAGCCTCTACCGCCATGCAACGGTAGTCGGTCTCGATGTTCCAGCCGCCCAGTTCCAGGGCGGGCTGCGCCTCGCCCACGTCCTCGGCCGCCACCCGGACAGTGACCTGTTTCGATTCGCCGGGTGGAAGGCTGAAGTAGTTGTCGTCCCAGAGGACCGGCAGGATCTCTTCGCCCCGCGGCCCTTTGGTCAGCACGAGATGCGCGAAGAACGCCACCTGGTCGGTCCGATTCGTCACGCGCACGCGTGCGACCCACTCTTGACCCGTGCGCTGCAACTCGCACGACGAATCGAGACGCACCGGCGGAAGGCGATCCAGCTTGGCCAGGTCGGACGCGTCCTTCGAGGTCAGCCAGTAGAAATTGTCGGAGACTTGGTTGCCGTCTCGATCGCGCAAGTTCAGCGCAACGAAGTAGACCGGCGTGAGATCCAGGTCGCCCGGTATGGTGAAGACCTCGCGATAGCAGTTGGCTGGCATGTCGAGCTTGGCCGCTTTCTCCCACCGCAGCTTGCCGCCAAAGTCGTAGACCCGGGCGCGGACCTCCAGACCGCCCTGCGGCTCCAGGCGGTTATTGACCACGGTCACCGCCCCGTCCAGCGGCGTGAGCTGCACGTGCACCGGCTCGCAGGCCTTCTTGACGTAGTAGAAGGCGACCGTCGGCCGCAGATACCAGTCGTAGAGCTGCCACTCGACGCTGGGCCAAGCCGCGTTCAGCTTCCACTCCGAAAAGCCGCTGGTGATGTCCCACAGGCGGTGGTTGGCCGCCTCGTACATCGCCCGGTGTTCGTTGGCCGTCAGCTGCGCGGCCTTGGCCAAGTAGTCCAAAACGCTCTGAGGCTGCCCGTACAGCTTCCGCAGCGCCGCATCGTAAGGACCGAAGTAGTGGCAGGCGTCGTGATGCGCCCACGCGGCGGTCACGGGATAGGTGGGGCCGGGCGGGGCATTGTCCAGGTCCGGGAGGAACCGCCGCAGGCTGTCATACGGCGGCGGCGACGGGCAACCGCTCTCCAGCATGAACATCCAGTTGCGCTGCTCGCGCACCCAGTGGAAATACTGAGATGGCCCAACCCAGCCGTAAGACTTGGGCGGATAGTCATTGGCGCCCGTCGGCAAGTCGGGCTTGATCCACGCGGGCACGTTGGTTCGGTAATCGGGAAACGAGCCGGAGGGAATGAACAGCCGTGTGCCGTCGCGATCGAGGATCTCCTTGCGCCAGCGTGTGTAAACGTCCTCGCGGGTCTCCCCTTCGTTCATCGCCATGTAGAGCACCAGGCTCGGATGGTTCCGGTACCGATGGATGATGTCGATCGTACCGCGGGCCAGGAGTTCCGTGTCGAGCGGGCGGTTGGAGCCCGGCAGCATCCAGTAGCAGCCGTAAAAGCAATTGCCGAACATCAGGCCGTACTTGTCGCACAGGTCCAGGAACACGTCCGGCGGGTTCGGGATGTCTTCGAAGTAGACGATGTTGATGTTGGCCTCGGCGAGATAGCGGATCTCGGCTTCGATCCGCTTGGCATCCCAGTCGAAGAGCAACTCGGGCTGGATGTAGCCGCCGCGGCAGAAGACTTTCTGCCCGTTCACGTGGACTCGCAGTCCGTGAGCGCCGTCGAGCTTGTGCAGTTCCCTGGTTACCTGGCGGATCCCGAATGCGATTCGCTGCTGATCGGCCACTTGCCCGGCGGCCTCAAACCGCAGCACAAGATGATAGAGATTCTGCGGGCCGTAATTCCTGGGCCACCACAGGCGCGGGTCTTGGATCCGCAGCGCCGGGTGCTCGTCGGCCGCGAAGACGAGCTGCTTAGTCTCCCCCGGGGCCAGACGGACGCTTGTCTCGAACTGCCCGCCGGTCTCCTCGATGGTTCCCTTCAGAACGCCTTCTTGCGCCGCGCCCGTCGAGTTCACGAGGACGGCCGTGACCTTCAGCGCGGCGGGACTGGTCTGCGGCAGCGGCAACTGCGTCACCACGAACGGGTCGCGGATTTCCACCAGTCCCCGGAACTCCAGAGATACGTCCTGCCACAGGCCGATATTCCGATCGGGGACCGTCCCCATGCAGTCGTAACCGATGAACATGGCCAAGCCCACGTCCTGCATTCCTTCCTTTTGATACTTGCGGTCCTTGCCGAACGGGACGAGCTGCGTTTCCGGCGTGCCGGGGTGGTCCATCTGATGGATCTTTACCGCCAGACAGTTTTGCCTTGCCCCTTCGAACCGGACGTGATCAGTCACGTCGAAGCGATAGCGTGAGAACGATCCCACGACTTGGCTGGAATCGGCAACCCGCCGGCCATTGAGCCAGACGTCGGCCCGGTAGTGGATACCGTCGAAGTTGAGCCACACGCGCCGCCCCCGCGCGGCCTCCGGCAGCGTGAACTCCGTGCGGTACCAGTAAGGGTCCTTCCAAGGGTTGCGGCGGTCGGGCAGATGGCTGAACTTCGCCAGGTCGTGCTCCTGGTTGAACTGGTCCGAGGCATCTGGGATGCGAAAGCTGTTCAGCCCGATGCGCACGTCCGGATAGACTGCGTTCTTCGTGAGTGTATTGAGCACCGTAGAGGGCACGCGCGTCGAGTGCCAGCCCTGCGGAGTGAAGCCGCAGGTGGAAAGGGTATCGCCTTCCTCTTTCATCTGATAAGAGGATTTCAACAGCCATCCCTCGCGGAGCTGCATTCGCGCCGGAAGCGTGCCGCTTGGCCCGTTTGCGGCCCCGCTTGCAGCCGCAGCCGATAGGGTCACCAAGGCTGACCCGATTGCGATTATGGTTGACATGGGGTTGCTCCTTTGTTGATGCCTGCCGTGTCCGACCACAGGGTCTGAATCTGCTGCTGGATCAGCCGCTCGATGCCGGGCCTCAGCGCTGCGCGACGGGCGCAGCGCAGCGCGGCGCTAGGCGCTGGGGCGGCCGCCGCCTCGTAGCCGCCCAACGCGAAGTCTCTGTCCGTGGGCACGTAACCCTCGCACCCGTTGGTGTAGGCCAGGACCATCGTGTGCCGAAATGGCGAGTTCTGGTCGATCCACAACTGGTATTCCGCGAAGACCTCGTGCGTCATAGTCAGCAGGCCGAACTCGTCCCCCCAGGCCAGCAAGTTCAGGTCGAACCGCAGCGCAGCCGGCTCGCCGCATCGGGCCTTCTCAATCAACTCGCGCAGGCAAAGGACGTCGTCCTGCAGGTACCAGCGGGCTCGCTCGTCGGCCCCCTTTTGCCTGGCTTCAGCCAGCCGCGACTCTGCCTGGCTCAGGGCTCGCTGGCAGTCCTTGAGCGACGGCCAGTCCTGCATGGGCAGGGCGAGGCTTACCGACTTGACCCGCAAGCGGGCTGCTTCGAGCTGCTGGCTCTCGGTGGCGGCCTGGACCGCTGCCTGGCCGAGGGCTTCTCCCGCGCGCCTGGCTGCTTCAAACCCGCCGCGCAACGGCTCGCCGTTGATATTGCCGCCGCACGCCTGCGCGAACATGGCTGCCGTGCCACTGCCGAACCGTTTCCGCACCTCAGCGACCGCGAAGCCCGGATAATCGGCACTCACCAGCGTGCTCGTCCCGTGCACGATCACGGGATGCGCCGCGTGACTAAACAAGATCGCCAGAGGTTTTCCGTTCAGGGCATCGATACGCAATACTTCCACCCGGGGCACGGTCGCGCCTTCCGGGTTCGGCTTCATCACTATCCCTTGCGGCGTTGGCAGCCGACGATTGAGTCCGACGTGCGCCGGAGCGCGCCCCCCCTGCGAAACGCGACCGGGCGCATGTTGCCGGCCGCTCGGGCGACTGCATCGGTCACCGTCTCGATCAGGCGCTCGCGCCACGGCCACCCCTCGCCCGTCAGCCACTCCCACCCCTGCACGCTCCACGGGATCGTGAACGGCGCGGAGTGGGTGTGGCTGCAAGCCAGCAGCGTCGTCGCGATACCGCAGCGCCGCTCGATTCGGGTGCGAATCTCGTCGGCCGTGCCGAAATCCATGCCGACCAGGTCGAGGCACACAATGGCAGCCCGCTCGGTGCCGTCGCTAAGGACCAGTGCCTGGGCAAAGAGCGGATCATGAGTTCCCGTGCTCGGCGTAAGGCATCCCAGCAAGGGCGCTCCAAACGGCGGCGTGACGTCCG
>Ga0307378_10012228_pt1 | contig 10981 bp, 9 predicted proteins | sample UN1MG_FD_202238 | JGI IMG/M metagenome (GOLD analysis project Ga0307378, IMG submission 202238) | Soil microbial communities from Risofladan, Vaasa, Finland - UN-1 | ecosystem: Environmental > Terrestrial > Soil > Coastal area > Acid sulfate soil | place: Finland: Risofladan, Vaasa | collected...
TTAACTGGGCTGATTTTTTTCGGCCAAAAGAATGTATTCAAAAGGGAGAGCATGCGGCCAGGCTGGCTATTAGCCAGATCAGGAAGAAAAAATTATTAAAACAGATTCGTCGGTTCATCCTTCTTGATGGCTGACATGAGAATGCAAATGTGAAAAAACAACGCACTAAAACAGAAACGAAGCCTACCGCCGCTCTCAACCCGACCGAGAGCATTCTGGAGAGCATTTCTGACGGGGTTTTTACCGTGGACGAAGATTGGCGAATCACCTCCTTCAACCGGGCTGCTGAAGAAATCACGGGGATCGATCGTGGTGAGGCCATCGGCAGACGATGCTCGGAAGTGTTTCGCGCCAGCACATGCGAGACCGACTGCGCACTGGCCCACACTTTGGAGACGGGCGGCCCAGTCATCAATAAGTCCGCCTTTATCGTTGATGCCGAGGGCAGGCGAATCCCCATCAGTTTATCCACGGCCCTTTTGAGGAATGAAAAAGGCCAGGTCATGGGCGGCGCAGAGACATTTCGTGATCTGAGCCTGGTTGAGGAGCTTCGCAAGGAGCTGGAAGGCAAATTCCAAGTGGGCGACCTGGTAAGCCGCAGCGTCTCGATGCGCCGGATATTCGACGTCCTGCCTCAGGTGGCAGCCAGTGACAGCACCGTGCTCATCCTTGGAGAGACGGGAACTGGCAAGGAGCTCCTGGCCCGTGGGCTTCATAATCTCAGTTCCCGGCACAGCAAGCCCTTTGTAGCCATCAATTGCGGCGCCCTGCCCGATACCCTCCTGGAATCGGAGATCTTCGGATACAAAGCAGGCGCTTTCACCGGTGCAGATAAGGATAAACCTGGCCGATTTGCTCTGGCAGAAGGGGGGACGTTGTTTCTGGATGAAATCGGAGAGATAAGTCAGGCCTTGCAGGTCAGGCTTCTGCGGGTGTTGCAGGAGAGAATCTATGAGCCACTTGGCAGCACAAAATCTATCAAGACTAACGTGCGGGTAATAGCAGCTACGAACCAAAACCTCGCCGCACTGGTCAAGAAGGGGGCATTTCGGCAGGACCTGTTTTACCGGATCAATGTGGTAAGGATGGACCTGCCGCCACTGCGAAAACGCAAGGAGGATATTCCCCTTCTGGTGGAGCATTTTGTGGCGCGATTTAACCACACGCAAGGCAAATCCATTTCCGGCGTCAGCCCGCAGGTCATGGCTCTCCTCATGGCGCACGATTATCCCGGCAACGTCCGAGAACTGGAAAACTTTATCGAGCACGCCTTTGTCCTGTGCAGCGGGGGGCAAATCGAGCCCTGCCACCTGCCGGAGGAGCTCTATGCCCGCGCTCCCATTTCCGCTTCCAATGCGAGAGAAATGGAGGCGGCTGTCCATGCGGTTGAGGCTCAGGCGATCCGCGAGGCGCTCCGTCACAACCATCTCAATCGCCTGGCAGCGGCACGGGAACTTGGCATGCACAAAAGTACCCTGTTTCGCAAGATCAAAATGCTTGGTATCACACTCCCTGAAGAGGATGGGCGATCCAGGCATAAGCAATAGAAGCGTAGCGCCACAGCGACTCTACCGTGCAAGCAAAGTCGCCAAGATGCGACTGTAATGAGACTCCGGCTATCCATAGAGTAATCAGCAACTATTTGTATTCGCAATATTTATATACGATATAGCTGCTTTTATCCTGATTGGCACGCAAGATGCTTAGTAATATTTATAGAGTTATGGGAACTACTCAGGTTGTTTAGTCTGTAGGTATTTAGGCTATTAGTCCTTCTCTTTTCCTACAGCCTAAACACCTACAGTCTATCTACCTGCGTAGTTACGAGTTATGGTTAATGGTAATAATATGGAGACAGGGCCGGATGAGAGCAGCTCTTGCAATCTGGAATGGGAGGGTATCGCCGGTGTTCGATGTATCCCGGCAGATTCTCGTTCTGGATATCGAAAATGGGAATATCGTTGCCAAAAGCGAAGAGATGCTGGATGATGATCCGGTGCGTAAAGCGGGCACCCTTGCCAGGCTGAAGGTGGAAACGCTGCTTTGTGGAGCCATTTCCAGACCTCTGTCCGGCATGCTGGCCGCATACGGCATTCGGATAATTCCCTTTATCGCTGGTGATAGTGATGAGGTCATTCTGGCCTATCTTGCCGGAGATTTACCTAATCCGCGGATGTCGATGCCGGGCTGCTGCGGCAGAAGGCGCAGATGCTTCCGAGGATGAAAACGCCGTGAGAGAGCAACTTTGATGCATACTACGACATCCTGCGAATGGTTTGGAAACAGTTGACAGGATAACAGGATACGGAGAGAGATAAGGGGTTTTCCCTATAGAGCAGTTTTCAATTGTTTATGCTACGGATAAGGGAATTAAATCACACAAAGCCACAAAGACACTAAGGAATACTTTTTCTTTGTGTCTTTGTGACTTTGTGTGAGATTGCTTTTCTGTAGTGTGACCAAGTGCAAACCGCTATAATCCCTCTAATCCCTAATCCCTAATCCCTTACCCCTATAATGTGGAGGATACACTTATGAAGATAGCCATCACTTCCAGCGGCGATACCCTGGAATCCGAGGTGGATCAGCGATTTGGCCGCGCAGCCGGATTTACCGTATACGACACGGAAACCGGTGAATTCCATCGCGTGGATAATGATCAGAACTTAAATGCAGCTCAAGGGGCAGGCATTCAAGCTGCTGAGACGGTTTCCCGCCTTGGAGCGGACTTCGTCATCACCGGCCACTGCGGCCCGAAAGCCTTCCGGACTCTCAAAGCGGCAGGGATCAAGGTTATCACGGGAGCGCAAGGCACTGTTGGCCATGTGATTGGAGAGTTTAAAGCAGGCAGATTAAAAACATCGGATTTTTCCGATGTAGAGGGTCACTGGGCTTGAGAACACGTATCGAAAATCTTACGCCAAAAGCTAGCCAGGGGCTGGGCTGTCGGGTGTTCCGAGGTAAAAAGCCTACCAATAGCAGCCAAGGAGGTCGGAAATGATAATCTCTGTTGCCAGCGGCAAAGGAGGGACTGGTAAAACCACCCTTGCCGTCAACCTTGCATTTTCAATCCCTATCCCCAGCATCAGCCTTGGTACGGTTCGGCTCCTCGATTGCGATGTTGAGGAGCCGAACTGCCATATTTTCCTGAAACCGGACATCCAATGGACGGAATCGGTCGGAATCCCTGTTCCTTCCATTGACGAAAGCAAGTGCACGGGTTGCGGAGAGTGCGGACGTATATGCCAGTATCATGCCATTGTTTCCCTTAAGACCAAGGCGCTGGTTTTCCCTGAACTTTGCCACGGATGCGGAGGCTGCGCAAAGGTCTGCCCAACCGGTGCTATTCGAGAGGTCAAAACCGAAATCGGCATCATCGAGGGTGGTGTGCGGGATCAGGTGAAATTCATCCAGGGCCGGATGAAAATCGGTCAAGCCATGTCTCCACCGCTCATTCGGGCGGTCAAGCAGTGTGCTGCTGCTGATGATGCCACTGATGCTACTGATGCTGATAGTCTCACGATCATCGATTGCCCGCCCGGTACTTCCTGCCCGGTCGTCACAGCGATCAGGGGCAGTGATTATGTCCTCCTGGTCACTGAGCCTACGCCCTTTGGCCTTCATGATCTCACACTGGCTGTAGAAACCGTGCGACAGCTCAAAATTCCTTTTGGCGTGGTCATCAACCGGGCTGATAGCGGCAATAGTCAGGTGATGGATTATTGCAGCAGGGAAGGTATCCCTGTTCTCATGCAGATTCCAGACGATCGGAGAATCGCTGAAGTGTATTCGGCTGGGCAGATAGTGACGGATGTTTTTCCACAGCTCAGGGAAGGTTTCGAAAAGCTGTATAAGGACATTATGCACAAGAGTCAGAATCCAGAATCCAGAAGTCAGAAGTCAGAATAATTCAGAAATCAGAATAATAAGGAGAGCTTTTGTATGCCAACCTATGAATATCAATGTGAAGCCTGCGGCTGCCATTTCGAGCGGGTCATGAACATGTCGGATGAGCCGCTCAAAGAATGCCCCCAGTGTGGAGGCAATGTGCAGCGTTTAATGAGTTCAGGTACGGGTTTCATTCTCAAAAACTCCGACTCCCATCAGGCGGAACACCACCATAAGGGACATGGTGGCCAATGCTCCCTGGAAACTTCGGGGAAGACCTGCTGCGGCAGGGATGCACGGTGCGGCCATTCGTCATGTGAAGAATGAGATATGGTACAGTGCGGCCATTTATCATCTGGCGAATGAGATATGGTGAGAAATGTGCTATGATGGCGGAGAATAAAATATGAAGGAGATAGTAGTCATAAGCGGAAAAGGCGGGACAGGCAAGACCAGCCTGGTGGCCTCCTTTGCCGCGATGGCCAAGGGTGCGGTCTTTGCCGACTGCGATGTGGATGCGGCTGATCTTCACCTCATCCTCTCGCCCGACATTCAGCGCCGTAGCGAGTTCAGGAGCGGGCACGAGGCTGTCATTCGCCAGGCGGACTGCATCCGTTGCGGTGCATGTTTGGATCACTGCCGCTTTAATGCTGTGAAGAAGAATAGACACCAGGCTCAGGAGGCGGAATTTTCCATCACCCCCACCCCCTCAAGGGGGATGAGCGTAGAGGGAGCCGTACCTGCAGCGACCACTTCCTTTAAAGAGGCGGAGTTTTCTATTGATCCGCTCTCCTGCGAAGGCTGCGGTGTGTGTGTCTGGTTTTGCCCGGCCAAGGCGATTGATTTCCCTGAAAGGGCCTGCGGCGAATGGTTCGTATCGCAAACCCGCTTTGGTCCGATGGTGTACGCACGGCTTGACATCGCAGCGGAGAACTCCGGCAAGCTGGTCACGGTCGTACGCAAGGAGGCCAGGAGGATCGCCCTAGAGACAGGGAGAGATCTTATTCTTGTGGATGGCCCGCCCGGCATCGGGTGTCCGGCCATAGCCTCCATCAGCGGCGCATCGCTCGTTGTCGTGGTGACAGAGCCGACGCTTTCGGGCGAGCACGACCTAGATCGGGTTTTATCGCTTACCAGGCATTTTGGCGTCCAGGCCGCGGTTTGTGTGAATAAATGGGATCTGAATCCAGACCTGGCCGACCGGATAGAGCGCATGGCACTATCATTCGGAGGTCAGGTATTTGAACGAATATCGTATGATCGTGACTTAACCGCTGCGCTGATAAATGGCAAGGCGGTCGTTGAGTACAGTGACGGTCAGGCAGCACAAGACATCAGGAAAGGATGGCAAACGTTATGTCATATAATTGCATAAGCGGGGAAAGGAATCTTCCCGCAAACTTTGGCCCTATGAGAGAAGCTGACGGACATGCCAGGATTACCGGCCCTTGCGGTGATACTATGGAGTTCTGGCTCAGGGCCGAGGGAGACAGGATAGCGCAGGTTATGTTCACAACAGACGGCTGCAGCGCCTCCCTGGCGTGTGGCAGTACTGCGGCACGGCTTGCAGAGGGTGCTGATATCGAAAAAATCTGTTCGCTGTCACCGGATGATATTATGAATGCCCTTGCCCCGGTTAAATTACCCGAAGAGGACCAGCACTGTGCACTTTTAGCAAATCACACGCTTAAGGCGGCCATTGCCGATTACCTGGGCCACATTGAAAACCCGGAAGAGGTTGGACATGATGAGAACTGCGGTGAGACCTGCGGCACATGCGAAAGTGCCGGGTGCAGCACCAAGAATGCTCGACCGGGTGAAAATCAAGAGGATTTTGATGAGCGACAGTCCCTCGATCGCAGGATGTGCCGGATTGCCCATAAGGTCATTGTCCTGTCAGGCAAAGGGGGTGTAGGTAAGAGTACCGTGGCTGTCAATCTTGCCATTTCCCTGAAACTTGCAGGCAAGCGCGTGGGGCTTCTCGATATCGACATTCACGGCCCAAGCGTGCCGAAAATGCTCAAGCTTGAAGGCAAACCATTACAGGTCACCCCGGATCAGTCCATTCTCCCTATTAAGCTTGGAGATATGAAGGTCATGTCCATCGGTTTTATCCTTCGCAACCAGGATGACGCCATTATCTGGCGAGGGCCGCTCAAAATGGGTGTGATCAAGCAATTTCTCAAGGACGTTGAATGGGGCGATCTGGATTACCTGATCATAGACTCTCCCCCCGGCACAGGCGATGAGCTTTTGTCGATCTGTCAGCTCATTAAGGGTCTCGACGGTGCAGTGGTCGTTACCACTCCACAGGAAGTGGCCACAGCGGATGTGCGCAAATCCATCACCTTCTGTCGCCAGTTATCGCTCCCCGTGCTTGGAGTAGTCGAAAACATGAGCGGCTTCGCCTGCCCCAAATGCGGCGAGGTGACCCAGATCTTCAAGACGGGTGGTGGAGAGCAGATATCGCAAACGATGAACATTCCGTTCCTGGGCCGCATACCCATTGACCCGAATATCGGCGAGTCATGCGATGCAGGGACGCCTTATATCCACCATTATGCCCAGACCGAGACAGCCAAAGCTTTCGAGCGCGTCATCGGCCCAATACTGCGCCTCTCAACCACTGCGCCTAAGCCAGAGAAAGAGAAAGCGATACATTTGCAGGAAAAAAATCTGCAAGGAAAAGAAACAGCGATAAATCCACAAGGAAAGGAAACCACCATGCGCATAGCTATTCCCGTAGCCAACGGCAAACTTACCATGCACTTCGGTCATTGCGAAAAATTCGCCCTGATCGACGTAGACCCAAAAACACGGGCCATCCTGAAAACTGGAATGATCGACGCACCCGAACATCAACCGGGGCTTCTCCCCCCTTGGCTGGCCGAGCGAGGCGTAGAGGTCGTCATTGCAGGAGGTATGGGACAGCGTGCCCAGACTCTTTTCACAGAGAACAAGATCACGGTAGTTGTGGGTGCGCCCGCAGAAACGCCTGAAAAGCTGGTTGCCGAATATCTTGACGGAACCCTGCAAGTAGGCCAAAACGTCTGTGACCACTGAGTAAAATATTCTCAACAGAGAAAACATCTCATTGGCAAAATTAGTTGACAAACGAGCTAATGTTTGCTATAAATTATCACGTATTCAAATAAAAGCGGGAATAGCTCAGCGGTAGAGCATCGCCTTGCCAAGGCGGTTGTCGCGGGTTCAAATCCCGTTTCCCGCTCTTTTTTTGACTACGGCGGCATAGCCAAGCGGCAAGGCAGAGGTCTGCAAAACCTTTATCCCCGGTTCAAATCCGGGTGCCGCCTTCCTTTTAATAATCTCCTTTAAATATACTCCTTTATCCGCCGTTTATGCTCTGTACTTCCTTTATACTTTCTCTATACTTTATCCTTATCTCTCAACTTTATCCTTATCTCCATACTTCGCCGTTCAATGTCCTTCGCCATAGCCAACTAATTTTTTTACCTTCCCTATGACTTCATCAATTGATATATCCGTAAAGCAATGCTTTGTTCGACAGGCACGTTTCTCCTGCAAAGAGCAGGGAGAGCAACTAACCGCCTTACAGATGATTTCTACCTGAGCCATGGGTGGTGCTGTCCATTCATAGGGCCTTGTTGCTCCGAAAAGCATGATTGTCGGCACGCCAAGAGAAGCGGCCAATCTGCTCGTACCGCTGTCCGGTCCAATAAATAAACTATACGGCTTGAGTATCTTCCCTAATGTATCCAATTCCAGAAGACTGATGGTGTTCAGCTTTTCTCTTCCCATGCGATCAGCGATCTCTTCCACATAGTACTGGTCGCTGTCACCAGCTATAATCCATAATTCTAAGCCATAATCTTGGTGACATTTTAGAAATAAATCCGCTACTCGTGATGCAGGCCAAAATTTTTCCCTCTGCCCTATTCTCGGGTTAAGGATAAGCTTTGGTTTATCATTGAGGTACATTTCCATGAGATGTTTCCTTAGTACGCTGCGCGTTAAATACGCGGCCAGTATTCGTAGGGGCAAGGCCCCTCCTCTGCCTGCCCTTGCCTTGTATGTAGGCGGCCACAGGGGGCCGCCCCTACAACCAGTCGCGTAATTCCCGCGATATATACTTAGCCCTTCTATCAGGTAACTTAAAACTTAAGGGTCAAAATCTAATAAAAATTAAAATAAAAAAAGCATAATGAAACACACGGTAATACTAATAATAATAAACAATGAGATCTACGTCCAGCTTAAAGTAACCATTTTCTGCTTTAATTAAAAGTTCTTTGCTGGCCTCTTGACATATTCTTCAAATAGTGTTAAATTCTGTTTTTGTCTCGAAAGAAGAAAGAATTAGGCCGGGGTGGCGGAATTGGTAGACGCAAGGGACTTAAAATCCCTCGGTGGCTTGCCCCCGTGCCGGTTCGATTCCGGCCCTCGGCATTATTCTGTTCCTTTTATTCCGTCCTTCCCTTTGCGTCAATATATCATAATATCATGCGGGGTTCGGCTTTTCTCCCCCTCACGCCGCGTTTTTCTCTTCCCACACGCTCAGCGATCTTTTCCCCATTATCAGAACCATGCGCCAAGATACCCTATGCATTAAATGCACCAGGATAAAAAAAATGGGTAACCGGAGTCTTTTAAGTCTCCTCTTGGTTACCCATTCCATTGGTATGAATCATGAGTATCAAAGTCTGCGCAAGTGTGAGCGCTAACAAACCTTCCTCATTGCACAGGTATTAACATTTCCCATGACCTTACCCCCTCCCCCTTGTTGATGGCTGGCTAATATCAATCTCGTTGATGATCTGGAAACCTCTTGGCGCCCGCGCCTTAAGGACATGCTCAGCCTTGTCTTTTTGCTCCCAGTCCTCAGCGACCCCCCTGATAGTAATTGTCTCTTCGCTTCTGTTTACCGTAACCTGAAAAATTTTATCATCGACATCCAGGTTCCATTGCAGCAGATCAGGATGCCCTCCCGTATCTTTCTCCATGCGTGATTTTAGATGATCAGCCTTTTCCGCTTCTTCCTTCTCTAATTCTTCCTTCTCAAACTCACGCGCACCATCCTCTTTGATAAGATCGTCCCTTCCCTGCAAGGAGGCGTAACTGGAGGCAGCAAACCCAAAAACAAACAAGATAAGAAAGACACTTAGCAGATAACTGAAAAAATTTTTCCTTTTCATAGGTGATTCTCCTTTATGTATTATATGTGTTATTTGTTATATTCAAACGCAAACAACCAGTGACTTATTCAAACAGCCGGTAATGCATTCAAACAGCGGATAAAAGCGATTCAATTCTTCTTTCTACGAGAGCTCTCAGTATATTTACGGTTATTAGATTGCATATTAAATACCAATTTAAAATTAAAAGGGCACTTTACAAATTGGTACTTTGCAAGTCATCGGCTAATACTCTGTTATATCGAATTTATTAAGGTGTTATCGAAATATAAGAGGTGAGAATTTGATGGTGCCTACCGTCGCTTAAGGAGTGGTGCACAACGGTGGATTAGACAAAAATGTTAGGAATCAGGTGCTGTAGTTCGACAATTTTGTAACGTTGTAGCCGAGCCAGTACCTTTCCCTATTCACGGGCAGTGGTTCAGTTTGATTTAAAATTAAGGTAATCTAAAAATATATACCGGATAAGTCTAAAAGGTATTCAGTTAAAAGAGCCGCACTCCCGTCATGGGCGCGAAGGCGGGAATCCAGGACTAATTGTTATCGCAAACACTGGATTCCTGCTTTCGCAGGAATGACGGGAAGTACTTATACTTGTAGACGTATGTGATAAAAATATAGACGAATGTAATCTACCCCCACTTTTCCATATTTTTAACCCCTAATGAATGGAGATAGATTATATTGAAATTTTAAACCGGATGACATTTCGGATGAAACTAATGAGGCAAATCCTCATTGCGCATAGACAACAAATTAAACGTTACCTGTGGTAATGGTTTAGTATCTTTACTTTTGAGCATTCTGATGACCTCTGCAATTGCTTTGTCAGTCAGGTTCCTTTGGGCATCAACAGAATCGGGATCAGCAAGGCAAATCCATATCCGCCGAAATATATCGTTAAAAGGAACTTTACCCCGGTCTTCGGCTTCAAACCGCTCCAGGACCTTTTGTACATTTTCGGCTTTGACTTTTTCATTGATTTGGAGGATAAAAAGGCTTAACAAAAGGCTTGATACTTCGCTTTCCTTTTCTTTTTCCTTTTCTTTAACAGTGCTCAGGGATTTAATATACTCAAGGTAAAACGTAACAAGCCGTTGGGTTTCATAAATAGCCCCTTCGCATAGTTTCAACCAGATACTTAGTTTGATTGTAAAAATTAGTGTACCAAAGTCTTGATGGCCTTCTATATTTAGTTTGCCTTCTTTATCTTTCTTGCCCTCCTTATTTTGCTTGCCTTCCTTATCACTTTCTCCTATGCCGTCTGCAATGATAGCCCGAATATGTTCACTGATGACGTCGTACTTGTCCATTAGGATAAGAAGTATACTCAGTTGATCCCTCGATAACTTTTGATCCTCACCTGGGAAATAAAATTGCTTTATGTAATTTTCGCTCTTGCTCGTCAATGTTTCAAGTATTGGCAAGATATGTTCCTCGTAACTATCTTTAAACTCAAGATCAATAAAGGAATCTTGAGAACTGAACATGATGTGCTTAATAAACGACAGTAGCGCACCCTCTTGATTCCCCATCTTTTCTAATGCCTGGCCATATAGTAAATAAACTAACGGACGATAGGAAGGTACATTAACCAGGCTTTCAAATTGTTTTAAGGCTTCCTCATAGCGATCTAATTCTAGCAAACAGGTTCCGTGCAGATAAATTACTGAGTAATCATTGCTGCTTAGTAAATGCTCTTCGATAATTGCAATTGCCTTATCATAGTGTTCCATTTCTATTAACGTATAAGCCCAGGCCAGATAGGCATTCTCAGAGTCTGGATTGATCTCCAATACTTTTTTGAACAACTCAATGGCTTTATCATATTGCCCCTGTGCCCTTAAGCAATCACCCCAGGTACCATAGGCATTCTCATAGTTAGGATTAATCTCTAATGCTTTTTTATACAACTCAAT
>Ga0307378_10012232_pt1 | contig 10980 bp, 6 predicted proteins | sample UN1MG_FD_202238 | JGI IMG/M metagenome (GOLD analysis project Ga0307378, IMG submission 202238) | Soil microbial communities from Risofladan, Vaasa, Finland - UN-1 | ecosystem: Environmental > Terrestrial > Soil > Coastal area > Acid sulfate soil | place: Finland: Risofladan, Vaasa | collected...
TCATTAAACCCACTTAATGGGAAACCAGTCCCGCCAGCCGCAACCGTTTGATTAACAAGTCTACCAAATAAAGTTATTACATTGCCTAAAAACGTCATTGTATGGATAATTATTCTATCGCCTGTATCGGTAGTAGCAAGAGCTACTTTAATTTTAAAATATCTAAAACTATAAAGATTTCCAGCCGCCTTATAAATATCTCCTGTAATTTGTTTTTGCGTTAATGTTTCCCAATTATTATCGTCAAAAGTTGGTGAATTAGCCCCAAAATTTATATTATCCATTGAATATTGTGCTGTTATTGTTGGAGTTGTTGAAGCTGGAGTATCTTCTTCCATTGTAAATCTAAGGGCTAATTGCAATGTCGACAAACTTCCTATATCATGCGATGAAGAAGTCCAGCTACCTGACGCCTCGGTTGGCACATCCCATGTTCCGGTATCCCAAACTAACCCAGCCTCGTCCCATAAATCTTCAGTAGCAATTCTTATAGATAGTCCATAGTCTATATGGGTTAAGGCATCTATATTAACAAAAACTCCATTAGATAAATCAACAGCAGTTACATCATGTTCATATTCATCGCCAGCACCAAGAACAGTTTCAACATAATCCATCGCCTGATTTAAGTCGCCATACAGTGTTGATATAAACATATCTGCTGTTATAGTCCCAGCATCAATTACACTTGCATTTAAATATCCTGTTGTTATTTTTCCAGCATCTAAACTTTCTATCTTGGCATTTGTAACAGCTAAATTTTCAATATGCGCCGTTTGAATAGCAGCTTCTTGAATATAAGCACTTCCAATTACCTGATTGGCAATGGCATTCCAAGCAAGGTCATGGACACCACTTATATTAGTCGCTATAATAAACTGGCCATCGGTTAAAGTTGGATTGTTATCTGATGTTGAATAGACAGAAGCAGAGCCGTTCCAATAAATATATTTATTGTTTGTATTGCCAGCCGCAATAGTATATAAAGCCCCGTTATAATAAAGACTGTGTTCATTCCAAGCTACATAGCCAGCCGAAGGACTGGCATCAGTCCAAGTATCTCCAGAAATAATTGGTATTTTGGTAAATATTTTAGAAGATGTTATTGCAAAATCTTCTATATCTGAAGCCTGAATGTCTAAGCCACTTGTAGTGCCATTAACTGAATTTGTGGAAGAATAATTGCCAAAAGTATCGTAAGCAATTAACTCAAGATATATAATAGCATTTGAACCATGTGCGGTTTGTTCTGCTGCCGTTAGGCTTCTGAATATATTATTGTCTGTTGTTGAAACCCAATCAGACCAAGCATCAGTTTCAACACGTATCCTATAATAATAATAACTAAAATCTATTTCAGAATTTGTATTCCATGTGAATTTTATCGCCTCCCACCAAGATGCAGCCACCAACCCAGACGGAGCTGCTGGAGCTGAATTTGTTACCGCCAGAGTAGCCGGATGCAAAGACCTTTTATTTGCCGCCTCATTATATCCCCAAACTTTTATCGTAAACGAATTTGAGGCAGTTGTATTATCAGCCGCATTCTTTTCATAAGTATAAACATAGGCATTATCAGCAATAATCTCTTTGCGAACTTGAACACCACTAACATGAATTTCAACCCAGTATTTATAATAAACATCGTCATACCATTGGCCAGCTCCAAGAACTTCCTGCCCTGCCGGTAAATGTCCGGCTCCAGAAGTTAAACTTCCTTTGCGCCATACAAACTTGGCATCTTTTTTAGTAAATATTGTTGTGTTTAAAGTAGTTTCACCATCTAATCTTAATCCATTAATATCAGGTGGTATAAAGTTTAAATCAGTAATAGTAATATTATCAGTAACCGGAGAAAGATTTGCAAACCCAAGTCTATTATAAGCAATAACTTTTACATAATAAATCTGCCCTGGTTTTGTGCCAAGAACTTCGATATTGCTGTTTTTATTAACGCCATTTCTATATGGCCACCAATATGAATTGTCCATGCTTAAATGTACGTCAGCATAACTGAAATTAAGGTCTTCCTGTGGGATATTAAAAGAAATATAAAACCCAGGTCTATTAGTCATTTCAGTTAAGTCTAAATCAGTTACATTGTCCGGTGGGTCTGTTGGGTTCGGAAGTGTCGTATATTTTGGGTCGGGCAGACTTGCACCAGTTGTATCAATATATTTATTTGCACTTTCTTCTGCTAAAACAATACTGCATATATTTTTATCTTTTATAGTCATTTGCTTGACTTTAAAAGGCTTTGAATCAACATCAGCAGCACCATAAGAAAACACAGAATCAGTTAATGGTACAGATGTAAATGTTCCTGATATGTTTATTGTACGGTTGTTATTTGTAACACTTGTAACCGTTTTGACTTCAAGGCTTCCATCAGATAGACGGACTCTAATTGTATAACCAGCGGTATAAGTAATATCAATATTAGTGGTAACAGAATTGCTTGTCGCTGATACTACTCTGCCCCCCACACCCCATGCAAGTAAATCGTTCTGTACTTGAACCGTATCCCAGAGTTCGCAATGAATAGCATCTAAATCACAATCAAATTCATGGGTTTTGGTAACATATTTACCATTGTTTAAATAATATTTACCGGTTCTTAAAACTTCAGAAGCCCTTACAGTTCCCTGTGCGTTTACAGTTTCTTGCCTTAACGGCTTTACAGATGTCCATTCGGTTTCATCAACAACAGGAATCGAATTTAAATTGTAACTTCGGTCTGGGTCTGCGTATTGAACATCTATATAGTTAGGGATTGCACTTGCTTTTAAATAAGTTGTTTTAAGAGTTCCTGGAATGATATTGCTTTCATTAAATAACTGTATAGATGTTTTTGCTCTGTCAATTACAGGCTTATAAATTCCATTGCTCCATATAATATCGCCCCTAAAACAATGAGATAATAATTTTTTAGCAGATGGTGCCGCCATAAAACGGGATATTGGCAAATCCATTTCAAATCTATGTTCAGTGCCACCATTAAAATCTGTTACAAGTTCCCAGCAGTATCGTGCTTCAATAGCAGCATTAGCACTATCAAAATCACTATTATCAATATATTCACCAAGCCCATAACGCCTATTGGTTATAAAATCACGAGAACACCAGATTGGATGCCTGCTCCATTGCCTTACATAATTGCCTGTATCAGTACAAGTTGCTCCACCTGAGATTAATTTATACGTACTGGCAGTATCATCCCAATAGCAACTGTCATAATTTTGTGTTACCGAAGCTATTTGCAGACATGGAACCATTATCTTTTTGCCACGAACTAATACCGTTATATTTGGTATCGAACCAGATAACTGGTCGGTTGCCTGTAGTTTTAATGCCAACAACGCACTATTTCTATAAGCAATATTTTCATAAACGGTTTCAGTAACACCACTTAGATATAAATCTCCACCCTTTTTAAAACTGGTATATTCTGGAGTTTCACGAGTTATACGAATATTATATTGTCCAGAAGTTAAATTAGAAATCTTTTTATATTCATATACAACTGTCTTTGATTTATTTGTTATAGTATATGTTCCATTAACAGTCCAAGAACCAGCTCCAACAACCTGATATTCTACTTTATAAACAACACTATTTTCATTTACATTGCCTTGGTCGTCTTGAGCAAATAAAGTTGGGCATGTTAATTGTAATTCAACTTCTTCAATATCTGTTCCGGTTGTAGTATATGTAAGTTGAGTTCCTTTGGTAATTTTACGTCCATCTTCATAATAAGTGCTGGTATTATGGAATCCGTCTATTACAGTCTGGTTATATGTGCCAAGCCTATAATCCCACGTGCAATTAGTATAATTGGTATAAGCCTGCCCGTTTATTTCAATATAAGGGGTGTCAGATGTAGAGGTGCATACACCACTTTCATCCGATTTCATTATACCGGATATTTCACCTTCGCCAAGATTGATAAGCATATTCAGATAGTTTTTGTCACCATCTGAACTGGTGTATGACATTATCAACGTTCCAGAAATAATATGTTGCCCATATAAAACTGATACCGGCCCATCAGGTTGTGTTAATAATCTTGCGCCATCCCATCCATAATTGGGGTCAGAACCAGACCCAGAACCATCTGGTAAGCCAGGAATCTTTGGCATGGTAGGTGGAAAAAGTAGGCTATCAGCCATACTACCAATTGTATAGCCTATCGCAGCGAACTTAAATGCAAGTGCCAATGAAAAACCTGCCGCTGGAGGGAATGCAATAGCTATGGCAACCCCAATAATAGCTCCTATAAATCCCAATGAACCTTTATTCGGGTCTGGCACAACACGAATATCATCAAAAGATTCTAATTTATAAATATACCAATCGTCTGGAGAAATCATTACATCGTTCACATAAACAATTACACATTCACCATGCAATTCTTTACACGCAAATAATGCTTTACTTAAAGTATCTTGAGATGTTGATTTCTCTAAAAGAACTTCATCTGTTAAAAGCGATTTATATATTGTTAATTTAGCGGTCATAATGCCTGTAATATCCTGTCACTGCTTTTCCCCATGTTGGATGTGCCAAGCTCTCAACACGAGATTCTTGATTTAACGGACTATGCAAAAAACTATTAAGGTCTGATAAAACAATCCCAAGATGGTGTTCGATTTTATGCCCTGGAAGTCTAAATCCAACTCCGCAATAAGGTTCAGGCTTTTCTATTCTTTGCCATTGAGACCTGTATTTTTCCTGAATATAGTTAAATCCTTTTTTATCCCAGTTCTCGTCATATCTATAATCAAATAAATCAATACCAAATTCCTGCGTATAAAAAAGCCTTATAAGTCCATAACAATTAACACCAAACTTATCGTCACCTTTGTGCTTGTATGGTATTCCAAGATATTTAGTTATATCAATTATAGTTTTCATGTTTTAAAATCTCACTTTCCTTGTTCCGATTCCAGGGAATCCGCCAAAATTAATAACATTGCCTTTAGAGGCACATGCGTCTTTTGTATGCCTGCAAGTTGATTCAGCCCCAACATATTGGCATGTACTGGCATTTTTGTATTTATACTGGCATTGGTCTCGCCTCATACGTCTTAATGGTACGGTTACATCGGAAACAGCACCTTTAGAAGTTAATTCAAACGATGCTATTTCTTCACTATGGTCAATAACAGCACCATCAATATAAAAAGTATTAACCATACAAGCAGATGCATTTGCCAATTCATCTGCCGATGTCATAACATATCTTACTCTATTACGCCTTAAAGCATCGTTACTTTCAATGTAAGATACTATTGTTTGGTCAACCGCCCCAACATTTATTTGCAATGCCGGAACTTTAGTTCCATCATCCGACTCAAGCTCTCCGACTGATATTGGTGCTGGCATATAATCTTGGGCGGTATCAGTATTGGGCTTAAAATAACTTACAGTAGCATTAAAATCAGTCCAGTATTCATATAATGCTGGGCTTGCCTGTACCTGAACTTCAAATAAATTACGCATACCAGCGTTTTCAAGTTGTACAGCTCTAAATCTTAAAGAGGCGTTGTAATTTCTTGCCATAAGTTATTAAGTTCCAGTCCCACGTTGAACAAATTCAATTTGACCACTATAATATGGCCCATAGTTATCACTACTTTCCGTATTAAACTCACCAGTTGGCTCAAGCCCAAGTTCGTCAGCCGAATAATGACATTTATATACCGGCAATACAAATTTTTCCCATGCTCTTTCATACGATAATACAGGGCTGGCAGCTAAAGTAAGCCGCCTTAAGCTTGTGTTAATAGATGCTATTGTGGTATGCACATATTGATAAATATCATAAGCACCAGCAACAGGAGTTCCAGATGTTATTGTAAGCGTATTTTCTGTATTTACACTTGCACTATATTCGGTTCCAACGCTATCCATTATCTTATGCTTTTGCCATTCATTTGTAGTCCATGCTTTGCTTTTATCTGTAACAACAAGATTTGATACCGTATTATTATTCCCATAGTCCCCACTGTTTTGCCATAAAACAATGTTATTCCCACCATCACCAGAATTTACACTAAATCCTTGTGTGTTATTTATAGTAACATGCAACCCTGATATAGCACTAATTGGTCTTGGATTACTCCAGTCAATCACATAAAAACTTGTAACCCCACCATCCACACTTCTAAAATGGTTATTAATAATACGATATTGTCTTGCTGAAAGTGTGTCAAAGATGTATGTTATTCTATGGTATACATCATATTTCTTTCGGGCTGCTATAACTTGTTGCCCCAATACGTTTCTAACAGTTGTTCGTACTGGTATTCTCGAACACATATCGGGCTGTATAAATGGAAAAAAAGTTGGCATTTATTATTATTATCCCCTTCCTGCTCTTGGGTCACGTCTTCCACGAGCATAAGCACCGGCATTAAGGCTTATATCACTTATAGCACCAGCACCACGTTTGCGAAGTGCTAAATCTATGCTTTCAGAGTCCATTGCATAAATATAAGTATAATTTTTATTAACTGTTTGCTGCGCTTGCCCCTGTGGTAATCGGCCTGTTTCATTTGCATAATTAAGCGCCGCAACTCCAATGCTTCTTGCAGAACTATCTTTAATAACATATTCATTGTCTTTTAAAATTCTCATTGTTTCATCTGATTTTAAATTGGGGCCACCTGAATGCATTTTCTTAATTAAGCCGCCTTCATGAGTATAGATAAGATCGCTGGGGACATTACCAATCCCGATATCTCCACCTCCAGCACCCAAGTAGTCTGCCGCTGCACCCAATATAGTACCGAATGTTCCCCATCCTCCTTTACCGCCCATATCGCCAACTGCTTGAAACATTAACCATTTTGCAGCCATATCAGCAATCATACGCTTTACAGAGGTTGTAAAAGCCCGCCAATAATCTCCAGCCGATTTAAGTTCACCCATCATAGAATCAAAAAAGACATCGGAAAGAGTGTCACTCATGGCTGCCGCTGTATTTTTAGTCAAATCTTTCCATGTCTCATATTCATTAGCAAGTTCTTTGCCAAATTCTTTTAAGCCGTCAAGCATACCACGAGCGTAATCGGATGGGTCTATTGGTTTTGTTTCATCTTCGACGACTCCAGATTGCGCCTGAAGTTCTTTTATTTTTAGAATTAATGCTGCAATTCTTTCTGCTTCTTTTTGTATGGCAGGTGTTTGTTCTGTTTCTATAGATAATTTTTTATAATAATCTTCAGCCTCTTTTAATAAATCAGAGTACATTTTTTTACGGGCTTTGTTTTCTAACTCCCATAATTTTATTTTTTTATCATATCCATCTTCTTCGGCATCAATTAATGCTTTGGCTAAATTCTCTTGAAATTTCTCATAATCTTCGTAAAGCTTTCCAACTGTTTTTATCGAATCGGCTTCCGCATCTTCTCTGTCCTTAACACTTTTTTCTAAATCTTTTAAGGCCTTATCCTTTATCTTCTGCCTATCAGCATCAGCTTTTTCACTTGCGGCAGTAAGTTTTTCTTCTGCTGCAATATATTTATCAGCTAAATCAAGCATACGTTTATATCGGTCACTATCTTGATCGAGTGAGCCTCCTGAAAGTTCCCATGCTTTAAAAGCTTCAAAAAATTCTTCTTCAAGGCTTTTAGCAGCCTTTCTTAAAAGCTCAACGTCCTTAAACCCTTCTCTAAAAAAAGATAAAATATTTTCTGCTTTAACTGTTGGCCTGATAATCATATCAAGCATTATGTCTTTAAGAGTTGAAACTGGGCCAACAATAGCATCCATAGACATCCCAGTTTTTTTCAATAATTCATCTATAAGCCCTGTAATTATAGATAACTCTCCCCGTAACTTTAGCCATGCTTCAGTCCCACGCCCACCTTGTTGCTCTATTTTTTTCATTTTCTCAACAAGAGCATCTTGTTCTTTGTTTAACGCTACAAGCGTTTTTAAAGTTTTAGTATCTTTTGTTTCAACACCTTCAACCCCAAATAAACCACCAGCTCCAAGAACTCTCTCTACAAATTTAAAATAAGATTCATATTTTTTCTTTTCGTCTTTTTCATATTCTTTAAATATAGCTTTTGCTTCTTCGGTAGCCCCTTTTAGATCACCTACTATAAGTTTTCTCCACTGGATAGACGCAGTAGCAGCCATAAAAGCACCTATTTTCAATGATACCAAATCAAGAAAAGTTGTAATAGTTGCGAAGCCAATACCAAATACTTGGATCATTGCTTTTACAAGAGCTACAGGGCTTTCCATAGCCCCCCCAGCCCTTGTAGCAGCTATAGCAATTTCATCAAAGATTGATTTTATTTGTTTAAGTTGGCTGTCTAACCCTTCCATCATGATTTTATTCATTTCAAGGGCACGATTTGTTCCGGTAACAGAATCTTTATGGTCATCCCATACCTTTACATTATCCACCATCAAAGCTAAGGTCATGGCAACTCGTCTTTGTGTGCCAGAAAATGCATCAGTAACTTTAAACCCAGCATCAGATAATCTTTTCAACGAATCTTCGAGCTTTCTGCCTCTTCTGATTGTTATATCTGAAAACGCAAGTGGCGTTGGCAACCTTTTTAAAACCTTACTAAATTTATCTGTTCCTTGAGTTAATACAGCCAATACCCCACGAAAAGATGTACCAATTGTAGAAGCTTTTAGACCTCTATCACTTAAAACTCCAAGCCATGCAACTGTATCTTCAAGAGATATATTAAATTGATATGCCGCAACACCCATATAGTTCATGGCTGTTCTCATTTTATCAATCTGTAATTTAGATTCTGAAATACCTGCTGCAAGAACATTGGAAATACGCATAGCTTCTGTAGCTGGAAGATTGTATGCCCTCATAACTGTTGTCATAAGATCTGCTACATCTTTTAATTCAGCACCAGTAGCAGATGCCAATAAAGCAACAGCCCCAATCGAATTGGTTATTTCTTTCGCACTTAATCCAGCTTGTCCCATTACGGTTGCTGCACTAATCATATCGGCTGCAAAAAATTTAGTTCTTACAGAAGCATCTCTAATGGCATCCGACATCATCACCATTTCATCTGCGGTTGCTCTGGTTATAGCTTCTAATGCCTTTAACCCTTGGTGAAAGGCAACAACATCTTTAAGCCCTTGGATAATTGCACCCAATGTTCCAAATATTACTGCACCAGATGCAATCCACGCCATTTGTGATAACATCATGTATTTAAAACCAGCACCCCATCTTTCTTGTGCACGCCTTGCATCACCCATCGCACTCGTTTGTTTTCTAACCTGATATTCTGAATGCGCAAGTCGTTTGCCAAGTCTATCAAACTGGTGAGCTTGCTGTTCTGTGGCACGGCCAGTATTAGCCATCGCAGATTGCAATTCTTTAACCTGTACACGAGTTAATTTTGCTATCTTGTCATGTTCTGCAACTTTAAAATTCATTTTGTGGAATTGAGCTGTGGTAGTGTCAGCTGTAATCCCCATTTTTTTAAGTTCAGCAGTTGGGGAAACTATAGTCGCAGCTTTTGCTGTTTTTGCTTGGGCTACCGCAAGCTGTTTGTTGGCTAATGTTTCCGCCTTTATTTTACCCTCATAGGCTTTATTAGCGGCAGCTTTTGCTTTAGCAGCCTCAGCCCTTTGTGTTTCAAGGGCTACGTTTTTAAAACCAGTAGAGGTAGCTACTAATGTACCCTTCAGATGGTTTAACGCCATTGTGCTTCTATTCGCTGTCTCATAGAATCTTTGACCATTTTTACCACGAGCAGTCATAGCAAGAGATTGTTTTTCAATAGACCTATTTACAGTATTAAAGGCTTTATTCATTTCGCCAAGTCGTTTTTCATCTCTGCCCATAGCTGTAAAAAGATTGTCAAAGTCTTTGGTCATACGTGGAACAGCACCGCTTGTTTTACCAAAAGATTGTGTAGTAGCTTTTATTACGAGATTTCCAGACTTATCAAGAGTCGCTTGAATAGCATTTTTAAACTGTGCAACCTGAGCTTTCGCAGCTTTATCGTGGATCGTAATTGTTATCGATGCTTTTTTAGATAAAGATGCTAATTCCTTGTGAAACTTAGCAAGTTGATTTTTAGCTCCTTTGATTGTGGCAGCAAGTTGTGCTAAGTTTATTCTATAATCAAGACCGATGCTGTCTGTTGCTGTTGCTGTGATAGCCATTATATTATATTACACATCCTTTTTTAAATTTATTTTGTGGTATTTTTTAAACAACTCAACTATACCACATACACCCAAAACGGTATCAATCTTGCCCTTTAAAATATCTTCTCGTATTTTATTACCTTCTTTTATAAGTTTATTCTTTTTGCCTTGCCCTAAAATCTTACTTTTAGAATTTAATTCTAACAATTCTGAACGGTTAAACCAATAAGACAGACATTGATTAAAAAGAGATATTATCTTTTCGTCTTTAAGGTTCTTAATAATCTCAAGCCTTTTTCTGTTAATATCCCTTGAAAAAGTATCCCATTCATCCGAAAATCTTGAAAGTCGCTTTGATTTGCAGTCAAGATACATACTGTCAACCGATTCGATATAATTTTCTGTAGTAATCATAAATATTTCCAAGTCTCTTACAATAGTTTCAATTATTTTTAACTATACAACTAATTATATATAGAAATTTACTATCTTCGTGGTTCTTTATGTATTCTTCTGCGTGTTCCTTTTTAGCCCAACATCCAACCATCCAATCCATATCTTCCTCTTTACTTGGGGCAAGAACTAAATATACTTTTTCATATCGCATTACAAAAACTTCAAGCATTTTGTTTGTTATCTCTAAATTATTGTCCTTCAGAATGTTAAGTATCTTTTCTTTGGCTATTTCAATATCCATATAAATACCTCCTCTATAAATTCTTACACTCATTTTTAGATAAAATTGCTAAATCTTTATAAAATTTAGTGAGTTGACTTTTAAGTCCCTTAATTACATCTCTAAGTTGCGCTAAATTTATTTTATTAAGC
>Ga0307378_10012233_pt1 | contig 10978 bp, 10 predicted proteins | sample UN1MG_FD_202238 | JGI IMG/M metagenome (GOLD analysis project Ga0307378, IMG submission 202238) | Soil microbial communities from Risofladan, Vaasa, Finland - UN-1 | ecosystem: Environmental > Terrestrial > Soil > Coastal area > Acid sulfate soil | place: Finland: Risofladan, Vaasa | collected...
GCTCGCCCGGTACGAGCCCTTCTTCAACACCGGCTTCCGGGAGTTCTTCTCCACGACGGGGCTCGTCTTCATCAGCTTCGGCGGCCTGACCAAGCTGGCCAGTATGGGGGAGGAGATTGACAACCCGGGACGGAACATCCCCCGGTCCATGTTCCTAGCCTTCGCCGCCGTGGAGTTCGTGTCGGTCTTCGCCGTGGCGGTGACCTGCGGCCTGGTGGAGCCCGCCACGCTGGCCGGTTCGCTGACCCCGCTCTCCGACGGGGCCCTAGTCATAGCGGGGGGATTCGGGGAGATAATCCTTGCCGTGGCGGCGATACTGGCCTTCATCACCACGGCCAACGCCGGCATCATGGCGGCCAGCCGGGTGCCCCTGGGGATGAGCCAAGACCACCTGTTACCCCGCCTCTTCGCAAAAATTTCCACCAAGCGGAGTACCCCCACCACAGCCCTGGTCGTCACCTGCCTGTTCATGACGGGCACGATAATTTTCCTGGACCTGGAGGTGCTCATCAAGGTCGCCAGCACCAGCCTCCTGTTCACGTTCTGCATGGTGAACCTGAGCTTAGTCATCATGCGCCTGGTCAAGGTGAAGAATTACCGACCGAAGTTCAAATCCCCCCTCTTCCCCGTGCTGCAAATCCTGGCGATTGTCGTCTACGTTTTCTTGATCGCCGAGATGGGCACCGTGACCCTGCTCCTCTTCGCGGGCCTCTTGGTTCTGGGTTTGGGATGGTATTTCTTCTACGCCCGGCTGCACATACGGAGCACTTCGGCGCTCATCACCCTCACCGAGCGTCTGGTGTCGCCCAACCTCCAGGAGACCACGAGCCGGGAGCAGTTGGAAAAAGAGCTGCTCCAGATAGTCAAGGAACGCGACGACATTCGTTTCGACCGCTTCGATCTCTTGATTCAACGCGCCCCCTTGGTGGACCTGCCGCGGAGCGTGACCGTGGACGAGCTCTTCCGGATCGTGGCCGACCACCTTTGCGAGCGGCTGGGCCTCCGGCCCGACGAGCTCGTCCGCCTGTTGCACGAGCGGGAGGCCGAATCCACCACGGCCATTTCCCCGGGGCTGGCCATCCCCCACGTCATCTGCCCCGGGGCGGGCTGTTTCGCGGTGATGCTCATCAGGTGCCGGGAGGGGATAGACTTCGGGGCCGACACGGGACCGGTGCACTTCGTCTTCGTCCTGGCCGGCAGCCGCGACGAGCGGAACTTCCACCTGAAGGCCCTGATGGCCATCGCCCACATCGTCCGCGAGGTTACTCTGGAAACCATCGTCAATACGGCCGATACGATGGAAGAAATCCGGGACCGCATCCTCCTCTCCCGGCGCCCCCGGCACAACTGAGAAGTATATTTTTCTTGCGAAAAAAAGCTCTTTTCTTGTGGGAAAGCCGCTCCTGAGCTATACTCATACCCGTGGGTTTCGTATACACACAAAAAAACCGTTCACAGGTCGTCCCCTGCCACGCGCATGGAGGTTTCGATGCTCCGTAACCTCTGGCTAGTGTTGCCTCTGGCTCTGGTTTTCTTCCTCGGCTGTCAACCCGAGGATGACGGGGAGGACGAGGTGATATCGGACACGGTCATCGAGGGCGAGATAGTCACCGATGCCGATACCGTGGACGAGGGCGAACTGGTGACCTTCACCGTACCCGAAAATACGGGTACCGTCAGAGCGACGGCGGATGGATTCCGTGTGCAGCTCTTCGCGGGCGTCTCCGAGGATAACGCCCGGAAGATGGCCCGGGAGGCCGAATCCGTCCTGGGAGTACCCGTCTACGTGAGTTATATGGATGGTTACTGGAAGGTGCGGGCGGGCGACTGCCGCACCCGGGCGGAAGCCGAAACCCTGCGCAACCGGGCGCGCAACTCCGGTTACGCCGACTGCTGGATCGCCGCCGATACCGTAGTTCAGTAGCCTCTTCCTCCGACTACCCGTGATCCCTCGAGTTCGCCGATTGGAAAATTCAAAAACCAAGCGATGGACGAAAGGACGCACCTTGCGGGTAGTTGTCTTTGAGGATTGCCGCTGGCGCAAGCTCTTTCCGTTGACCGAACTTCGACCGGTCTGGGACCTGTCCTTGGGTATGGGCAGGCTCTCGGACCGTTTAAAGAGGGCCCTGCCCAACGTCACCTGGTGGCCCCGGCCGGAGCTGCGCGAAATTTGCACGGGTCCGCTGTTCAATCCCGAAGACCTGGGCGACGAGCCGCTCCTGTTGGTAAACGGGGCGGTGTGCGAGCCGGAGACCCTGGCGGAAAAAATCACCCTGGGCAAGCGGGTGGAGGAGGTCTACGCCGTCGGGGAGGAGAGGTGCCTGATCTGGGCCCGCCTGGAGTCCGGCGAGGCGAAGGAAATCCTAGGCGACATCCACACCTCGGACCCCCGGTTCATCGAGCGGTTCCTGACCGGCGAACGGTCCAAGTGGCTGAGCCCGCCCAAAGGGGGGGCGGAGACGTCGTGCCTTTTCCGCCGTCCCTGGGAGCTCGTCGAGAGGAACGCCGAGGCGCTGCGCCGCGATTTCGCCGTCCTCACCCGGAGAAGAACCAAATGGAAGGGTGATGTGCAGGGTGACCCGGCGCTGGTCTTCATCGAAGAGGGCGCCCTAGTCGAGCGAGGGGTGGTCTTCTCCACCGCGGGAGGCCCCGTGGTGGTGGCGACCGGGGCCGAGTTGCGCGCTCCCTCGCGGATCGAGGGACCCTGCTACATCGGACCGAAAACCATCGTGGACTCGGCCCAGATCCGACCCGGATGCTCCTTCGGTCAGAACTGCCGCGTCTCGGGCGAGGTCGAGGCGAGCGTTTTCGCCGATCACGTCAACAAGCACCACTACGGCTTCATCGGGCATTCCTACGTGGGTGAGTGGGTGAACCTGGGCGCCGGGACGACCAACTCGGACCTCAAGAACACCTACGGGGAGGTGCGGGCCCACGGTCCCGAAGGTCGCGTGCCCACCGGCCTCGACAAGGCGGGCTGCTTCCTGGGCGACCACGTGAAGCTGGGCATCGGCACCCTGGTGGGTACCGGGGTCTGTATCGGCCCTTTCTCCAACGTCTTCAACTCGCCGCCGGTGGGCGGATACGTGCCGCCCTTCTCCTGGGGATCCTTCGGCGATTTCGAGGCCAACGAGCCGGCCAAGGCCCTGGAAGTGGCGGGGATGGTGATGGCCCGGCGCGGGGTGGAGCTGACGCCCGGCTACCGTCGGTTCGTCGAACGGCTCGCCGAACGGTACGCCTCGAGCCGATGAGGCGGACGGCTCGCCGAAACGCCCCGCTCTTTCTCGGGTCGGCTCTGCTCCTCGCCGCCTGCGGGAATCTGCGGCAGGGGGATGAGATTCCCGTGGGGACTTCGGCGTCGGAGAGGCTGGCCGAGGCGCGGACGGTGGCCGTTGCATACCTGCCCGACGGGATGCTCTGCGAGGCCCTGGGGCTGGATTACGGGCCGACGTTCGGGGACGGACGTTGCCCCGACTGGACCTACACCTTCTATTCGGCGGTCGCCGCGTCCGTCTTCCGGGTTCACCTGGGGCCCGACGGACTGCTGACCCCGCTCGGCGAACCGGAAAAACTCCTCCCCGGTCAGTCACCCTTCGGCAAGCCGTTCGGCGAGCCGCTCGGCGGGCCGCCCGCGTGGGACGGTGATTTCTTCATAGACTCGGACTTCGCCGCCAAGTCGGCCCGCATGGCTTCGGCGAGCCGTTCGGCGAGCCGCGGGGCGGTCGGCATCCTCTCCGAGGGAACCCCGGTGAGTGAGCGCCTGCGCCTGTGCGCCCGGGGGTTCCCCGACGGCGTGAAACCTGTGTGGGAGTTGACCTACACGGTCCGCGGCGCTTCAGGGTTCAAAACACAAACGGTCACCGTGGACGCCGCCACGGGTCGGATGCTCGAGAACGAGCCCTTTTTCGAATGAAGGTTCCCGTAGGCAGGGGTGTGGTGGCCGGATTGGCGGGGGGCGCGGCGAGCCTCGTCTCCCAGCTCTTCCTGCGCACCGCCCTGGACCTGGGCCCCCGCCTGAGCGACCTCTACCCCGAGCTCTTCGGCCGTCTCACCGGGTGGGACATCTTCGTCTACTGCCTCTTCATCCTCGCCGAGGGCGCGCTGGTCGGCTACCTCTACGCCCACCTCCAGCACAGGCTCCCCGGGGGCGGCTGGCTCAAGGGGCTGGTGTTCGGCGCCGGGCTGTGGATCGCGGTGAACCTCCTGCCGCTCGTCGGGTTCTCCGCCCTCTTTCAGGGGCCGGCCGAGGGGGAGCTGACACTCTGGTCCTTGACCTGGCTGGGGTTGATCCTCATACAGTCCTGGGCCATGTCGCTCTGTTTCCAAGGCCTGACGACGCCGGGACGGGGGAGTGGAGATGGATGACCCGGTCGAACCGAGCGCAGCGAGCTATGCCCCCGGCAAAAGGCACCGGGAGCTGGTCCGCCTCATCCGCGAGGCGAACCGGCGCTACTACGTCCTCGACGACCCCGACCTCTCCGACGCCCGGTACGACGACCTTCTTCGGGAGCTCATCGCTCTGGAAGAAAGGCACCCGGAGCTCGTCACCCCCGATTCCCCCTCCCAGCGCGTCGGCGCGGCCCCGAGCGAGCGGTTCGAGCCGGTCCGCCACCGCGCCCCCATGCTCTCCCTGGCCAACGTGCTCACCGCCGAGGAGTTCGGTGAGTGGCTCCGCCGCTGCCTGGACGGTCTGGAAGGCGATAAGCCGATCCTCGTCGCCGAGCCGAAGATAGACGGCCTGGCGGTGGAGCTGATCTACGCGGACGGCGTACTGGTCCAGGCCTCCACCCGGGGCGACGGGACCACCGGCGAAGGCGTGCCGGCCAACGTGCGCACCATCGGCGCCGTCCCGCTCAGGCTGCTGGGAGCTCCCCCCGCCGAGGTCATCGTCACCGGCGAGGTGTTCATGGGGAAGGCGGATTTCCTCCGCCTGAACCGGCTCCAGGAGGAGCTGGGGGAAAAGCCCTTCGCCAACCCGCGCAACGCCGCCGCCGGTTCCCTCCGCCAGCTCGATCCGCAGATAACCGCCCGGAGGCCGCTCTCCTTCCTGGCCTACAACCTGGTCAACGCCGCCGAGCTGGGCTGCGCCGGCTATCGGGAGAGCCTGGACGCCCTGACGGATTGGGGCGTTCCGGTGAACGGCCCCTTGGAAGTTGCGGAGGGGGTCGAGGGGGTGAAGGGATACTACGAGCGGCTCCTCGCCGGGCGGGAGGGGCTGGATCACGAGATAGACGGGGTGGTGGTGAAGGTGGACTCCCTCGCCCAGCGGGAGCGGCTGGGGGCCATCGCCCGAAGCCCACGCTGGGCCGTGGCCTGGAAGTTCCCGCCGGAACGCGCGGTGACGCGGCTCAAGAGTATCAAGGTCTCCGTGGGGCGCACCGGGGTGCTGACACCCGTGGCCGAGCTCGAGCCGGTGAAAGTGGGCGGGGTGACCGTCTCCTCGGCCAGCCTGCACAACGCCGACGAGGTCGGACGCCTGGGCGTCCTGGCGGGGGATTACGTGGAGATCCAGCGGGCGGGGGACGTGATTCCCGAGGTGGTCCGGCCGCTAATCGTCCGCCGCGACGGTTCGGAAAAACCTTTTCGAATGCCCAGCCGCTGCCCGGCGTGCGGCGAGCCGGTCGTCCGGCTCCCCGACGAGGTGGCGGTGCGCTGCGTGAACGCCGACTGCCCGGCGCAGGTGCGCGAGCGGCTGTGGCACTTCGCCAGCCGGGGGGCGATGGACATCGAGGGGCTGGGCGGCAAGGTGGTGGATAGGCTCCTTGCGGCCGGACTGGTCAAGAGCCCCGCCGACCTCTACGAGCTGACCGCCGCGCAGGTCCGGCGCCTGGAGGGGTTCGCCGAGAAATCGGCGGAGAACCTCGTCGCTGCGATCGCCGCCAGCCGGGGCGTCACCCTCCCCCGGCTCGTCTTCGCCCTGGGCATCCCCCAGGTGGGCGAGACCACCGCCGAGGCGCTGGCCCGGACCTTCGGAGACGTCGCCGCCCTGGCCGCCGCGACGGAGGAGGAGCTGACCGCGGTGGAAGGGGTGGGGCCCACGGTGGCCGCCGCCGTCCGCGATTTCTTCGCCAACCCGCGCAACGCCCGGCTGGTAGAAAGGCTCCGGGGGTACGGCATAGACCCGCGTCTGGAGGTCGTCCGGAAGGAACCGGGACCGCTGGACGGCCTCGTCGTCGTCTTCACCGGCGCGCTCGGCCTCCCCCGGGACGAGATGACCGCCCGGACCAGGGCCGCCGGGGCCAGGGTCGCCTCTTCGGTGTCGGTGAAAACCGACCTGGTCGTGGCCGGCCGGGACGCCGGCTCGAAGCTCGCCAGGGCCCGGGAGCTCGGCGTCGAGGTCATCGGCGAGGAGGAATTCCTCCGCCGCCTGGGGGAGAATCAACGACCGTCCCCGGCGTAGTATAATGGGGCCGAGGCCCCTTTTTGGTGACACCATGCACAAACCGATAATCGTGACCGCCGCCCTCGCCCTGACCGCGGCGCTCTCCCTGGTCATCGCCGCCTCGACGGCCGACGGCCCGGTGCTGACCGTCGTCGTCACCAGCGACACCTGGGGGGAGCTGGCCACCTGCGGGTGACCGGCCAACCGGCTGGGCGGGCTGGCGGAGAGAGCCAGCCTGATCGAAAACCTGCGCGAAGAGAACCCCGACCTGATTCTCGTGGACACCGGGGACCTCTTCGGCGTGGACGATAAACCCCGCAAGGCGGAGGCGGTGCTCGAGGTATACCGTCTGGCCGCCTACGACCTCATCGCCCTGGGCGACCAGGACCTGCTGGGTGGAGAGATGACGCCGGCCCGGCTCCTGGGGATACTCCCCTTCGCCTGTGCCAACCTGACCCCCCTGGCGAACGACCGGCCCCCCCTCCCGGCAACGCTCATCCTGGAGCGCGGCGGGGTGAAGGTCGGCCTCGCGGCGGTGATTCACCCCGACTGTTTCTCCACCGGCCCCGACCCGGCCGCGCTGGGCTACGGGGTGTCGGACTGGCAAGAGCCGCTGCGGGAGGCGGTGGCGAATCTCCGGGCCGCGGGCTGCGACATCGTCATCGTCCTGTCGCACCTGGGCGTACCCGGCGAGGTGGAAATCGCCCAAAATTTCACCGGGGTGGACCTGGTCGTCGGCGGGCATTCGGGGCTTTTCCGGCGGCAGCCGGAGCTCTCGTACGCGGCGCCCGTCGTGTGGCCCGGCCGGAAGGGGCGCTATGTGGGCGTCGCCCGGCTGAGTCTCGATCCCGACACCCTCGGGCGGCTCGTATCCTACGAGGCGATCCCCGTGGACGGCGAGGTGCTCGAGGCGGACCCGGCGACGCGCGCCGTCATCCTGGACTACGAGCACGAGCGGTACGCGGACTGGCTGGAGCGCTTCTACAAACCAGAGGGCGAATACGCCTGGCACGGGGCGGATTACTGCGGCGCCTGCCACGCGGACCAGTACGCCCAATGGTCATCCACCCCCCACGCCCGCGCCTGGGAGTCCCTCGTCGCCACGGGAGACGACCGGAACCTGGAGTGCATCCGGTGCCACGCCACCGGTTTCGGCAGGCCCGGCGGCTTCGGCAGCGTGGAGCTGACGCCGCACCTAACCGGGGTCGGCTGCCAGATGTGCCACGAGACCCCGGCTGAGCACCCGTCGGGCGAGCGGCCGCCGGCGGTCGAGGCGCGCTTCTGCGCCGTCTGCCACAAACCGGGCTACGACGACGACTTCAGCTTTTCCCGGGACGCGGAGCCGGTCAGCCACTAAAGAGGGACGCGGTGGACGAGGAGAAGGTCGTGCGGGCGGTGGACCGGGCCTGCGAACTATTCGCCCGGGAGGGCTACAACTGCGCCATGGCCGTCATGTCGGCGCTGCTGGAGCTGGCCGACGGCGACCCGCTGGACTACCTCGCCCTGGCCGCCCCCTTCGGCGCCGGCACCGCCCGCGCGGGCCTGACCTGCGGCGCGCTGACGGGAGCGGTCATGGCGCTGGGGATGCTCAAGGCCCCCCGCGTTTACGAGAATCGAGAGGCGAAGGAGGAGGCTTACCGGCTGTCCGCGCCGGTGGTGGAAGGCTTCGTGAAGCGGATGGGGTCCGCCCTCTGCGCCGACATCACCGGGGTGGACCTCGCCGACAAGGAGGGGCGGCGCAGGTTCGTGGAGCTCGACATCCTGGAGCTGAAGTGCGTCCCCGCGGTGGAGCTGGCCGCGCGTCTGGGCGCCGAGGTCATCCTTTCGGATTAAATCGTTATGCGCGTGCGGTTTGTCATCCTTCAACTCCTGACGGCGACGGCCCTGGCCGCCGGCACCCTCGACCCCTTCCTGGAGGCGGAGCTCGACCGCGACCCGGGCTCACCGGTGCCCGTGGTGGTCGTGATCGCCGAGCGCCCCTGTGACCTCCACCTGGACCGTTACGCAACGGCCCTCGCCCCCGAGGAACGGCGAGCCGCCCGGTGGGCCGTCCTCCGACAGCTTTGCGGGCGGTCCCAGGCGCCGGTCCTCGACTTCCTCCACCGGCAGGCGCCCGGAGAGGTGGAGGACATCCGGCCCATCGTTTTATTGAACGCCGTGGGGGCCAGGGTTACGGCCGAAGTCGCCCGGGAGCTGGCCGACCTTCCCGGCGTGGACCGCGTCGTCCTCAGTTCCACTACCGACGACGCCCTCTGCTCCTGCGCCGAGATCACCTGGAACGTGGGCCGCGTGGAGGCCCCGCTGGTCTGGAGCGAGCCCTACGGCTACACCGGCGACGGGGTGGTGGTGGCCGTGGTGGATACCGGCTGCGACTTCGAGCACCCCGACCTGGCCGACCACCCCTGGGTGAATTTTGGCGAGATTCCCGACAACGGCCTCGACGACGACGCCAACGGTTACGTTGACGACGTCAACGGCTGGGACTTCTACTACGACGACGGCACCGTTCTGGGGCCCGAGGACGGCCACGGGAGCCACGTGGCGGGCATCGTGGCCGGCGACGGCAGCGCCGGGTCCCAGACCGGCGTGGCCCCCGACGCCCGCATCATGGCGGTAAAGGTCTTCTCCGACACCGGCCGCGGCACGGAGTACATCACCTGGGACGGGATGGACTACGCGGTGGAGATGGGCGCCGACGTGTTGAACCTGAGCTTCGGCTGGCACCAGAATCAGACCCACAACCAGCCGCTGTGGCGCGATGTGTGCCGGACCGCCCTGGAGCTGGGGGTGGTGATAGTGGCCGCGGCGGGGAACGAAGGCGACAAGACGGGCCAGTACCCGCCGCCCGACAACATCCGTACCCCGGGCGACGTGCCGGAGATAATCACCGTCGGCGCCACCGAGAGCGCGGACGGGGTCACCTTCTTCTCCAGCATCGGTCCCGCGGAGTGGAGCTTCGACCCGCCCTACGACGACTGGCCCTACCCGCCGGGCTGCATCAAGCCGGACATCTGCGCGCCGGGGGGAACGGTCACGGTGGGCGGGGGCATCAAGAGCATAGACGGCCGCCGGGGGGGCTACATCAACATGGAGGGCACCTCCATGGCCACGCCCCACGTGGCGGGGGCCGTCGCCCTTCTGCTCCAGGCCGACCCTTCCCTGACGCCCGAGGAGGTGAAGGACTACCTGGAGCTCTCCGCCCTGGATCTGGGCGAGGCGGGCAAGGACGACTACGCGGGTTACGGTCGGCTCCAGTGCCTCCTGGCCCTTCTGGCAATGCAGACCGGCCTGCGGTTCAGCGACTTCGGCCTGACCGAGACCGCCGACGGCGTCCTGGCGGACTGGTCTCTCACCCGCCCCGACCTCGTGGAGGGATACCGTCTGTACCGGAAGGTGGACGACGGCCTCTGGGAGCCGCTGGGCACGGCTTCCGTCGCTACGGGCCCTTACCTGGACCGCGACGTGGAACGGGGTCGGCAGTACGCCTACCGCGTCGTGGCCCTCGTCTCCGAGGGCGGGGAGCTCTCCCGCGGGCCGGAGACGCTCATCTACGGCCAGGGGTTGCCGCCCCCCCGGGCGCTACTGGGCCAACCCTACCCCTCCCCGGCCGACGGCGCGGTGAACTTTCTGCTGACGTTCCCCATAGACGCCAGAGTGGAGCTCACGGTCTACGACCTGTCGGGCAGGCGCGTGGCCCGACCCTACGCCGACGAGCACCCCGCCGGCCGGGAAACGGTGACCCTCTCGACCGACGGTCTGGCGCCGGGGGTGTACCTGGTGGAGCTCACCGATAAAACCAGCGGGGCGAGCACCCTCCGGCGCTTCGTCATCGCCCGGTGAGCCTCATTATTTCAAATGGCAAGCGGTTCAGCGCCTCGTGTCCTCTCAGGAGGTTGAAAATGCGTAAACCGGCCTGGCTCCTTTTAATCCCGGCCTGCCTCATCCCCCTGGCCTGCGGGGAAACCATGACCGCGCCCGAGCGCCGCGACATCAACCTGGAGCGCTTCGGCCTCACCTTCACCGTCGCCAACGCACTCTGGGATGAAGGCGAGCTCATCCAGGACCCGGCCACGGGTTCCGACACTGCCATGCTCCGCTCGCCGGAAACCGGGGCCTACCTGTCGGTCTTCTGCCGGAACCAGGGGGCGGAGCTCACCGCCGAGGACCGGGACCTGGCCCTGGAGGACAAGCTCTGGGAGCTGGAGCCGACCTTCTCGGGCATGGCGGAGGTGGGGCGGGAGGCGGTCGAGCTCGCCGGCGTCGAGGCCATCCGGGTCGAGTTCACCTTCAACGTCGAGGGTGCCCCCTGGCGCTGCTGGGACTGGACGCTGGTCAAGGGGCAGACGCTCTGCGGGATTCAGTTCGCCGCGCCGGAGAAGGACTGGAAGGGCCTGATGGGGGAAGTCGACGCCGTGCTGGCTTCCTTCGAGATGACCGGGGCGGATGTAAAAGCGCCGCTCGCGGGTTGATTCCCACCCCGGCTTTGTGATAGGCTTCCTTGCTCCTGGGGCGTCGTCTAGTGGCAGGACAGCAGACTCTGGATTTGCTTACGGTGGTTCGAATCCATCCGCCCCAGCCAAGAGGCCGAAGCGGGCC
>Ga0307378_10012236_pt1 | contig 10977 bp, 9 predicted proteins | sample UN1MG_FD_202238 | JGI IMG/M metagenome (GOLD analysis project Ga0307378, IMG submission 202238) | Soil microbial communities from Risofladan, Vaasa, Finland - UN-1 | ecosystem: Environmental > Terrestrial > Soil > Coastal area > Acid sulfate soil | place: Finland: Risofladan, Vaasa | collected...
GGCCACGCGAGTCATCCACCCCACTTCCCGTTCCTCTTGTTGCTCCGCAACGGCGACGATTCTCCGAATACCCTTTGCGGAATGAAAACACCATATCTTTGGTGTAGATTGCGACTACCCGGGGCGGGGGTATCGTGCCTGCGCTGGCGTCACTCTTCCCCTGTCATTCGACCCTCCTTGTTCGACATTCGCTATTCCCCAGCCATGACTCGATTCCCGGCAAACCGTAATCGGGGTACAATAAGAAGTTAGGCGATGTTGATTGGAAAGGGATTGGGCATGCCTGAAGTAAGCCGCTTCTTTGGGATCTCGATTCGCATGTACTTCGACGACCACACCCCACCGCATTTTCATGCGATCTACACCGATGCCGAGGTCGAGGTCGCCATCGATCCACTGAGCGTTCTGCGCGGTCGATTTCCGCGACGCGCGCTTGGGATGGTATTGGAGTGGGCTGCTCTGCATCGGCAGGAGTTGCTCGATAACTGGGATCGTCTGCACAATAACGAGGCTTCCCAAAGAATCGATCCTCTTCAGTAGGAGCCAATGAAATGTTCCCGCGAGTCGCACATGTTCGCCACGTGAAGGACTACGAACTCGAGATCGGCTTTTCAGACGGCACGGTCGCGAACCTCGATTTTCGCGGGCGGATCGCCGGGCGGGGCGGTGTCTTCGAGCCCCTGCAGAGCGTTGACTTCTTCGCCCGAGTCTCGGTGGATCGGGAAGCCGGCACACTGGTCTGGCCCAACGGCGTCGACTTCTGCCCCGACGTGCTCTACGCCGAGGCGACGGGAAAAGACATCGCCGAGTCGGGCAACGAATTGGAGGTGGCGTAGGTCATGCCGTGCATGACGTGGGATCGCTCGTGCCATGCGCTGTGAATGGGAATGCACAGCATGACCTACGGCTGGCCACGCGAGTCATCCACCCCGCTTCCAGTCCCTCTTGCTGCTCCGCAACGGCGACGATTCTCCGAACATCTTTTGCGAAGTGGAAAGCCGACTCCGGAGAATCGCCGGGGCTACGCGCTTTTTGTCGTTGATCGGCTCACGCTATCAAGGAAGCCGGCCAACGACGTGCACGGAGACCAATGACAAGGTGGTCGGAATCTGGGCGGGCTTCGATGGATGCAGGAACGCGAATGCGTTCTGGCAGGCGGCCCTTGAATTCGTTGAGGGCTGTGTCAAGGCCAAGCTCATGAAGTCTATTCGAAGCCTCTTTATTAACGATGACGGCATAGTCAGACCGGATGCCTTAGGGGCGGCGTCGTATGCACCTTCGTTGCAGAGTTTCAATGCTACTGCTACGCAACCAATCAAACAGATTCAGAGTTGCGGCCAAGTACATGCCAACCGTCAGTCACACACTGAATCCATTTGAAGTCCCGGAAAAGGCTTGACGCTGCTGCCAAATCGTCCGGGAAGATCTCGCAAAGATCGCACCGCTCCACGAATACCCAGCCGTGGGCGTCTGTCAGAAATACACACGAGGGGGTTGCGGGGGCGCGGACTCCGCTACCATCGCAGCCTTCACAGTCTCCCCCACCCTCCCCAGGTCGCCCAGGGAAATCGTCGACATAGCAAACGGCTGTTGTTGGCCTATTGTGACCTGGTTCTCCACTCCCTGCCATCGAATTCGATAATCCCTTTCTTCTTCAAGTCCTGTTGCGCTGTGCGAACTGCGTGCTTCCATTTTTTTCCGAAGCGCTTTCCATCGATTATCCGATCCACGGTGTCATCACAGAGGTCGGGATGGATTGATGCGACAAGCGGGTGGAGCCTTCGGGTAGTCATAGGTCCGTAGCGTCGCAACAGATACTGAATGGTTTTTCCAAACACAGTGTGGAGTGCTCCCTCGCCCAGTCGAAGCCGAATCAGATCGTCTGCAACAGTGCGGATCTTCTCCTTGAACTCCTTCTGCAGATCTGCCGAGACGCTTCTGCGGTTGCGCTCGAAGGCCCCTCTTAATCGAATTGCCGCAGAGCAGTACGCCTTCAATTCTAGCCGCCCAACAACAGCTCCCAATTCAGCATATTCCAGGATGTCCTTCCTCATGCGTCTCACGAGAGTACAGTCGGACAACTCGATTCCATACTCATAGTTTCGAAATAGGCCACCTGCGGTCAGGTTAGCGGATGTAACTATGGCGACTTGCTCATCCGCCACGTACACTTTCGCGTGAAGCCGCGGTAAATGGCGGAACGTCGTGTGCCGCACGGAGTTACTGAGGGCTTCAAGTGCGGCAGGGTCCGTTGATGACTGACAGACGTTAAGAGGTGATAGGTCCGTTATGAGACTGAGGTGCCCCGATTTCCGAAACGCGCCCGTAAGATTGAGAGCGACCAAGTCCGCTCCGGTACGTCCAACGAAGGGCGAACAGACCAACAGATCATTTCGCGCTCGGCTGACGAGTCTTGTCAACCCCTCCTTCAAGTCCCGCTGTAAATGCATCAGAGATTCCAACGTCAAAACCGATCTCTTGTTCGTCTAGCGCACAGCAGAGTCCGTGCAAGTACCTCACTGGGCGCTATATTACACGGTGATGCACCACGACAATAGTTCACAGGCTTTATGCAGTCATCTCCCGCAGAATACTCGGGTTCCCGGCGCAAAACCCCAGCTGCCAGAGGGGAACTCCTGGGCAAGGTAGAACTCTCTTGCAAGTCTTACGGCGAGTTCAAAGTGATAAACGCTTCGGACCGGGATGCCGGGAATCCACGCGCCACCGATGTCGAGGACAAAGCTTCCAGTGGACCTCAAAATGCGTTTGATTTCAAGGCAGAAGGGCATGAACCATTCAAGGTAACGTTCGACGGGTTCGTTGCCGTATTCCTTCTTTCTCGTGAGGGCGAACGGCGGCGATGTCATGACAAGATCCACACTGCTGCTGGGGATCTTTGTTAGGATCTTGTACGCGTCATCCTCAAACATCGCTCCGCCAGCGGTACTGTAGGCGGGTATCACCTTCGCAAGACCGAGTTCTTCCGGCCACTTGAGCTGCCGGTGGTAGGCGTTGCGCGTTAGCATCCTGCTCACTACCTTACTTGGATGGTTGTAGATCCGACGCTCGAATCTCAGCTTACAACATGCTAATGCACGTGGCAATAGCCGGCAGACACACGACTCCTCGGAGAAGACTCTCCCACTCCGTCCGGTCTGCTCGGAAAGTCGTCAGTATTGCTCGAAAACCAGAATAGGAGCAAGGGCAGCAATCCGGGGGGGGTCTGCGCGCCAGCGTGGCAGTGGATCGCCGGATTCATGCGTTGACGAATAGGTCAGGGATCCCGTGCATTTGTCCATGTGCTCATCTTGCACCGTTGTTCCTTGGCGAGCCGCGATCACCGATGAGGGGACGCTGTAACCTGTTTGGCAGCAAGAGGTTATGGGGACGAAGCAGGCCGCCGCGGAGTTCTTGGACCGGCAAAGGATGCCGTCAACCATCGCGTCGGGCTCGGCCGTCTTGGCCGGAACCTTGCTGCCGCCCGGTGGCGTGCGACGTTGCCCCGGAGACCCCGAGGGCGAATTCATCGGTCGGCGGTGGCATCCGGATTGAGATATGGTTACAGTGTAGCTGCAAGACGATCCGGCGATCGATCCGCGAGCACCGGCGCTTGCGGCCCGTGAGATAAGAGACAACGCACGCGACAGATTGAACCTAGAGAAAGGAGTTGGACATGCGGCATCGAAACGGCACGCCAACGAGGAGCCGAGGACCCCTTGGAACTCGACGGGAGTTTCTGAAAACCGCCGCCGGGGCCGCGGCGGCCGCGTACGTCATTCCCGCCTCGGCCTTGGGCGCCGACGACAGGGCGGCACCCAGCGAGCGCATCGTGATGGGCGGGATCGGCATCGGCAACCAGGGCGGCGGCGATATGGGGAACTTCCTCGGCCGCGGCGACGTGCAATACGTGGCCGTGTGCGACGTGAAGCAAGGCGTCCGCGAGGGTCGCCAGAACCAGGTGAATCAACGTTACGGAAACAGCGACTGCAAGGTCTACAGCGATTTCCGCGAACTGCTGGCCCGCGAGGATATCGACGCGATCCACTGTGCGACGCCCGATCACTGGCACGCGCTGGTCGTGATCGAGGCCTGCCGCAACGGCAAAGACGTGTACTGCCAGAAGCCCGAGACGCGGACGCTTCGCGAGGGTCCGCTGATGGTCGCGGCCGCGCGGCGTTACGGCCGGGTGGTCTCCGGCGGCAGCCAGCGCGTGCTGGGGGATTACCGGGGAACGGTTGACCCGTGCTGGAGCGGGGCCTTGGGCACGATCAAGTCGATCAACGTCAACGTGAGCCCGTTGCCCAGGCCCTGCAACCTGGCCGGCGAGCCGATCCCCGAAGGGTTCGACTGGGATATGTGGCTCGGCCCCGCGCCCTGGGCGCCTTACCATCCGTGGCGGTGCAGCGGCAGTTACTCGATCAACGGCCAGAGTTGGCGCTCCTTCAGCGACTATTCCGGCGGCGGCATGACCGACTGGGGCGCGCACCACTTCGGCGGCGCGACCTTCGCCATCGACGTTCGGGACCTGGAGCCCGAGGAAGTCACCTATCACGACGAGGACGGCAAGAACTTTTTGACCTACCGCTATCCCAACGGACGTTTGCTGTACCACAACTGCCCGGGCATGGGCAATATGCAAGTGGTCGGCACGCCGGGCGAAACGGTGCCGGGAAAACCCGTGCCCGGCTACAAGGGCTCCGGCGGCATCCACGGCGACTTCATCGAATGCGTCAAGACGCGGGAGAAGCCGTTTCGGGACATCGAAATCGCGTCCCATACCATGGCCGTGTGCCACCTGGGGCTGATCGCCTACGAGTTGAAGCGGTCGCTGAAGTGGGACCAGGCCAAGCAGGAGTTCCCCGGCGACGAGGAGGCCAACCGCCTGGTCGACCGAGCCAAGCGAGAGCCGTGGGTATTGTAAGCCCCTGCGAGATTCGAACCGCAACACAGGAACCCAAAACATAAGGAGCGAAATATGCGACATCAAGATACGACACGTATGGCACTGGCGGCGGGCTCGGCGGTCTTGGCCGGCACGGCAGCCGTCGCCGCGGATCAGCCGAAGGTGGACGCCGCCGCGGTGGACGGGGCCTTCGAGGCGCTGAAGACCTACGACTGGGGCGCGGACCGCAATCTGCTCAATCCGATCGACGACGCCGTGGTCGCCACCCATGGCAACGCGGCCGCGCGCAAGGACCTGGAGAAGCGGCTGCTCGCGGTGCTGGGCAGCGGGGCGTCGCGCTCGGCGAAGGATTTCGTGCTCCGCACGCTGAGGACGGTCGGGACGGCCGAATCGGTGCCGGCGCTGGCCGCGTTGCTGCCGGACAAGGACCTTTCGCACATGGCCCGCTACGCCCTGGAACGGATCGAAGGGCCGGAAGCGGCCGCGGCGATGCGCGACGCCCTGGGGAAGCTCGGCGGGGCGCTGAAGGCGGGAGCGGTCGGATCGCTGGGCGTGCGTCGCGACGCCGCGAGCGTGCCGGCCCTGGCGGGCCTGCTCGGCGATGGCGACGCGGCGGTCGCCAACGCGGCGACCCACTCGCTGGGACTGATCGGCACGCCGGAAGCGGGCAAGGCCCTGGCCGGCTTCGCCGCCAAGGCGCCCGAGGGCATGAAGACGGCGGCCGCCGACGCCTGCCTGACCTGCGCCGAGCGGCTGCTCGCCGCGGGCAACAAGACGGAAGCGATCGCCCTGTACAAGTCCCTCAGCGGCGAGAACCAGCCGAAACACGTTCGACTGGCGGCGACACGTGGTCTGCTGATAGCCGCGGGCAAGCAGGACTGACCTCGTCCTCGCCCAGAATAGGCAGAGTGAACGTAAAGGTGGCGCCCCGGTCGGTGTTGGGCTGGGCCCGGATGCGTCCGCCGTGTGCCTCGACGATCGTTCGGCAGATCGCCAGCCCCATTCCCATACCCTCGGGTTTGGTGGTGTAGAAGGTGTCGAACAGTTCGTGGGCCGAGCCGTCGGGGATGCCCGGGCCGGTATCTCCGACGGCAATCTCGAGGTAACCTTCGCGGGCCTTCGCCTCGAGCGTCAGTAGGTGCGGTTCGGATTCGGCGTGCTGCATCGCTTCCAGGCCGTTTCGCATCAGGTTCAACAAGACCTGTTCGACTTGGATCCTGTCGGCCTGAGTCGCGGGCAAGGGTTCGTCCAGGTTCACTTGGACCGAGATTTTTGCGAGTCGGAAATCGTTTCCCATCAGACCGAGGACTTCGTCGATGACCTCGCGAAGGTCGAGCGTCACCCGGCTGGGCTCGATTTTCTTGACGAACTCTCTCATGCGGTGGACGAGTCGGCCGGCTCGCAGGGCCTGGTTGCCGACGTCGCCGCACATCTCGGCCAGTTTCCGGTTATCCGGTTGTTGGTCGCTGCGCACGATTTGCGCGATCACGTAGGCGAGCGTGCTGATGGCCGTCAGCGGTTGATTGAGTTCGTGGGCCAGGCCGCTGGCCATTTCGGCCATGGTCGACAGTCGTGCGGTGTGGGCGAGTTCGGCCAGGAGTTCTCGTTCCCTTTGCTCGCCGTGATGGCGGTCGACGATCTCCTGCTGGAGTCGGGCATTGAGCGTGTTGCCCAGGGAAATCTCCTCCACCAACCTTTCGACCATCCGATTGAGACTTGCGGCGACCTTCCGTATTTCGGAAGGCCCCGATTCGTCGGCGCGGGTTTCGAGTTCTCCGGCGCCGATCTTCTCGGCCACTTCGGCGATCCTGGCGGCCGGCCGCATCACCTTGGCCGCCACGAACAATCCGACCATCGCGGCCAATACGAGCACGCCGAAAGACACGCCCGCCACCTGGCAGGCCATCCGGCGTATCGGGGCATTGACCTCCGTCATGTCCTGCTTGACCACGATGCCCAACCCCATTTCGGGAATCTGCCCGACGGCCGCGATCACGTCCGCCGATCGGTAGTCCCGGGCGATGATCCGGCCGGTCGATCCCTCGGCCGCCCGGACGGCCAGTTCGTCCTGGAGGATTGTCTTGCCGACGGCATCTTCATCGGTTTTCAAGGGGCTCTGAGCCAGCCCGTCGCGATTCACGAGAAAGACCTCCCCGGTCCGTCCGAGTCCATCGGCCCTCAAGAAGACGGAATAGAAGTTCGACTGCAGATCGATATGGAAGACCAGGACGCCGATGACCTCCCCGCCGGTGCGCGAGAGGATCGGGCCCGCCTGGACAAGTTCCGGTCGGCCGGTGACCTCATTGCGGTGCACGTCGGACATGATTGTCCGACGCTGCTGCACGACCTGTTTCAGGAGCGGTTCGGCAAGACGGCACGAATCGAGCCGCTCCGGGGCGGAGCTGACAACAGCCAGGCCGGTTCCGGGATCCGCAACGAATACTTCGGAGTACCCCTTTTCCGCCGCAAGCTGGTCGAGAGAGGCACGGTTTTGCTCCGTGTTGACGTCTTGTCCCTTCTGCCGAGCGAGGCATATCGTCCTGAAAGTGTTCCGTGCGCGCCAGAGTTCCATGTTGCCCCGTCTCTCCGTCAACCACGAATCGATCACCCTGATCTTGTCCTGGCAGGCATCTTCGACGTGATCGAACACCAGGTCGCGACACCCTTGGGCGCGGAGGTAGTAGGTCAGACTTCCCACCAGCACGCAGGAAAACAGCGCAATCAGGCAGAACCAAAGCCCCAACGTTCGCCGCAGGGACCCGCCTTCGGGCCTTCCACTCCGGTCCTTTCCCGTCGCTTCGGTTTCCATGAGGTGGGTACCTTCCCTGACGTCGGCTTCGGGCAACCGCCGCCCGAGTGCCCTGGATGCTTGGGGCCTTGATCGACCGCGATACGCCAGATTCTGCCAGTCGGGTACCTTCGTGTCGAGAGGGACATCGATCGGTGGGAGGCAAAATGGAACTCTCGGGTGACACCACCCCCCTGGTTGCGTGGTGTCCGCGATCGAACGGGGGCGTGGTATGTCGGGAAAACACGCCCTTCGTTCCTCAGGGCGTGACACCCTGTCGTAGCCACATTCGCCAGAACGTGGTCGTAACCCTTGGGCACGCTCCACGTTCTGGCGAACGTAGCTACCAGCCTATGAATAATCCGGGCTAGCCGTTCGGGCGATCCGCCAGCGGAACGTAGTCGGTTTCCCGGGGGCCGGTATAGATCTGCCGCGGGCGGAGGATGCGGGCGGTGGGGTCCTCGTGTTGTTCTCTCCATTGGGCGATCCAGCCGGGCAGCCGGCCGATGGCGAAACAGACGGTGAACATGTTGGTGGGAATTCCCATCGCCCGCAGCAGGACCCCGCTGTAGAAATCAACGTTGGGATAGAGCCGGCGCTGGACGAAGTAGGAGTCCTCGAGCGCCAGTTCTTCCAGCCGGCGGGCGATGTCCAGCAGCGGGTCGGGACGTTGCAGCTTGGTGAGCACCCGGTCGCAGGCCGCGCGCAAGATGGCCGCGCGCGGATCGTAGCTCTTATAAACGCGGTGGCCGAATCCGTACAAGCGGAACGGCTGGTCCTTGTTCTTGGCGGCCTCGATGCACTCCTGCGCCGACATTCCGCCGTCGTGTATCCGCTGGAGCATCCCGATGACTTCGACGTTGGCGCCGCCGTGGAAACGTCCCCACAGGGCGCTGACGCCGGCCGCACAGGAAGCAAACAGATTCGCCCCGGCCGAGCCCACCGCCCGGACGGTCGTGGTGCTGCAGTTCTGCTCGTGGTCGGCGTGCAGGATGAAGACGAGATTCAGCGCATCTTCGATTTCCGGCGCGACGGTGTACTGCCGGTAGGGGATGGAGAACATCATGTGGAGGAAGTTGGCGCAGTATCGCAGATTGGGATCGGGGTAGGTGAAGGGCAGCCCCTGCGAACGGCGGTACGAGAAAGCGGCAATCGTGCGGACCTTGCTGATCAGCCGTGCCGCCGCCTTCACCAGCGACTCGGCGTCCCCTCGGGCGATCAACTGCTGGTGATAACAGGCCAGCAGGCTCAGCGTGGCGGAGAGGATCGCCATGGGGGGCGCGTCGACCGGGATGTGCTGGTACTGATGTTTCAGCCCCTCGTGGAGCAGTTCGTTGTCGGTCAACCGCTCGCTGAACTCCGACAGCTCCGCCTTGGCCGGCAGACGGCCGAAGATCAGCAGCCAGGCCGCCTCGATGAAGTTGGGGTGGTTGGTGAACTGTTCGATCGGGATACCCCGGTAGCGCAGAATCTTGTTTTCGCCGTCGATGAAGGTGATCTGGCTCTTGCAGATCCCCGTATTCCCCAGCGAAGGATCGTACGTGATCAAACCGCTTTGCTCGCGGAGTCGGCTGATGTCGACCGCGGTTTCGTTTTCGGTGCCCACGATGATGGGCAACTCGATCTTCTTGTCGCCAACGACCAGAACGGCTTTCTCGGGCATGTCGGGGCTCCGTGCGTGTCTCGGCGAGACGAAGCTTCGTCTGGCCGAGCAGGATGGCCAAAAAATGTGCTTGGATAATTATTTCTCGCCGGTCTTTGCAGAAGCGTCTTGCGAGTCCAAGAAAGCTCGAATCAGCAGCGGCCAGGCAATCGTGGCATCGCAATGCACTTCCGCGAATCGTCCGCCCTCCTCGCGGCTGAGAAACTTCCCCCACGAGACGCCTTCGGAGTAGCTGCAACCGCTCAGGCCGCCCCAGTGGACCGGTTCGGGACAGATTCGCACTCCGTAGGTGAATCGGGGTACCGGCAAGTCCGTTCCCAGCCGCATGTTGATGATGTCGATGAAGGGGCCTACTTGCTGGGCCCAGTTGCGAGGCACTCCGCCCCCGATGGTGAAGATCCCCAGCCGTTTCGCTTTCAAGGCCCGTTGCGCGTAATCGTACAAGTCCAGGAACGGATTGAACGGAGGGACTTCTCGAAAAAGAGGAGCCTCGGCCCGGGGACCCTCTTGGGACTGGGACCGCGCCAGGAAATGCGTCGCCACGTCCAACCCCAGTTCGGAATCCGTAAACGCGGGGACATAGACGGGCACGCCGCGTTGGTGGGCGTTGCCGAGGATGCTGGGGAGCCGGTCTTGCTCGGCCAGACGGCGCCCGATCTCGCGGTTGATCTGCCATGAGGCGAGCGGCCCCGACCAGTCCAACCGATCGAGCACTTCGCTGACCGTGGCGAACGCCTCGCACAGGTTGGCTTCCATCTCGACCGTGTCGTAGACCCGATTGTACCCCTTCTGGTAAAGCACCGAATCGGACACGGTCGGGTCCGCCTTGTAGTGGACCCCGCCGACCGCCTCGGAGAGTCCGTGGGCCATGATCGCCCCGGTGCTGACCACGATGTCGGCCAGGCGACGCTCGATCATCTCGCAGAGCAGCATCCCCATTTTGGCGACAGTCATGGCACCCGAGATCGTGACCACGATGGTGCACTGCGGGTCGTCGGCCATGAGCTTCAGCACCTCGAAGGCTTCGCCGAGCGCGCGGCCGCCGAAGGCCGTGCGCGACATCTTCTCCAGCAGGTCGGCCACACCCTCGGTCTGGCGGACATCGAGGGATTCCAGGGGGACGAGGCCGTCCTCGCGTCCGTCGTGCAGTACTCGCTCCATTCGATTCGACTCCAACCCCTCCAGCCCCCCTATCCAAACGGACTCAGCGCGGTATACTTATGGCTCCAAACTTTCCACGAGTCCTCTGTCGTGTCAAGATCATTTCCCATTAGCGCCACCAGGAACGACGACCATTGGAAGCCCCTATTCCTAAAGAAGCGTTTTTCACGAAAGGCGTAGGCAAGCACCGCAACCGCCTGCAAAGCTTCGAGTTGGCTTTGCGGGCTGCAGGAATCCACGCCTGTAATCTGGTGAAGGTCTCCAGCATCCTTCCACCGCAGTGCAAGTTGGTCTCGAAGAAGCAGGGAATCGCCAAGCTGCGTCCCGGCCAGATTACCTTTTGCGTTCTCGCCGAGGCTTCTACGGACGAGCCGTCGCGGCTGGTGGGAGCAGGAGTCGGATTAGCGATACCCGCCAAGGGATCCCAGTACGGATACATCGCGGAACACCACGGCTACGGGA
>Ga0307378_10012237_pt1 | contig 10977 bp, 8 predicted proteins | sample UN1MG_FD_202238 | JGI IMG/M metagenome (GOLD analysis project Ga0307378, IMG submission 202238) | Soil microbial communities from Risofladan, Vaasa, Finland - UN-1 | ecosystem: Environmental > Terrestrial > Soil > Coastal area > Acid sulfate soil | place: Finland: Risofladan, Vaasa | collected...
GGGGAGTACATAGAACCCGGTCGGGAAGTATAGCTCGATCTGGAAGCCGGCGAAGCCGGGGAAGTCTTCGGCGTAGACATCGACGGTGAACGACTCGAGGTTTTCGAGGCCGGGCGGTACGCCGGGTGCGGCAGGCAACATGCCTTCGCCGCGTTCGTCAGGCCCGCGCAGGTAGACTTCGCCGCCGAGCGCGGGCATCGCGAAAAACGCCAGGAAGAGGGCGCACGCGGAGACGCGGAGGGCGCGGAGAAGAGGGGAATAGACAGGATTCGGCCGGCGTTGCCGGCCAGAGCAGGCGAGCAGGTGACAGGTGAGCAGGTGAGATTTGTCGCCTGCGGTCTCCTGCTCTACTGTTTTCCTTTCCAACCCCGGCCTTCCATCTTTTCGACGTTCGCCCATTTCGTACTTCTTCCTGCCCGATCCGGCATGGCCCACTGGCTGCCAACCCGGACCGCGCCCCGTTGCGGGGCGCATCCGTGGAAATCCCGCCCGTTTGGTGCGGCTGGCATGTCAGCCGCCGGGCGGTTGCTCGCAGTTATTTCCGCCTCTATTTTCATGATACCACATAATTTGCGTTTGTCAAGTTCCAAATTTTGATTTTTCTGAAAAGAGTCCGGAGCCTTTACGAAATGCAAGCGGGACAAGCGAACTTCAAAATCTGAATCCTGCGAAGACCCACCAATCGCGGGCGATCCCTCATCGGCGTGCCCTTGCATGAACGGGCCGCGACTCGATTCTGCCTGTAATCGCGATTGTTGCCCCCATACAGGGGCCCGCCCGGGCCGCCGTGTTACGCCCTCCCAGACACAACTGCGGCAGCACCGGTGCGGACCCTGCTCCCCAGAGCCGGGTTCCGGCCAGGATAGACACTGCATTCTGCGAGTGCCGGAGGTCTGTCGACCTCACCTTACCCGTCGGGAATCGTCGTTGGAGCAGCGGAGCTTCAGCCCCCCGCGCCAACTGCTCAAATATCGCCGGCTCGCCTTCCCTGAACGATGCCTCCTGCCGTCCGTGGCGGGGTCTCCCTCCGTTTTCCTCCTGTGGACCGTGCAGCGGTTCATCGAAATATCCAATGCCTGCTATGGAGGGCAACGCTGGCATAGCAGGCGCCGGCTCGCCTTCTGAATTTTGCCTGCGGCGACGGAAATGTCTGTCATGATCTCCGACAGGAATTCGTCGGGGTGGAGGTCCTTGAGATCGGCTGACCCGACAACGCTGGCGAGGAGGTTTGTCCGCCGCCAGGCGTGCTCGAGGCTCTTGGCCGCCGCGAGAATGTCGTTTCGAATGGCGTCCATTGATTTCTCCTTGATGGTCGATTGCGTATCTCAATGCCGGCACTGACATAATAGCCTGTGTTTCGGGCTGTGTCAAGCCGAAGTGGGCTCTCACCCAACACACTTGTTGGGTGAGAGGCGTTTTTTTCTTCAAAACGGGCTTTTTTCAAGGTGGGCTGACGATCTTGGGGGCCTATTTCCTGCTGGAGATTCCCGCAAATGTGGTATAATTGAAATTGACGGGAGGCTTAGGGCCTCCCGCCGCTGGGGGCCTCATTATACCCCGCGATCTGCTACGGAGAATCGAAATGTCGGAGAAAGATAAGAAACAAGAACCTGTGTGCGACCAGGGCGGTGCGTGCGAGCAGTGCGAGCATGCGAATCCGGACGGAAGCTGCAAGAAGGGGATCGATCCGCTGGACGATAAGGTTTCCCACAACCTCAGCCACATACGCAACCGGCTGCTGGTGCTCAGCGGCAAGGGGGGCGTCGGCAAGAGCACGGTGTCGGCAAACCTGGCGGTGGTTCTGGCGCGGCGTGGATATCGCGTCGGGCTGATGGATGTCGACCTGCACGGGCCGTCGATCCCGGGGATGCTGGGGCTGTCGGAGCAAGCGGCGATATCGGACGGAGATTGGATTCAGCCGCTGCTGTATGAGGTGGATGGTTCACCGGAGGCGAAGCCGCTTCGCGTGGTGTCGATTTCATTTTTTCTGCGCGGGCGCGACGAGCCGGTGATCTGGCGCGGCCCGATGAAGCATTCCGCGATCAAGCAGTTCATCGGCCAGGTGCTGTGGGGGCCGCTGGATTTCCTGCTGGTGGATTCGCCCCCTGGCACGGGCGACGAGCCGCTTTCCATAGCGCAGACGATCCCCGGTGCGAAGGCGGTGGTGGTGACGACGCCGCAGGACGTTTCGCTGTCGGACGTGCGCCGCTCGATCAACTTCTGCCGGTCGCTCAAGATGGAAGTGCTTGGCGTGATCGAGAACATGAGCGGGCTTGATTGCCCTCACTGCGGCGGGCACATCGACCTGTTCAAGTCGGGCGGCGGCGAGAAGATGGCTCAGCAGATGAATGTGCCGTTCCTGGGACGCCTGCCGATCGATCCGGCTATAGTGATTGCGAGCGACGAGGGCCGGCCGCTGGCAGGCCCGTCTGCGGAGGATGCGACAGCCGACGACTCCCGCCCGGCGGTGGATGCGTTCGAGCGAATCGTGGACGAGGTGGTCGCCCGCAGCGACACATAGTCCACGCGTCGAGCGGCCGGCGGGCTTGTGAATATGCTGCTGAAACGGCGGGCGGGTCAGTATTTGCCGACCTCGTCCGCCGTTTTCCATAGTGCCGTTATGTTCTCGTCGGGGATGCCGGGAATGCCCTGATCGGGTGCGCAGATGTAGCCGCCGCCGGGCTTCAGTATTTCCATCACCCGCACAACCTCCGCGCGCACCTGGGCGGGCGTGCCGCCGGCGAGCAGCGCGGTATCGATCGCCCCATTCAGCGCCATCCGCCCGATCGTTTCGGCCTTGATGCGTGCGAGATCGTTGGCGCGTGCCTGCACGGGGTTGAGCATCAACGCGCCCGGGTGGCCATCGCCTATGGCTGCGATATCTGCGGCAATGTCGTGAACGCAGCCGCAGCTATGGAAATGGACAATCTTGCCCGCCCGAAGGGCGTTGTCGAAGATACGCACGTACCTTGGCAGGATGAACTCGCGGAACATCGCCGGCGACATCGTGAGCGCACGTTGCGTGCCGAGGTCTTCTGAGAAGGTGATGACGTCTACGCCGAGCTCGAGGTAGCGGTCAAACACCTGCCGCGCGTATCCGGCGATGATGTCGAGGAATTCGTGCATCTGCGCAGGGTGCGTGATCAGCGACGCCAGGAAGTTTTCCATCCCCATTATCGCCCACGCGCGTTCGAACAGCAGATAGGTATGGCAGCCGACGAGCAGCCGCGTGTTGCGGTCTGTGCGGTCGATTGTGTTGCGTGCTTCGGCGGTCAGCACGAGGTCTGATGGCTCGGGCGGCCGGTAGTCTGCCAGGTGGTCGAGGCTCGGAAGGGGATTGCCCTTCGGAAATGGGACCGTGCCCTCGATTCCCACCTCCCACTGCACTCCCCATTGGTCGGTCCAGTTGGCGCAGCAAAAATTTCCCTCCAACTGGAAGGAGCAGGATACGTCTTCGTTGCCGAGCGGCACGCGCTCGGGGTTCTGGAAGCGCACGGCTGCGATGTAGTTTTCCATCGGGTTCATTGTCATCGGGCGAGTCTCCTGTCGGGGTGCTTCTTACCAATCGACTGCGAGCCGTGTCCACCACGGCGCAGCATTGCAACGGTGCGGTCTCCGCGCGGGCGTCTTCGCCTGCATTATGAGCATTCTTCTCCTTAGCAGAAGAGGGCGGGCAACGCCCTCCGCAGACGGCGTGCGTACCGCCACTACGAAGACGCCGAGCGGTTTTGCCTGCCCTCCGAACATCAGACGGCGAACGGTCCACCCTGCCGAGAGCGCAGGTACGCGATTCATGGCAATGTCTGAAAATGGCCACGTCCTATTCGTTTGGCTGTCATTCCTGGGGTCCCTGTGTGTTCGCGGCGCGTCTGCGAACTGACGCATCTGCCTCAGCGGTACGTGTCGGCGAGGCTGCGCACGATCAGTTGTTCCCTGACCTGGAGGGCCGTTAGCGAGTGCTCGGGCCGAACGATGATTTCCGCCGCCGTGCCGGGCCGGATGTGGATGAAATTATCCGACATTGCGGCGTCCGAATCGGCAAGCTCGAGCCAGGTCCACAGTGCGGGGCGTCTGGCGGCGAGTTGAACGACAAACGCGCCGTCGGCGGCCGGGGCGACGTCGGCCGTGATGGCGGGGTCGGCCAGCTCGATGTGCTTGGGCCGCGCGAAACTGACGAAGTTATCGGATACGGTCCGGCCGTCGACGATCAGCTCAAGCCACAGGAGGAGGTCTCGCGGGCCTGCTTGAGCCAGGTGCTTCTTGAGGCGGAGCGTCTGCACGTTGTTGTTGCGGTTCGGGCGTACTACGATTTCCCTGGCGCCTTGGTCGAGCGTGGCGCCTGATGCGTCGGTCAGCGTCCAGCGCATTTGTGCCTTCCGGGAGGCTTGCAGATCGCTGGTGACGTGCACGTCGACGGTGCCGCGGTCGATGTCTTCCACGCCGGAGATGAGCAGGGGGGCGAAGAAACGCCTTGCCATGTAGTGAAGGGCCTTCCATCGGCCGTGGCTGTCGACGGACGACCAGCTCGCGACGGGCCAGCAGTCGTTGAGCTGCCAGTAAAGCGTGCCCATCCCGCGGGGCATCGAGCGGCGCCAGTTTTCGACGGCATACTTGATGGCCATGCCTTGCAGTATCTGGCTGAGCCATAGCGTCATGTCGAAATCGGTGGGCAGGCGGAACCAGTCGAGCATGTATGACATGATCGTGGCGTTGCCGATTCCGCTGCGCTGGTGGTGTTCCATCACGAAGCTGGTGACGTTGCGGTCCTGAGACTCGGTGAATGTGCGGACGGTTTTTGGCTCGGGGAACGACTGGAATCCGAATTCGCTGTTGAAGCGGTGGGTGCAGGTTCGGTACCATTCGAAGGGCTTGCGGCCGTGCCAGACGTCCCACAGGTGGGCATCGCCGCAGGTCGGATTCCGGTGGTCTGCGCGGTCGCCGCAGGGCGAGTGTGGGCTTGAGGGCCAGTAGTCGCGGTCGGGATCGAGCTTGCGGAGCACGCCGGGCAGGAGTTTGTCGAACAGCCGGGAGTAGTCCTTCCAGCTCATCTGGCGGTCGGAGTCGGGGCCGACGAGGCCCATCTCAAGCTCGTTGTTGCCGCACCATAGTGCGATTGACGGATGGTGGCGGATGCGGCGCACGTTGTCCTCGAACTCGCGGCGGACGTTGTCCATGAAATGGTCGTCGAAGGTCGGGTAGGTGCCGCATGCGAAGATGAAGTCTTGCCAGACGCAGATGCCGAGTTCGTCGCAGATTTCGTAGAACCAGTCGTGTTCGTAGATTCCGCCGCCCCACGCGCGGATCATGTTCATGTTGGCGTCGGCTGCGCTGCGGAGGATCGTTTCGTAATCGGTGCGGGTGAGGCGTGTGGCGAAGGTGTCGTGTGGAATCCAGTTGGCGCCCTTTGCGAAGAATCGGACGCCATTTGCTGCGAAGCAGAAGCATTCGCCCCATTTGTCCTTCTCGCGAATGAGTTGCAGCGTGCGCAGGCCGATGCGTCGGGTCCGGCGGTCGATGGGATCGTTCTGTGAATCCAGCAGCGTCACGGTCACGTCGTACAGAGGCTGGCTTCCCATTCCGTTGGGCCACCATAGCTTGGGGTTGGGGATCGCAAGCTGGATCGTCGCCTTCGCGCGGGCGAGGTCTGCGCGCTGTTCGGCTACGACTTCGCCGTCGTACGAAACGGTGACTTCTGCGGCGAGGCTCGCCTTGCGGCGGGTGTCTGCGTTCACGTCGACGGTCAGCTTCACGCCGCTGCGGGAATGGTGCTGGCGGATGTGCACGTCGGCGATGCGCGCGGTGTCGAATGCGAGCAGACGGATCGGCCGCCAGATTCCGCAGGTGACGAGCGTTGGGCCCCAGTCCCACCCGAAGTTGCAAGGCTCCTTGCGGATCCATTCGCGCCCGCGAGCCGGTCTGCCGCTCAGCCACGTGGGCAGCGGCCGCTTGCGGTCGCGCGCGGCGATATATGGCAGGACGGAATCGAAGCGCACTTCGATGGTATTGGCGCCGGGTTTGAGGGCCGGTTTCGAGTCGAATTCCCACGTGCGGAACATATTGTCGGTGCTGCCGAGCTTGCGTCCGTTGAGGCGGACGGCGGCGAGCGTGTCGAGGCCGTCGCAGTGCAGCAGCACGCACTCGCGTTGCAGCATTTCGGAGGGCAGATCGAACGTGCGCGAGTAGGTCCAGGTATTCTCGCTCACCCACTGGACGTTCAGTTCGTTGTCACGGTAGAAGGGGTCATCAATTCTGCCGGCGGCGAGCAGGTCGGTGTGAACGCACCCGGGGACAATCGCCGGGAATTTTTCGTCAGTTCCAGCCTGGCTGAGCGTCCAGCCGCCGCCGAGGTCAAGTTGTTGCATCGTCTTGCTCCGGTATGAGTCAATGTCTGGCGTGTTAAATTATACGAAAGGCCCGCACCGATTCAACGGCGTGTTCTGAAAAACGACAGGATTTCCGGCTGCCGATCCTGCCAAACAGGCACGAATAACCGCCATTCTGACAGCTTGGCGGGCAGCGGCCGTTGGGCGGCATGTGCGGGTGCGATTGCCGTAACTTCTGATACTGCCGGGAGTTAGGTGCGCCGGCAGTGTTCGTTGCGTGCCGGTCTGCCCGTTTGGCATGCAATTTGCGATGGATGATCAGTGAAAAAGGCTGCCGCGAAAGCTTATAATGGGTTTGAACGCGACAGCCGCAGGCACGAAGCAGTTTTGCGCCGTGAGATGCTCATATGGTTACAAACGACCACAAGGTGATCAGGCGACGCATCCTGATGGTTGACGACAACCGCGGGCTGCTGGACGCACTGGCGGAAGCCCTCGAGGATCAGGGTTTCGAGCCGGAGCCTGTGGGCGACGTGCGCTCGGCTCGGGCGTTGTATCGCAGAAAGCGGCCCGACCTGGTGCTGCTGGATTGCGACATTCGCGGGGAGGACGGGCTGGAACTGCTCGGCGAGTTCCGCCAGGAGCCGCCGGCGTCGCCGGTGATCGTCATGACCGCCCGCGACGACTCGGCGATTCGTGTGCGTGCCCGCAGGTTGGGCGCGCAAAGCATGGTGAACAAGCCATTCCGCCTGGGGCACCTGATAGCGGAGATTCAGCGTATCCTGCTGGTGCACGGTGCCATGGGGCCGAGTGCGATGTCGGAGCCGCTGCGCCTGCTGGCGTATCATCTGCCGAAGCTGCTGGGTTGTAACGATCCCGCCGAAATGCTCCGCGCCCTGCGGGACGAGCAGAACAAGCCGCCAGAAGACAAGTAATTCGGGTTTGGGCGGTGTCCGTTGCTGCCACAGAAGCCATGGAACCGGAATTTCCCGCCGGACAAATTACTTAAATGGCCAACGACCGCCAGTACAAATCACACACAGTTCTTGTCGGCGCCCGGGGCGTGAAGGAGTATCGCGCCACAATAGAGCAATACGTCCGGCCGACCGACGTGGTGCTGGAGATAGGCTGCGAGCACGGCACGACCACGGAGGTGCTCGAGAAGGCCTGCCGCGAGGTGATCGGGACGGATGTGAGCGCCGATTGCGTCGCGGAAGCCCGCAGGCGTTTCCCGCACATCCGATTCGAGGTGATGGACGGCTTCGATGTCCGCGCGGCGCTCGAGCTGGGCAAGGCGTTTACGAAGGTCTACATAGACGTTTCCGGGATGTCGGGCTATCGTTCGCTGCTGGACGTTATCGCGCTGTGCCAGATGTATGCGACGGTTCTGCGGCCGGAGGCGATCGTTGTGAAAAGCGGGGCGCTGAAGCATTTTGCCTATCATTGCAAGGCGTGGGAGCCGCATCGGCCGCGATCGGAATCATAGGGGCCGGGAGCGAACCGACGCCTGAAAATAATGCAGGCAATTTTGAACATTGGCAGGGCCACGCGGACTATTATTGCATAAGCAGTTTCATATAGCGGCAGTAGAAAACTCGAGCGAGGAAGAAGCGCCTATGGCGACAGACGTCAAGCAGATCGGCGAGACCGTCAAGAACGAAAGCGCATTTGTTGAGAAGCTGAGGGAAGAAATGGGCCGGGTGATCGTGGGGCAGAAGTACATGATCGACCGGCTGCTGATCGGGCTGCTGAGCAACGGGCACGTGCTTCTTGAGGGCGTGCCGGGGTTGGCCAAGACCACGGCGGTTTCGACGCTGGCCCGGGCGCTGGAGCTGTCGTTTCACCGGCTGCAGTTCACGCCCGACCTCCTGCCGGCCGACCTGATCGGCACGCTCATCTACAATCCGAAATCGGGCGATTTCACCACGAGGAAAGGCCCTGTTTTCGCGAACATCATCCTTGCCGACGAGATCAACCGCGCACCCGCGAAGGTGCAAAGCGCCCTGCTGGAGGCAATGCAGGAGCGGCAGGTGACCATCGGCGACACATCATACCGGCTCGACGAGCCGTTTCTCGTCCTCGCCACGCAGAATCCCATCGAACAGGAAGGCACCTATCCGCTGCCGGAGGCACAGGTCGACCGCTTCATGCTGAAGCTGAAGGTGGATTATCCTTCGCGCCAGGAAGAACGGCAGATAATGGACCGGATGGCCCTAACGAAGACCACCATCGAGGTGCATCCGGTGATCACGCCGGACGACATTCTGCGCGTGCGCGCCGTGGTCGACGAGATTTACATCGACGACAAGGTCAAGGAGTATATTGTCGACATTGTATTCGCAACGCGGACGCCGGGCGATTTCAACCTGCCGGACCTGGACGGGCTGATCGAGTACGGCGCATCGCCGCGTGCGACCATATACCTGACGCTGGCGGCCAAGGCCCACGCCTTTATCCAGGGGCGCGGGTATGTCACGCCGCAGGATGTGAAGTCGGTGGGGCTGGACGTGCTGCGCCACCGAGTGATAGTCAGCTACGAGGCGGAAGCGGAAGACATGACTTCCGAGGATATCGTCGGCAAGATATTCGACAGCGTGGAAGTGCCGTAGTCGGAAAATCGCGGTCGGAGGTCGCAGACGATGATCCCGAGGGAAATCCTCAAGCAGGTCAGGCGGATTCAGATACTCACCAGGCGGATGGTGAACGACGTCCTGGCGGGGGCGTATCACAGCACCTTCAAGGGCAGGGGGATGGAGTTCGACGAGGTGCGCGAATATGTTCCGGGGGATGACGTTCGCGCCATCGATTGGAACGTGACGGCTCGCACCGGCCTGCCCTATATCAAGAAGTTCGTGGAAGAACGCGAGCTGACGGTCATGCTGCTGGTGGACGCCAGCTCATCGGGGGCGTTCGGCACCGTTCAGAAGACCAAGGCGCAGGTGGCCGCCGAGTTGTGCGCGGTGCTTGCGTTTTCGGCCATCCGCAACAACGACAACGTAGGGCTGATCATTTTCACCGACCGCATCGAGAAGTTTCTGCCGCCCAAGAAGGGCCGCGGACACGTTCTGCGCGTGATCCGCGAGATGCTGTATTATGAGCCGGAGGGCACGGGCACGGATATCGCCGGCGCGCTGGAATATCTCAAGAAGGTAACTCACCGCAAGACGGTGGCGTTCCTGGTTTCGGATTTCCTTGCGGAAGGCTACGAGCAGGCGCTTGCCATTGCCGCCCGCGGGCACGACGTGGTGCCGATCACCATCACCGATCCGCGCGAACTGGAGCTGCCGAAGATCGGGCTGCTGCAGTTGGAGGACGCCGAGACGGGCGAATTGATCACGGTCGACACCCGCAACCCGCAGGTTCGCGAGCAGTTCGGGCGCTTGTCGGGCGAGGCGATCGGCCGCCGCAACCGGATATTCCGATCGTCGGGCGTCGACGCGATCGACGTGAGAACTAACAGGCCGTATATCGAGCCGCTGCGCCGTTTCTTCCGAATGCGCGAGAAGCGGCGCTGATTATTTTCAGCGATTCAGACGAGGTCGAAATCATGACAGCAGAAAACAATGACGGTGGCCGGCCGCGCGGATCGAACCTGGATTTTTCGCTGCCCGCCGCTGCTGTGCATCGCGGCGGACATGGCGCGATCGCCATGCTGAGCGTGGCGATCATCGTGTTGCTGGGCGTGGTGCTGATTCTGGTGGTGCGCGGCGGCGGCAGCCCGGCCGGCGGCGGATCGGCGGTGGATGCCGAATCGCTCAAGAAGCTGGCGCTGCGGCTGGAGGACCGCGGCTTGCACGAGAGCGCGGCGCGCGCGTGGATGGATTACATCGACGCGGCGGACCTGCCCGATGCGGAACGGGCGCAGAAGCTGGCACACGCGGGGGGGCAGTATCTGGCGGCAGGCGACTATGAAGAAGCCGTGGTGCTGTATTTTCGGGCGGATCAGCTCGGGCCGGCCGAAGAGGTGAAGGCTGCGATCAACAAGGGCGTGCGTGAGTGCTTCACAAGGCTGGGCAAGCACGCGGATTTGTATCGCGAGCTGGTGGAGCGCACGAGCCTGGGCAGCACGCAGGTGCCCGACGGCAGCACGATTGTTGCCGAGATCGGGCCGGAGAAGATCACGCTGCAGCAGTTCGAGCGGATGCTCGATGATGAAATCCGCAAGACGATGGAAAACGTTCCGCCGGCGCAGGCTAAGCAATATTCCGACTACCTCCGCAGGCAGTATGAATCGGTCGAGGCGAAGCAGCAGAAGCTCGGCGAGATAGTCGGCCGCGAAGTGCTTGCCCGCGAAGCGAAGGAGCGGCAGGTGGATCAGACGGCGGAGTTCAAGGGGAAGCTCGCCGAGATTGCGGATCAACTGATGATCCGAGACGTCGTTGAGGCCGAAACGGCCAAGGTGAACCTGAGCGACAACGACTGCAAGATGTATTACGATGCGAATGCTGCGAAATATAGGGAGCAGGCGAAGGCGAAAATCAGCCGCATTCTGCTGGCAGACGAGGAGGCGGCGAAGGAGCTGCTGGCGACGCTGAAAACTGCGGAAGATTTTGCAGCGGCGGCGAAGGAGAAATCGACTGACGCCGCAAGCAGAGAGAATGGCGGCGAGATGGAAGGCGAGGTGCGGCCCGGGCAGTGGGTGCCGGGGATGGGC
>Ga0307378_10012239_pt1 | contig 10976 bp, 14 predicted proteins | sample UN1MG_FD_202238 | JGI IMG/M metagenome (GOLD analysis project Ga0307378, IMG submission 202238) | Soil microbial communities from Risofladan, Vaasa, Finland - UN-1 | ecosystem: Environmental > Terrestrial > Soil > Coastal area > Acid sulfate soil | place: Finland: Risofladan, Vaasa | collected...
TAGTAAAATATAGCAGTGGTGAGGATTGTCTGAGCAAAAGTGAAAGAGAAGTTGGAGACTTCGTAAATTAAAAACGGAGTGTTTTTAAATGTCTCTTTTATTCCCATAATAACCGGGAGCGTCTCTTCCATTTGCGTATATTTATTTTCTTTCAAGTAGAAACTACTTACGAATAATATTATTGCAGAGATAATGCCTACAAAAATCATTGCAACGATAAATTCTTGAGTAGCATTTGGTGATTCATTCCCAGTTAGCAACAAAAGAGGTAATATGAAAGCAATTACATATGAAATAGAAGAAATTGCAGAACCATATACTAATAAATTAGCTCTCTCCTTTGCGGTTAGTGCCATTTCAGCCGGAAGGGTAAAATTTATGAGCCCTAATATCGTAAATAATGTGTCAAAAACAAATAGAACCATTGTCAAATTGAAAAACAGAGCTAATTGGTTATTCACATCTACAAGAGGGATCCAACAAAAGATAAATGCAATTCCAAAGATTGGAGCACCAAATCGAATATAAGGGATTCTCCTGCCATATTTTTCTGATTTCGTGCGATCCTCGATGAATCCGAATAAAGGATCGTTAATCGCGTTCCAAATCGAGAAAATAAGCCAAGCGATTCCAGTCAACTCGGTGCTTAATCCTAACATCGCATTGTAAAAGAAAGTTATGGCCGAAAACGCAATTTGAGAAGGTAAGCCAATACCCGCTCCAAGACCGCCAAAAGCAAATTTAGATTTCAATGATAATTTATCATTGGCCATGATCTCATGAAATTTTGTATTGTTTTAATAATTGAGTAAAAATGAAAAAATTTTTTCTGTTATCTAAAATTCCATTATTGATGGATATAACAGTTTTCCTTATTACTTATGGTATTTTATTTATCGGTGAATTAGGAGATAAAACGCAATTAATTGTGTTCAATCTCGCTTTAGAGTATAAAAAATTCTTTAAAGTAGGAATCGGTGCGACTCTCGGATTTGCTGTAATCGTAACTATAGGAATTCTTTTTGGATCGTTAATTACAGAGTTTGTTCCTTTAAGTCTTATATCTTTAATTTCAGGGCTATTATTTATTGCAATTGGCTTATTTGAATTGCGGGACATAAAATCACTTTATTTAAATGAGAGAAAAATCAAATCTGATAATAAAAGTATTAAGCAAAACAGTGCTGAAAAAGAAGAAACAAAAAATAATGAAGTAGCTAAGTTTGCTTGGCTTAAGAAAAATCCATACCTCGCAGGGTTTGGGTTTATTTTTCTTATGGAATTAGGAGATAAAACCCAACTTCTAACGATAACGCTAGCTTCAATCTATGCTGCACCATTAGAAGTGTGGTTAGGTGCATTTTTAGCTCTTATTAGCGTGGCTTGGATCGGGATTTTTACCGGTGCCACAATTGCTAAAAAAGTTCCTAAATTTTATCTAAAAGTAGTTGCCGTATCTATTTTTATCTTAGTAGGTATCCTGGTTTTGATAAATTCTTTTTAAGTGTCTTTTTTACTCCATCACATTTCTTTTTTTCCATTTCCAAGCGTATGTATATTACTTCAAAGGTGTATTTAGATTTTAGTTTATTACCACTTGATACCTCTGATATTTATTATAAAAATAAAAACAGAATAAAGAAAATTAAATTAAAAAGAAGTTTTAGTTTTAACGAGACTAATTATGCTTTTAGCCAGAAGCATGGCGTCTTCAGCTTCTTTGGGATCGTCAAAAAACCTTGATGGGATTCCTCCGGGTAATCCACTTGGATAACGCGTAGATATATAATATTGATCAAGTTTCTTAGCGGGATTAATAGTTTTAAACTCCGGATCGATTTCAATTGCCATTTTTGATAAATCTACAATAGAGCGGATGTAAAAAACCTCTCTGGATTTCAATCTCTCATATAAAAATGCTTTCAACGCCTTTTCCGCTGCTTGTTGGAAATGGAACAGAGCGAGATAAAATTTATGCATTTTCCTTAACTCATCAGCATCGTTGAATTCATCAGTCGCTTGAATGAACCATCGCGATACCTCTTTTTCATAATTTTTCTTCATAAACTATTTTACCCGTTTTTAATATCTCTGATAGAAATGAATTTGTCTCCTTGTTCTCTTCAAATTCTTGCTCGTTATAAGCAATAATATCACAAGCGATATATCTTTCTAAATTTTCATAAATATAACTCGTCCATAGTTTTCCTGTTTTTGTTGATGGCATCAAAACGAATAAATCCAGATCACTATTAACTTCAATATCTCCGGAGTTTAACGAGCCAAATAAAATGATTTTAGATGCTCCAAAATGTATCAATTGATTTTTGAGAGATTTTAAAGCAGCCTCCAAATTTTCTTTTCTTTTTTTTTTGTTGTTTAAAATCTCTTGAACTCTAGACAAGAAATAATCACATAAATTATAACTCTTTATAGAATTAGTATTCATATGAATTAATAAAGAAAATGGAGAATTAGACTTATGGAAGATTTCTTTTGTTCCATTTCCAAGCATATGTAATCGTATCTTGATTACAGGTTGCGACGCAACTTCCACATAAAATACAATCTGCACTGTACATATTTCCCGAATCTACCAGTTCATGAACATCCAGCCCCATTACACATGCTTTAGAACATTGTTTACATTGGGTGCATTTTTCCGGATCAGCTTCAAGATGCAGCGCGGGGTACCTAAGGAGGTTCATTATTTTTGTTCCGATAATGCCTAATACTCCCATTGGGCACGCGTAATTACAAAAGGCTCGATTCCCTCCAACCAGTCCAAAAAGAAGAACTACCGAACCAATTATCCCGAAATAGAAAATTAATTGACCAATATTAGCTTCGTTCCATGAGATTATACCTGTAGGATCGTTTGGCGTTGGATAATAAGCACTAAATCCATTAGAATATCCCATGCTCAATATAGGGCCTAATGCCACGAATATAATCCATATTACAAATACGATGTATTTTATTTTTCGTCGTTTTCTTTTTTTTGATGAGTCTAACGGTTTTGGAACCACATATTATAAGACTTCTTGAGTGGCACCCCATTGACAACCATACGCACAGTATGCTCTCCCAACAAACAAGGAGGATACAAACCAAATGGCAAAGATCAGAAAGCTTAAAGTTATGTACCCTTCAAATCCTCCCATCACGATAAGAACAGGCGACATCCAATTAAAGGTAATCGGTAAAACTAAAAACCATAAAAATGTTAAAAGCCTTCTAAATTTTAAGAGTTTCTTAAATTGCCCCATTTTCGATCATACCTCTTTAACAACGCCTTTAATCCACGCGATCGCTTTTTCCTTATTTTCATCAGGATCTTTCTTTAAGGGATCCTGAAAAGAAATACTTTCAACTATGTTGGCACTTTTCAAAGCCTCCTTGAATCTAATCATTGCTTTTATTCCATCTCCTGCGTGACTCATCCAAAGTGCTACTCTTTTACCTGTAAAGTCAAATTTGGACAAGAATGAACGCATCGGTGGACTAAATGTCCAAGCCCATACCGGTGTTCCTAGAATTATAAGGTCGTATTCGAGGGGATTAATATCAAAATCCATCAATTTTGGTTTTTTTTTCATGGTAGACTGATACCCGCCCCACATAAATCTCGTACCGCTATCAGCTTTTAGCTCTTTAATAGGCTTTAATTCGAGAATATCGGCTTCAATTGATTCCCTTAGAGCTTCTGCAATAAACTGCGTATTACCCGTAAGGGAATAGTAAACTATCAATGTTTTTGGCATTTTTTATACTTCTCTTTTTACTTATTATTTATTATAGATATTATTTAGTCCCCATCAACTCTACTACTTTGTTCTTAGTCTGATAGTATTTCTGAATAACTATATTGTCTAATGCTTATTATTCTAGACCAAATCCATTCTCAATTAATACCTTTAACTCAGCTAAAAATCGCGCTGCAGGAGCGCCGTCTATAATGTCATGATCGAATAATATAGTAGCATGAAGAATTTTCCTGATTTCAATTTTATCTCCAATTACACTAGGTTTTTTTGTTATCGCTCCAAAAGAGAACATCAATGGTTGAACTCCAATCGGAATGCCCCATCCAATTAAATCTCCAAACATTCCTACAGAGGTGAGTGATATAGTACCGCCGAAATCTTTAAGTAGTAAAGGATTTCTATCAAACTTCCAGTACGTAATCTTTCTTATGAATTTAGGAAGGGATGTAAATAATCTTTTAAATTTCTCATCTTTTTTAAGTCCGAGTAGAACATCTTCGTCTACGGCTTCTGCTTGAGCATCCCTAATTTCACGAGTAATTTCTTCGACAGTTTTTTCGTTTGTCTTTCTGATTATAACTGGTAACGGAACTTTCTCACCTTTAACTGTTTTCTCAACCATAATTGAAATGTCAACATCGTCGAATCTATAGAGCTTCTTCTTCCCTTTTTTCAACATATGTACGTCTTTATGTTCACTCGCTGCTTGTCCAATACATCTTAACATCCATCCCGTAAAGGATAACGATACCCCCTTCTTTGATTTATACTCTTTTATTAGTTTTCTTCCATTCGTCACATCGAACTCTACTAGACCTTTAACGTAATGTTTTTTAATCCCTTGTTCCATGATGTCTATAACCATCTTACGGTCTTTGGGAAATTTTATTACTTCGTATTTACCTATAGTTTTCTTCTTTTTACTAGTCAAGGAACTCCTCTATGTGATAATTAATCATGAAAATATAATAAATAAAATTGTTCATCTAATAAATATCTCCTTTTTAGATGCATTAAAATAAAAGAGAGTGAAATAAAAATTTATAATGTAAGCAATAAAGTCAAAATCCCTGTGACGAAGTTTATCAGAAACCATGTAATTCTAAATGCTTTGCTTTTGATTGGATGATCAGCCTTGTTTTGGTTCCCTTTCATAACCCAATAGAACAAGCTATGGTAAATAAATACAACTCCTGGGAAACATTTCTTTGGATAATTAAAATTTTTTCAACCAAGGACAAGGTAAAATGCATGCCAAGCATCCGTTATCTCCTAGACATTCCTTAATATTTAAAACATCCTTTCTATGTGAAGGATGATCGTTAAAAGCAACAAAAGTAAGTGCGTTCTGAGGACATGCTTCTATACATTTTCGGCAATCACCGCATTCATTTTTAATTACTTGATTTGTTTGAAGCGGTAAATCTGTTAAAATTGCAATTAATCGATGTAAAGGACCATATTCTGGAGATATGATTAATAGCGACCTGCCTTGCCAACCAAGTCCCGCTGTTTTTGCTAAGATTTTTAGAGACATAAATCCTAACCGATTAATCAGATCAAACTCGTCTTCAGTATGAATAATAAGTTTCCTATAACCCTTATCTTCTAAATATTCCATAACAGAAAATGCAGCGTTTTCTAAAAACATTGCCCTTTCGCCTCCAGATGCTTTCTTCCCTAACTTTCCGTATTGAGCACCTAATACAATGGCATATGGAAACATATTTAGGAATTTGTCTAAATCCGTAGGAATTCCAGTTTCCATTTCCTTCAATAATTGCATGTCCGCAATACCATACACATCAACATCTAGCTTTTTTATAAATTTTCTAAGATTTTCCGTTTCGATTTTCTTTTGTTCTTCCATATTCTACCACTTTATTATTCTTTCTTCTTTTTATCATTTACTAAAATTCAATAAAATCTTTAGTATAAATTTAACTAATTCAAGAGCTCCATGAAAAAAGGAGAAAATAAATAATAAATAAAAATTATTATTTGCTTATTCTTTGCCACGAATTAATTTAACCACAAAAATTATAAGAAATATAGCTCCGATTGTGACACATATAACAGGGATTGCCTGAGAAACCATCCCAATAATCAAACCTTCTGCTGTGCTAATAGAATCTAAAAAATCCTGCCAGCTTAAAATAGTGGGCGAAGTCCACCCTAATAACGGTGGTAATACAAACATAGTTATTATAAAAATAACAACTAGAATTATTCCAATACTAAATGCTGTCCATTTTTTCATACAAATCCCTCAGGTAATTTATTAATTTTTCCAATATTTTATTTCAAATTAAGATTTTTCATTAAAAAAAAAAAATTTTATTTTATTTTACGCTTTTCCAAACCTTTTGAATAATTGAATTCCCACAATTACAATAACTATACTTAAAATAGCTAAAATAGCTAAATTGGTCCAAATAGTTATTTCTGTTAATGGAGTACCGCTAAAGATCATTTTTAATGAATTAGTAGCATAATAACTTGGAAGAAACATCGCGATTAATTGGGTAGATTCCATAACTGGGATTCCCATCCCAGCAGATCCAAATAACATTTGTGGCAATATGAAAATCATTGCTACTCCAGAAGCAACTCCAGAGTTTTTTGCGATTGTTGCAGTTATAAGGCCAAAACCAACAGAGCATATTGATAAGAATCCTATAAAGACAAATGCTAATAAAAAGCCCGAAATCCCTCCTTCTGGTCGAAAACCTAATACAAAACTTAACACTGCTACAATTGCTACTTGTAAGAGAGATATTAATGTATTAGAGATTATATGGCTTACCATAAATTCTCCGGAAGTTGTACGGGTGGTATTAATTCTCTTAAGTAATCCTAATTCTCGGTCATCAACAAACGTCGTAGCAACAGTCATGGTAATCCATATACAAGCATACCCAAATAACCCCGGTACCATGGTATCAAACACACTATATCCAGGAACCGAAGAACTGGCCAGACCTGACAAAGCTAATCCCAATAATAGAGTTAAGGCTACTGGAAATAATATCGATATGAAAAGAATTACTGGTTCTCGTATTACTTTTTTAAGTTCGATTTTTAATAAAGCCATTGTTCTTTGTAAATTCATTTTTATGTCCCCTCCGCAATTCTTCTACCTGTAATTTTTAAAAATACCTTCTCTAAATCCTCAGCATTATGTTTTTCCATTAATTCTTTGGGAGTTCCATATGCGATTAATTCACCATAGTCAATTATCGCAACATGATCACTAAGAGTTTCTGCTTCCTCAATATAGTGTGTAGTCAGAATTACTGTCTTATTTTGCTCCTTAAGGGAAGCAATATACTCCCAGGTTTTTCTACGAACTCTTGCATCCATTCCAACTGTAGGTTCATCAAGAAAAATAATATCTGGGTCGCTAATCAGAGCCATTAACAGGTTTATTTGTCGAAGCATTCCACCGCTATAACCCTTTGCTTTTCTTTTACTAGCTTCAATAAAATCAACAGCTTTCAAAAGATTATCTGTTCGCGTCTTTAATTCTTTTTTATCTACATTTTGAAGGTTTCCAAAGAGTTCAATATTTTCTCGCCCAGTAAGAAACTTATAGTATGCTGCATTTTGGGGGCAAACTCCAATCATTTCTTTGATTTTCTTAAGATCTTTGCTTATGTTATAGCCCCCCACCTTAATTTCGCCACTTGTAGGTTTCAGCAAACCAACCATCATATTGATTGTTGTTGTTTTTCCCGCACCATTTGGTCCTAAAAGGCCAAAAATTTCCCCTTCTTTTATATTTAATGAAAGACCATTAACAGCCTTAATATCACCGAAATTTTTATTTAGATTTTGTATCTCAATTGCTGTATTATTGGTAGATTGTGTAATTTTTTATCACTATTTTTTTATTTAATATTACAATATTGTGTCATTTTTCTATTTAATAGATTATGATTATTTTTAATAGGTTTTGGGGCTCTAATAAGAGCATGTTTGTTATTAAAATAAAAAAAAAAAAAAATTTATTATTTGCTTATTCTTTGCCACGAATTAATTTAACCACAAAAATTATAAGAACTATAGCTCCGATTGTAACGCATACTATTGGGACCAATTGTGTAATAATCCCTCTAACTAATCCGTCTACTGTACTAATAGAATCTAAAAAGTCCTGGTAACTAGAAATAGTAGGTATTGTCCACCCTAATAACGGTGGTAATACAAACATAGTTATTATAAAAATAACAACCAGAATTATTCCAATACTAAATGCTGTCCATTTTTTCAACCATATCCCTCCGATAGCTTATCAATTTTTCCATTATTTAATTTCAATTTAAAATTTTTCGTTTTACATAAAAAAAATTTTGGATTTTAAGATTTCTACCGTCTTCCTTTACGCTTATAAATATAGAAAATTGTCTCAACAAGCAGTTTAATTATCTTCATATGTCGGTTTCCATATTCTACAACACTATATTTTCTTTTTTGCTTTCCTATTAATTTTATTAATTTGAAATTATCAATGGTATTTCTGTTTCAGGTTCTGAGCAAACTCTTCGGCATGTTTGAGGTCTTCAGCATTAGGTCTACCCTTGTTCATTCCCCCAAAATATTTCATGAAACTATTCGTGTTAAAACCTTTACAACTAAATTCATCAACAATCGTGTAACCTTTCGATTGCAGTTTTTCCCTAAGCAGCGAGTGATCTTTGGCGACTTTGGCTACTCCCATAATTGCACTGGTTGAGAAAATGAATACCTTCTTGTCGGCGACTTGTGGCAGTGAATCGGCAAGGTCAAGCAGAAGTTTATGGTGTTTTTCACTATATATCCCTGAGCCAAAGCCTATTAGACCATACTCTTGAAGCTCTTCAGGGTTTATTTGCTGTGGCGTTCTTATTTGTGCATCAAGAACTTTTGCGAAGACGTTAGCGATTTTTTCAGTATTCATGTGATGATATGAATACAAAACTAAAAGAGATTTCATTAGCAATACCACCTGCTATTATTTGAAATCTTCTGGAAAGCGTATTCAAGAACATCGGGGGGGCCATATTTTGTGCATACAATCGCTTTCATAAGAATTACTCCAAGTTGTTAGGTTTTGCTGTTATTTTCCACAATAATTACTACGTTTCCCTTTTTGTGTCCTTTTTCGACATACCTGTGAGCCTCGGCAATTTGTTCCAAAGGATAGCGTCTATCTATCGCCGATGTTAGCTTCCCCGCCTCAATAAGTTCTTTTAGGAAGAGTAGATCTTCAATATTTTTTTTCATAATCCCCTTATTGACTGACACGTATATCCCGTTTGGAGTTAGGGATTTCTTGCAATTTGAAAAAGAGTTTTTTCCAACGGCATCAAAAATGACATCATAGGTCTCACCGCTTTTGGTGAAATCTTCTTGAGTGTAATCAATTACATTACCGGCTCCCAGAGATTTCACCAAGTCTAAATTCGTTGTACTGCATACTCCAATTACTTCTGCCCCAAAGTGCTTGGCAAGCTGAACTGCAAACGTACCTACACTTCCAGAAGCTCCATAGATAAGGACTTTTTGGCCACTCTGGATATTTCCTTTCCTAAGAAAAAACAACGCTGTAAGCCCCCCAATAGGAACTGCGGCGGCTTCTTCAAAGGTCATATTAGCCGGTTTCATTGCAACAAGGTCAGCTCCAAGTAATCTATTTGATAAAGGATCTTCAAGCAGACATACATATTCGGCGTAAGCACCATAACTGGGAGCTGCAAAAACTTGGTCCCCTTTCCTAAAGTGTTTTACATCTTTGCCTATTGCTTCAATTTCCCCTGCTAGCTCGCGCCCTTGTATTATCCTTTTTGGTTTGCGGAGACCTTCCATAATTCGCGCGATGAGCCGTAAGAAGAGTGAGAAATCTTTCATACCACTTCGAAGTGTAACATCCGCTACTGTTACTGTTGTCGCATGTATTTTTACCAGTACTTCGTTGTCCTTGGGGATAGGTTTTTCTACATCTTCGATCTTCAGGACTTCAGGAGGACCGTATTTTCTGCAAATTGCCGCTTTCATAAGCATTTTTCCCTATTTGATATATTTTTATTTATATTATAATTTTCTCCTTAAATCTTAAAAAATTTATAATCTTAGTTTTGCTAAAACATGCTTTCATATGCTTTGTTAGGTTTTGTTACTATGTTCCACAATTATTACTAATTTTCCTTGGTGGTGTCCTTCTTCAAGATACCGGAGAGCTTTAGCAACATCTCTTAACGGGTAACGTCTGTCTATAACAGGAACTACTTCGCCAGCTTCAATAAGCTCTATTAGAAAACTAAAATCTTCTTTTTTGTTTTGTTTCCACATCAAGATACCTATTTTCTTACTTCCGAACATTGTAATCAATGGACCTAGAAAGAGAAATTTGAAAATTGCAGCCCCGGAACCTCCAACCGCGAGAAAAATCCCCTTGGGATTCAAAGCGCGCTTGTAATCGAAAATAGAACGATATGCCACAACATCGAGTATCAGGTCATAACGCTGCCCACTTTTGGTGAAATCTTCTTGAGTGTAATCAATGACGTGGTCTGCCCCAATCGAACGCACCATGTCTAATATGCTCGTGCTGACCACGCCAGTCACTTCAGCCCCAAAAAATTTGGCGATCTGCACCGCAAACGTACCCATACCACCACCCGCACCATTGATCAAAACTTTTTGTCCTAGCTGAATCTGTTTTTTATCGCGAAGACCCTGCAGGGCGAGTAACCCCGCTTGGGGTAAGGTCGCTACTTCCTCGAATGTCATACTGGCCGGTTTCAGCGATATTGCATTTTCAGGAGCACATACATACTCAGCAAAAGCGCCTAAACCACGCCCAAATAAATCCCCGAATATCTCATCACCTGGCTGAAACTGCTTTACTTCTTTGCCAACTGCTTCAATCCGACCCGCTATGTCAGATCCGAGTATTTCGTATCTTGGTTTTCGAGAAAAGGGGGGTTGGAACCTACCTCTCAAGAAATCCAAGTCAGCTGCATTTAAGGATGCCGCATGAACTTTTACCAGTACCTCATCGTCCTTGGGAGTAGGTTTTTCTACTTCTTTTAATTCAAGAACATCTGGTGATCCGTATTTTGTGTATACTATCGCTTTCATAATTATTCCTCCAAATATTGCTTTATTTTGATTATTACGGAACTGTAGTACCATACCTGATTAGGATCTGAATTGAAAAAAAACACA
>Ga0307378_10012241_pt1 | contig 10975 bp, 7 predicted proteins | sample UN1MG_FD_202238 | JGI IMG/M metagenome (GOLD analysis project Ga0307378, IMG submission 202238) | Soil microbial communities from Risofladan, Vaasa, Finland - UN-1 | ecosystem: Environmental > Terrestrial > Soil > Coastal area > Acid sulfate soil | place: Finland: Risofladan, Vaasa | collected...
CTCGCTGGCAAGCTTATCAATGTTTGGCGTTGGATTCAGGCTGGCAAGTCGTGAACCATATATTCCGAATGCCTGAGAAGTATGATCATCTGCCATAATAAAAAGGATATTAGGAGATTTGTCTTTGCATACCTTCTTGCAACCAGGTAGTAACACCTGCAAAATCATAAGTAATGTTATAAGTTTTATTGCTGTTTTCATAAGTGAATTGTATTTTTAAATTTAATCGATTTATTTACTTAACGCCATTAGTCATTCCCAGTATCAGTAAAACATGTAAACTATTATCGTGTTAAAAAATTATCACACAGTTCTGACTTCTTTCTTCAGATGTTGCATTAGCCACATGAAAAACAACTCGATTTTCCATCGATGCTTATAAAGTATTGTAATCTCTACTTCAGACAGTTCAAAATTTTTGGTTAAAACCAATAGTGTCTTTCCGGATTTATCAACGTAGTATTTTATCTTACGAAGCTTTTTTGGATATGCCTTTTTGAATAAAAACCTTCCTGTTTCCCGGTCATATCTCAGATAACCCCACATAATAATAAAAATATCTAAAATGCTTATCGAGATATACATTTCTTTAAAATAAACAATCAATATTTCTCGATATCCCAAAAAGAAGGAATTCGATTTTTAAATGGTAATCTATAATTTATTTAATCACAATAATAAATTAAATATACTAGAAAAAAAAATATATATCAATGTCGATTAGTTTTGGACACGCCCCAATAATATAAGGGACTTTTTCTGAAGTGAAGGCTGGTTCTCCGCTACAGAGTTTCAACAAGTGATAACAGGTAAAAACTGGGGATACAATTTGAGCCAGTGCTAGTTTGATGAGCTTTTTAACAAATTGATTAATACAAATATATCTTATCATTTACAATGCATCGGCATGGTTTATTTTTTGATCGTGTTTTCGCCATTATCCCGCTTGCATTCTCTATTTAACTTTTTTTCTATTTTTTTTTAACAAAATTAAATTTGGGAAAGCGAAATATTTAAATTAAATTTCGTGTTTTAATTACAATAAGAAATAAACTACAGAATAATATACATATATGATATTATAATAATTATTTATTTAATATAAATTACTTAATAAATATATTCAACTGCATTAACTCAATTATTTTAATATGAAAAAGATTGCTTTCTTAATTTTAACTTTACTGATATCGGGGTTTAGTACCTTGGTTTCACAAACGGTCACAGGTACTGTTACTAGTGCCAGAGACGGACAAACACTTCCGGGTGTCACTATCCAGGTCAAAGGAACAATGGTAGGGGCCGTAACAGATGGAGACGGAAAATACTCAATTGACGTAGCTTCTACTGAAGATACTCTTTTAGTTTCTTTTGTTGGATTTACTAAAATTGAAGTTCCAATAGGTGGACGTCTGGAAATTGACATCCAACTCCAACCTGCTATTTACGATTTAGATGAAGTAGTCGTAACGGCTTATGGTACAGCCAAGAAGGTTTCTTTTACCGGATCAGCGACGGTCGTTGACGCTTCAGATATTGAGAAAATCCAGGCTACAAGTATCACACAGGCCTTGCAGGGGGTGACAACAGGTATCCAGGTTCAAAATCCTGGTGGACAGCCTGGAGATGATCCTCAAATACGTATTAGAGGAATAAGCTCGATCAATGGTAATGAGAATCCATTGATTGTAGTTGATGGGGCTCCATACGGTGGCTTCTTAAACGCTATTGATCCTAATGATGTTGAATCTATGAGCGTCCTGAAAGATGCAGCAGCAACTGCTTTATATGGAGCGAGAGCTTCAGGTGGTGTTATTATGATTACAACCAAGACAGGTAAAAAAGGATCCACAAAAGTTAATTTTTCTTCAAAATTTGGGGTCACTTCAAATGCCATTCCTTTCTATCCAAGAGTCACAAATGGCCAGTATTATGAACTAAACTGGGAAGCTCTTAAGCAGGGTTATCTTGATACTCACTCAGGCGCTAGCCTGGCAGAGGCTGAAACCTATGCTCACAACCAACTTCTTCCCCGTCTTGGAAACTTTAATTCTTTTAAAGAATATCCTCTAAATCCTGATGGGTCTTTAAAGACTGGCATTGAAGAAAGATGGGGGAGTTTTATTTATGAAGATATAATACTTCACCCTGGAGCTCGACAGGAATATCACCTTGATGTGAGTGGGCAAACAGATGAGGGTCTCAAACATTATTTTTCAATAGGTTACCTGAACAGTGATGCCGCTGTAACAACTTCAAATTTCAAGAGATATTCCGCAAGATTAAATGTGTCTCAGAAAATAAACGACTGGTTTGAATCAGGACTTAATGCTTCCGGTAGTTTCGGAGATCAGAATGCTCCTTTGATAGGTCGCTCGATAGACCAGTTAAAAATGCTGCCTGATATATATCCGCCATGGCTTTGGGACATTGCAAATGAAGACTGGTATTATGACGAAAACGGTGAAAGGATAATGTATAGTAATTATCTGAGACAGTCAGATATGCCCGGAACCGAAAATTGGGTAAGGAGAAAGCTCCCAGGTGGTAGCCCACTTGGATGGGCAGAGTACGCTGAAGGCAGATCTGAGATAGGCAACCTGAGCACAAGAACCTTCATTAATATTTACCTTCTTAGTGGTTTAAGTATTGAAAACTCATTTAGTGCTGACTATGCTGTGAATTCATCTTATATATATCAGCCCTGGACCAGCTTTGCTTATGCTCAAAAAGGTTTTTCAAGTAGATCTAAAAGCACGGATATAACTTATACTTTTAGTAACCTTCTTCGTTATACAAAAGAGTTTAATGATCATAACATTAATATTATGGTCGGTCATGAAGCGTATTCTACAGAATATCACATAGTTAGTGCTGGCGGAAACGGATTCCCAACAGCATCTTTACGTGAATTAAGCGCTGCATCAACTATTACAGGGGCCAGTTCAATAGAAGATAAACACAGAATTGAAAGTTATTTGTCGAATTTAACCTATGACTTCAGAGATAGATATTATATTTCTGCCAGCTTCAGAAGAGATGGGACTTCAAGGTTTGCACCGGAGTCACGCTGGGGTAACTTTTATTCCTTAGGCGCTTCATGGAGAATATCAGAAGAGCCCTTCATGAAGAAATATGAATGGCTGGATAACCTAACTTTAAGGTTAAGTTATGGAGAGCAGGGAAATGAGCGTATTTCAAATTATTATGCATGGCTTGGACTTTATGACGTTATAAAGGATGCTGGAAATTCAGGATTTAATTTGAATACACTTACAAATACTAGTCTTAAATGGGAAAGGAATAAACAAACTAATTTTGGTATTGAGACCAAACTATTGGAACGTTTTTATGTCTCAGCTGAGTACTTTATTAAAACTTCACAGGACCTTCTCTTTAACAGAGAATTACCTCTGTCATCTGGCTTGGGTTCAGTGGCTGAGAATGTTGGTGATGTAGAGAATAAAGGATTCGAGATTTCGGCCAGCTCAGTAAATCTCAATATTGGTGATTTCAGGTGGGAAACCAGTTTGAATATAACACATTTTAAGAATGTAATTACCAGTCTGCCAGCAGAAGAAATTTCAGCAGGACTTAGAAGGTATGTTGTAGGAAGATCAGTATATGATTACTATCTTCAAGACTATGCCGGAGTTAACCCTTCTAATGGTAATGCTCTGTTTTATAAAGATATTTATGAGACAGATGCATCAGGAGACCCGGTATTGGATGCTAATGGTGATAAAATAGTAATTGGCAAAGAAACTACAGAATCTGTTAGTGATGCAAGTTATTACTATGTAGGGTCATCACTACCTGATTATTATGGTAATATGCTTAATTCATTTTATTATAAAGGGATTGATTTGAGCATAAATCTGACATATAATATCGGAGGTTATATATATGATGTCCAATATAAGAATATGATGTGTTCAGGTAACAGGTACGAAACTTATAATGCAGATGTTATGAATTATTGGACCCCGGAGAATACAGATACAGATGTACCAAGAATGACAACTTACGGTACGATGGCAAACCAATTCAATACAGCGTCCTCACGATGGCTTGCAGACGCAACATATGCAAGGGTTAGAAATATGACCCTGGGTTATACACTACCGCTTAATATTGTATCCAGAATAGGCTTATCTAGGGTACGGGTATTCTTTCAGGGTGATAATTTCCTGACTTTCTATAAATATAAAGACAGGGGTACAAATCCGGAAGCTGGTGTTGAGGGTCAAGTTGATTCGGAAATACCCTTACAGAAAGTTTTTTCCGGAGGAATTCAGGTAACCTTTTAATTATTTATAAAACTGTAATGTCATGAATAAAATATATAAAATAAGTTCAATTATGATCTTGTTCCTTGCTTTTATTATTTCGCAAGGATGTGAAAGTGATTTTCTTGAAACCCAACCATCTGACTCTGTTTCTAAACCAGATGTTTTTGAATCAGCAGAGTCAGCCCGGGGCGTACTGGTATCAGTATACAGGAATTGGAGAGAAGCTGATAACCTCTACGCTGGACTTACATATCTTCAGCTTTGCTCAGATGCCATGGGGCCGGATTTTCAAAAAAGAGCCCAATATGAACAAGAAATTGCATATAGCGCATTCAACCCGGATGGTGGAGCTGTTCGATATCCATGGGCGTTGTTGTACAGAAGTATCAATAATATCAATGACCTTTTAGCAAATCTGGATGGTGTGTCAGGTACCCAGGATGAAATTGACAAAGTAAGAGGCGAAGCCCTGGCAATGAGAGGATATTCCTATTTTGAGCTTGTCAGAAGATATATGCATACGTATGCAATAGCATCAAGTATGCCGGGAGTGCCTATATACACTGAGCCAACAACAGCTGAAACACTTGGTAACCCAAGATCCTCTGTGTCCGAGGTGTATACACAGATATTATCAGATTTAACCCAGGCTGTCAGCTTGATGAGTACTGATAGAGAACAAAAAGGATATTTCAATATTAATGTAGTATATGCAGTTCTTGCACGAGTATATCTTACAATGGAAGATTGGGCTAACGCTATAACATATGCCCAGTCAGCAAGAGAAGGTTTTCCTCTTATGTCAGCTGAAGAGTGGCAGGCTGGGTTTATGGATATTAGTAACCCTGAATGGATATGGGGTCAAAATAATAGTGCTGAAGAAAACCAGGGTCCAGGTAGTCCGAGTGCCCAAATGACTCCTCTTGCTACTGCTCAGTGGATCTGGGCATCTGACACTTTAGCATCATTTTACTCTGCTACCGACATACGTGGTGAGCTGATTGTAGAACAGGATGGCCAAGACAATAACTTTAAGTTTTTGATGGCTGATCCGATTTACTCCGGAGACTATCCATATATCCGCTCTGCAGAAATGTACCTGATCGAAGCTGAAGCCATGGCGAAGAGCTCTAACGAGTCTGGTGCACAGGATGCACTATATGCCGTTCAACATAGAGCAGACCCAAATGCGGTGAAATCAACCGCCACAGGACAGGCTCTGATAGATGAGATCATTCTTGAAAAGAGAAAGGAGTTTTGGGGTGAAGGTGTATATTTCTTTGATATGCTAAGGAATCAAATGCCCCTTGTAAGAGATCTTAATCATCAAGCAGCACGAAGCCTACCTGCTAACTCATGGGAATTTATATTTCCAATTCCTGAAAGAGAATTCCTTATTAATAAGAATTTAGATAGAACAACAGACCAGAATCCTTTAACTGGCGTTTTTACGGGTAATGAATTTAACTGATTATAGGTGGAGCTACAGTTTTATTTTCAGTATAATAATTAATTTGAATGGAGGTCAGCTAAAGATCTAGACTGGCCTCCTTATTAAACTTTATTTCTAAAATTAATTTGACATGAAATTAATTTGCCATGATTAAATAGCTTTTGTCTTATTGACGTGATTAAAATAGGCTCAAAAGAAATAATTTGGAATTTTAAGTTGCACTTCATTTACAATAAAAGAAAGTATCAAGAGAAAAATCATGAAGAGTAATGGTATTAAAATAGCATTGGCTCTGAATGTATTGATGATGACAGGATTCGTCCTTAGTGGAGGTGAGAAGGATATTGACACATCAGAGAAGCCAACTGCCGATTCTTCTGCAACTAAGCGTATGTCTAATGTCATCATAATACTGGCTGATGATCTGGGTTGTGGTGACATAAGTCTTTACGATGGCTGGGTCCAGACTCCTCGAATCGATCAAATGGCCAGGGAGGGTGTCACGTTTACAGACTTTCACTCCAACGCATCTTTATATAGCCCAACGCGCGCAGCATTACTCACAGGTCGTTACAACAACGTGTTGGGATCATCGAAGTGGTTAAAGGGTATCGAGACACACACGGACTGGAAGACACCGAACTTACGATTCCCCGGCTCATGAAGCAGAACGGGTACAAGACAGCGATTTTCGGGAAGTGGTATCTGGGTTGGGAACCCCGATACAATCCAATACATCATGGTTTCGACGAGTTTATTGGGTTTTTACATGGCGCGTGTAGTTACCTTAAACATGATGATTGGAGAGACGGTACAGAAGTAAAAGAGCAAAAGGGCTATTCCACCCATATCATCACAGACCGATCTGTAGATTTCATTCGACGCAATAAGGACAACCCGTTCTTTTTATACGTTTCTCACCAGGCAGTGCATAATTACTACCAGATCCCTTCGGACTCACTAGAGACCAAAGGCAGGGATATACCGCTCAAAGGAGAAGTTGCTCGTACAAGATATGAGATAATAGTGCAGGGCCTGGATAAGAGCGTGGGGAAGATCATGGATACGCTCAGAGAGCTTAACCTCGAAGAGAATACTATTGTAATATTCTTTTCCGACAACGGTGATGTGAGGATGGGAACGAATGTACGCCCTTACCGGGGTGGTAAAGGCACTCTTTACGAGGGAGGGCACCGCATTCCTGCCATTGTCAGATGGCCGGGCCGAATCAAGGCCGGATGGACAAGCGATGAGTTGATAGTGGGAATGGATATTCTTCCCACAGTCATGGATCTCGTAGGCGTTGACATTTCCAAACAGCGTAAGTTTGACGGCATAAGCATAAAAAATCATCTGTTGAATCAAACCGATATTCCGGATAGAAAGGTATTCTTCGGGCATGAACCAAGATTTGGAACTGCTATGCGGGACGGACACTGGAAAATGCTAACCAAGGGAGATGTCATCGAGTTGTACGATTTGAGTAAGGATATCAAGGAAACAAATAACATTGCGGATAAGTACCCTAAAAGAACAAAAGAAATGATAGCTGCCATTGAGAAGTGGAAGCTGGAGGTGAAAAGGGCAGAATAATGAAAAATTGACCTTATATTAATGCAGCTTATCTTTGATAGGAATTAAAACTGGCTGGATAAAATAAATTTAAATTTTTAAGTAAAACGAAATAATACCTGAATTATGAAAAAAGTATTGACAATCATCTTAATAATTGCATCATCAATGCTTTCATGTAAGACAATAAAGGATGGGAGCACTGAGTCCGGAAGGCCTAATATTATCCTGATAAATGCCGACGACCTGGGTTATGCAGGTCTGGGCTGTTACGGTCAGGAACTTATACTCACTCCTAATATTGATAAAATGGCAACTGATGGGATGAGATTTACAGATTTCTATTCCCCTAACACTGTTTGCGTGCCAAGTAGGACCGGACTGGTACTTGGGATGCATCCAGGACATAGTCCTATCAGGGACAATTCAACGCCGCATACTCAAAACTTTGGTGAACGTATGAAATCATGGCCTGAAGAATTGTGGCCTCCAGAGTTACCGACAATAGGAAGGATCATGAAAGATGCCGGATATAAGACGGCACAATTCGGCAAGCTTGAGGCAGGTATCCCTATGGAGGAAGGTAAGATGACAGAGCATGGATGGGATTACTGGTTTGGGTTTAAAGGAACAGGAGCTGCTTTTCAATATTATCCTCATGAATTATGGAAAAATGACAAGAGAATAACATTCCCTCAGAATGAGGGCGATAGTGTTAGCCGACCTGGTATACTTGGTGATAAGGGTGTATATTCTGAGGAACTATTTATTGAAGAGATAGAAAATTACATAAGGGAGAATCGTGACAGTACATTTTTTATTTATTTCCCAACACAGATACCGCATGGCAGATCTCCTCTCGATGGTGATGAGATCCAATTGCCTGATATTGGTCAATATGCAGACCGCGACTGGACCCATCTTGAGAAACTTTATGCTGCCTGTGTTAGCAGGTTAGATAGTGATGTAGGAAGGATTATTTCTCTTCTGAAAGAGCTTGGTATCGAAGAAAATACTATAGTTTTCTTTACCAGTGATAACGGTGATGAAAACAGTTACTATAAATATACTGACAGGTTTAATGGGACCGGACCATTAAAAGGGAAAAAACGATATCTGTATGAGGGAGGTATACGTGTTCCGATGATAGCTTTGTGGCCAGGGACTATAGTTCCCGGCACTGAATCTGATATACCGGCTGCTGGATGGGATTTTGTTTCTACATTTTCAGATCTTGCAAATGTATCTCCTCCTGCACATACTGATGGAATATCACTTGTGCCAATACTAACAGGGAATATTAAAGAACTGGAAAAGAGGGATTACCTGTACTGGGAATATCACTGGGGTAAACAACAGACAGTAAGAATTGGGAAGTATAAAGGGATACGTATCGGTGGTACAGAAGAACCAATTGAATTATATGATCTGAGTTCTGACCTTGGTGAAAATAATAATATAGCTGATGAACATCCTGCTTTGGTGAATCAAATTGACTCAATTATGTTAGCAGCAAGGGCAGGTTCCCCATTTAATAGATACTGGCCTTTGCCTGAACACAGGCTTTACGATTCGAGGGAGGATAAATGGATTTTTGACAATATTGCAAATAATTTCGCCAAATAGAAAATATATATTTTACACTTTAACTAAAGATGAAAAAGATCAGACTATTTTTTATGATGTTGTTTTGTGTCCTGGGATTTGGAACTAGCTCAGCCCAGGAGCTACCCAACATCATTATCATTTACACTGATGACCTTGGGTATGGCGATCTGAGTTGCTATAATGACAGTTCAGCATATTATACTCCAAATATCGACAGGTTGGCTGAAAAAGGAGTTCTGTTTACCGATGCTCACAGTCCATCGACAATATGTTCACCTTCTCGGTACGGACTCTATTCCGGTCAACAGATATATCGTTCAACCGGCAGGGGAGGGGGGACTTTTGCAGGCCCTGGAGGCCCGAGTTATTTAAAGCCTGGGACACTCACTATCGCGGAAATGCTAAAAACCAAAGGATACCGAACAGGAGTATTCGGGAAATGGCATGTGGGACTTACATGGTTTGACGAAAACAATGAGAGACTCGGAGATGGGTTTAAAAACTCCCTGCTTATTGACTATGAAAAAAGCACACCTCTTATTGATGGCCCAAATGCAAGAGGCTTTGATGAATCATTTATAACACCTAACTGTCCTAACACTTCTTATCTTTATATTTATATTGAGGATGGTATGGTTCCCATTCCTGCAAGTAAGAGACATCTAAGTGCCAAACTACCCAACCCGGGTGGCAAATGGCTATGGGATAATAAGGAAGGATGGATGGCACCGGATTACAACTTTCTGGAGGCAGATCTGATATTTTATGAAAAAACCCGGAAATTCATTACTGAGCATCGCAAGAGTACACCTGACAGACCATTCTTTGCTGTATTAGCAACCCAGATTGCCCATGCACCTGTATTACCTGCACCTCAGTTTAATGGTGCAACAAATGCAGGTCCAAGGGGGGATTTCGTCTGGGAACTGGATGTCATCGTTGGTCGTTTAATGGATTTATTGGAAAAGGAAGGCATTGAAGATAATACTCTGATTATTCTTAATTCTGATAATGGAGCTGAAATTAGGCATGTTGACTGGATGCGTCAGGATTATAAACACGATGCTTCCGGTGGTTGGAGAGGAATGAAACGGGATGGCTGGGAAGGTGGCCACCGTGTTCCCTTTATTGTTCGGTGGCAAGGTGTATTTCCAAAAGGTTTGGTATCTGACCAGATGATAAATACTACCGATATTTTTGCCACATTAGCTTCATTAGTAGGATATAAACTCAAAGATGAAGATGCCACAGACAGCTATGACATGTTGCCTGCAATGCTTGGCATTCAAGATGAGAATGAACCTATAAGACCATATTTATTGACCCAAAGTTTGCGAGGAGAGTTTCAGATCCGACAGGGAAATTGGAAATATCTTGATCATAAGGGATCAGGGGGAAACAACTATGAAAATGGAGTACTTGCAAAATATGCATTGCCTGAAAGTGCGCCCGGAGCACCAGGACAACTATATAATCTCGATACCGATCCGGGTGAAACAACAAACCTGTTTTTCATTGAGGCTGAAAAACGCAAGGAGGTTCAGAAATTGCTTCAGCACCTGAAATCAAGTGGTCGCAGCGCTCCAAAAGACAGGCAGCCGCTAGGTATAGTAAAAGTGAAGGAAATAAGCAAAGAAAATAATAATAAAATTAATTAAGCCGTATGATGTAATATCCGAATTATAATAATTTGATTCTATTAACTAATTAAACATAACTAACTGAGATGAAACTATTAAAAATGTTTCTGAATGCTATTATCCTAGTAATGGTATTATTTACTTCCTGTAACGGTGATACACAAAAGCCTAACGTTGTTCTTGTTATTACCGATGATCAGGGATACGGAGAAATTGCAGCTCATGGGAACCCCTGGATTAAAACTCCGAATATGGATAAATTATGGGAGGAAAGTGTAAGGCTGACAGATTATCATGTATCACCTACCTGTGCCCCTACCCGGTCGGCACTGATGACGGGCAGGTATAATGACAGAACAGGTGTATGGCATACGGTTACCGGAAGGACCCTCCTTAGAGAGAATGAAGTG
>Ga0307378_10012242_pt1 | contig 10974 bp, 10 predicted proteins | sample UN1MG_FD_202238 | JGI IMG/M metagenome (GOLD analysis project Ga0307378, IMG submission 202238) | Soil microbial communities from Risofladan, Vaasa, Finland - UN-1 | ecosystem: Environmental > Terrestrial > Soil > Coastal area > Acid sulfate soil | place: Finland: Risofladan, Vaasa | collected...
TTGATCCCGAGCAGAATATGGCTTTCAGGGATCATTTTCTTGATTCTCCTTTTAATCTTTCTGAAGTTTTATTTATTGCCACCGCTAACAACACGAATAATATTGCTACTGCGGTTTTAGACAGATTAGAGCCGATTAGGATGCCTTCTTACGCTGATGATGAAAAAATCACCATTGGCAAAAATTATGTTTTACCCAGGATGATGAGAGAATCGGGCCTTCCCGAGGGATCCATTAAGATTGATGAGGCGGTTTGGCCCAAGATTGTCAGGCCTTTGGGCTATGATGCAGGAGTAAGGACTTTACAAAGAACGATTAATGGTATCTGCCGAAAAGTGGCTAAGATGGTGGTTGAAGGCAAAGGCAGACAATTTCATTTAAAGGAAAGTAATATTAAAGATTTCCTCCCCACCTGGTAATTTACTTCTTGGTATGGTTTAATTATTTAAACCAATGAAAATCGCGGTTTTATCAGATATTCACGACAATATTTGGAATCTGAAGAAGGTTCTAAAGCGAGTTAAGAAAGAAAAATATCAGGCAATCATTTTCTGTGGAGATTTTTGTGCTCCTTTTTCCGCGGTGATGTTGGCCGAATCTGAGCTTCCAGTTTATGCCGTTTTGGGTAATTCATACGACGTCTTTAATACACTAAGAACCACAGGCGACTTTAAAAATTTTAATTTGTTTTCTGAAATGGGAGAGGTGGAACTAGACAAGAAAAGAATTGCCTTATGCCATTATCCTAAATTAGCGAGGGGATTAGCTTTTACCGGAGAATACGATGCTGTTTTTTATGGGCACGACCATGAGGCTTTAAGTGAGTTAGCCGATAAGGTTCTCTTAGCTAACCCAGGGGAAGTGATGGCAAGGTATGGGAAATGTACCTTCGGAATTTACGATACGAAGTCAGGAATTTTTGAGATAGTAGAAGTTAAATAATTTTATGGACATCACTAAGGCAGTGGAGAAATTCGTCAAAGAAAACCTAGACGAGAGCTCTTTTCTTCATAGTTTAAGAGTTAGAGATTGGGCTTTAAAAATTGCCCGTCAAGAAAAAGCGGATTTGAAAGTCGTGGAGCTTAGTGCTCTTCTTCACGACGTTGGAAAGCAGAAAAGCTCATTCGGAGATCACCATTTGAAGTCAGCAAAAATGGCCGATACTTTCCTTAAAGAAAATAATATTGGGAACCCCCTTCGGCTTAAAATTATTTCTTGCATTAAAACCCACATGGCTCCAAGGAAGCTTATCCCTAAGATGGTTGAAAATTTTAAAGAAGACGATTTTCCAAAGCCAGTATCTATAGAAGAAAAGTGTCTTTATGATGCCGACCTTATGGAGCTGATCGGGCCAGTAGGATTAACTAAAATTCTGAATTTTTGTCTTACAGGCTACCGCTTTTCTCTCCCTAAAAGTATCGAATTTACTCAGTGGCTTATGGGGGGATCGGCTGAGGGCCTTTTGATAGAAACCGCTAAGGAGATTGCTAAGCCATATATCCAATTTCAAAATCAGTTCTTCCGACTCTACAAAGAACAACAAAAATCTTAGTTTTATTGATGATAGATATTAAAGAGAAGAAAAAAGAACTCCAGAAGATTGCCCAGGAAGTGGAGAAGTGTCAGCGTTGCCCTCTTTACAAAAGAGCCACTCGAGGTGTCTCCGGAGAAGGTAATCCAGATGCCCGAATGATGTTTATTGGCGAAGGACCAGGTTATTGGGAGGACCAAAAAGGAATTCCTTTTTGTGGAGCCGCCGGAAAAATCCTTGATGAACTACTTTCCACCATAGGCGGATCCGCCTCTGGCGGACAGTTAATTAAATTTGACAGAAGAGAAGTTTTTATTGGCAATGTCATTAAACATCGACCGCCAGATAATCGTGACCCCCTACCTCAAGAAATTGAGGCTTGTCGGTCTTGGCTAGATAAACAGATTGAAATTATTAACCCAGAAATTATTGTCACTCTTGGTCGCTTTTCGATGGCAAAATTTTTACCTGAGGCTAAAATCAGCCGGATTCATGGTCAACCCCAAGCAATTGAGTTTCAAGGGAAGAAATTGGTAATCATGCCGATGTATCATCCGGCGGCCGGTCTTAGAAGAGGAGAAATTTTAGAAGACCTTAGAAAAGATTTCCTGAAATTAGGGAAGCTGTTAGAATCTTCTTCTAAGCCTGAACCTTCACGAGAACAGTTAAGTTTGATATAATAGCTTCAAATGCCATTTAACCTGCCAATACCACTACCTTCCTCAAGATCCCGTCGTTATCTCCGGCGCTCCTTCAGAATGAAATTAAAAAGATCAACCCTCTTCAGCGTCGGCAGCATCCTCTTTCTTTCTCTTGGCGGTTTGATTATGGTTTCCTTTATTCGCCAAGGAAGCCTTTTGATTGAGTTAAATAACCTGATTATTAAGTTCTTTGGCTGGACAGGCATCCTTCTTCCCTTTGTTCTAATTGTGGCCGGACTTTTATTAACAAAGCTGAAAACCCCTGTTAATGAACCTAATGTTTTGGTTGGCAGTATTCTTCTCCTTCTTTCATTGATGGGCCTGCTCCGTCAGGGGAGTCTGGGGAAACAAATTTGGGAAGGGACAGCCAGTCTCATCACCGGTTTAGGCGCTTTGATTATTATTCTGGGAGGGTTGCTTATTTCTCTGGTGGTTTTATTCAATACTTCAATTGACCAAGTGGTTCAGGTCTTTCTCCGTTTTCTTGAGATTGTTAAAACCTATATTTTCGGTTTCAGGAGGGTCAGGGAGAAATTTCCAGAAGCCAAGCCAAAGGTTAAAATTTCCGGTGTTTCTCCGTTTGCTGAACCTGAGAAAAAAAGCAAACCGAGTGAAGAAGGATTGCCTGGTTTAACTAAAACTATCCCTGCAGTCCAAACTAAAATCTGGCAGTATCCGCCTCTGTCTCTTCTAGCCGATGAATTTGGAGGAAAGGCAGACCGGGGTGATGTTAAGGCTAACGCTGATGTTATCGAAAAAACTCTTGATTCTTTTGGTATTTCTGCCCGAGTGGCAGAGGTGAACGGTGGACCAGCGGTGACTCAATACGCTCTACAAGTGTCTTTGGGAACTAAACTTTCGAAAATTACCGCCTTATCGAACGATTTGGCTCTGGCCTTGGCGGCTCCTACTGGTCAAATTAGAATCGAAGCACCGATTCCTGGTCGCTCTTTAGTCGGAATTGAGCTTCCTAACCGATCGGCTGAATTTGTCACCTTAAAAAAGATGCTTACTTCAGATAGCCTTAAGAAGGCGAAATCTAAGTTGTGTGTCGCCTTAGGTCTTGATGTTTCCGGCAATCCCCTAGCAGCCAATCTCGCTCGAATGCCCCATGTTTTGATTGCTGGTGCTACCGGTAGCGGCAAAACCGTTTGTCTAAACAGTTTTATTTCTACAGTTCTTTTTCGAGCCAGTCCTAACGAGGTAAAGTTTATTTTAGTTGACCCCAAAAGAGTGGAATTAATTCAATACAACGGTATTCCCCATCTCTTAACACCAGTGATTGTCGAGCCGGAGAAAGTCGTTTCCGCCCTTAAATGGGCGATAGGCGAAATGGACCGCCGCTACAAGCTTTTTGCCGAAACAGGTGTTAGGAATATCGATGCCTATAATGAGCTTTCAGGTTTTTCTGCCCTACCTTATATTATTATTATTGTCGATGAACTGGCGGATATTATGCTCTTTTCTCCGGTTGAGGTCGAAGACACTATCTGTCGAATTGCTCAAATGGCGAGAGCGACCGGGATTCACCTTATCATTTCTACCCAAAGACCTTCGGTTGACGTTTTAACCGGATTAATTAAAGCGAATATTCCTTGCCGGATTTCTTTTGCTGTTTCCTCAATGGTTGATTCTCGAGTGATTATTGATCAAGGTGGGGCAGAGAAACTTCTTGGTCGGGGTGACATGCTCTATATTCCTCCTGATCAAGCGAAACCGACCCGGATTCAAGGCGCTTTAGTCTCTGAGCCGGAAATTCAAAAAGTAATTGCTTTTCTCAAGGAACAAGCCGCTCCAGCTTATACAGAAGAAGTGATGAATATGCCGGTGAAGACAATTAGGGGCGGTCTTACAGGAACAGCCGAAGAAAAGGATGAACTGTTTGAAGAAGCCTTAAGAACTGTTTGTCAGTATGACCGCGCTTCAGCTTCTTTACTCCAGCGCCGTCTATCTATTGGTTACGCAAGGGCAGCGAGAATTTTAGACCAGCTTGAAGCCGCCGGCGTGGTTGGTTTAGCTGAGGGGTCAAAACCGAGAGACGTTCTCATTAGAAGTCCAGAGGAGGTAATCCAAGCAGTCCCCGAAGGCTAACTAGTCCTTTTTTGACTTTCCATGAAAACAGTTGGTCAAATTCTAAGAAAGACGAGAGCCCAAAAAGAAATTTCTTTTGAGGAGGTTGAAGCAAAGACAAAGATCAGGGCGAAGTATTTGAAGGCAATCGAAGATGATGATTATCATCATCTTCCAGGAGGAATTGTTGTTGCTAAAGGTTTTATCAAGAATTATGGCGAATATCTTGGTTTATCCTCTAAGAATCTTTTAGCCGCTTTTCGTCGAGATTTTGGTAGGGATCAGAAAGGTCAAGTTTTACCTCGAGGAATTTATAAGCCCCTTGGCAAAATTGGTTTTTCTTGGACGCCGAGAGCAACAATAATTGCCAGCACCTTGTTCCTTGGTTGTATCTTTGTTTTATTTTTGGGTTATCAATTTTTCCTTTTTTTGGGTCCGCCGAGACTTCAAGTAACGACTCCTTCAGAGAATCAAATTTTTAAAATGCTATCAATCAAAGTTGAGGGAAAGAGCGACGGTGATGCGGCTCTTTATATTAACAAGGAATTAATTAGTCTTGACGAACAGGGAAACTTTTCCGAGTCAATAAACTTAATCCCCGGCGAAAACATAATTCGGATTGAAGCTGTTTCTCGACAGGGCAAGAAATCGGTCATTGAGAGGAAAGTCCACTATCAATTTCCTTAAATTATTTATTGACAAAAGATTTTTCATTGATTAGACTTTAACCACCTGCCATGGAAATAACTCAAATTTTACTCGTCATTGTTGTTTTAGCCCTGACTTCGATTATGTCCATCGTTGGCGTCGAAGTCTTTTTTATTTTTAAGGAGATTAGGCGGTCAATGAAAAAACTCAATAAAATGCTTGATGATATGGGTTTGATTACTGAATCGATTGCCAAACCAATCGCCGGTTTTTCCGGATTTATTTCGGGCATTAAAAGTGGCGCGGACGCGATTAAATTGTTTACCAAAAACGACCAAAAAAAAGAGAAAAAAGAAAAAACTTCAACTAAAAAATGAGTGAGGAAAAGCATGATTCCGGTTTCATGGCAGGCTTAGTTTTTGGAGCGATTGTGGGAGGGACAATGGCTCTTTTTTTAGGTGGAGAAGAGGGGGATGAAGTCAGAGAGAATCTCCGCAAGAAAGGGAAACTCTTTTTTAAGAATCTTGGTTTATTGGTTGACGAAACTATGGGTGAAGAACTGGAAGCAATTGAGGAAAGTAAGGATGAGGTGAAAACGGTGGTTGAAGAAACTACGGAAGAGATGAAAAAAGCGGTTGAGACGATTAAAGATGAAGGTAAAAAATCGGCTCGTCGTTTTTTCATTCGAGCAGGTAAGAAGCTCTCCTGAGAGTTTGCTCTTAGCTTCAGATTAGAATATTATTAAATCAATATGTCAGAAGAATTAGGAGAGTTAGATGTTGCTAAAAAAGGCATAGAGGTAGCGAAAAAGATTAAGGAAGTTAAAACTGAGAAAACTCAAGCCGGAGAATTTATGTACAAAACAGAAGTGGGGGAATTGGTTGATAGTTTTGACTTTAACTTTGTTAATGCTGGTAGTGAACACGTAGCGGTTACAAGAAAGGGTAAACCAGAGAAAGTTATAGCTCTGGCTTATTGTGATATTAGTCCTTCAGAAGTAAAAAGATATTTTTATCGGCAGCGGATATTAGAAGCTTTATTTCCTCATAATTTTCCCCATTTCTCTCTTGCCTTTAGTGTTGAAGATGAAACAGGGTGGCATCATAGCGGCTCGATAAGACAGAAAGTTGATGAGCTGGAAGTTGGCTTAGAAGGGGAAATAGAATATCCTTTTGAAGAAGTTAAAGAAACCTGTAAGGCTCTTTCTCTTCCAGTTCGTTTTGATGAAAAAACTAAGGAAAACGTGATTGTAGGTGCCGATGGAGGAGAATACTATGTTGATACAATTGGCTACAAATTTCCAGGAAAGTGGGATGTAGAAAAAATTATGAAATACATGGAAAAGGCTAAAAATAAGGAGGGGAGACCAAGGCATGGTGAGGTAGATAAACGAATGGTAAGGAAAAGCATTGATAGACTAGAGGCGTTGGAAGGATAATCTTCAAAAAAACTCTTCACCAAGCGACAAATTTTTGATTCCACAGAACACATAGATTATAATCCTTCTTAATGATCGCTCAAGAATTAAGGCAAAGTAATTTTTTAAAGTAATATTTAGATGAGCGAAAACTCTGAATTAGAAGAACATCCAGCGGAACAAGCGCGGAGATATTTAAAAAAAGATTTTAGAGATGGACCTTTGGGAAGATGGGAACGCTTCCGCCGAAATGTCAAAGCAGAGCTTCGTGTAGATGTATATTCGTTCTTAGGCCGTTTACCACCAGGAGATAGGGATCCTGTTTTGATCGAAATGGAAGAAGGACGAGGACAAAGAGAAGTAAAATCGCTTTTTTTAATTAAAAGAGAAGGGCGGGGAGTGGAAGACTTGATGGACGATTTGCCAAAGGAAGTAAAAGTCTTCGTTGGGGATAGTTTTCAATTTGATCATATTAATGGTGAGCTGAAAATAGGTCAAGATAGTATCGGCGGACTGGGTGGATTGAGAATTTTAGAGCACGATTGGGCAATATTGATATTTTTTCATGAATTGGCTCATGCAGAGCGCCGGATTAGAATGATTCAAGAAAATTTTCCAGGATTTTTAGAACGAATAAGTATAAATATGGATTACTTTCTCGTGGGAGCGGTTGATGATGCTGCAACTATACAAGAAATTATACCAACCGTTACATCAGGCGAACCATTTTTTTCATTTTCCACTTCGAATTTAATTGAGGGTTTTAAAAAAGAATATGCAGAGCAAATTAGGAAATTAGACCCATTTTTTGAGAGATTAAAACTGCCAAATATGGATGACTATAGAAAAGTAGCGGAAAAATGGACGAGAGATAATATTGAAAGAATTAGCTCCGAAGAATATAGGCAGTTATTAACTTCAACACCAGATCGTCTCGTAGAATTGGAAAGACTTCGTAAAGAGAGACATTTACTTAGATTTTCCGAAGAAGTTGAATGTTGGAATCGAGCTCGCAAAATGAAAAAGGAGAAAGAAAAGAAGGGTTTTACGATTGTAGGTGTGAATGATGAAATGTTAAATCAGTACGTTCAACTTTGTTTGGCTACCTATTCCTCTGGAAGCGAACAGGCAACATCAACTTATAAAAGTGTTCTCTCAAGATACGAGAAGGCAAGAAAGCAACCAGCTGCATGATTAGTCGCCAAAAGCCTTGCTCTTAGCTTCAGATTAAGGTATACTTTTCTTCGATGACCGCAAAGGATTTAAAGAAAAGATATTTTGATTTCTTCACTCAAAGAGGCCATAAAAAGCTCCCCAATGCTTCTTTGGTACCTGAAAATGACCCCTCGGCTCTTTTTATCAGTGCGGGTATGCACCCTTTAGTGCCTTATCTTTTGGGCGAGTCTCATCCTTCGGGAAAAAGATTAGTTAGTAATCAACGGTGTTTGCGAACTGATGATATCGACGAAGTCGGGAATAATCGCCATTTAACTTTTATGGAGATGTTGGGCAACTGGTCACTGGGAGACTATTTTAAGAAAGAGCAGCTTAATTGGGCCTTCGAATTTTTAACTTCGCCTCAATGGCTCGCACTTGATCCCCAAAAAATTTATGTATCAATTTTTGAGGGAGACAAAGACGCTCACCGAGATGAAGAATCAATCATCATTTGGCAAGAAATTTATAAAAAGCTGGAAATCAAGGCCAAAGTGGGAGAAATAATTGTCCCTTATCCCAAAAAGAAAAACTGGTGGGGACCCGTAGGTGAGACTGGCCCTTGTGGTCCTGATTCTGAAATTTTTTATAAAACCGGAAAACCACACGATCCTAGTTTTGGAAAGAAGTGCCATATTAATTGTGACTGCGGCCGGTTTGTCGAGATTTGGAACAATGTTTTTATGGAATATAATAAAACAATCGAGGGAAAATACGAGAAGTTGAAAAAGCAAAATGTAGATACAGGAATGGGGAGCGAGAGAGTGGCAGCAGTATTACAGGGAAAAGAGACTGTTTTTGAGATAGAGCTTTTTTCTCCAATAATCAACCAACTTGAAAAGTTAAGTAAGAGGGATTACGCTCAAAACGGAAGGCCTTTTAGAATTATTGCTGACCATCTTCGAGCCGCTACCTTTATTATTTCAGATGGAGTTCTTCCTTCCAACAAAGAACGAGGTTATGTTCTTCGTCGCTTGATTCGTCGGGCGATTAGATATGGAAGAACTCTCCAAATAAAAGAGGTGTTTACTCCAGAAGTCGCCGAAGTTGTAATCAAAATCATGAGAGAGGAATATCCTGAGCTTGAAAAAAATAAAAAAGAGATTTTGGGTGCACTTGAAGATGAGGAAAAGAGATTCCAAAAGACTATCTCTCGGGGCCTCAAACAGATTGAGAAACATAAAAAGCTGGACGGGAAAATTGCTTTTTATTTGTATGAAACCTACGGTTTTCCCCTGGAATTGACCGAGGAAATTGCCCAAGAACGAGGTCAAGAAATCAATGAGCAAGTCTTCAAAAAAGAGTTTGGGGAACATCAAGAGTTATCAAGAAAAGGGGCGGCGCAAAAATTTACTGGTGGTTTAGCCGACCATTCAGAAGAAGTAACTAAGTTGCATACCGCTACCCACCTTTTACAAGCGGCTTTGAGGAAGATTCTAGGAGGAGAAGTTTTCCAGAAAGGTTCGAACATTACTGCCAAAAGGTTAAGATTCGATTTTTCTTGGAAGGAAAAACTTAATCCAGAACAGATTAAACAAGTTGAAGACTTAATTAATCAGGTAATCAAGAAAAATCTTCCCGTAGAAATGGAAGTAATGCCTTTTAAAGAGGCTCAAAAAAGAGGAGCCATGGCTGTTTTCGGTCAGAAATACGGCGAAGAAGTAAAAACCTATCGGGTTGGTTCGAAAGAGAAGCCTTTTTCTTTCGAAGTTTGTGGGGGTCCTCATATTGACTTTACAGGAAAGCTAGGAAAGTTTAAGATAATTAAGCAAGAGGCGGTTGGCTCAGGCACCCGTCGTCTTTATGCTAGATTAGAACAAAGCGCATAAGGCATAGCGCATAAAGAAACTCCTATGTATTATGTTGTATGTACTATGCACTGCGCGAAGCGCTTATAAGCAAAGCTTGAAAATTTATTTGAAAGCGTGCTTTCAAAGAGCTTGACCTTTAGGTCAAGAAATTTATGGCCCTGCCAAAAATCATCAGTAAATTAGGTCAAAAAGAAGAAGCAGAGAAGAAAGAGTATCTGCTGGCGATCGAAATTTGGGACGGAGAAGTGAAGAGTGCCATTTGGACGGTTGAAGGAGGAAAAACCAAAGTCGCGGCTCTAGGTAGTCGGGAGAGTTGGTCTAAAAAGGAAGAACTGGTTGAAGCCGCCGACAAGAGTCTTTCTCAAGCTTCTGAGAGATTTACAGAGATAGGTCAAGAACCCTCTAAAGTGATTTTCGGTCTTCCTGAAAATTGGACAGACGAAAAAGAGATTAAACCTGAGTATCAAGATTTCCTCAAAGAACTTTACCAAAAATTGGAATTAAAGCCTGTTGGTTATGTTCTCACGTTTGATGCCCTGATCCATCATCTGAAGAAAGTCGAGGGGGTGCCACCTTCAGCGATTTTGGTGAAGTTAGCCAAGGATAAAGTTTATCTCGCCGTGGTTGAGGTAGGTAAAAAAATTGGCGTTGAAGAAGTGGGCCGCAGTCAAGATTTAGCCAGTGATTTAAGAGAAGGGTTAACCAGAATTACTGAAATTAAAACCCTTCCTGCTCGAATCTTGCTTTTTGACAGTGAAGACATGGAAAGCGCTAATCAAGTTTTAATTGCCCATCCGTGGTTGAAACCTCAGCCAGACGGTAGACGACTGGCCTTTCTTCATCTCCCTAAAATTGAGATTTTACCCACTGACTCTGATGTTAATGCCGTCGCTCTAGCCGGTGGGAGTGAAGTGGCTAAAAGCCTAGGATTTGAAATTAAGGAAGAGGTCCAACCAAAAGAAGAAGAGTTGTCGGAGGAACCCTCCTCCGCCGAGGCTTCGGAGGGCGAAGAGAAAATGGCTGAAGAAATTGAAAAGGTTCCCGAAGAAGAAATTTCTCCAGAAGAATTATCCCCAGAAGCTGATTTCGGTTTTATCAAAGGTAAAGATATTAAGGAGGCAATGCCGCCACCCTCAGTTGAGGCGGTAGAAGAAGAAGTGATTGAGGAGGAGACAACTGAGCCAGAATTTAAAGAAGGGTTTAAACCAAGAGGAGAGCGAGCGGGCTTAGTGGGTTCAATTTTATCTCTGTTTACTCGATTTTCTCTGCCATCTTCTTTTAATAAAATCTTGAGCAAGATTCATCTTCCTTTTCCTTTAAGTTGGCCAATAATAGCGGCTTTAATCGGAGGAGGAGTTTTTGTCTTAGGTGGTTTGTTCTTAGCTTTTCTGTGGTATCTTCCTCAGGCCAAAGTGACTATTTTTATCGAACCAAAAATTTTGGAAAAGGATTTTAGTTTGACCATTGATCCCAATCAAGAAGTTATCGATCAAGAAAACCGGATTTTACCTGGCCGAATTTTAGAAACCGAAAAAGACGGAGAAAAGTCAACTGAGACAACAGGAGAAAAGACGGTGGGCG
>Ga0307378_10012244_pt1 | contig 10971 bp, 9 predicted proteins | sample UN1MG_FD_202238 | JGI IMG/M metagenome (GOLD analysis project Ga0307378, IMG submission 202238) | Soil microbial communities from Risofladan, Vaasa, Finland - UN-1 | ecosystem: Environmental > Terrestrial > Soil > Coastal area > Acid sulfate soil | place: Finland: Risofladan, Vaasa | collected...
CGGGAAGTGTAGCATATATATCCCACGCAATAGGATTTGTAATCGGGCTATTTTTTGGAGCAAACTGGAATGAAGAATGGAAGCAAAGTCTGCTATTTACCCTTATCTTGCTGGTATTATACCTGATATTGTATAATTTTCTGATAATGAATTTTTTTATCAAGGGTTGACTTGCATGAACGTCGTTCATACTAATAAATGGAAAATAAAGTAATTTACCAGTTACAAATGTCTAACCCGTTAACATATTTAATGTGACTATCGTCCCCATTAACTTTTTAACGCCCCACATTATTATAGCTCCTAATGAATAAACCTGAATTATTAGCACCTGCCGGAAGCAAAGAAGCTTTAATAGCTGCAATTGAAAATGGAGCCGACGCCGTATATTTCGGTGGAGAAGCTTACAGCGCAAGATATGATGCTGCCCTTTCAAATGATGATATTGAATGGGCTATTGATTACGCTCATATTAACAAAACGAAATCATATGCAACAGTGAACACCCTTATTAAGGATTCAGAGCTCGAAAAGGTGTGCGAATATCTTCAATTTCTCTGCAACGCAGGAGTAGATGCCGTCATTGTGCAGGATATGGGCATCCTGAAATTAATAAAGGACCAGCTACCTCAACTTCCGGTCCACGCCAGCACACAAATGACCATCCACAATGTGGAAGGTGTCAGATTCCTCGAAGATATGGGAGTAAAACGAGTGGTGCTTGCCAGAGAGCTTTCTCTTAATGAAATTCGAAAGATAAAATCAGAAACCAACACAGAGATCGAGGTATTTATCCACGGTGCGCTATGCTTTTCATATTCGGGTCAGTGTCTTTTTAGCAGCACGATAGGAGATAAAAGCGGGAACCGTGGATATTGTACCCAGCCCTGTAGAAGAAAATACACAATAGAGGGGGCCAAGGGCCATCTTTTGAGTCCTAAAGACCTCAATCTTAGCGAACACATCGGACGTCTAATAGAGTCAGGAATTGATTCGTTCAAAATTGAAGGAAGATTAAAGCGTCCTGAATATGTGGCAGGCGTTGTCAGGACGTACAGGATGCTAATTGAGAGATATCTTGAAAACCCGGTAGATTTTCAGGTATCATATGAAGAAAAGCACACACTTCGTCAGCTTTTTAACCGGGATTTCACTTCAGGATATATATTTGGAAATCCTGGCAATGAGCTAATGAGCAGAAAACAATCGCATAACCAGGGGACTTATCTTGGTAATGTCGTAAAATATGACTGGGATAGAAAATTTGCATACATTCATATTGAGCAACCTTTGAGGATAGGCGATGGAATCGGCACCCAGGGGGGTACGGGAACTACTGTACGAAGCATGTATATCAATAATCAGAGTGTGGAAACTTCACCTTCCTGTGCTACAGTCAAAATACCAATGGAAAAAATCATTTACAGAAATGAGACCGTTTTTAAGACCTATGACTCTAAATTGATGGATTCATTTGGGCTTAAAAACATAGTGAATAAAATTCCAATTACCATATCATTTACTTCAAAACTTGGAAAACCAATCACACTTTGCATTACAAATGGTGAGAACAAAGTCTCGATAAAAGGAGAGATCCCACAAAAAGCAAAAGGAGCTCCAACATCACAGGAATCTATTATCCAGCAATTGACGAAACTTGGCAACACATTTTTTGAGTCAGAAAATGTAATTCTGGAGTTAGATGATAATATTTTCATCCCCATCTCTCAATTGAATTCTCTTCGTAAAATTGCAGTTGATAAGCTTAAAGCAGAACTTACAAAGACCTGGAAACGCACGTGCAAAAATCCTGAGATTATTGTTAATAGTAGAAGTGGAACATCTCAACCTCTTCTCTCTGTCAATACATGTTCAATAAAAACCTTTGAAGCAGCTGTTGATAACGGTGCAGATATTGTCTATTTCGATATAGAATGTGTTAGAGATCCTCCGACAAAAGAAGATTATGAGCATGTTATTGAGTATGCAAAAAAAAAGGGAGTAAAAGTTTATCTCAAAACACCTGAAATTGTTAAAGAATTCGATCCCCTAAACCCGGCTGTAAATCCTGACGGGTTTCTTGTAGCAAACCTGGGAGATCTTTATCGCTTTCATAACTCAATAGATAAAAAATCATTGATTGTTGATTATCCTTTCAATGTCTTTAACAAGTTAACAATGACATATTATCTGGATTATTGCCAGAGGGTGACACTTTCACCTGAACTTTCATTAGATGAAATAACACATATTGCTTCCCATGGTCCGGTTGAATGTATTGTTCATGGTTTTTTTCCTTTAATGGTATCTGAACATGATCTTTTGGGACAATTATTCCCTGACGATAATGTCCAGAATGCTCTGCTTGAAGATGAAAAAGGATTTACATATCAGATAACAACCAATAGACAAAAACGTACCTATATCTTAAACTCCAGGGAACTGTGTATGCTAAATTATATACCCAGTTTAATTGAATCAGGTGTTAGTTGTCTGAGAATCGAGGCAAAAACATATGATAAAAAAACCACAGCAAAGTGGACGCAAAGTTACCGCACTGCCATAGATAATAGGACCAAAGATCGATGCAATGCTGAATCCATCACAGGTCATTATTTTAAAGGTGTATTATAAAATCATGCTTCGCATATTTAATTAGTAAAATATAATATGAATGAGGGGTAAATAATTTCTAAAGCTAATACTTTGATTAGCATTTTTTGGAGGTATATTACATGGTGGTAAAAATGTATGAAGCAGATGGTATTGTAATCAAGATCGATCACGATAAATGTGTCGGGACCGGGGAGTGCATGGATGTTTGTCCTGGAGAAAGATTCGAACTCATTGACAACAAGGCCACAATATCAAATATTAATGAGTGTGCTGAGTGCTGTCTCTGTGTAAATTCATGTCCAACAGGTGCTATAACTCATAGTTCCTGTTGAAAAACATTTGAGCATAATTAATCTGAGATTCTGATTGATGAGCGAATCTTTTCATGAAAAAACATCAGGTTTATCTTTTTTGCCTGAGTAGATAACACAGGTTTTGAAATGACCAGGAAAGAGTTCAGGGAATTAACGACTTCTGAGATGGCGGAAAAAATTATCAGTCAAATTCCATTACACCCCAGAATCATAGAATTGAAACTACAGGATGCATTGGGTCATATCCTGGCTGAAGATATAATATCACAAATTGATGTTCCGGGATTTGATAGAGCATCAATGGATGGTTTTGCTGTACGTGCAAAGAATACATATTCAGCAAGAGAAGACAAATTCGTTTCTTTGGACCTCGTGGGTAAGGTGGATGCAGGTTATGTCCCGGAGGGGAATGTGAATGATGGATCTGCAATAGAAATTTCGACTGGTTCCATGATGCCGGTTGGATCTGATGCTGTTGTAATGGTGGAATATACAAGGCAGGCAGGGGATGTAATTCAAATCCTGCGCCCGGTTTCTATTAACGAGAATGTTATCCATGCCGGTTCTGATATTATGGTGGGAGAGAGGGTGCTGGATGCGGGTACAAGATTAACTTCCAGGGAGATTGGTGTACTGGGTGCTGTTGGAATAGATTCTATCAAGGTCAGGAACATTAAAGTGGGCATATTATCAACAGGCAGCGAACTGGTTGAACCTGGAAATGATTTAAAACCTGGCATGGTCTATAATATTAATTCATATTCTTTAGGTGCTGCCGTAAAGGAATGCGGTGCGAATGTCAGTTATTACGGGATTGCCAGGGATAATCGCAAGGAAATGGAAGATATTTTAGCACGTACTTTGCAGGAATGTCAGCTTGTACTCACCTCGGGTAGTACTTCAGCAGGTGCCGGGGATATTATGTATCTGATTATCGAAGATAAAGGACGAGTACTGCTCCACGGTATCGATATTAAACCTGGAAAACCGGTAATTGTTGGAATAATTGACGACATCCCGGTGTTTGGACTACCCGGATATCCTACATCAGCACTTACCATTTTTAATCAATTTGTAGCACCCCTGATCCGCAGCACTCTCGGATTGTCTGATTTGAAATCAAAGGTGAAGGCTCAAATGGCTGTGGATTTTCATTCAGCAGGACGGAAACAGCTTTTGCCTGTTGGACTTGTCAGGGGAATGGCATATCCTGTGGATAAAGGTTCAGGTGCCATAACTACATTGGCAGATGCCGATGGATTTATTGAGATCGAACCAGAGGTTGAGATAATAACAGCAAATGATGAAGTAGAGGTAACACTTATGGGGGATGCAAAAACCCCGGACATTCTTTTTATTGGAAGCCACTGCCTGGGTTTTGAAATGTTAATGCGCTTGCTTCCTCACAGGATCAGGATGATAAATACGGGAAGTACAGGAGCTCTGGTAGCTGTCAGGGACGGAATTGCAGATCTGGGTGGTGTGCATTTGCTTGATGAATCCGGTGAATATAATCTTTCGTTCTTTAAGACATTTGGTCTGGATGAGGCGGTATTAGTAAAAGGGTATCTGAGAGAGCAGGGGCTGATCATAAGACATGACAGCAAAATCAAAGGATTTGAAGATATTCCAGGACACAGGATGATAAATAGGAACCGGGGTTCAGGTACCAGGTTGTTCACAGATAATAAATTTCACGAATTAGCAAGACAATTACGTCAAGAATTTGAGGTTTTATGTGCAGCTCTGGAAGGCTATGATACAGAAGCCAGGACCCACAGTGCAGTAGCAGCTGCTGTCAGGCTGGGTAGGGTGGATGTGGGTATTGGTATCAAACCAGTGGCAGACCTGAATGGTCTGAAGTTCATTCATCTGGCAGATGAGGAATATGATTTCGTTGTACGAAAAGAATTTATTGACAGTAAATTAGGTTCGGATTTTCTGGAAATGTTATGCAGCGAAAGGTTCGGCAGCAGTTTACTTAAAGGTATAAAAACATATGAGAGGACGGGCGAACTCCTGAAACCTTGATGGCAAAAGTCAGTGTCTCTCTGGCCAGAGGATTGTTAAGGTCAACGGTTACAAATCATTTGGTCAGTTTATCAACAATGAGATGATATTACCTCCCATATTATCTTCTTCGGAAAACGCCACTGTATTTTATATTAAGCAGAAATCTCGCTTTATTTCAGAAAAACACTAATATTTACATTATATTATACGAAAAATATATCTGGTACGACAAAGAAAAAAGTAATTCAACATCATGTTAGGTAGCTGGGGATCGATCCAACCAATTTTAGGCACAGTTCTAAAATCCAGTTATTTCAATGAATATATCAGATGCAGATGCGACCAAAAATCTGTGTAAATCCGTTTTTGGAAAAATAACTGGATTATGAGACTGTGCCCTAATAAACTTAATATCTTAGTTAAAACATTACTTAATAATGAAAAGAAAATTGGTGGAAAATAAGTCTGCACAGATGAATATTGATTTTCTGGCTGGAATTTCAGTTTTCTTAATCTCTTTCTTACTAATAGTTCAACTAGTTCCGAATATATTTATTCCACTTCAAGGTCAGCCAGTTGCTCTGCATTCTGTTGCATATCGAACAGGTGTAATTTTATGTGAAGATCCGGGCTGGTATAATGGCACAATTAATGTTTCTGGTAATTATAGTCAAAGCGATGGCTATAATTGGGAAGCATATCCTGATAATGTCTCAAGAATAGGACTTGCAGATAATAAATTTTCGTCAAACTTTTCAAATCCGTTAACTATTTCAGTTTTGAAGATATCAACTCTGGCCGGATTATTTAATTCATCTGATCCTGCTTCATATGATAATATTCAAAAAAAACTCGGGCTTACTACATCATATAGAAAGTATAATTTTAATATTTCCATGATCCGGTTTGATAATCTTCCTTCCTCTTATCTCAATCAAAGTCCGATTCTTTTAATCGGTAAATCTCCTTCATCTAATATCGAAATAGAGAAGATTGAGAGGATTGTCTCTTTTGATATGCGTGGACTTGAATATATTGAAAGGTCAATTATACTCCATAATTCTACAAAAAATATAATCCTTCCAATCAGTGCATTCAGGATTTATATTGAAAATGATAATAATAATAAATCCCGGATTCAATTAAATGTGACAAATTCAAGCGGCCAGTATACACTTTTGAATGAAACGTATTTGCCCAGTGAGATGCCGGTAATACTCGATCTGGCTGAAAAATTAAACACATTTGATAATCCTACCCATAACGTAACAATTGATATTATCCAATACGACAACATAACGTATGCGAATTATTATTACTCCTATGCAGGAGATCTTATGGGAGACAAAATGGCAGGAAAAATAGTCATACAGGTGTGGTAATGATCAAAATAACAAATTGCACCAAAGGACAGATAAATACCCTGGAAGGTCTTATGGCTGCCTTGCTTATGATATTTGCAGTTTTATTTATTACCAAATCTGCCACTATGACAATGCCGCAATCAGGAGAGTTTATTGATACTCAATTGGAACTTTATGGGAATGATGCTTTTATGCTGTTGGATCAGGAAGATTATTATACTGACAGTCGATTAAAAAAATATGTAGCCAGCTGGGATGGTATTGAGGCAAATCAAACTGTTTCAGTCTCAGCTTCGCTTAATAATCTGGATGAAGATCTGGAAAAATTAATTCCTGATAATGTTCGGTACAATGTACATTTTTTATATGCTTATGATGGATCTGTTATCGAAAAACCAGTAATATTTCATGGAATTCCACCTGACAACTCTGTGACTGTATTTCAATTGGTCACATTGTATGATGAATTCAGTGAGATGAGGGGAGATATTGTTATTAATGAGAATAATACAATACCAGACACCGACCATGATAATTCGTTTTTACATAATATAGTCCAGGTAAGGTGCACATTATGGTACGTATGACATTCTTTAATCAAAAAAATGGTCAATGGATTTTGCTATCCGGGTTAGTGGTTTCGTTGATTATTATCGGACTTTCAATATTGCTCAACCAGGCTATGCTATCAAGTCACCAGGCGGCACAGGCTGAACAGACTTTTCCGAAAAAAGATATTCTTGAGCTTCGAAGTGAAACCTTTAAAGAAGCAATCAGGATCAATTTAAATGAAAATGTGACAAACGATGAATTTAACCAGACGATGGATCAATTCCTTAAAAATCTTGAGACATTATATTTGATGCAGGGAGAACATGTGAATCTTATCGTGATCAATACCGAGGAAGGTACCTCTATAAGCGTGAAAATTGAATTTTCTGATGGCATCACGAAATATTCTGAAACAGGAATAATATGAGGGAATAAAGGAAATGAATTGTCTTTCTGATAAAAGTGCAGTATCTTCTGCACTCTCCTATGTTTTAATGACAGGAATTGCTATTGCGTTCTTTGGCATTATAATGCTTTCAATTAATTCAATTTTGACTGATACACCAAGAGGAATTGTTAAGGAATCTGTTTATAATGATCTTGGGAATGAGATCAGCACAAAAATGGTAGATATCTATGTTATTGCACCAATAAACGGATCGATCGATACGAAATTATTTATTCCTAATAAAATTGCAAATGAAAGGTATAAGATTGGAATGAACGGCAGCAATGGAGATCAAGAGATTATCATCTCATCATTGGACTCGAGTGGAAGAGTAATTGTTTCAATAAACGGGATAGGGCACAGTGTGGTAAATGTTACCGGAGAAATTTACAGTGGCACTACAGAACATGGGATCAGGTTTAAAACCAGTAATGAAACCGTTTAGAGGAGGGATTGACATCCAAAGATTGAATGAGGACGAAAATGCCGTTTCAGATATTATAGGATTCATATTGATTTTTGCGATTTCAATAATTGCAATTAGTTTAATTATGTTATTTGCCCAGCCTGTATTGGATAAATCAAAAGACGACATCTCGTTTTCCAATATGGAGCAAGCTTTTATCCTGTTGCATAGTGATATAAATGATATTGCTTCTGGCAAGTCAACTATTAAAACCAGAGATTTAAACCTTATTGATGCCCAATTGGCTTTCAACTCGAATTCTACTATTATTACTATCGAAACAGAATTGCATGATCCAATTACATTCAATGCTGGTAGTATTGAATATAATATCAATGAACTTATAGTGAGTCTTGAAAATGGAGCATTGATATCAAATTATTACAATGGATCATTCATTACCAGAGAACCATTCATTTTTACCACAAATGACCTGGATGGCCAGATAACCATTATTAATCTCATTAAGTTAGATGGTTCAGATTTTTCAACCGGTGGCGAAGGCATAGTGCGAATAATAGAACAAAAAAATTTCTCAGAATCTTATATTTCTCAGCAGTATCAAAACATATCCATAAAAATTGAAAGCCCATATGCTGACGGATGGGCGCATTATTTTGAAAAGCAAGGGTATAATACTTCAATTCAAGATTCAACAGTAATTGCAAATATCACAGGGACAAAACCCAGGATATTTGGAACTGTTATCAAGATTTCTCAAGGAAAAGCCATCCCAGTCAATCGTCCTGAATACTCCCTTACCGCTGTTATTAATACTCCGTCGGGGACAATTCAACAATCAGATCTCCAGTTAAACGCCACAATAACTAATAATGGTAATCAGAATATGAGCAATGTGATTGCCAGATTGGATTATTTTAGTTATAATAATTTTTCAATACAGGGAGCAAATTGGACTATTGGAGATATGGCAACGGGTAATATTAGTGTTGTTAATTGGACTGTATCTCCCTTTTCATCATTAAATGAAGCAGAATTTACCGTAACAGTTAAGGGAACCGGGACATCATCATGGATCCATCCCATGCAATACCAGGTACGATCCAATAAGATCTGGGTTGTAAGAAGTTAATTCAGGAAAAGCGTTATGATAGATTTTTCAAAATCTGAATCGGCAGTTTCTGAAGTGATCGGAAATATTATGATATTTGCAATTGTCATTACATCTGTCGGAATTGTCTTATTAGCAGGCGGACCTTTAGTAGAAAGCGGCCTGGATTCTGCTAAGATGGATTATATCACATCCACATTTCTTTTTTTACAAAGTGATACCAATAGGGTTGCTTTTAATCAGATTCCTTTTCAGAATATAGATTTCAAATTAGGTGGGGGTTCTCTGATCCTTGACTCTGATAGTAATATTAGTAATATCACACTCCAAATAAATGGGACTAATTTTTCTTGCAACGATTATATTGAATATACCTATAAGGGCACTCACATGGCATATATTAATGGTGGATTGTATAAATTATATAATTCCCAATCAACACTAATATCAACTCAGATGATATCAGCCCCACGCATATTTGTGAGAGAAAATATGACTTATGTCTCTCTTTATCATCTCAATGGCAATGTTTCCAGAGCCGGAAGGGGTAGTGTATTGCTTATGATACATCATAATTCCACACTTGTCGATACTTTCCCATTTTCAAATCTCACAATAGATTTGCAAGGATCATATGCTGATGTTCAGGGAAGATACCTTGAAGCTCAGGGGTTTAATAGGACAACAGGTAATAATTATAGTCTTGCCACTGATCATGTGACCATTACTCAGTATTTCTTGAATGTAAATAATTAATTCCTACAAAGTACTTACAGGGCATATTTGAGAATAGGATTAATAAAGCTCAATGGTTCCAGGACTTATATAGTACAGGATAATTGTGCCCGGTAATTTGGCAAATGCCTTCACTTTTCCAAGGAAGGGATTTTCTGCTTCAGCTTTTACATTTATTAACATGACACCTGCTTTTAGGTCAAAACCATTATAGTATGTTTTATTTAGTGGTGTGTTGACACTGAACGATAGGATCTCATTCATCTTTATCATGGTCTTATTGAAAACAAAAACAGTACCAGAACTGTCATTGTAGGCATATGCGGTGACATTGAGTCCGCTACTACTATTTTCCCACATATATTTGGTCCCATTTGAAATCTGTGTTTCAGAATCTGCCAGATATATCTCGGAATCATACTCAAATCCACCCATATTGGATTTGATCGACCAGAAAATATTTCTCTGGTCGATCCCGTCAGGAATCGTATTGGTCACAGACAGATCAAATAGATCTGACCCGATGTCGCCGATGGCCCCATAGGTTATGTCAAATGAATACCTCACTATCGGGGCAGGGATGGAATTGACTGTCAGGTGACGGCTTTGCATGGAGATCTTTACACTGAATTCCGGTGGAGTCCCGCCAGGTACATAACTTGCCCAGTTATCATTCCAATTGTTAACCTGAACTGTGGTACGTTCTGATGATAAGACTCTCATTCTGTGGTAATCAATAATATTAGTATAATTATTCCATTGATCACTTGTGATACGATGATCAATTACCATATTTTTTTCCAGATCATTATAAATTCCATTATCCAACGTTGTCCAATTATTGGCTGTTTTATCCCAGGCCTGAACTTCAACATTAGTATTGTTAAAATGGATGTAAACAAAAATATGAGAATAACTTATATTAGTGTCACCAACTTTAAAAAAAGGTTCCTGTCCAGGTGGTGGTACATAAAAAATACTTTCTCTTGACCCCCCATATCCTGTATCACCTGTAGTAAATGAAGAAATATCTGCTGTAGAGTTTCCAAATTCTAACCACGAAGCAGCGAAAACTGAAATGTCTAATGGATTACCATTTAAATCTTCACTGGTAATTTTAATTAGACCTGATTTCTTAAAATAATCAACTGTTTTTTCATTAATTATTTTCAATTCTGATTTATTTAAAATAGATGGGGAATCTTCTATTTCAACCCAATTTGAATAATCCCATTCATAAATATGTACAGAGGCATTTTTAGTGATCTGGTTCACTAAATATAGTTCAGATTCATTATCTTTGTATAAATTCATTTGAACTAAGAAAGTGCTTGCAAGCCCGGTCCCATCTCTATAAGGATTGATTGAGTGTCCCGGGACAAATGACCCTC
>Ga0307378_10012245_pt1 | contig 10971 bp, 8 predicted proteins | sample UN1MG_FD_202238 | JGI IMG/M metagenome (GOLD analysis project Ga0307378, IMG submission 202238) | Soil microbial communities from Risofladan, Vaasa, Finland - UN-1 | ecosystem: Environmental > Terrestrial > Soil > Coastal area > Acid sulfate soil | place: Finland: Risofladan, Vaasa | collected...
AGACAGGCAACAGCTGCGCAAGGCGGTGATCGACCGCTTCGAAATCCAGCCCGGGCGGGTGCTGGCACGCAAGTATGAAGTCATCAAGCTGCTCGGACGCGGCTGGGAAGGCGAGGTCTACCTGGTGTGCGAACAACGCACGAACATCGAGCGCGCCGTGAAGATGTTCTACCCGCAGCGCAATCCCGGTGACAAGATCGCGAATTTCTATGCCTGCAAGCTGCACAAGCTGCGCCATTGCCCGATCGCCATCCAGTATCATACGCACGAGACCATCACCCACCAGCGCCATCAGATCACGCTGCTGGTGTCCGATTTCGTGGAAGGGGAACTGCTCTCGGAGTTCATCGCGCGCCAGCCCGGCAAGCGGCTGCCCGCCTACCCGGCGCTGCATCTGCTGCATGCGCTGGCCTCCGGCATCGAGTGTATTCACCAGATGAAGGAATACCACGGCGATCTGCACAGCGAGAACATAATGGTGCAGCGTTACGGGCTGGGCTTCGACCTGAAGTTGCTGGATTTCTTCCACTGGGGAAAGCCGAAGCCGGAGAATATCCGCGACGACGTGGTCGACCTGGTGAAGCTGCTGCACGAGGCGATCGGCGGCCAGCGTTACTACAGCAAGCAACCGCCCGAACTCAAGGCGATCGTGTGCGGCCTGAAACGCAGCCTGATCCTGAAGAAATTCCGCACCGCGGGCCAGTTGCGCGAATACCTGGAGAACATGCAGTGGAGCCACGGCTGATGGCGCCACGTTTGCTGCTCGGCCAGGACATGGCGGCGCCGCTGATCGTGCCGCTGGCGGATGGCCTGGCCTGTGTTTTTACCGAACGCCGGCCGGGACGCGAGAGCGACAACGAGGATGCCGTGGCGCTGATCCCCGGCGATGCCGACAGTGCCGTGGTCGCCGTGGCTGACGGCCTGGGCGGCCTGCCGTCCGGCAACCTGGCCGCGGCACTCGCGTTGCAGCAACTGGCCGACTGTGTGGCCGGGCAGTCCGGTGACGCCCAGCGCGAGGCAGTGCTGACCGGCATCGAGGCCGCCAACGCCGCCGTGCTCGCGAACGGGCAGGGCGGTGGCACGACCCTGGCCGTGGTGAGTATCTACAACGACACGGTGCGTGCCTACCACGCGGGTGATTCCATGATCGTGGTGTGTGGACAGCGCGGCAAGCTCAAGTACCAGTCGGTGCCGCATTCACCGGTCGGTTACGCCGAGGCGTCCGGGATGATGGACGAGGATGAGGCCATGTTCCACGCCGAGCGTCACCTGGTGTCCAATATGGTCGGTATGAGCGACATGCGCCTCGAGGTCGGACCGCTGGTGAAGCTGGCCCGCTACGACACCGTGGTGCTTGGCAGCGACGGTCTGTTCGACAACCTGTTCGTCAGCGAGATCATCGACCTGGTGCGTGCCGGGCCGCTGGAAAAGGTGGCACAGCGCCTGCTGGCCACGTGCCGCGAGCGCATGCAGATGGTCGACGACGAGCGTCCGCACAAGCCGGACGACCTGGCCTTCATCCTGTTCCGCCGCAGTTAGCCCGCATTTCTCACCGGGCGGCGGTTATCCGACATAACGAGCTGGAAGCATGAAGATAAATACTATTTGGCAACGAACAGCTTGTCGGTGGCCGGTGCCTATCCCGGCACTGGCTGGTTCTCGCGCGCCCGTACTTGCTCTTCATTCAAGTGGTAGCTACGGCTACCACTTTCATTCCAGAGCGGCGTCCGGACACGCGAGCCCTGCGCCAGCATCCGGGATCCCGGTGAGAAATGCGGGCTAGAGTTCGTCTTGCCGCGGGATCCGGATGCTGGCCTGAGACTTGAGCAGGCCCAGCACCAGCTGCAGATCGTTGGAACCGTCGATCTCGTTCAGTGCGCGCCAGGCCTGCTTGCGTGCGTCCTCGGGCAGGGCATCGTAATCACCCGGCTGCACCTCCTCCAGTGCAATCAGCGCATAATCGCCGCTGGAGAGCAGCACGCCGGAGTACACGGGCTTGTCCGCTTTCGGCAGCGGCATGGAAAACGCCCGGCCGACCAGTTCCCGCGATGGCTGCTCCGCGTTACGTGGCAGCAGGATGCTGTTTTCAAGTTTCAGTGATTCGGCAACCGCGACAGAGTCCATGGTGGCCTTGCCGCTGTCGAGTTCCGTGATAACGGCCGCGCCCTTCGCCTCGAGCAAGGCCCGGGTCTTATCCTGGCGCGCAGCCTCGACCACGCGCTCCCTGACGCTGTCCAGTGTTTGCTGCTCGGCCGGCTGGTGTTCCAGTATGCGCAGCACGACGACATGGTCATCACCGATCTCTATTGCCTGACTGTTGTTGCCCTGCACGAGCACATCGTCAGTGAAGATGGCTTCCCGCACATCCGGGTCGGCGGCAATACCGGTACCGCTGTCACGCTCGATCCAGTCCGATTCGACGATCTTCAGTCCCAGGGCATCGGCCGCTCCCTGCAGTGAATCCGGCTGTTCGAACGCCAGGTTGGACAGGGTCTCCGACTGGTCGTAGAACAGTTCACCGCGCTCCTTGTCGAGAAGCTGCGTCACCAGCTGCTCACGTACGTCCTCCAGCGGTGTCGCAACCTCGGGGGTGATTTCCAGCAACTCGATGATGTGGAACCCGAACTCGGTCTGTACCGGCGGACTGCGCTCGCCGACGGCCATGGCGTACACCGTATTCTCGAATTCCGGGGTCATGAGCCCCCTGGCGAAGAATCCCAGGTCGCCGCCAGCGGGAGCCGAGGCAGGATCATCCGATTCCGTCCTGGCGAGGGTCTCGAACGACTCACCGGCTTCAAGACGCTGCTCGATCGCCTCTGCCTTAGTCCTGGCTGTCGCGACGTCGTCAGCGGTCTGGCCCTCGAACTGCACCAGTATATGCCGGGCACGACGCTGTTCCGGTGTGACAAATTTCTCGCGCTGCTCTTCATACAGCGCCTTGATCTGGTCCTCGTCGACGTCGGTGGCGAGGCTGATCCCGGCAGCATTGAGCTCCACGTACGCGATCCTGACGCGTTCCTTGCGCATGAACTCGCCGGGATGCGCCGCGTAGTAGTCCTCGATCTCCTGGTCCGCTACGGCGGCCTTGTCGGCGACCGCTGAGGCCGGGATCAGCAGATAATTGAAACGGCGCCGCTGCCCCTCCAGTCGGTAGGCTTCACGCAGGGCCTGCTCGGTACCCGCGGCGGTCAGGGCGATGCCGGTCTTCAGCTGGTTGGCCATGATTTCCTGCTTCAGCCGCCATTCGAATTCGCGCGGGGCAAGTCCCTGGTAGCGCAATACCTGGATATAGCGCTCTTTCGAGAACACGCCATCCTTCTGGAAACCTTCGACAGTCTTGATGCGTTCCGCGATCTGGCGCTCGCTGGCTGTAAATCCCTCGGCCTCGGCGGCCTGCAGGACGAGTTCGTCGTTGACGAGCCTGTTGATGGTGCTTTCCCTGATCAGCTTGTCGTCGAATTTGGCCGGGTCGAAGGCAGCACCCAGCGCCCGCTGCAGGTTCGACATCATCTGGTTGTAGGCACTCTGATACTGCCGAGGCGTAATCTCGACATCGTTGATCTTCGCCACGGCGTTGGTGGCGTTCGACTGCAGGTAGGAGTTCAGACCGAAGAATGCGAAGGCAATGAACAGGATGCCGAGCACGATCCAGCCCACGATCCCCATCACCTTTTCACGTATGGCAAGCAGCATAGTCTGTCTCGGATATTTCAGGTGACCTGATAGTTCGGCGTCTGACAAAGAAAGGGCACCCGTACGGGCGCCCTTCTCTGGTCATATGGCGGAGTGGACGGGACTCGAACCCGCGACCCCCGGCGTGACAGGCCGGTATTCTAACCAGCTGAACTACCACTCCTTATCCTTGGTGGGTGCTGAGGGGATCGAACCCCCGACATTCGCCTTGTAAGGGCGACGCTCTCCCAGCTGAGCTAAGCACCCGAAGGCGCGCTAGTTTACGGCATCCTTGAAGGCTTTGCCAGCCTTGAACCCCGGTGATTTCGAGGCCTTGATCTGGATGGTTGCACCGGTCTGCGGGTTGCGACCGCTGCGCGCGGCACGTTCCCGCACCGAGAAGGCGCCAAATCCTGCAATATTGACCTGGTCGCCGCCAGCGAGCGCGCTGACGACACTGTTCAAAAGGGCCTCGGTGGCACTGGCCGCATCGGCGCGGGACAGACCGGAGGAACTGGCAACAGCGTCGATCAATTCTGATTTATTCATATAGGGTTCCCTGGTGTCGTTATGGTTCATGTTGTCTGAAACTGCTGGAAAACGTCGTACCCGGCCGGCAAACGCCGCCGCTGCGGGCGAACATTATCAGAACTCGGTTATCGGGTGCAAAAAACCGCCGTTATCCACCAGGCGGTGAATAACGGCGGTCGGTACTGGCGCGCTGTTTTCAGTGCGCCGTCAGATTTTTTACCTTCGCCTTGGACTTGGTGGTCTTGCGAGGCGCACTCTTGGCCTCGGTATCCGGCAGCGGTGTCGGCTGATGCGTCAGCGCGACCTCCAGTACCTCGTCGATCCAGCGTACCGGTCTGATGTCCAGCTTGTCCTTGACGTTGCGGGGGATTTCAGCAAGGTCCTTCCGGTTTTCCTCAGGGATCAACACGATGGAAATCCCGCCACGGTGTGCCGCCAGCAGCTTTTCCTTCAGGCCGCCGATCGGCAGCACCTCGCCGCGCAGGGTGATCTCACCCGTCATGGCCACATCGGCCCGCACCGGAATATCGGTCAGGGCCGAAACCAGGGCCGTGCACATGCCGACGCCGGCACTCGGTCCGTCCTTCGGGGTGGCCCCTTCCGGCACGTGAATATGGACATCGTATTTATTGTAGAACTCCGGATCGATACCCAATGATGCCGAGCGACTGCGGACGACGGTCATGGCCGCGTGGATGGACTCCTGCATGACGTCACCCAGCTGCCCGGTGTGGATCATCTTGCCCTTGCCCGCGACGACGGCCGACTCGATGGTCAGCAGTTCGCCACCGACTTCCGTCCAGGCCAGACCGGTGACCTGACCGACCTGGTCGTTCTCTTCCGCGCGCCCGTAACGGAAACGCTTGACGCCGAGATATTTCTCCAGGTTCTTCGGCGTGACGGTGATCTTCTTGCCCTTCTCGTGCAGTACCAGTTCCTTGACCACCTTGCGACAGATCTTGGATATTTCACGCTCGAGATTGCGCACACCTGCCTCGCGGGTGTAGAAGCGCACGATATCGCGTATCGCATGCTCGCTGACGGAGATCTCGTTCTCCTTCAGGCCGCTGTTCTCGACCTGCTTCTTGAGCAGGTAGCGCATGGCGATGTTGATCTTCTCGTCCTCGGTATAGCCAGGGATACGAATGACTTCCATGCGGTCGAGCAACGGCGCTGGAATGTTCATGGTATTTGCCGTGGCAACGAACATCACGTCGGACAGGTCGAAGTCGACCTCCAGGTAGTGATCCGCGAATGTGTTGTTCTGCTCGGGATCCAGCACCTCCAGCAGGGCGGACGAGGGATCACCACGGAAATCCATGGACATCTTGTCCATTTCATCCAGCAGGAACAGTGGATTCCGCACACCCATCTTGGACAGGTTCTGTATGATCTTGCCGGGCAGTGAACCGATATAGGTACGGCGGTGGCCACGAATCTCGGCCTCGTCACGCACGCCACCCAGTGACATACGCGTGAACTTGCGGCCGGTCGCGCGGGCGATCGAACGCCCCAGCGAGGTCTTGCCAACGCCGGGCGGGCCTACCAGGCAGAGAATCGGGCCTTTCAGTTTCTTGACGCGCTGCTGCACGGCCAGGTACTCGAGAATCCGTTCCTTGACCTTGTCGAGACCGTAGTGATCCTCTTCCAGGATACTTTCCGCTGCGGCAAGGTCGTGGCGAATCTTGGAGCGTTTTTTCCACGGCACGCTGACCAGCCAGTCGATATAGTTCCTGACCACCGTCGCCTCGGCGGACATCGGTGACATCATCTTCAGCTTGTTGAGCTCGGTGGTCGCCTTTTCCCTGGCTTCCTTGCTCATGCCCGCCTTGACGATTTTCTGCTCCAGTTCCTCGACCTCGTTCGGCGTATCCTCCATGTCACCGAGTTCTTTCTGAATCGCCTTCATCTGCTCGTTCAGATAGTACTCGCGCTGGCTCTTCTCCATCTGCTGCTTGACGCGGCCACGGATGCGCTTCTCGATCTGCATGATGTCGATCTCGCCCTCGATCAGCACCATCAGGCGCTCGAGGCGGGCGCGGTCGTTGATGATCTCGAGGATCTTCTGTTTCTCCTCGAGCTTGAGCGACATGTGTGCGGCGATGGTATCCGCCAGACGTCCCGGTTCCTCGATACCGGACAGGGATGTCAGGATTTCCGGCGGTACCTTCTTGTTCAGCTTCACATACTGGTCGAACATGGCCAGCAGCGAACGTGTGAGGATTTCCAGTTCCTTCTCGTCCTCTTCGGCTTCCGGCTCCATGAACTCGACATGCGCCGTGAAGAACGCATCGGTATTGTCATAGCCGGTGATGCGCACACGCTCGGCGCCCTCGACCAGCACCTTCACGGTACCGTCTGGCAGCTTCAGTAATTGCAGTATGGTGGAAAGCGTTCCGATCTCGTGGATGTCGGCGATTTCGGGATCGTCGATTTCGGCATTTTTCTGTGCGACAAGCAGGATCTTTTTGTCTTCCTGCATCGCGGTATCCAGCGCATTGATCGATTTCTCGCGCCCGACAAACAGCGGGATGACCATGTGCGGGTAAACAACAACATCCCTGAGGGGCAAGACGGGTATCCCTTTCGAAGCCTGATCTGTCATAAATGTGTCCGTCCGTTAGTGAATTCGGTGAAATGAGCCAATGCCGTGCTGGCTGCCTGTCCGTGCAACGCCGGATGTGCAGCCTTTCCCACCAGTACCCGGGTAACGCGCGCCAGCTTGATATGACCCTACTATGGGGTCGAACAGCGGAACATCAACCGTTTTTTGACAGGTAGTAACTATACAGCAAGGAATATGCCAGCTTTTCCGTAATCCAGGTAATCGGGTAACTCTTTATTTCTGGTAAAGAAGTTATTTACTCGGAGACAGCAATGGCTTCAGGAGCGTCAAAAATCATGTAGGGCTTGGAACCACTGACGATGACATTTTCGTCAATGACCACTTTTCTGACGTTGTCCATCGAGGGCAGGTCATACATCGTGTCCAGCAGTACCTGCTCGAGAATGGTGCGCAGGCCGCGCGCACCGGTCTTGCGATCCATCGCCTTGCGGGCAACAGCGCGCAGGGCCTCTTCGCGGAACTCGATTTCGCAGCCCTCCATGTCGAACAGTTTTTCGTACTGTTTGGTGAGTGCGTTCTTCGGCTCGGTCAGGATCTGGACGAGCGCATCCTCGTCGAGTTCCTCGAGTGTTGCGACTACGGGCAGACGCCCGACGAATTCCGGGATCAGGCCGTATTTGATCAGGTCTTCCGGCTCTACATCGTAAAGCACCTCGCCGAGGTTTTGCTTTTCGTCCTTGCTCTTGACCTCCGCGGAGAAGCCGATGCCGCCCTTTTCGGAACGACTGCGGATGATCTTGTCCAGGCCGGCAAAGGCGCCACCGACGACGAACAGGATGTTCGAGGTGTTGACCTGCAGGAATTCCTGCTGCGGGTGCTTTCTGCCACCCTGCGGCGGCACCGAGGCAACGGTGCCCTCGATGAGCTTGAGCAGCGCCTGCTGCACACCCTCGCCGGACACGTCGCGCGTGATGGACGGGTTATCCGATTTCCGGGATATCTTGTCGATCTCGTCGATGTAGACGATGCCGGTCTGTGCCTTCTCGACGTCGTAATCGCACTTCTGCAGCAGCTTCTGGATGATGTTCTCGACATCCTCGCCGACGTATCCGGCCTCGGTCAGGGTGGTTGCATCCGCGATGGTGAATGGCACATCGAGAAACCGCGCCAGGGTTTCCGCCAGCAGGGTCTTGCCCGAACCGGTGGGCCCTATCAGCAGAATATTGCTCTTGGAGAGTTCGACCTCGTCTTTCCGGGTCTTCGCCTCGAGCCGCTTGTAGTGGTTATACACCGCGACTGCCAGCACCCTCTTGGCACGGTACTGGCCGATGACGTACTCGTTGAGTACGTCGTTGATTTCCTGCGGCTTGGGCAACTTCTCGGCGCCGTCACCGCTCTTTTCCTGCATCTCCTCGCGGATGATGTCGTTGCATAACTCGACGCATTCGTCGCAGACGAATACGGAGGGACCGGCAATCAATTTGCGCACTTCATGCTGGCTCTTGCCGCAGAATGAGCAGTAGAGCAGCTTTCCATCTTCGCCCTTGCCGTTTCGATCATTGCTCATGTCAAGCCCTCACGGTTATCAACAATATGCTGCATATCTGTTTTTAACACTAAAGGTTATTATCGTTCAACTCCTTCGACAGCGATTTCATTTAATTTATCTAACAGATAAATAAGGGTTTCTGCCGGTCAAGCGGCGCCCGCCCCGCAAGGCGGCGCACGGCAGCCGGTCAGAAATCCGTTACTGCTTGTCTTTGCCAGGCGCCCCTGGCCGGGTTTCGAGGATCTGGTCGATCAGGCCGTAGTCCTTGGCGGCACTGGCACCCATGAAATTGTCACGATCGGTATCCTTCTGGATGCGATCGAGTGACTGCCCGGTGTGCTTGGCGAGGATCTGGTTCAGGCGCTCCCTGATATGCAGTATCTCCCTGGCATGGATGTCGATGTCTGTGGCCTGTCCCTGGAACCCGCCAAGCGGCTGGTGGATCATGATGCGCGAGTGCGGCAGGCACACTCGCTTGCCATGCGCGCCGCCAGCCAGCAACAGCGCACCCATGCTGGCGGCCTGCCCGATGCACATGGTGCTGACATCCGCCTTGATGAATTGCATAGTGTCGTAGATGGCGAGTCCGGCCGTGACCGAGCCCCCCGGCGAGTTGATGTACAGGTGGATGTCCTTGTCGGGATTCTCTGACTCGAGAAACAGCAACTGCGCGACAATTACGTTCGCCATATAGTCTTCGACGGGACCGACCATGAACACCACGCGCTCTTTCAGCAAGCGTGAGTAGATGTCATAGGAACGTTCGCCGCGAGCGGTCTGCTCGACGACGATGGGAACCAGGTTCAGCGCCTGTATCTCATTACCATTATTCATGTTTTTCATATCGGTCCGGGGTTATTTTCCTTGAGTCTGACGGGCTTCTTCGACAAGATCACTGAACGACACGCGTGTATCCTCTACCGCTACCCCGCCGTGCTCGATGATCCACTCCACAACCTGCTCCTCGATCACGGTGGACTGGACACCGTAGAGCATTTCCTGGTTGCCATAGTACCACTGGATGACTTCTTCCGGCTTTTCGTAGGACGCCGCAATGGTCTCTACCATTTCCCGCACCCGGTCCGGATCGAGCTGGATCTGGTTCTGCTTGGCTACCTCGGAAACGATCACGCCGAGCTTGACCCGCTTGCCGGCGAGTTCTTCCAGTTCCGCCTGCGGGCGCTGCCGGTAGCTCTGCTGTGATTTGAGTGTCTCGACTTCTTCGCTGATCAGTTTCTGCGGTGCATCGACAGGGTTGTGTTCAAGCAGGCTGTCGAACACCTGCTGCTTCAGCTTCGAGGAAATCAGGCCCTTGAGTTCGCGCTGCATATTCCGCTGCACTTCATTCCTGAGGCCCTCCATGCCGCCTTCGGCGATGCCGAACGCCCGGGCAAACTCGTCGTCGAGTTCGGGCAGCTCCATCTCCGCCACCGATTTCAGCTTGACCGAGAAACTTGCCTCCTTGCCGGCCACCCCGGCCGACGGGTAATCAGCCGGGAACGTGACGGCGAGCGTCTTCTCGTCACCGGCCGACAGGCCTTCCAGCTGTTCCTCGAAACCCTTGATCATGCTGCCCGAGCCCAGTACGACCGGCATGTCATCGGCCTTGTTGCCGGGAAACGCCTGGCCGTCGATCGACCCTTCGAAATCGATCACCACCTGGTCACCGGAGCGTGATGCACGATCAACGGTGTTCCAGCTCACACGTTGTTTTCTAAGGGTATCCAGCATGCCGTTGATGTCATCGTCGGTGATCTCAACCACCGGCCTGGTCACCGTGAACCCGTAATTCAGCTGTCCCTGCAGTTCGGGGAAAACCTCGAACGTGGCGACATATTCGAACGGCGCGCCGGGAGACGTATCCCTGGTTTCGATACTCGGCGCGCCGGCTGGACGGATCTTGTTCTGGCTGAGTGCCTCCTGCAGGGTGGCATTCACCACCTTGTCGACGACCTCCATGCGCACCTGCTTGCCGTACTTCTGAGCGACCACCTTCATCGGCACCTTGCCGGGCCGGAATCCATCCAGACGCACGGTCTGCGACATCGAGTGCAGGCGTGACTGCACCTCCTGATCGATGCGCTCCGCCGGAACCTGTACCGTCATGCGTCGCGCAAGCCCCCCGGTATTTTCTACAGAAACTTCCATTACCTCACCTCATGCTGGGAATTGATGCACTATCAATTTTGCGATGGCTGCCGTTCCGGACCGGCCGGGTCCGGCCATGACATTGTATATCAGCCAGATTGGTGCGAAAGGAGAGACTCGAACTCTCACGGGTTACCCCACTGGTACCTAAAACCAGCGCGTCTACCAATTCCGCCACTCTCGCCTTGTTCCCGCCCCTGGGCACCACGGCATCTTACCTAAATTTCACTGGAATGATAATGATTTATATGTCTTTTCTGGCACTGCAGCTGTCTCGTCAGCGACATGCGCGGCGGTACAGCGGCGGGTCAGGCGACGCCTACAAAAAACCCGTGCTGGGCACGGGCATGTCTGGTGGGCCGTGAAGGAATCGAACCTTCAACCAATGGATTAAGAGTCCACTGCTCTACCAATTGAGCTAACGGCCCAAAGAGGCGGTATTGGACCACAGCGTCAGGAGTGGATCAAGCGATGGTGGCGGTCTGTCAGGGTTGAATGGGGTGGA
>Ga0307378_10012246_pt1 | contig 10970 bp, 7 predicted proteins | sample UN1MG_FD_202238 | JGI IMG/M metagenome (GOLD analysis project Ga0307378, IMG submission 202238) | Soil microbial communities from Risofladan, Vaasa, Finland - UN-1 | ecosystem: Environmental > Terrestrial > Soil > Coastal area > Acid sulfate soil | place: Finland: Risofladan, Vaasa | collected...
TATCTCGTCGAAGGTGAAAACGTTTGCGCCCGCCATGGTCGCCAACGTGCGTTCAGGGAAGGTGGGGGCATCGAGCGATGCGAGAACGGCGGCCTTGAGACCGTCGGGCAGCGGAGTGGGGCTGTCGGGCTTGCGGGCCATGCACGCCATGAAGCCTGCCAGGCGATCCGGCTCGTCCTGCGATTTGATGGCGGTTAGCACGCGGATCCAGCCTTCGGGAGTATCGACGGTGCCGCACGCCATTATGGCCACGATACGTGTCCAAAGATAGCTCGACTCGCTTAGCTTCATAATGGAGGCAGGATCAGGTTTCGGCTCGCCCGGCTTGGGTTCACCGTGGGTGATCCTCATCCCGAGGAAGAAGGAGGCGGCGGCGAGGGCCTGGTGCGAGCGCTTGCCGGAGGCCATCATCCGCGTAACGGTCACAAACGGGTCCTGCACCTGCTCGGAAGCGGCGGGCGGGCCGTTCGTGGCGGCCGATTCGTTCACTGCCGGGGCGTCGTGATACCGGGAGTTCGCAAACCGGGACAGCGGGACGTAGAGGTCGGCGGCTGCCTTCAGCCAGGGATCGTTCGCGAGGTCATCCGGCGAGATGAGCTCGTCCACGTGCTCCTGGGCACGGCTGCCATAGAGTATGCATGGGCCGAGTATTCCGAGCACCCTGGCGATCGGGTTGGGGTCTTTCAGTATGCCGCCGGCAAGCGCGCGAGAATCAGGCTGAAGGCGCACGCTCTCAAGACGGAACAGCCACGAGATGAACCGCACGGCGGCGTTGCCATCGGTACGGAAGGTCTCGAGCAGGGCCGGACCTTCCGGGAGCTTCGGATCAAAGCCGCAGAGGAGCGCCGTGGCGAATCTGACTTCGGGCGCGGAGTCATTCGCAGCCCGATACATTGCCGGGCCCGCGTCGAGCGCCCATAGTTGCCATTTTTGGTTGAGCAGAGGTCTGAGCCTGATCCACAAGAACGTGCCGATGGCCCGGATGGCGGGATCGGGGTCGGCCGACATCTTCCGCACCGCCTCCCGCAATCTGAGGCCGTCGTCATCGGTCTCGGGCCGCCAGCCGCCTTCGATAGCCGCGATGATGCAACCAACGCGAACATCCTGATCGTAACTGTCCAGCATCTTCAGGACGTCCGGGATCAGCGTGGGGCTGGTTCGCTGATGGTGATCGGCGAAGAAGATGGCGCTCAGGATGTCGACGAGTGCTTCGGCGAGCGCGCGGTCGTCGGCGTCCGTCCAATCGGGCACCTGCACTTCGTCGCCCACCTGGCGTGCGTTCTCAACCTTGGGGTCGAGGCGAGCAAACGTCCGCAGCGCCCGCCCGGAGGCCTTCGCCATGCCTTCGTCGGTGGCGGCGGGCACGATCGCCGCCATCGTCTCGCCGGTGTAGATGCATTCGAGGCCGCGCGGGCGCAGCATTCGCAGCAGCACGTCGCCCACCGGTTCATCCTTCGCCGACAACGTCACCGGTTCGGCGTCGCGGACGAGATCGTCGGAGAAGACGAGATGGAGCCCGGAGGCGTCCTGGAGGCGGGTGAGAGCGGCGGGGAGGGGGGTATCCGTCATATCCATGGAGACGGTGCGCTCACCGGCCGCGGCGTGCGTGGTCAGCAGGAGTAGTGTTGCCAGCAATGGCAGAAGGGTTCTTTCCATGTGTTTCTCCGTTCTCACCTCGTTGAAACGAGTTGCCTTTATGTTGAGGAAAAAGATGTTTCCATTTATGGGTTCCCGTCGGCCGGTACGCCAGTCCGGCGGCCACCTGCTAATCACGAGGGCGAACACGATGATTCGCCCCTACGGCGCATCGGGGGATTGCCGAACAGTTGACGAGGGCGAACACGGCAGTCTCCGCTTTCTTCAGCGTTCGCCGTTCGTCTTCCATTGAACGTTGAGCGTTGCCCGTTGCCTGTTGAACATTTCTTCCCTACGTTCATCGTTCATCCTTCATCGTTCATCGTTTCTTCTTCGTGATCCTTCGTGCCTTCGTGTCAAGAACACACTCCGCCACGCCCACTCGCCCTGGGCGAACACGATGGTTCGCCCCTACTTCGCTGTGATGGCGACGTCGGGGCCGTCGATGGCGACGTTCAGCCCGCAGGCGAGGGAGAGGGCCTCGACGACCTGCTGCATCGACTCGTCCATCACGGAAAGGTTCACGCGGACCTGGCGGAGCGACTCGGGGGTGACGGTGAAGCGGTAGCTGCTGTTCTGTTCCAGCCAGCCGAGCACTTCGCCGATGGGGCGCTCCTCGAACTTCGTTGGGTCGCGTGCCCAGGCGGTGGCCTTGTCGGGATCGTCGGCTATGATCGCCGGGGGTTGGCCGAGGGCGGCGGAACCGGACTCGCCGCGGGCTAGCTCGATGGTGGTGCCGGCGGATTCGACGGACACGCGGCCGTCGAGGACGTTGACGGCGGTGCGGTCGTTGCGCTCCTCGACGCCAAATATGGTGCCGGCGACGCGGACGGCGGCGCTGGCGGAGACAGTGAATCCGTTGTGGCCGGGCGGCACGCGGACGAAGATGCGGCCGGCGGTCAGCTCGACGTGCGGCCGACCGTCGGGTGCCGGCGACGACGCCGGGGAGGGATCGGCAGCCTGTATGCCGGGGGGTTGGGCGGGCTGCACCCATGTGACCGCGAGGCGTGCGTTGCGGTCGATCCGCACGGTGGAGCCGTCGATGAACGCGATATCGGCTCGCGCGGCGGCGGTGAGCTGGTCGCCATTCCGCAGCGGGGCGCCGACGGGCAGGGGGAGCAGGTCGGGGCCGCGCAGGCGCCGGAGGCCCGCGGATTTCACCGTTGCGATGGAGTCGGCGGTCGTGGGATGCGGGGCGGGGCCACGGTCGCCGCTGCGCCGGGTGTCGAACGTACGCAGCAGCATGCCGGCGGCCACGGCGATGAGCACGGACGCGGCGGTGGCGCTGATCGCCCAGCGGAGGACGCGGCGGGGCCAGCGGACGGAAACGGCCCGCTGCCGGCCGCCGGCAGGCTCCGACTTCGGCGAGACGACTCGCGCGGGCCGGATGGCTTCGCGTGCGGCGTCCATGATGGCGCGGGTGGTCTCGGGCCGCGGCTGGGGGCCTTCGAACGCGCGCAGCAGTTCTTCAGGATCATTCCTGTTCATGATCGAGCATCTCCCGCAGTTTGGTGATTGCGGAGCGGTAGCGAGTGACGGCCGTGCCGCGCGGAACGCCGAGCGCGAACGCAAGCTCTGAGAACGTGAGCCCGCCCTGAGTGCGGAGGAGGACGGTTTCGCGTTCGTCGTCGCCGAGGCGTGCGAGTGCGTCGTTCAGCTCGCGGCGGAGCTCGTCGGCGAGTGCGGCCGCGTCGGCGTCGGGGCTGTGATTCGCGCGGGGCCGGGCGAGGGCTTCGTAGCCGGCGGAGGCGGCCTCGGCGCGGGCACGGGTGCGGCGGATGTTCACCGAGCTGTTTCGCACGGCGGCAAACAGGTACGCCCGCACGTTGGTGTTGGCGGGCAGGCCGGGCGAGAGCTTGATGAACTTGGCGAAGACCTGCTGGAGTGCGTCCTCGGCGGCGGCGCGGTCGCCCAGCATTCCGATGGCGCACGCCAGCATGGCGGGTGCGTAGCGGGCGTAGATTCGCTCGAACCCCGCCAAGTCGCCCCGTTGATACGCGGCCAGCAGGCTCTGATCCGATTCGGCTGCAGCGTCGGTCATCTCGATAGTATAGACACCGATGGTGATGGATCGTATTGCGGTTTTTTCCATGGTAACAATTCGTGGGGAAGAAGGCAAGAAGAGCACGGAAACGCGGATGATGGGATGATGGGAAGGACGGGCGGCGTTGTCCACTGGGTCCACTTCGTCCACTACGTCCACTTGGTCCACTTGGTCCACGGGCGGAGCGGCTCGCGATTTTGTACTTTGCGATTGGGGGAGACGAGGGTAAACTATTGCGGGCAAAATGGTTCCGGATTCGCGATGAGGAGTTGCGTGATGAAATCATGGTATCTGATTGCGGCTATGGCGTTCGGGGTCTCGGCGACGGCGGGGGAGGTGGAGCTGCGGATGCTGCTGCCGCTGGATCGGACGGCGTATCAGACGAACGAGTCGATCCCGGTGGCGGTGCTTCGCAGCTCGGCGCAGGCGCTGGCGGCGTCGGAGCTGGCGGTGGCGCTGGCTGGCGACGACGGCAGCCGGATGGCGTTTTCCTGGCCGCTGGACGCGGTGCCGGTTGCGGGCAATGACGCGCGGGCGACGGAGCACCTGTACCTGAACGCGCGGCTGCTGCGGCCGGGCCGCTATTCGCTGGAGGCGACGGCGAACGGCGCGACGGCATCGGCGGCGATCGAGGTGTTCGGCCACGTGCGGAAAAGCTCGTTCAAGCTGATCGCCTGGGGCAGCGAGGCGTCGCCCGCCGAGCAGGAGCTGATGGGCGAGGACGGCCTGGGGTTCAACCTGCTACTGGCGCGCGGCATCGGGGATCACTCGATTCGCGGCGCGGTGGACTGGATGCAGTGCTGCACGCAGGGGGGGCGGGTTCAATCTGGACCTGCGGAACGAATGCGACTGGTCGGACCCCTACGTGATCCGGGGCGGGTCGGCGAGGAGCGGCGTTCGTGCACCGGCGCTCGCCGAACGCCGTGGGCATCCATTTCTACGACGAGGCGCTGCTGATCAAGCGGAAGGATCCCGCCACGAACGCGGAAACGCGGCACGGCGTGCCGGAGCAGGTGCGGGCGTATCGCGCGGCGTTCGGCGTCGATCCGATCGAGTATACAAAGGTGGATCCGAACAACCCCGAGGACGTCGCCCGGTGGCGGCACTGGGGCCTGTGGCGGCTGGGGTTCCTCGAGGCGAACCACAAGCTGGACCGGTTCGCGGTGGACTCGGTGCGGCCGGACTACCTGACGGCGACACAGAGCGAGTTTGCCTGGAGCTGGAGCAACTTCGCCGAGGGGCACTACTTCAACGAGGACCGCAGCCTGCCGGTGATCAGCGGGCACGGCGGCTACAGCCACACGTGGGCCGGCTACTTCAATCCATCGCTGTGGCTGGAAATGCTGCGTGCGCGCCGCTACGACAAGCCCAACTGGTACCTGCCCACGTGGTTCGCGATGGGCTCCAACCAGTTCCGCATGGAACAATACCTGTCGTTCATCACGAGCATCCAGTGCGCCGCAGGCCGATGGCGGCTGATACGCAAACTCCGCGCTGCCTTCCGTGCCCGATAGCAGCTCGCGCACGGCCACCCGCCACTGCCCGGCCGGGTCGTTCGCCGCGAGCGTCAGCATCTCGGAAAACCTGCCGAGCTTCGTGGCGCGATAGAGCTCGTAGCGCATGGCGCCCAGCGGATCGATCACGCGCACGTGCATCGGCGCCGAACCCGCCAGCACGCCCCCGCGATCGTCCAGCAGCGTCGCGCCGATCTCCAGCCGGATCGGCAGGTGCTCGCGGGCGAAGTCGCACGAAATCGCCGGCGCGGCCACGCCCACGCCGCCGATCGGCCGGGCCGTCCGCGCAAACGCACGCAACTGGCCCGGGCCGAACCGCAGCCGCGCCGTCTGCACCTTCCCATCTTTCCTGAACTCATCCGCGGCGCGGCCCAGCACCGCATCATACATCGGGCGGCCGTCCGCCGGAACCGAGATTGTCGCCTGCGCACCACGGAACGCATTCCACGCAGACGGCCGGTTCTCGTCGGGCGTGGCGTTCACCGCAAACAGATACTCGATGTCGCCTTCGGCGTGCCGCGATGCCGTGATGCCCGGGTTGTCGCACTCGAACACCGGCCGAATGCCCGCCTTGTCGAGATGCGTCTTGATCTCAGCAGCAAGGGCAAGAAGCTGGCCGAGCTGCCGGTCACCCCGGACGACCAGCCGCCGGCGATTACCTGGTTGGCGGTGGCGTCCGGCACGGACACACACGGACCAACACGGACAGGCGGGACCCGCGTGGCGGCCTGCACCGATGACGGGCGGCTGGTCTGCTTCGCGAACGGTGTGCGGCGGTGGGCGATCTCCGCGGGCATGACCGAGAAGAACGAGCCGATCAGCTATCAGTCGGCCGCGTTCAGCATCGACGGCGCCGTGCTGCTGGCGCTGACTCCCACGCAGGCGCATTTCATCGATCCGGCGGACGGTTCGGTGAAGGCGAAGGTCGACGGCGTGAACGGGCGGTTGCGGGCGGTGCGGACGGCCGGAGCGGCCGATGCCGGTGCGAGCTTCATCCTCGCGGCCGAGAAGGCGGGGGCGCTGGTCTGCACGCCCGACGGAACCGTGTCGAGCAGGATCGAGCTTCCGGGCCTGCCGCTGGCGGTTGCCGCGTGCCCCGGCGGCTACGCGGTCGGCACGGAAGGCGATTCCACCGTGAGGATGCTGAAATCGCTGACCGGCAAGCTCGACGAGCAGACGGCGTGGGCGTCGGTGTGCCCGCGGCGGATTGTGAAGCAGATCGCCGCCGCCGGGCCGCAAATTGCGGTCGTGTACTGGGGCGGCACGGTTCGCCTGATCGATCAGGATGGCACGGTGAAGGCGGAGAACGTGTTCATGCAGGACGTGTCCGACGCGGCGTGGGTGGGCGACCGGCTGATTGTGGGGCTGGCGGACGGGAGGGTCGTGGGAGTGAAGTAGCAATTATGAACGAATGGTGAATGATGAGTGACGAGATCAGGAGCCAGGCGACGTCGCCATGGCATCGTTCATCGTTCATCGTTCATCGTTCATTTCCCCTCCTGCCTGTCCTTCGCCATCCTGTTGCGGATCTGGATGAGGTCGAGGATGTTGATGCGGCCGTCGCCGTTGACGTCGTACTTGGCGTTTTCGGGGTCGTCGGGGTCCTTGTTGAGGCGGCTGCGCACTTCCTCCATGTCTTTGCGGTCGATGGTGCCGTCGTTGTTGATGTCGGGCGATGCGGGGGTGCGGGCAACGGCGGGCTTGGTCTGCTCGCCATCGCCGGCGACGGTGTTGTTATCGTTCTTCGCGGGATCCTTCCCGGGCGGAGGGGTGCCGAGGGTGAGCGTTTCCAGGACGGGCTTGGCTGAGCGGGCGCTCCTCGACGCTTCACGGGTGTTGCCGTAGGCGCCCATATTGACGCGGCCCCCGTTGACCTCGATCTCGCGCCAGAAGAAACTCGTGGGATCGCCGGCATCGATGCACGGGCTGGTCTTGTCGTCCTTCACCCAGGTGCCGGCGACGTGCTCCCAGCGGCCGACCCTGGATTGCAGGTGGAAGTTCCCGCCGGACGCATCGACAAACAGCGGATCCACGTCGAGCATGCCGTCGCCCCAATTGAGCGAGCAGCCCCGCTGCGCCATCACGCCATTCTGCCCGCCGGTCAGATCGCAGTAGCGGACGGTGGCGCTGCAGCCGCCGTGTGAGGCAATCAGCGCGAGCTGGCTGCCGATGGGCGACTTGTTGTCCCACAGAATGCAGCTCCGCACCATCACCGGTGCGGCGATGAGGCAGGCCGCGCCGCCGCAGATTTCGGCAGTGTTGCCCGCGAGCGTGTTATTTATGACGTTCAGCCCGGCGGTGCCGGCGAGGCAGATTCCGCCGCCCACCTGCGCCGAGTTGGCCGCGACCACGTTGTTGCAGAATATGGGGTTCGACCCGGCAATCAGCATGCCGCCGCCGATCGGAGCGGCGTTGGCAAGGATCGCGTTGCCGACGACCAGGGCGGACGACGCGCCAACGGCAAGCCCGCCGGCGGCGTGTTCTGCGTCATTGGCGGTGATCGCGTTGCCGATGATGGTGCAGCCGCTTCCGGCGGAGCAGTCGATGCCGGCGGCTCGCATCGCCCGGTTGCAGGCGATCTGGTTGCCCGTGATCATCGCAGATGAATTGCGGCAGAAGACGGCCGCACCGGAGGCCGCGCTGTTGCCGGCGATCCGATTGCCGGCGATGACCGGTGACGCATTCACGCACAGGATCGCCCCACCGGGACCGTCGCCGGCGGCGTTGACGATCGTGAGGCCCGCGAGAATCGACTCACGGCCTTCATTCGACCGGAAGATGAAGCCGCGGCGGGAACCGCAGTCGATGGCGCACGCACCGGGGCCGTTTTCGGAGCAGACGGTGACCTGCTTGCCGCGGAAATCGATCTCGCGGTTGCCTTTGCCGGAGTAGACGCCATCGCGGACGATGACGACGTCGCCGTTTTTCGCGGTATCGATGGCGGCCTGAATGGACCTGGCGCCGCCAGCCCCGCCTACAAACTGCGCTTCGGCCGCAGCAATGACCGGAATCGAGCATACTGCGATGATCGCCGCCAGGATCCTCAATGCTTTCATAGTCTGCACCCTCGGTAAAAGGCTGCTGGAAAACGGAATAACGCGTATCTACAGTAACGGCACGTTCAGGGCGTCATTTTATCTCGATGAACTGGACGCGGCCGGCATCGTTCGGCTTGGCGAAGAACAACCGGCACTCGACGTTCGGCACGAGCTCGTGCACCATTTGCGGCGTCTTGCGGAGGTCGTCTATCTGGCGTTCGCGCAGCAGCGGGATGGTGATCGAGCCGACCGTGATGTCCTTGTACCAGCCGCAATCGTCGTGCGCCACGAGGATGAGCCGGCGGATGCCGTGGTGCTTGACGAGGAATTTCAGCCAACGGCGGCCGGCCCACTCGAATTTGGGCAGCGCGGCGGCCGCCATCAGGAACTGCGGCCCTCCCGGCACCACCAGCCTGTCGAATGACTGCAGGCCCAGGCCGTTCCACAGGAAATCGTCGAACTGCGCCTGGAAGCGGTGGTCACTGCACTGGATCACGAGCGTGTCGGCCTTGGGCTGAGGCCATGGAGTAGCGGCCTCGAAGGCGATCGGCTCGGGCGCATTGCGCGGCATGGTTGTTCTCCTTGATCCATCTTCCCGACGAACATGAGAATGATTGTAGCACCGGCCGGGGGCGAATGCAAGATTGATTGGCCGGCGCAGACGCAGAGACGCGGGAATCGGATGATGGGATGATGGGATGAAGGCATGAAGAGATGAAGGGAAGCTATCGAGCGCAAGCAGGCAGCTTTCCGCGTCCATTCCGTCCATTCGGTCCATTCGGTCCACGGGCATTCGCGGAACCGGCACGCGTGCGGTCTGTCTTTCCATCTGCCGCTGCTTCATAGTATAATACGCAAGAATGGAGCCGTTCATGCGAACAACTTTTTTGTTTTTTTTCTTCATCATACTCACGGGAGCCGCACTCGCCGCCGAACCCGACCAGGTGCTCGTCCTCTACAACGCCGACTATCGCATCGACCAGGACGGCTCGGATCCGGGGCAGGACTCCAAGGAAGTGGCCGACTACTACGTGCGGCGGCATACCGATCCTGTTTCCGGCAAGCGGCCCTGGATGCTCGGCCTGAGCTGCATGCACGGCAAGGACCACCTCAACCAGTTCCGCCTCCCGGAGGACAGCAAGGACAACTACTTCGGGGTGGAATACCTCGGCGCGGAGGAGCCGCCGAAGGATGGCCTGGCCATCGACTCGCGGCAGGTCGACGTGATCCTGTCGAAAGATGAAGCCGCGAAGGTTGACCCGAAGTCGGTGGTGATCGCGGTGGGAAAGAAGGCCGACCGCGCGAACGCCGCCGTGCTGTTCTCCAACGGCGAGCCGGCCAAGGGCATCGCGATCGAGGGCGCCGCACAGGGCGACCCGACCGTAACCGCCGCGGCAAACCCCGACGGCACCTTGGGTTACAGGTTCAGCCCCCGGCAGATTCAGCCGGGGGTGGTTCACCTGTGGTTCGACGCGAACGACACGGACGGCAAGCCGCTCAAGAACATCCATCTCGTCTGCCACGACTTCAACGATTTCATCGAGAGCACCGCCGGGCGCGACAGGATTCGCGACGACAAGAATTACATCGACGACGTCGAGCGGCAGGTGCAGGATTTCCTGGAGAACAACACTGCCGCCGACGGCACGCCGTTGCGCGAGCACGTCCTCTACATCGTGGTTTGCCACGGCCTGCCGAAGGCGGTGGAGAGCATGTACGGCATCGCTCGCGGGTGCAGCGGCAACCTGGGCGACATGGGCGACGGATCGTCCCTCGAGATGCGGCTGGCGATGCTGTATTACGACGTGACGCAGGTGGACTACACGTTCACGCCGGGCCCGGCGGGGATGCTGCAAATGCCGTTCACCCGGGGGCTGAAGCCGCGGTTTACCAAGTTTGCCCGCCCGCTCAGCCGCGACGGCAACGGCGTGCAGCGCATACTGATCACCAACTCGCTGAACGTCGGCCTGGTCGGGCAGTTCAACCCCTACCAGCATCCGGCGGTCTTCCGCGCGTCCGAGAACGGACAGGTGCCGGGCATCATGGACCAGAAAAAGTATGCGGACCCCGCCAACCGCCTGCTGCCGCCGCTGTACGCCGAGGGAGCGCGGATGCAGCCGCACCTGACGGCAGACCTCCGCAAGGGGTGGCCGGGCGCGAGCTTCCTGTATTGGGCGATGCGGATCGACGGCCCCACGCCCGAGATCGCGAAAGCGCAGGTGGACGGCGCGATTTACGGCACCCGCTACTTCACGCCGAAAATGGGCACGTGCTACAACCGGCTGGCGGGGCCGCCGCCGATCCAGCCGTCGGTCCGGCTCGGGATCGACGAGCTGAAAGATCTCGGCTTCACGCTGCAGGAGAAGCTGAACGATCCGCCCAAGGTCGTCGGCCGGCCGCTGATCATGTCGGCCTATTTCGCCGATGGTCCGCGTTACCTCGACGAAGGCGACGTGGCCGGCCAGGACGGCGTGCTGCCCGGCGGAATCGTCTACGCCATCAAGTCCGCCAATGGCTGGAAGCGAAGCGACGACCAGTTCGGCACGTACTTCGAGAAGATGGTTGAAGCGGGCGCCGCGGTGACCGCCGGCCTCGGAGCCGTGGGCGGTGCGCACATCACGTCCGCGAGCTGGTGGGACGACCGCGTGCTGTTCCACCACCTGTTTCGCGGCTACGACCTCGGCGAGTGCCTGCTGATGTCGACCTTCTACCTCGACTGGGTGACCGGTTACGTGGGCG
>Ga0307378_10012249_pt1 | contig 10967 bp, 6 predicted proteins | sample UN1MG_FD_202238 | JGI IMG/M metagenome (GOLD analysis project Ga0307378, IMG submission 202238) | Soil microbial communities from Risofladan, Vaasa, Finland - UN-1 | ecosystem: Environmental > Terrestrial > Soil > Coastal area > Acid sulfate soil | place: Finland: Risofladan, Vaasa | collected...
ATTGCGAGCATTGAGGAGACGCTTCGTAAAGCGCAGGCCCGTTTCAACCAGTGGCTCCGACTCGAGCCAGATGAGCGGACGACAGATGGGCTGCTGGAGGCTTTGAACTTCGACTATTTCAGGCTACTCGATCTTCTCACCTTAGCCCGGTCCCGCAAACATATCAAAAAATACTACGACCTCGATGAGGTTGGCGCGTTCGCCGAGAGGGCAAAACCGATCAACATCAAGGCCGCCATCGACTCAAAAAACAGGTTCCCTGAGCTCAGGGAGATCAACCGCGACATCCGTCGCCTCAACCTCAGTTCATACTCCCCGCTGAAATACGTCCTCCCCAACAAGTTGGAGGAATATGGCCGCAAATACGACATGGTCGTGGCTGGAGGGTCGGTATTCAAGCAGATAGACCGGGAGAAGAGCCTGATACACCTGATGCGGGTGAACCTCCTAAAGCGGCTGGAAAGCTCCATTAACTCGTTCGCGTTAACGCTTTCAAGGCTACTCGACAACGTGCGCGACATTATTGACCGTATCGACTCTCAGGATGAAACGGAAGTCGAGGAGCTGAGCATCGAGGACATGGAGGTTGATGATGAAGAATTCGCCCCTTACCTGATTGGCAGGAAGATCAAGGTGCTCCTCCAGGATGTCGACCGCGTCCGCTGGAGGCAAGAACTCAAAGAAGACGAGGAGCTTCTGGTCAAGTTGCTGAGGGAGGCCCGGGAGATCGACGCGTCGCGGGATGAGAAACTCCGGAGGCTGAGAGGGTTGATCGTCGAGAAGTGCAGAAGTCCGATCAATCCGGGCAACAAGAAGGTCCTGATCTTCACCGCGTTTGCGGATACGGCTGAGTACCTGTATGAGAACATCGCCGCCTGGGCGAGTGAGGAGCTGGGTGTTTATTCAGCCCTGGTAACCGGGCGCAGCAGTGGCAACAAGACCACGATGCCTAATGTGCGCAGGGACAGCGCCACCATCGTTGCCTCGTTTTCTCCGCTCTCGAAGGAACGCGATAAGGTTGACGCGTCCCTTACTGACGAGATAAGCATTCTGATTTCCACCGATTGCCTTTCCGAGGGCCAGAACCTCCAGGATTGCGACTATGTAGTGAACTATGATATCCATTGGAATCCAGTCCGCATCATCCAGCGGTTCGGGCGCGTCGACCGCCTCGGTTCGTCGAACGGAGTCATCCAGCTTGCCAATTTCTGGCCCAATATGGAGCTCGACGAATACATCAATCTGGAGGCGAGGGTTTCCGGTCGGATGGTCCTGCTCGACATTTCTGCGACTGGCGAGGAGAACATCATTGAGTTTGCCGACGCCGGAAAGATGAACGATTTGGAGTATCGCCGCCGGCAGCTTGAGCAGCTTCAGAACGAGGTTCTGGACCTGGAGGACCTTGGCGGCAGCATTTCCATAACGGACATGACGCTCAACGACTTCCGAATGGACCTGGTCGGCTACGTTAAGGAGCACGCCGGGCTGCTGCAAGACATGCCTCCCGGGGCTTTCGCGGTAACTCGCGTGGACGATCTGATAGGGGAAGAGGAAAGAGGGCCGGGCGTGATCTTCTGCCTACGCAACGAGACGGCAAAGATGAGAACGGATGATGCCTACGCGCTAGCGCCCTACTATATGGTCTGGGTGTCGGAATCTGGCGAAGTCGAACTGAACTTCAGCCAGGTCAAGAAGATTCTTGACCTGTTCAAGCGGCTGTCTCTCGGTCGGTCCCAGCCGAATGAGGATGCCGTGGCACGGTTCAACGCCGCCACCCGCGGTGGGACCGATATGTGCAAATATCAGGCGCTGTTGGCCAAAGCAGTCGCGGCCATCACCGGAAAGGCCGAGGAGATAGGCGTCGAGAGCCTCTTCCAACGCGGCGGCACCGTGTTGAGCAGGGATTCGTTTCGCGGTATTGAGGACTTTGAGGTGGTTGCCTACCTCATCGTTCTTGGCGAGTGTGAGCTATGACGGACTCTGGATTGTCAACGATCAACTATGAAGCGCAGGACAGGGAGGTTTCCTGGCGTGGCGTGAGCATGGCCGATGAGGACAGTTTCGATGCCTTCATCACCAGCGAGGTGGCTTCCCGTCTCCGTGACCGGGAAGCCGCGAACGAGTTTGAGGCTCACTTGCGCGGCCTTGCCAATACAGGCTTTGCGCGGGACAATCTGAATAGGATCCTCGCAGCAGAGGTCCCGGAGGAGAGGTCTTGGGCAGTCTGTGAGGCGTTGGCGGAAGCGTATCTCGAACGAGAGCACAATATCACTTGGCCCTGGAATATGGAGCGTGAGAAGCGAACGCCCAAGGCTTGTTTGCCCGGGGCGGATTTGGTCGGGTTTGAGGTCAATGGAGACAATGTCCGCCTTGCGCTCGGAGAAGTAAAGGCATCGAGCGAGGAGAGGTATCCTCCCCAATTGATGAATGGGCGGAGTGGGCACATGGGCCATCAGATTGATGACCTTGCCACCAACCTCGGCTTGATCTACCAACTATTCAAGTGGCTCTGGATTCGTTGTAAGAGCACGAAGCACGAGGCGTCGTTTAATGCGGCAATGGCCGTATATCTGGATTCAGGCAACAGAGCGGTAGCACTCTTCGGCGTGCTTGTCCGCGATACCCAACCCAATGAGTTGGACCTAAAGGCCCGAGGCAAAACGCTGGCAGGAACGCTTCAGGACCCCGCGACCTGTCAACTCGTCGCGATTTATCTGCCCTGCGGCATCGGTGACCTTCCGGCGCGTGTTTCGGGAGGTGGATCATGAGCCACTGGCTGCTCGACAAATTGAGTAACATGAGACAGCAGGCCCTGAAGCAGGCAAGTCATGCACAGATTCATCGCGGACTCTTGAATGCGCCCTTCGGTGAAGATGCGGAACTGATTCGACGGGCCGCCGAGGCCCTGGAAATGGTCGTTCTCGATTTGGTCTTTGAAGAAATCACAGATAATGAAGAACAACAAAAGGAAATAAAGCTTAGCGCGGCCGATGCCTTCCGCCTGCTGCGAGTGCTCCCAAGACCAGAAGATCCAGTGGAAACCGCCATGTTCCTCTTGCGCGCAGGTGCGCTGGCTGTCTTGGGCGATATGCCGTCGGACGCGGCGCGTTGGCTCCGTGAAGAGAGTTGGCCAGAGCTGCCCCTGGATTCGGAAGACTGGAGCAAGCGCACTTGGGCCACCATTCTAGACATCTGGCTCCGACTGATCCGCAAGAGAGGGTGGTCGGATCGTGACGCCGTGCTGGAACGAATCGCCCGCCTGCGCGATTCCCAAGCATCGTTTGAAAGGGACTACTTGGAAGGGCAAGAACCAGCGCACGCCAAGGCAGCTGCCCTTGAATTGATCGGGCTCTATCACCTGGCCAAGGCCGCCGAAGTATTTGCCCATTACATCACCGACGGTGTTGTGGACGGGAAGTATCAAATCCACCAACTACTGCAAACCCACTTCGACCGGGTGCAGGCCGTGTGCGAGCAGGCGCGGATGCTGGAACTTGAGCCGTTAAGCCGCTTACTCGCCGCCTGCGCCTCGCAGATGGCGGATAATTCCATTTGGACCGTTACCAGAGCGGTTAACACGCGGGTGACGGAGTTTGTGCGGCACCTTGTGGACCGAGGCCGAGGCGACCGCGCCATTTTCGATGTGTTTCCGCCTCAACGCCGCACGTTGGCAGAGAAGGGATTGCTTGGCTCTAGTCGCCGGGCGGTCGTTGTGAGCTTGCCTACATCCAGTGGCAAGACGTTGATCGCTCAGTTTCGGATACTCCAAGCCCTGAATCAGTTCGACCAGGAACGCGGATGGGTCGCCTATTTGGCCCCCACCCGCACGCTCGTGAATCAGATTTCGCGTCAACTGCGGAGAGATTTCGAGCCGCTCAATATCATCGTCGAACAAGTCAGCCCCGCCCTGGAAGTGGACAATATCGAGGCCGAATTGCTGCATCAAAGTAATCCAGCGCAAGAATTCAGAGTTCTTGTCACCACGCCGGAGAAATTGGACCTGATGCTCAGGCAGGGCTGGGAAGAGAAGATCAATCGTCCCTTGACTCTCGTTGTCGTGGACGAGGCCCACAACATCCAGAATGTCCGCCGTGGACTGAAGCTCGAATTATTACTCGCGACGATTAACAGTGAATGCCAGAATGCCCAGTTCCTATTGCTCACACCCTTCATTAGTAACGCTCGCGAGGTTGCACGATGGTTGGGTGGCCTGAGTTCTGAGGATGTCAGTTTGGCACTTGATTGGCAGCCCAATGATCGCGTCATAGGAATTGTCCAGGCAGAACGCGGAGAAGCGCTCAACCGCCGAAGCTATGACTACCAGCTTCGTATGGAGACGGTGCATACCACCCGAAGCACCCTCGTTGTGGATGAGTTGCTGCCCTTGCCGAAGAAGGCGGAAATCGCTTCCACTTACAGCAAAGCATCTGATCCAAGTACGCTGGCTGCCATTACTGCCCAATGCTTGCAGGAGCGCGGTCCTGTGATCGTGATGCATGCTCGGCCGGACTGGGTGTGGACGCTTGCCGAAAGATTGAAAATAGAGAGTAACCGAAGTGCGCCGACTCAGAAAATCGAACTCGTTCAAGAGTTCCTGAGGATGGAATTCGGACCGGCGTTCCCGCTCATTGATCTCATGTCTTTTGGGATTGGGGTGCACCACGCGGGCCTTTCCGATGATGTGCGTGTGCTGATGGAGTGGTTGTTTGAGGCGAATGACTTGAAGTTTCTGGTCGCAACCACGACGATTGCTCAAGGCGTGAACTTCCCGGTTTCCGGCGTGGTGATGGCATCCCATCAATACCCAATGAGCAGATATCCATTCCGGGTCGATATGCCGCCGGAGGACTTCTGGAATATTGCGGGCCGCGCTGGACGAATCGACCAAGGCAGCATGGGGGTTGTCGCCTTGGTCGCAAGTGACGCTTCCAAGGCCGGAATGCTCCGACGTTTCATCAACGGGCAGGCAGGCGAGCTCAATTCTGCTCTTATAGCAATGGCCCATGATGCGAGCGATCTTCTGAGCGATCTTGGGCAAATTGTCTATCGCTATCCTGAATGGTCCACGTTCGTCCAATACTTGACGCACACTTATCGGCAAATGGGCCAACCCGAAGGTTTCGCCGATGAAATCGAACAAGTTCTCCGAGGCACGTTCGGTTTCGAGAAATTGCGGAGACAAAATTCGACCCGTGCTAATCGCCTTCTTGATGGCATCCACTCATACGTCCAATATCTCCAAAAGCCTGGACAACCCCTGAAACTTGTAGATAGCACGGGATTCTCTCTGCAGAGCATTCGCACGGTCTTGAGTGCCGCTACTAATGAAGGCATCAGAGGCGAAACATGGAACGCTGAGTCACTATTCAGCCAAAATGACAGAGACCTCCAGAACATGATGGGCGTTCTGCTTAAGGTTCCCGAGCTGCGTGAGAACCTGAAAGCCGTGACGGGCGGAGAACAACCGGACGGGGAGAAACTGGCGTTGATCGTCAAGGATTGGGTAAATGGAGTTTCCGTTCCCGATATCGCCAGTCGCTATTTCATAGACGAGGGCGGTGACGTTACAAGGGCGATGACCAAATGCGGGCAAAACCTCTTTGGCAAGTTGACACAAACCGCCGCATGGGGGCTCGGAGCATTATTGTCCATCACTGCAAACGCCTTGCCGGAAGAACAGCTCCGATCCCTGAGCAATCTTCCTTCTCGGGTGTACTACGGCGTAAACGATGATGCGGCAATTGCCCTTCGGTTGCTCGGAGTGCCGAGAACCGCTGCTACAAAGCTCGGCCAAACCATGGGCAAAGTTCTCGACGAGCCCCTCACCACTGTCAGGGGGCGATTGCGTCGCATGGACGAGGCGGATTGGCGACAAGCTCTTGGTGAGCGCGAGGGCAGAGTGTACCAGAAGGTCTGGCAAGTATTGGAAGGTTTGGAGTAGGTCAAGGAAGCGTGGATGGCACCGTTCAATGTCCTCTATGACAGAATGGCCATCCCCGAGGTCTGTCAGCTCGGGAAGCGAGTGTTCAAGAAGCTCTTTCACGACAATGCCAGGCTGGGCGCTACGGACAAGAGGGCGTTCCGAGAGGATATAGATACCATAATGTGGCGATACACTCTCAAGCCCACCACGATTCCGATAGAGGCCTACGAGGACGACCAACGTGAATATCTGGAGGTCGCCGTCCTTCAGGTGGACCTGAAGACGCTGAACCGCACTGGCCGAATCGCAGAGGTCATACACCGGACGATCCCATACCCCCTGGTCGTCATCTTTGCTTTTGGAGAAATGTGTGCCCTAAGCCTGGCCCATAAGCGGTTCAGTCGATTGGAAAAGGAAGTCATTGTTGCCGAGGATTTGATCATGACCGACTGGATTGACCTATCCGCAACGACGCCAATTCAAGATGGATTTCTCGACAGCATAAGGGTCGCAGACTTGCCGCATACGCATTTTTTCGCATTCTACTCGGCCCTAGTGGATAGGGTTATCGCCTTGGACTGTGCCCGTTTGACAGGAGTGTATCGCCTACAACCGACTGCGGAGAAGCCTGCAGCTCGGCGCGAGTGTTTGGCTGCATGCCATGAACTGGAAACGCAGATCGCTGTGCACAAGGCGGCTATCAAAGCCGAGAGTCAGTTTAACCGGCAAGTGGAACTGAACCTCGAGATAAAACGCCTAGAAGCAAAGCTGGCCTCTATGGCTGAGACGTTATGAAAGGATACACCGTATGAAAGCAATTGAAGCCAAGTTCCTCGACTTCATTAAGAAGTCGCCCCAGTTCGTCATTCCGATATACCAACGCACCTACTCCTGGGCGGAGAAGGAGTGCCGGCAGCTTTGGGATGATATCCTGCGCACTGGCAGCAACGACGCCATTTCAGCTCACTTCGTCGGCTCCATCGTTTACATCGAAGAGGGTCTGTCTCAAGTAATGATTCAATCACCCTTGCTTGTGATCGACGGCCAACAACGCTTGACTACGTTAACACTTCTACTCGCCGCGCTGGCTGGGGAGCTGGACAAACTTGATGATGCAAAGCGCGAGCCTGTGGATGGTTTTTCTCCGCGAAAACTCCGCAATTACTACCTGCTTAATCCGGAGGAAGAGGGTGAACGGCACTACAAACTAGTCCTTTCGCAGACGGACAGAACCTCGCTTATTGCAGTTGTCGGCGGAAACCAACAGCCGTCGGAGCCCTCTCTACGCGTCACAGAGAACTTCGCACTATTCAAGTCTTGGATCGCCGCCTGCAAGGGTGATCTTGTTTCGCTATGCATGGGGCTGGCCAAGCTGACGGCGGTGGATATCGCGCTCTGCCGGGACCAGGACAATCCTCAACTCATTTTCGAGAGTATGAACTCGACAGGGCGAGAATTGACCCAAGCCGATCTCATCCGCAACTTTATCCTGATGGGATTGGAGTCAAAATTGCAGACTACACTTTACGAGCAATACTGGAGACCAATGGAAGTGGACTTCGGGCAAGACGCCTACGGCACTCACTTTGACCGTTTCATGCGCCACTACCTGACGGTAAAAACCGGCGATATTCCAAATGTCCGCGCCGTGTATGAGGCGTTCAAGGTTCACGCCCGTTCACCAGAGATTGCTCAAGATGGTGTGGAGGCGCTTGTTGCGGACATCCGCGAGTTTTCCCGTTTCTTCTGCGCGATGGCGTTGGGGGCGGAGGCCGATCCGGCTCTGAAGCTTGCCTTTCAGGACCTCCGCGAACTGAAGGTAGATGTTGCATACCCATTCTTGTTGGAGTTGTATCGTGACTACGACAATGGCGTCCTTTCTGGTGAGGACTTTGTGGTTGCAGTCAGACTGATCGAAGCATACGTCTTCCGGCGCGCCATCTGTGCCATCCCGACCAATTCACTAAACAAGACATTCGCCACCTTCACCAAGGCGCTCAAGAAAGACCGTTATCTTGAGAGCATCCGGGCCCATCTACTTGGGATGCATTCCTATCGCCGCTTTCCGACAAATGACGAGTTCCGCCGCGACATCCGAACCCGCGACCTCTACAACTTCCGCAGTCGTAGCTACTGGCTGCGCCGACTGGAAAACCACGGGCGTAAAGAGCGCGTATCGGTGGACGAATACACCATCGAGCACATCCTGCCTCAGAACGAGAACCTCTCCGCCGCATGGAGGACAACACTGGGTGCGGACTGGGAGCGCATACAAGAAACCTGGCTGCACACACTCGGCAATCTAACGCTCAGTGGATGCAACTCAGAATATGGCGACCGAAGTTTTGCCGAGAAGCGCGACATGGAGAACGGCTTCAAGGTAAGCCCGCTCAAGTTGAATGAGGGGCTCGGCCAACTCGACAACTGGAACGAGGACGCCATCAAGACCCGTGCCAAGAAACTAGCGAGCATGGCGCTTGATGTCTGGACTGCCCCAAAGCTATCGGACGATGTGTTGGCGGCATACAAGCCCGAGACCTCACGTTCGGGTTGCACGATTGCAGATCATCCGCACCTACTCACGGGGACGATGCGCAGTTTATTCGAAGCCTTCCGCCGGGAGATACTCGCGTTGGACCCATGCATTACCGAGGAGTTTCTTAAGCAGTACGTCGCCTACAAGGCGGAGACTAACGTCGTGGACGTTGTGCCACAGGCAAAGCGCCTGCGGCTGTCGCTCAATATGCGATTCTCCGAGATCGTTGATCCAAAGGGTATCTGCAAGGATGTGTCTAATCTCGGCCGCTGGGGAAATGGTGAGGTCGAGATCGGCCTGGCCTCAGTGGATGAGCTGCCCTATGTTATGGGTTTGGTGCGTCAATCCCTTGAAAGACAGATGGGCTCCAGTGGCGATGAATGAGCTGCGGCGCGAGCGGCTGGCTGTCTGCCACGAACTGGAGGGCAGGATCGCTGATTACAGGGTTGCCATCAAGAAGGAAGAGCGGTTCAATCGGCAGGTGGAACTACACAGGAAGATGAAGGAACTGGAGAAACAATTGCAGAAGTTGGCTGCCGGGCTTTAGGCAGGAGGATAACGCACATGGAAAAACTGGACCGGAAGACAGGCGGCTCCACTCCGGACATCGTGGAAAAGAACATTGAGAAGCTGAGGGAGCTCTTCCCAGAAGTCTTCACTGAAGGGAGGATTGACTTCGAGACTCTCCGAGAGACGCTTGGCGACCACATAGATGGCCGTGACGAGCGATACAGCTTCACCTGGAGCGGCAAAGCACGAGCACGGCGCCTCGCCCAGACACCTTCTACGGGGACACTCAGGCCGTGCCCAGAGGAGTCGGTCAACTGGGATACAACGCAGAACCTCTTCATCGAGGGCGACAACCTGGAGGTGCTGAAACTCCTGCAGAAGTCCTACCACAAAAAAGTCAAAATGATCTACATCGACCCCCCATACAACACGGGCAACGATTTCATCTACCCCGACGACTTCCGCGATGGCATCAAGAACTACATGGAACTGACCGGCCAAACGGACGGAGAGGGCCGGAGGCTCTCTACCAATGCTGAGACTTCCGGCCGCTATCACACGGACTGGCTCAACATGATGTATCCTCGGCTGAGGCTCGCTCGGAACCTCCTGCGCGTTGATGGGGTGATTTTCATCTCGATTGACGACAACGAATCGGCGAACCTAAGAAAGCTTTGTGACGAGGTTTTCGGGGAAGAGAACTTCGCGGCAGACTTCGTGTGGGAGAAGAAATATACGACGAGCAATAACATTGAAGGCGTCAGTTCGGTTCACGAGACGATTCTCTGCTATTGCCGCAGCTCAGATGAATTGGGAAGTGCAATAAATCGCCTGCCATATACGAAAGAGGCACGGGCCCGGTATAGCAATCCCGACAATGATCCACGTGGTGATTGGATGGATGTATCGTATCACGGGCCCAAAGCGCCATCAGAGCGGCCAAATCTGAACTACGTAATCGTGCACCCCAGAACCAACGAAGAAATACGGCCAAGAGAAAAATCCTGGGCATATGAAGAGAGCGTCTTTAGGAAGCATGTATCTGAGGGAAGACTGTATTGGGGGAAGGATTTCACCTATAGGGAGCCAAGGCTGAAGAAATTCCTCTCTGAGATGAGTGGAGGGATTGTGCCTAGGACCCTGCTTGGAAATAAGGCCGTGGGGGGCACTTCAAACGGGCGGAACGATTTGAGGACTATCTTTCAGGACAATAGCGGCGCGATTTTTGACAACCCTAAACCGGCCTCTTTGCTGAGGCATCTACTCGCCGTTGGAAGCTGTCCTGATGGTATCATCCTCGACTTCTTCGCCGGAGCATGCACGACCGCGCACGCGGTCCTCGAGCTACCCCAGGAACCCGGTGGGAACCGCAAGTTCATAATGGTGCAGTTGCCTGAGCCGTGTGACGAGGGTTCAGAGGCATTCAAAGCTGGTTACGGAACCATTGCGGATATCGGGAAGGAGCGCATCCGCCGCGTGATCAAGAGAATCGAATCGGAGCGGGCGGAGAGAGCAGACAACTCGACCGGGGACTTGCCTGGCATGGCCGAGGAGAGGGCCGACCTTGACCTCGGCTTCAAGGTCTTCAAGCTCGACGCAAGCAACATCAGGCCGTGGGACGCCGACTTCGACAACTTGGAGCCAGCCCTGTTCGACGCGATCGAGAACATCAAACCGGATCGGACGGAGGCGGACGTGCTCTACGAGCTCCTGCTCAAGTATGGCCTTGACCTGGCCGTCCCGATTGAGAGGCGCGAGATTGCGGGAAAGACGGTTCATATCATCGGCGCTGGGGCGCTCATCGTCTGCCTGGCAAAGGACATCACCTTGGACGTCGTGGAGGGCATTGCCGCGCTGAAAGAGGAATTGAAGCCGGAGATAATGCGAGTGGTCTTCAAGGATTCCGGCTTCAAGGACGACGTGGTCAAGACCAACGCTATGCAGATTCTGCATCAGGCGGGCGTCGAAGACGTGAAGTCGCTATAGGAGAGAGTGTGG
>Ga0307378_10012251_pt1 | contig 10966 bp, 17 predicted proteins | sample UN1MG_FD_202238 | JGI IMG/M metagenome (GOLD analysis project Ga0307378, IMG submission 202238) | Soil microbial communities from Risofladan, Vaasa, Finland - UN-1 | ecosystem: Environmental > Terrestrial > Soil > Coastal area > Acid sulfate soil | place: Finland: Risofladan, Vaasa | collected...
TACCTTCCCAATTTTTAAAATAGTAAATGGCAGGGAGGTTATGAAATATCCTTCGGTAATGGACGCAGTAATCGATTCTAACGTGGCACCAACTCAGATATTAAACTCATTGGAGCTCGGTATGCCCGATAATAATGAAGTTGAATGGAGATGGGTTAGAAGACCATCCAACATTAGACACTCTATTTCTGAAGGTTTACTAGGTATTCTTTCGTCTGAGATTTTGTCATCATCCCGATAATACGAAGGTCTTCTTTGTTCAACTTAATAAGTTGTTGTACGGATTCTGTAAGTTGTTTTTTTGTCATAATTCCTCTCATTTGTTATACGAATATACAACAAAAAAGGGACTCTCACAAGTCCCTTTTGAATTTATTACACTAAAACTTCAACCTCTTTATTTTTAGATACAAAATCTATTGTTTTTTCTTTATGACAATCTTTACACAACATTTGGAGATTATCAGTCGTACTTTTACCACCTTCAGAGTGTGGGTCAATGTGGTCTCCTTCCATTTCTGTAATATTCATAATACCATCATTATGTCCACAACCTTTTTGATTATAACCTACACATCTTTTACCCTGTTCAATATATTTAAATTGTTTTTGTTGTAACGTGAATTCTCGTTGTTTATCACAAGTATTAATATTACCCCAAACTTCTTTATTTTCCTCAAAAAATTTCTTTCGGGTAGTAAAATTATTATCTTGTCCGCTACCGAAAGTTGAGTGAAACTGTACGTACCAAAAATTATGGTCATCCATATTTACCTCATTTATTTTACCTACTTTGTTAAGCTTGAATTTGTTGTTTCGAACATATGCGGTGTGAAATTTATCAAGAAAAGTATTTAGGTATTCTTCGAATTGAGAAATATTTTTCAAGTCCCCTTTTCGATATAATCCCATAGAAAAAATAACCATTTCACGAAGACAAGTAGCATCAAAAGCAAAATTACCATTTTGTTTGACAAAGTGTGATGTGACTTTACCCGCACTTTCTATTAACTTAACGAATCGATTAGCTTTACCCTGATACTCAGTTAATTTCTTTTGGTGATTTTCCTTGAATTGTTTTGCATTAGGGTCTTTTGTTGAACCTTCATTCCAAAAGTGATGGAAGAGACGCTCAACATAATCATTGAATGCATTGAATTTTAGAACTCTTTTTTTGGTAAGGGCTTTTTGATTTTCTTGAGACATTTTCTTTAAAGGTAAGATTATCATCTCATTTAGGTCACTGACTTTACCTCCACGTTTTTCAGCCTCTTTCATTCCAGTACCATTATTCCATTTACCGAAAACATATGATTTTACGTTATTTAGCTCCAAAACATCACAAGTATTATTCTTGATAACTTTAACCATCAAAGAGGTAGAAACTAAACGGTCCGTAAATTTTCCCCAATCAGCTCTTTTTGGGTGTACACCATAAAAATCAGTAGAATCATCAATTTCGTCTGAACTGTAAACAAAATTAGAATCATTCAAAACTTTTTCCAAAATACTTTTCAAACGTTGGTGTCCGTCAGCTACATAATATTTACCAGTTTCTTCATTACCATCAAGAACGAAAACAATCTCAGGTAGAAGTGTTGGAGTATTCAATAAAGTATGAACTAATTGGACAACTTGTTCTTTAGTCCAACAATAATCTCTTTGGAACCAATCCTGTAATTCAAGACGCTCTTCGTTCATCCAATTTCTAATTGTAAGAATTGGAGTACCCATAGGGTTGTTGAAATTAACTTTGTTTTCTCGTTTGTAACGAATTACGGTTTCATAAGAGTTTTTCATAGGTGATATTTTTATTGTTTATGTTTTTATTATACTACAAATATATAACAAAAAAGGGACTCTCACAAGTCCCTTTCATAAAAAATCACATTTACACCACTTTCTTCAAACATTTGTTTACTCCTGAGAGCGTGTTCGTCCCAGTGTTGTCTGTTTCGTGTGGTATCTTCAGTCTTACAATAGATACGTTTGATGCCTGACGATATAATCCCACGAGCACAATCACTACACGGTATTCCACAGGTTAGGTACATTGTGGTATCTCGTAGACTGACACCGATTCTGGCTGCGTTATATATACTATTTCTCTCGGCGTGCTCGAACCAGTAATACTTTTCAGGTCTTTGTTGACGTTCTTCAACATCATCGTTAATACCACGAGGAAAAGAGTTATATCCCGTTGAGACAATCTCATTGTCCTTACCAACGATTACCGCACCAATCTTAGTCCTTTGGTCTTTAGATTTCTCTTTGACCTGTTCGGCAATGTTTAAAAAATACTTATCCCAATTCATCGTATATTTCTTCATTAATCTTCTCCTGAAGGTATTCTTCAAGTTCGACTAATTTATCGTGAGCCTCTTTCCAAAGTCTAACGACCTTTTCATCTTCGTGGTCAATATCAGGACCATAGTAATGTTTAAGAGCGTAACCCTCACCTTCATTATCTAATCTATATCTTAAATCTTCGTATGTTATATTATTCATAATTTATTGTACCACTTTAGATACGTTATTAACTTTTTCAATCTTCACAACACTATCCGCCCATTGGCTAACCATAGGATTATGGGTGATGATAAGAATTTTCTCAAAGTATTCTTTAATCTTATGGAAGAACTCAGCAACCATATCTAAGTTGTCATTGGATATCTTACCAAATACCTCATCAAATACTACAATATTTGGTTTTGGTAATGAACATACCTTTGATAACACCGCTCTTAATGCCAATGATGCCATTGTTCTCTCAAACCCTGAACCTGATGACATCAATTTCTCAATCTGAGTGTTGTTGTCAATCATCCAAAATTCCACATCATCTTTTTCTGAGATACGTACCTCTAACTTAAACTCAGCCGAGTCCATAAGGAGTCTTTGTAATTCAGAGTTGATAACCGGAGTCATACTTCTCATAATCATCTTTGCAATCCCATTCTTACCGAATATCTCACAAAGAACCTTATAAACTTTAAGACGACCCTCTTCTTCTTTAATTTTTTGAATTAAATCTTTGAATTCTTCAATCTTCTCCTCATACTTTTTAATGTTTGATTTGGCGTTGGTGATGTTATAATTCACCCCATCTTTTTCAACTTGAAGGGTATCCAATCTCATATCAGCACGAAGGATTGTTTCATCAATCTTTTTATTCTCTTCAAGTTTTTCTTGGTCTCGTTTGAATCTCGTTAACTTATCCTGAATTTGTTCCTTTTTAAGTTTTAAAGATTCTAATTGAATTTCATACTTTTCTTTGATGAGTTTGTTTCTTTCGTATGTATCAAAGTCTTTCTTTAGGTTAACAAACAATTGTTCCTGTTCGGTAAACTTCTCAACTTCTAATTTGGATTTACCTATACCCTCAACAATGGTTACCAATTCTTTTTTTCTTTTTTCGGTATACTCTGATTGTGCCAATACGATACCACAATATTGACATTGTAAACCTCCTTCAAAACCTTCTATCTCTTCATTGATGTCGGTTTGTTTTGATACCATTGTTCCCAACTTCACTTTCTCCTCTGAGAGTAAGTCTTTAACCGAATCGTGCTCATCTTCATGATAATACTTTGACGGTTCAATAACTTTTATGTTATTGAGGTCCAATTCAGTTAAAGTTATTTTGGAATTATATTCCGAAATTTCTCTACTTAGTTCTGTTGGATTTACTCTTAATAACTCTTCGTCCAAACCAGCGTGTTTCTGTTTTAAGAGCCCATCTCGGTACTCTTGTCCTTTTTGAAGTCTATCGTTTACGTCTTTTAGATTCACCTCAAATTTGGTAATATTAGTATTTTCCTCAACAATGTTTTGTTGATTATCTTCAATATAACCTTTAAGTGATTCCACATCGTGAATGTTGGATATCATTCGTTTGGTGAAAGTTGACATCATCTCTTTGGCAACATCTTCTTTCATCTTTAATGAATCCAAACCTAAAAACCTTGAAAGAACTTGCCCTCTTGCTGTTGGTTTGGCATCAATCAACTCTTCTAAGTTGGTTGAAGTGGTTAAAATGGTCATCAAAAAGTCATTGACACTGCCAATGGACATCTTAATGAAATCTTCGGTCTCCCTTCTTTGTTCTCCAGTGAAATTTTGTAGGCTACCATCCGAAAGTCTCTTAAAAAAGTCCAATGACGTACTAACCGTATAGTCATCACCCTTTCTTTTTTTCTTACGAATTACTTCTCTAACAATAATATAATCTTCACCATCAATTTGAACTTCACCTCGAACGCTGACCTTATCCTGGTCTCTAAATCTATTAAAGATTTCTTCTGCTTTTGTTGTCTTCGTTGTTTGGTTAAAGAAAAGGAATAGAAGGAGGTCTACAGTCAATACCGTCTTACCACCAAAGTTTGGTGGATTAGACTCAACCGTGGCAATACCCTTTACCTTATCAAAATCTAAAATTTGTCCGTCACCAAAGGATAAAAAGTTTGAAAATTCAATCTTCTTAATGAACCACTTCTTAAATGGAATTACGTCAGTCTTCTCAGCTGCAATGGTATTCTCAATGATACCATCTAACTTAAGAATATCTTCAGTATAACCAGATAATCCGTTTACATCTAAAAACTTTTCAATGAGTTCCCGTTGGTAGTTCTCATCCAAAATATTCACCGAAACATCAATGGATTGAACGTCCGTACTGTCGGTCTTAACCTTAGTAACAACGTTTACATTGGTGGATGAATACTTCTTTTGAAAATAAGTTCTAACTCTCTTGATTCTTTCTTGTGTGAAATTTTCAGGGGTATCTTCCCACACTACCTGAATCTTAGGGTTATCTAACTTATCTACCTTTAACTTTTTGCTCATTTTTTTGTAATTAAAATCCTTTGGGGGATTAAACAAATCCATTTTATAATTTGATTTCTATAGGAGTATTTTCGTCATCATTAGGTAATACCACTTTAGGAATTTCAATAGACATTGTTTGAGCCGGTACCTCTGCTCCTGCTCTTAACTCCTCCATTTTCTTAGTCATCTCCTCTTGCCACATACGTTGCATTTTGGTTTGAGCTCCTTTAATTTGACCATTTCTTGATTGGACTCTTTTACGGTGTGATTTAGCACCACCTCTAGTTTTTGATTTTGCCATAATATTTATAAATAAATTATTTGTATATGAGAAGTATAATAACAAAATTTATGAATAACAAGTGGGTTAAACTTATTTTTTCTATTTCCATTATAGTCTCATCTGTACCATCAATAATAGATGATTTTAGTGGTGTTGTCAACAACGGTTGGCACCATTATGGTATGTTATTTATTGGTATTAACTATCTTTTAGAATCCCTACTATGGGTTGTTGACTTATGGAAAAAATAGAAACATTCAGAAACAAAACTAAATTATTAGAGTCTTTAGTAAAATACGATAAAGAAAGTTACGATGAATGGGACTTTTATAGTATAAAAAAAGAAATGTTAGAATTCAAATACCTAAATCCTGATAATACCGAAATTGATAAGCTAATTTCATTAATGGAATCTTTGGAAACTACTCACGATAAAAGAGAAAGCAAAAAAATGAACCATAAGTTAAATCTATTAACTATATGGTCCACTATTTTTTTACCGTTATCATTCTACACAGGTATGTGGGGAATGAACTTTGACGATGTTCCTTTATTGACTGGTGATGACGGATTTTGGATTTTTGTTACAATCTCAATCCTAACCACATTAGTGATGTTTGGTTACTTCAAAAAACATAAGTGGTATTAACCACGGTTTTCTTCAAACCACTCCACAATCGCGTTTATTCCCCATACACCTCCTGACGCTAACATCCCGTCAAAAAAGATTGATGATACCAATGGTAAACCAAGTTGTTCACCAAAGAAGGAGTAAATAAATGCTCCCATAAAAAATCCAACCCAAGTTGAACAACACATCATACACGAAACTATGCCGTTAATGAATGTGAATAATTGTGATATTATAGGTAAACCTGTCTCACCTAATTTTTTAATACCTTCTCTCGTGTTTGCAAAAATGGAACCGTACACAATTATTTGTGTCATACCATATGCTGCTAAAATCCATGCTAATAAAATCATTTTCCTACTTTTAATTCGTTATTTAAATTTGTTGACCCTAAGAATGTTGCTCTTTGATTATTAAAGTCGTTATCTAATTCTACCATAATTTTTTCATATTGTAAAATAGATTTTTCTTTTTCTCTTAATTCTTCTTGAAGTTTTTGTATGGTCAGTTGTAATGCTTTAAGTTTTTCAGGTGAACCATTAGTTTTGATTTCCTTAATCACCTCAATTTCTTTAATGACTTCAACAATTTTTTCAGGCTTGTCGTTCAGTTGTTGTATTTTTAACAATAACTGACTTTTCTCTTCTTGGAAAATATTTTCCATTTCTTCCGTTTTAGTGGAAAATTCTTTCACTTCTTTGGTGAGTTCTCTGTTCTTAGTAGAAAATTTTTGTTTTTCATTTTCCAACTTGTTCAATTTTGAGATAATTACCTTTTTATCTTTTTCTAACTGTTGTATTTTTAACAACAGTTCATTGGACTCTTTATCGTCAGTAATATACACCTCTTTTTCTACCACCACCTCAACGGGAACCTCAACTTTTTTGGTCACCGTCTTAGGTTTCTTTTTAAGTTCTGTCTCCAATTTAGTAATTTTTTGAGACAATTCATCAATCTTTTTAGTGTCCTCAACTTCAATGATTTTCTCAACTTCTTTGATTACCTCAACGATTACTTCTTTTTCGATTATTTTTTCAATGGGTATCTCTTTAGTAATAATCTTATCCACCTCTTTGATAACTTCGACAAGTACTTCTTTAATTACCTCTATCTCCACCACCCTTTCAACAGGTATCTCTACCCTAACTTCTTTAATGACCTCTTTCTCAACAATCTTTACCCCATCAGAATTTAAAAGACCATACTTCTCAATCTGATACCCCTGATTGAAACATTCCATAATAAACGTTTCATATTCAAGGTCATTCAGTTTACAGAATGCCTTAATGTCCTTTAACTGTGTGGATGAAAAATTAATAGTTGACGAGTTTTTCTGTGCCATGTTCTAAGTCGGTTATATCTGTGATTTTAAAACTTAAGAAGGGTTTAGTATTTTCTAAATCTACAAACTTATACTTCTCGGTCTTTATATCATAAATACCGAAACCATGATTAGATATACTCTCACCAAAGTTTTGTTGAATGGTCGAACCAATCATATAGGCTTTCTTACCGTCAGGAATATTAATCACCTGACGTTTGTGGATATCTCCACATAAGACAACATCCAACCCTTTAAAGTTTTCAATCTCATATGCGTGGTCACCAAAGTCAAAACCAGTGTCTGTCGTCAAACCTTGAATTGGGTCATGAAATAAACCAATTTTATAACCTTTGGCATCTGAAATATCAGGTTTAACATTAGCCTGAAATTGTGAGTATACACACCAACTAATATTCTCATCTTCATACACACCCCTATTACGATAATATACGATATTAGGATTTTTCAATGAGTCGATGATTGGAGTTAATGCGTCCAAACGATTTAGGTTATTATTAAGAAAATCGTGATTACCAGGAATTAATATAGTCTTAGCAACCTTTGCACACTCCGTTAAGGTCCATGCAACAATCTCAATAAGTTCAGGTGTCATCTGATTCTTACTATGAACCAAATCACCCGTAAAGACAATACGGTCAGGTTTTTGAGTTTTAAACTTTGAAACCATATCGGTAATAATCCCCCGATACTGGTCGTGGTCTTTAAATAACCTTATATGAAGGTCTGAAAAATGTACTAATTTTTTTATCATAAACAACTAAAATATCTATCTCCTCTATCACAAAGGAATGTTACTACTATACCGCTAGGATTGTTCTTTTCAATCCATCTTTCCGCAGCTAAGATATTAGAACCTGCGGATATACCAACAAAGAGTCCATGTTCCTTAGCTAATCTTTTTGCTCTATTTTTGGCATCCTCAGTTGACACTACCATAATTTCGTTTACATCTTTTAAATCCACTAAAAACTTTGAACCGTCACCAATTCCCTGTATCCCGTGTAGACCAGGTTCCCCACCACTCATTACCGGTGATTCTTCAGGTTCCACAGCAACAATTTTAATTATCGGTATATGTTTTTTAAGTTCTAATCCGGCACCCATTAATGTTCCACCAGTTCCTGTACCTGTAACAAACGCATTAACGGTTTTAAACCAACTCTTACCGTAATTGACATCCTTTAAAATTTCTTTTGCGGTGGTCTCTCTATGTGATTCAATATTTAACGGATTAGCAAATTGATTACAGTTAAACCATCCGTTTTCTTTTGCCAATTTATCTCTAAGTGATATCGCAGTATCAAACTCACCTGCTGGCACCTCAATCAATTCAGCACCATAATACTCTAAAGTCTTTTTTCTTTCTTCAGACATATTGGAAGGCATCACAATAACACATCTATACCCCCTTTCGGCTGCCAACCACGCAAAGGATACCCCCATATTACCAGAGGTCGCTTCAATAATGGTATCACCCTTCTTTAATGTACCATTCTTTTCAGCATGATTTAAAATATACGATGCCGGTCTATCTTTAATTGAGCCGGTTGGGTTAAATAATTCTGCCTTGGCATACAATTTCTCACTTATCTTAATAAGTGGTGTGTTACCTATATTGTCAGATAACCTCATCCTATTGATTTGAATTTGTTATGAATATTAGTATTGAATCTTTCCCATCTACTTAATTTATAACCCCATAATTCTTCGTCATTCATATTAATACACCAATTATCCCATTTATCAAATAGAAATAGAATATCAATCCTGAGGTCACCACGATGTGTTACCGTTGGGAATGTCCATGTTATTTCAAATAATGAACCTTCCCAGAAGATATCAGATTGAATATTCATAATTTGGAAACCGAACTTATTATGTTCAGCACCTAAATAAAGGTTGAAGGAGCTGTACTTAAACGCCCAACGATGGGTTTTCCAAGCTATCTTCTGTAGTATTTTTCTCATTTTCATTTTCTTTATCACTATAGTTCCACATTTCATCCCAAAAGGTAAATTGAGGTTCTTTATTTTTTTTAAACATCACCAAGGATATCAAACTCTTCATTCATATGTCCGCAACTTTTACATGCGTATGTTTCCATCGGCACTAATTGGTCTTCTATTGAACCAGTGAGCAATTTACTAATTTTTTTTATGATAACCACCTTTTCAAAGAAAATTTTACCACATTCTTCACATTTTACGTTTGGTGAATCCATAACGTTAACCTGTATTTGTTTTCCTCCTGTTAACTCCATTACTATCTTTTTAATTGACAGAACGATACTACAATATATCTCTGACCTGTTAATACGGGTAACCCCCCGTGTCTGTGTGTTATTTGTCCTGGGTGAATAGAGATATTACCCTTCTCACCTTTAAGTTGTGTTTTCTGATTAGAAAAGTAGGTACCACCACCGGTAAAATCTTCAGTATTAAGGGTTACCACTACGGTAATCTGACTCATATCGTGATGTAAGGCCAAATGATATTGAGCATAAGGATGGTATCGAGCAATAAAGTTTTCTGATTGCATGTCTAACCATTGTGGTTCCTCTAATTGGAATTTGTATTTGGCTAATGGCCATATATATTTCTTTAGTATTGCATCATACGTTGATTGCAGACCTAACACACTTAATGTCATATCGGTTGTAGGGTAATTCTCATGTCGGTCAATAGTCCAACAATTACATGACTCAGCTTCGTCAATAATATAGTCACAAAACTCTTCCGTAAAACACGGTATAGTATATATGTCATCTAATTCCTCTAAACAGTATAAATCCCATTTACCACCTGTTAATTCAGGACGTAAAAACTTAGATTCCCATTTCTCAGGGTTTGAGAAATAAGTAAACAATTCTGGATGTATGTGGTGCTTTATGTTATTTTCCATTTTATTCTCCAATACAATAGTTCATTAAAAACACTCTCTTACCCTTTTTAATTCTACGAATTCCATATCTATGTGTGATTTGACCAGGAAAGATAAGAAGGTGACCTTTTTTTGGGTTTATGACATTACCGCTTTTAGTGAATATTAATTCACCACCCTCAGAATCATTATCCAATCGAATAAAATTAGATATTGAAACAAAATCGTGTCTTGGTCTTAAATCTTGATTTTCATCCATCGTTAATAACATAGATGTAATATCCAATTCCTGCCATTTTTTACCGTATGTATGCCACTCATGAGACGCAATAGAATGACAAAATTCTTCAACCAATTTTCTCATAGTGGTCATAAAACCAATATCCTCTAAATAGGTACCATTCATTTCGGTACCCCATCGGTCAATAGGTTTCAATTTAATATGTTCCATATTAATGACAAATTTATCACAAAATTCTTCAGTAAAAAAAGGAACTTCAAAAAAATCAGAAAAAGGTTCTCTTAACATCAAGTCCCACTCCTTAGATAGTAACTCTTTGCGTAGATATTTTCTTTTCCACGAATCATAATCTTTAGTGTCAAATATTTCAGGGTATAACATATTATATCTTTAAAGTAAAATTATAAGTATCATTAAAATAATGTCAATCAAGATATTCACTCATATTCATATTCATAATCTTTTGAATGACTTCTTTTGGTACTCGGAACTCTTCAAAATCTGAATCATCTTTAATTAACACTACTATGCAACCCATTAACTTTAAGTCTTCATATTTAGTTCCCTCTAACATTTTTATTATTAGTTTGGCATAGAATGGTAATTGTAAAAAATAATGACCCAATGCGTTATCAGGTAAGTCTTGGAATGGAGATTTCATTGGTTTGGTCCACTGTGTCTTTTTAAAGTTCTTAGGTTTGTTTGTTTTCCAATCGGTGATTATCATTCCAAACCCAGTCTTTTCTTTATTCATAACCA
>Ga0307378_10012254_pt1 | contig 10964 bp, 13 predicted proteins | sample UN1MG_FD_202238 | JGI IMG/M metagenome (GOLD analysis project Ga0307378, IMG submission 202238) | Soil microbial communities from Risofladan, Vaasa, Finland - UN-1 | ecosystem: Environmental > Terrestrial > Soil > Coastal area > Acid sulfate soil | place: Finland: Risofladan, Vaasa | collected...
TTGAGAAAGTATGGCATGTCAAATCCCGTAACCAATTAATATTAAAGGACCCAACTCATATTTGTGCTCATAGGAAATTATACATGGAAGTATCTACTTGAGTCAAGCAGATACCCAGGCAATTCTTTTTTTGTGCTTAGGTCCATTTTTATTCCCTCTTTGGCAGCATGTCGGATAAGCCTCCAGAGTAACATAAAAGGGCTCTCCGGCTTCTTAACACTTAGGAATTTCAAGGTGGTCTTTGACAGACTGCTACATCTATTTATCTATCTGTTTTTGCCTATAGGTAATGGAACCATTAATACTATAACTCTCTGTAACACATTCATATGCAATTGCAAAAATCCACTACGTTTTCATTGACTGCTTGAAATTGCTTGTACATCGGAAAATTTTAAATCTGAATCTTGGATTTTTCGGAATTTCGGTTTATCCACTTCAGGGCAAAATTTGAATGTAAAGCCATTATCAATAAGCGTAAGAGGCTTATAAATTACAAGGGGATCATTAATAGTAGGCATCCCCTGTTTCCAAACGACTGTAAATTGGGCACGACTTTTATTCCTTACCTTCCCCCCTGTTCTGTTACTCAGGAGGTATCCTCCTGAATTGGCCTTTTTTATAAGCCCCATCTGCTTGTCAGCATCGTAAAATACATCGACTCGATCTCCCATTTCCAGGTTGACGGACTCCATGAAATGCACACCCAAATTGAATACCAGGATAGACTTGTCACCTTTTTCCACTTTGACTTGGGAAATAGTAAATATATCAAGGTGCCAGTAATGTTTACCTTTCGGTCTTTGGATGCGATCTTTTTTGACCATTTCTGATAGGGAAACAAAAGGCATAGCATCCTCCTTAAGAATGATTATTAAAACTGTAATCGTAGAAGATGAAGAGCAATTTTATCCTGAAAAAGAGTTATTCAATGCCATCCTGTTTAAAAGTTTCTGTAACGGTTATATACAAAAAACCACCATATTTCACTAATCACTTGAACTTGTTGTGAAATAACTAGTTTTACACCTGAATCTTGGGTGTTTTGAAATAGGTTCATCCGATTTTATTCTCTCCCTGGCAGCCTGCCGGATATGCCTGCAAAGCTGTATAAAGTGCCTCTCTAGTACACCAATGCGTAAGCCTTCCACCGGTTATCGACAGGTTACATTTTGCTTTTCCAAGGAAATATCGTTGTCATAACCGGCGAGGGACTTCCGCCGCGGTGTACTAGCTTCTAATTTTTAGAGATTTTAAAAGATTTCCTTACAGGCTGCTAGATCTATATGACGCATTTAATATACCAAATTACCATTGTTCTTTAATATTATTATATATCAATAACCTGCCCGTTTATCTCCTGATAAGATCACTTTCAAAATTACCGTTTTGAATCCAAGCGATTACAAGATGGTTATTTTGGCGACAAAAATGTTAAAGTATCACAAATTGGTTTGGCTCTTCAGTCTTATCCTCTTTGTCTTGCTTGCCTAAATCTGTAATATTCCATTCCTAAAACCCTATCTATTCTCTTTTCTAAAGCAATGCTAGTTATATCATTTCGATCATACAAATCTTGACAAAAAAAGATCGATACGATATACTTTATCATTAAAGGAGGGTCACAATGAACATTAAATTCGATCGAGACGTAATGGATACAATACCAACCCCAATCAGCCAAGAGTTTAAACATGCAGTCAGGAAACATCCTGAGACCCTTTTAGTTATCTGTGAAAAGACGGGTATAAATAATTCCCGTCTATCGAGAATCTTAAATGGTCGTGAATTACCAAGTAGAGGAGATGCAAAGCTTATAAAAGTAGCTGAATACATCAATTTCCCTGTAGATCAGATTTTTGGTTCATAGCAGCAATGAGTCGTGATCCGGCAATCATATCGCCCCTTGCCGGTTATCCCTTCCCTGATTGGCGCGGGGTAATTTAATAGGAGTGATAATTGGAGCAGTAAGCCCTGGGCTGGTTAGATTGGGCCCCCCCCAACCGCTAACCAGCCCAGGGCAAATATAACGGTCCCAGGCTAAAAGTACAAATAGCGCAAGCGGATTATAACTCGGAGGAAAAAGCCATGTCGAAGCAGCCAAAGATTTACACGATGATGCCAGTTCCTGTGGAAACCGTAACCTCAACCGACCTTGCCGAAGCTGTGAAGATCGCAACTACCAGGGCGCAGGAGACAAAGACCTCTTACGGGATCTTTGTGAATCTTAACCACCTGGCCTCATTCGGAAAAGGAATTAACCAATCCAGCGTTGGGACAAACAAATCCAGCGTGGGGATAGACAGATCCGGCGCAGAGATAAGCAACGCCAGTATGAGATTAAGCCAATCCAACATGGGAATAAACAAACCATCTATCACCCGCACCATCGCCCGGTACATCGCCCGGTACAGCAATGAGCGCAGCGACGGGTACATCGACGGGCACAGCGATAGGTACAGCGATGAGCACTTGGAGGAGCAAAGATCGATCTTCGAATTGACTTCAGAGGTCGAGCGCCTCAACCGGCTGGTCTGTCGTGACCCACTGACTGGACTCTATAACAGCCGCTATCTGCGCCATAGACTCAGCACAGAGTTTAAACGTGCCAAAAGAGACTGCCAGCCCCTGTCCTGCTGTATGCTCGATGTTGATCGCTTCAAGCTTATCAATGACACCTATGGCCATCCGGCAGGAGACTGTGCCCTGAAAAGCCTGGGGTTTTTCCTTCGCCGCAAGCTGAGAGAGACAGACATCGTAACCCGCTACGGCGGGGATGAATTCTGTATCCTGCTCCCCAATACTTTTTTTGACCAAGCCCTTATGGTCATGAACAAAATCAGGAGACAGACAGCCGAACACCTTTTCCGGATCAATGCGGCCAGCACAGATGCTGCCAGCAGGAACGGTATCGGCATAAACATGAGCATAAGCTTTGGCCTGGCCTCCATTCAGGATGATGACATTTGCCAGCCCGCTCAACTCATCGAGCGGGCAGACAAAAGCCTGTATCAGGCCAAGACTGACAGAAGCAATATTAAGCCTATGGAAAAACATGGACACCCCCACCTTGGAGGTGACTCCGTTGGTGATAGAGGATAATACCAGATCCTCTCCGTAGTACATATTAACAACTCATCAAGCCCCTGGGCAAAAAAGGAGGTGCTACATTGAGTTAAGACAAAGACGCAGGTAATTCTAACAGAAAGCAGTAGTTCTGACAGAATGAACTTTTAACGATAGCGAATTGTATTTTACCAGGTTAAAATTTTGTTTTTTTACCATCTTTGCGAATAAGCAGCAAAATCCCGGAGAGCGTAGAGCCTCTCCGGGATCATAGACAACACGGAGTCAGGTATGCGTAGAGTTCTTTATTATTTGATGGGTATCGATAGGGATGGATTTGTTGTCAGAGCTATTGGCAGGAGTATAGAAATAGCTTATATCAATCGCAAATGGAAACGTCGTGGAATTAAGATCATTGATTTATGCAGGGCAAAGGAGAGTCCGTATGTACAAACGAAATAGGCTGGCACCAGTACTACCAAAAGAACCTACACCACGGGAATCCGCACCATTGGAATCTGAAGCACTGGAACCAGCGTCACTGGAATCCGCATTACCACAGGAACCCACACCAAGGGAATCCGCACTGGATGACAAGGCACTGGCCGCACTCGATGAGTTTATGTCCCGGCGGAGCAACCTTGATACATTTACTGCCCGCATGGCTGATGGGACCCTGATTGGCAAATTGGTTGCCCGGCTGCCGGAAGATGTGGCTGCCAAGGCAATCGACCAGGTAACAGAGTGGATTAATCTGGAACTGAGGAAAACAGCACCTGAGCAGGAACCGGAACCAGCACTGGAATCAGCACCGGAATCAATATCAGAACCAGCACTGAAATCAGTACCGGCTGCACAGGGAGCAATGGAGGAACTGACTTATGACAACTGTCCGGAATGTCCGGAGGAAGTGGTTTGCTATTAAGAGGAAGCGGCTTGCTATTAATGGCGGGCGCAAGGTCTTAATGGTGACCGCTGAAAGGGGCCGCGTGAAAATTTTGTGGGTATCGACGGAGTCACGCCTGATTCGGATACGTCGGACGGAAACCAGTGCACGGTTAACCCGTCCGAACATACCCTTTTTACACGACTCGCTCAGGATAGCAAACCAGGAAAGCGAAATCAATAGGCAAGAAAATGAACCCGAAAGGCAGGGAATCCAACACATAGCAGCCAAGACGGATGCAAAGGCTATTACGCGGCGAAGAACATACCTGCCATCGGCCACGGAGACCTCATATGAGGCGGCAAGAGGTCAGGATTCACTTGATCTGTTCAGGCGGCTTCGTACTGGAAAACCGGACAGCATTGTGAAGTGAGGGATAAACATGGAAAAAGGAAATTCCAACCAGGCAATACAGGGAATACAGGCAATACAGTCAATAAGCGAAATTCTATTGCTCTGCCCTCAATGCAATCAACCCCTGGAGATAGCTGAGTATAAAGACGGGGTCGAGCAAGGGCAGGTAATTATCAAGGTCACCCCTTGTAAATGCATTAAACCTGCGAGTGTGAAAGCAAGGAGTATGGAAGCAGGGAGTATGGAAGCAGGCCACGGGGAAATAGACAGTAACCTCATGGCAAAAGACATGGTCGGTTTAATCGAACAATTGGGATATCCCCTGCACACGGATGCCATCCAGAGGACCAAGGACAAGCAAACCCACAAAGGGTATGACACCGACGGGTATGGCTATCAGTTCTGTATCAACAGGTTTAATAAAGTGTTCGGGGATGAGTGGGGATTGATCTGGGATGTTCTCTATACGAGGGAAGGCACTACCAGCAGCGGCAAGATATGCTTTGAGATTACCGTAAAGGTCGGTATCTGGGTTCAAAAGAAGGATAACGTCCGATCCCTCGTCGGCGGGCATACGAGCAAGACGCATTTCGATGCCCTTAAGGGTGCCGTCACCAATGGCTTTAAAAAGGCAGCAGCCCTTTGGGGAGTTGGCCGCCAGGCGTACGAAGGTAGCCTTGATGATGATAATGATCCATATCCTGAGTGGGTGGCCCAAAATGGCCTTGAGAGCCAGGAGGATGGCAAGCAAGCCAGTCAGGAGCAGAGAAATCAATCCAATCAGGAGCAAGGAAAGCAATCCAATCCAGAGCAGGGAAACCAATCCAGTAAGGGACCGACAAACCAATCCAGTAAGGAGCAGGCAAGGCAATCCACCAATCAAGAGCAGGCAAAGCAATCCAATCAAGACCAAGGAAAGCAAGCCAGGCAGAGGCCGGGAAAGCAACCCAATCAGGGACAGCAAGCCCAGCCGCCAAAGCAGGAAGATTCTGCTTTATCAAAGAGTAATGGTAATGGTAATGGCCATGAATCCAGCCAACAAAATGGACACACTCCTCCCGCATCTTCTCCCACACCGCCTGCCGGAAACGGCAAAGAGGCAGGCCTTCGCAGGCGAATTATTGCCATGCTGGAGACGATCTTCGGCAGGTCTGAGGAAATGATAACCACATGGCTGGATCGAAACTTCGGCATCAAAAGAATAGAGGTCTTAAGCAACCTGCATGCTGATGTCCTTGAAAAGATCCTTGAGAAGGTAGAGGAAAAGTTCAAAGACTGGAAGAGTGGTAAAAACAATTAGCCCTTACCGCGTCCCGGCTCTGTTTCTAAAAAGGGTGAAGGGTGAAAAATTTCATACTTCACACTTCACCCTTTAAAAAGGGGCCGGGACGCCTTTTAATCAGGAAGAGAAAAACCATGGGCAACAATGGCAATGGAAATAATAATACCGAAAATGGCAACGGAAACGGTCACAATGGCAACGGCAATAATGGCACAGGCCACGGCTACGGCATTGTAAACGTCAATGCCACCGGTACCGGTACCGGTACCGGAGATGGCTCCAACGACCGACCCTTGCGAATCGTCGAGTTCCGTGCTCAGAATGTCATGGCACTCAAGGCGATACAGATTTTCCCGGAGGATAAGGATGTCGTTATCCTCACCGGGGAAAACCGGCAGGGTAAGTCTACGATTATTCGGGCCATCTGGGCAGCTCTTGGAGGCAAGGAATTTATCCCTGACGAGGCAATCCGCAGAGGGGAAAAAGAGGGTAGTGTTTACCTTGACCTTGGCGATTTCATCGTAACCCTCAAGATAACCTCGAAGAGGGAATACCTGAAGGTAAAAACCAAAAATGGGATGGAGGCCTCAAGCCCGCAAAAGTTCCTGAACTCGCGTTTAGCAGACCTGGCCCACAATCCCCTTGAGTTCATGCGCTTAAAGCCGGCAGACCAGGTCAAGTCCCTCCAGTGTATGCTTAACCTCAAACTCGACAGAACAGAGCTTGAGGGACTTGCCGGTACCTGGACAAGGAAAACTCAAGGTGATGACCCCATGCTTGTCCTTGATAGCGTAACCAAGGGTCTCTATGAGGAGCGCGCCATCGTAAATGCCGAGGTCAAGCGCCTCCAGGGAGTAGTGGAATCGATCAAGATCCCTCATGACCTCGCAGACATTCAGCCTGTATCAATCGCCAACCTGCTTGAGGAACTTGGCAAACTCGAGGCAAAGCAAAAAGAAAACGACGCAACCCGCAGTCTGGCCAATTCCCTGGCCTCCAGGCTGGAAGATATAAGAGGTTCCCTCGATCGCAAGGATCGTGAGATAGAGGAGATGGAAGCAAGGCTTATCAAACTGAAACAGGAAAGAGCTGGGCTGATTGAAACCCTTGACCGCGTGCAGGAGGATTATCTAAGGCAGGCTGAAAAGGTCGATGATCTAACCGATCCCGACTTTACAGACATCAAACGCCAGATAGCCGAGGCAGATTCACACAATAAATCCGCAAACGAGATCGCCCATCTCAAGGACACCCTCCAAAAATCAGAATCCGACCTTGAGATCAAAAGGAAAGAATCCCGAAGCATCACCGACACAATGGAGGCCATCAAAGCCTACAAGCTCAGGCTTATCCAGCAGGCCGAACTCCCTCTCACTGGCCTTGGCTTTGAAAATGGTGAGGTCACATTTAATAATCTCCCCCTATCCCAGACCAGCACGCGAGAGCAGATCGAGATCTCCTGCGCCATCTGCCTGGCCCAGCATCCCAGGATCGGCATTATAACCATTGATGTCGGCTGGAGCGAACTGGATAAGAGCGGTAAAAATGTGCTCAGGGAATTTGCCAGAAGGACCGGAGCTCAAATCTGGGTAACCCTGGTAAGGGAAGAGCCTGGCCAGGAAGGCTTTCACATTGTCGCAGGAGAACTGGTGGCCGTAGATGGCGTGCCAATCTGCGAGGACATAGAAGATATCCCCGGCTGCGACACTCCCAACTGCGATATACCGGATGAAGATTCGGTGTATGAATTAAATCCGTAGCCGGTGTATGAAGGAAATCTGTAAAAAGAAAGGGTAAACAAATGGAAATCAGGAAGGTTAATTTCATTGATCTAGGCGATCCTATGGGCAGAATTGTCATCAACAAACGGTATGAGACCTGTATCTATCTTGAGATCGTCTGTCCAAGCATAGCAAATTCAGACGGTCGCATAATTCCTCCCGGTGATATATCTATTTTCGGCAAGGAAAAACTCCAAGCACTTCGGGATTTCATTACTCAAGCCCTGAAGGATCTTCAAGAAATCCAGAAAATCGAACCGGAAGATGGGCCGCCATTTTAATCCTGGTGGAGGTGAAACCAAATGCAAAAGGATAACTGGGAGCGCTGCCCATATTGCGGCAGCCGCTCAATCACTATTGACGCCAAAACCCTTCGAAGGCAATGCGAGATGTGCCTTCGAAGGTTTTATCCGGAGACTTATCCGGCGATACCGAAAGATGCAACCCGCACTCTTGCAGTTGAAGCCGTGGTTGAATGGCCATCAAGGCTGAATTAGGCATTTATGGTGTCCACGTTTGATGGTGTCCCGATTTGTGAAGATATCAAGTATCCATGAGAATATTCCTCATGAGCAGCCAGTGGCTTGATAAAACTAAAATTAAAGCTAAGGTTGAAGCTGAAACTGAAATTGACCTGCGACCGGAATTAACCTGTAACTCTGGAATTGATCTGCGACCGGAAGTGACCTATGAACGAAGATACGATAATCAAAGATACGATACTGGATTTATGGAAAACCGTACCCCGTGATGGGGTGGACAGTCTCATCAACTTTCTGCAATAGAGCGACTTTTTCTCCGCTCCCTGCAGCACCCAATATCATCTGGCCTGCCCTGGCGGCCTGGCCAAACATTCCCATAACGTATATCAACTTTTAAAAGAGAAGGTAGACCGCTTCGCAGTCTGCATTCCCCATGAGTCAGTCATTATCTCCGGCCTTGGACATGACCTCTGTAAGGTCAATTTTTACAAAGAAGGCGGGGAATCCTGCACTGAAGCCCAACACAATTATCTTTCCAGCCTCGCTAAACAGTATGGATGGAAGTGCAAGCCATTCAAAGACAGATTCATGCCGGATGGCAAATTAAAAAGGGATATCCCTGCTGCCCAGGCATCAATCCTTATTGATTGGCTCAAGAATAGATCCTCCCAGCCAATGCCTGCTCTGCCCATCTCCTGGTCTGTAGATGACAAGCTCCCCCTTGGTCATGGGGAAAAGAGCCTTTCCGTCCTGCAGGACTTCATCAGCCTCACCGAGGTAGAGAAGCTTGCCATCAGATGGCACATGGGCCCAACCGAGCCCGGAGTCCACTTTGGCTATCCTGCCGGGTATGCCTTTAGATCCGCGATAGAGAAACATCCATTCGTAACCTTGCTGTTTTGCGCAGACCTTGAAGCTGCTCATGTGCTGGAAAGTGGATAAAAGTAATCAGATAAAAGTGATTGTGAATTCTATCAGTGCCGTGGCTCTCATAGTTTAGAAATTGATTCCATTATTGCCTGATCAGAAACCATCCCGTGATAACCTCGCGGAAGATAGAGAGGTAACCTGATGAAAGCGCCTAAATCCATTAATTCTGCCTTTAATTCTGCCTTGTATGAAGGAATCGCCCTAACCATCATAATGCCATGCCATGTTATAGGCTGGATTGTTGGCATGGTATGGGTAGGCCTGGTGTCCGGATTCCATTTAGCTACATCCCTCTTTGGTGGGAATGGACACAGAAGGTAACGAAAGATTAATGACGCAGGCAACCTCCTGGCACTTGGGGCCAGGAACATCCAGGCACTTGAGTCCAGAATCAAACGGGCACTTGAGGCCAGGATCAAATAGCAATCAGGGTTAAATTAGTCAGCTATGAAAAACATTAATTTTTCCTCTTTCTCGATCAAAGATGTTGACAATCATACCCATTCAATGGATATACTAACCGCTGTGCAGTTAGCCAGACATTTACAGATGAGCGTCAGCTATGTCTATAAAAACTGGCAAAAACTGGGCGGAATAAAGATGGGCAAAAGTATAAGGTTCCCAAAATGGGAGGAAGTATATGTCAATCTTTTCCGTACAGGGCAAAGGGTGGAGGTACCATTTTCGATACAAGGGAATAAGGTACACCAAGGCATGGTTCAAGACCAAAACCGAAGCAAGACAGGCAATGGTCGAGCACCAAAACGAACTCAAAAACCCCAGACCACAGACGATGACTCCAACAGACATAACCTTTATTGACCTTGTAAACAAGCGGCTCGATTATGTGCAGGTGTACAACACCGAAAGACACTACAAGGATTACCGCTACATGGCTCGGCGATGGGTTAAAAATTGGGGGAATCTACTCTGCAGTCAAATAACCAGGGATATGGTCCAGCAGTTCATCATCAAGCGCAGCAGAAGCTCCTCTGATACCGGAAATAAAGAGATCCGATACCTTCGGGCTACCTTTAACTATGGTAAAAAGGAAGGGTATGTCGCCACGAATCCCGCGGATGGCATTGATTTTCTGCCGGTAGAAAAAAGCCTTAAATACATCCCCCCAAAAGAGGATGTGCTGAAAGTTATCCTGGCTGCTGACCCCGATGTCCAGGATTACCTTTGGGTAATCAAGGAAACCCTTGGCAGGATGAGCGAAGTGAATCAGCTTACCTGGGAAGATGTCGATCTGCAAAACCAGTCCGTAACTCTCTATACCAGAAAGAAAAGGGGAGGACACAAGACCCCGCGCAAAATACCCATGACCAAAAAGCTGTACGAGGTCCTATTCCGGCGCTACCGGGAAAGGCGCAAGGACATGCCCTGGGTATTCTGGCAAACGTACTGGAGCAATAAGACTGGGGAGAAAAAGGAAGGACCATACATCGACCGAAGACGAATCATGAATACCCTGTGCAAGAAAGTAGGGGTAAAGTATTTCCGCTTCCATGCTCTTCGCCATTTCGGAGCATCGGTCATGGACCATGCCAATGTACCAAAAGGATCTATCCAGAGAATTCTTGGACATGAACGAAGGGAAACCACCGAGATTTACTTGCATAGCATTGGAGAATCAGAAAGGGAAGCAATACGGATTATGGAAGAGGCGCTTCGATCCGGGGAAAGTACAAAATGCGCACACGACACGGAAATTTCCAAATGCGCACACGAATGCGCACACAAAAAAACAGGGAGCTTGGACTGAGACTCCAAACTCCCTGTATTCATTGGCGCGCCCAGAGGGATTCGAACCCCCGACCTACGGATCCGTAGTCAGTCACCCTCGGTCTAGCTATACCCTTTAAAAACAGTAACTAACGGAAAATATTAAGTTTTTCATTTCCCTTTAAAGCCCTTTCCGGACGATAAATCCCTTTGTGGAAAATAAAACCCCTCACAAAACCCCTCACAGGATTTCAAAGAGAGTTCTGATGAGTGAATGCCAACCATCAGCAATTCCCGATGGGGGTCAATTTTAAGGTTTATATTTTTTACCCACATGGTTATCAGTACAATGAGATGCAATTTCACTCAAGGAAACCTCGATGAGTAATGAATTA
>Ga0307378_10012255_pt1 | contig 10962 bp, 11 predicted proteins | sample UN1MG_FD_202238 | JGI IMG/M metagenome (GOLD analysis project Ga0307378, IMG submission 202238) | Soil microbial communities from Risofladan, Vaasa, Finland - UN-1 | ecosystem: Environmental > Terrestrial > Soil > Coastal area > Acid sulfate soil | place: Finland: Risofladan, Vaasa | collected...
TCTATTCTCCATTTCATTTTATATATCATATATGATATAATGTCAAGCAAAATTGAAAAATATTATTAATATCTAGACTTTCTATTTTATTCTCCTTAGTCTACCATTGGCTTTGGTGTGAACTGTTATACTATTAATAGAAATTATTTTTAGAAAGAAGCACCTGACATCTGCTTCGCAATATACTTCTATATATTTGGGGTTATCTATACTTTCTATTACATTATATTGTAGATTATTAATGCTGCAGTCAGCAGTACCTTTATAATTCTTATAAAAAAATTCATAGATTATATCCGGATAATTATCTGCCAGTCTATTAACACCAAGATCTTGCGCCGCTTCAATATCAATACATTTGGAAGCTTCTTCTGCTGCAACCATGCAAGCTTTATTTATTTCTTCTTTATATAGGAATGCTCTGCCTATATCTACAACAAACCCCAATAGTAAAATAAATACAGGTAGTAATATAGCAACTATAAGTAGGACTGAACCCCTATTCCGCTCAGGGTTAAAATTCGAATTTACCATAATTATTTCCACCTAACCATGTATTCGCGTCAGAATTACTTCCTTCTGACATTAAATTAATCGACCTGAAACCATTTATAGGGTTTTTAAAATAGACATGAGCACTTTCTCCATTCTGGGCATAGAGATAAATATGTAAAATGCTTTCTTCATTACCACTATAATCAAATTTTGTAATGGTATTTATGCTACCCTCCACAGAAGGTGTGACATTACCATTAAATATAGTGACTTTTTCAACACCCTTGTTATTAAATCTACAAATATCCTGATAAATATAAATCCGAACAATCTCTTTTTCTTCTTTGGTATGCTCTGGGTCTTTCTTTTAGAACCTCAATTCCTCCTCGTATAAATTTTATTTGTACTTGGTTTGATGAGAAAATTTATTATGAGTTTAGTCCCATTGAGGCAAGGGTAAAAATATAAAAAAAGTAACTAATTCTGTCTCCAAAGCAGGTAATGGATTTTGGAAGAAATAAAACTTTAATTGGGAAAATCTAAAGACAAAAAATCACTATAAAAAGCTACGAATTTTGGAGGTATTATTTTATTTAGATTATAGTAGCAGAGCCACTTTCGGTACCACATACTCTGTTTTAGCAAGTGATGCAGGCTGTAGTTTTATTTGGTATTGGTATATTGGTTGATTATCTCCGGGAGGACTCTGGGGGTAACTCATCACATGGTAGTGGGTCAATTTGACTCAATTAATTTTAAAATATCTTTTATACTCCAAATATGGTTATCTACGCCTGCTGCCATTGCTGGTGTTTATGATAAGGATTAGATAAAGATTTGTGAACACGAGCAAAATTATAATACATAAAATGAAGTGCAACAGCATACTCTAAATTCTCTATCTTCTTTGAAAATGCATTGGTCAGTCTAGTAAATCTTCTCATGCTCATTCTCATTGTAAGATTCTGTCTTTCAACATAGCTAGTAGAAATTAGCTTCGGATTTGGTTTGCCCTGCATAATACGTATATCAGTTGCTATACATTCTGCTGAGCTATATCTTTTTTCATCTTCGGGTTCATTACCATACAATTTGACAAGCATAGCATAATCTACGCCCGAACCAAATGCCCCTTCAACTGCGTCTAAATATATTTTATGACCGTCAGTAGTGATTTGCACCCTATTAGCAAGTCTATCTTTTAAATCATTTACAAATTCAAAAGCATAACCAGAGTCCCTCAATCCTACTAACCACGAGGGAACTAATTTTGTATCTGCGTCAATAGCTGTAAATGTCCATACATCACCATAACCGAATTGATTCTTTTTATTATCGGGAACATTCTTTTGTTTTGCATAACAAAAAGACCAGATTTCATCTAGTTGAATATTGCTACAATTTAGATTCCTTAAGTGCTCATTCTGATATTCACTACAAGCCTTGCCGACTGATTCCAGTAATCTAATTACTGTTCCCTTTGCAGCACCAGTTATACGACAAGTAGCCCTAATTGAATTACCCTCAACTAAAGCTGATATTATTTTAACTTTTTTATCTATACTTAATTTATTCATAATTTTATTATACTTGACCGCTCAAGCATTGTCAAGAGGAAAATTGGGAATTTTAATGGAGTCTTGACAAAATTGGATATTTTCTATATTCTATTGACAGAATCACAGCGATAGGCTTTGAAAAGATTGTCTAATCTTTTCTGAGTCTATCATTTTTTTATGGGTAAATCTCTCTATATATAATTTTTTCTTTTATATTGGAAATAGGAAACATAATATTGTTTACAAAACTCCTTTTAAATAATTTAGGACATCTTGAAATATTTGGTGTTATAACTCGTAATAATTTATTTTTATAAAATAAATATTTTAAAAGGCAATAATAATCTTTATCTCCTGCTATTATTAATGCCTTATCAAAAATATTTTCTCTTATTAAAGTGTTTAATACTAATTCTGAATCAACATTTCCTTTAATTTCCCCATTATGATCTTTTTCGGCTCTTTTAAATTTAAGTATAAAACCTTCCTTAATTAAAGAATGATATAGATTTCTATAAGATTCATTCGATGGAATATAGCCTATAAAATAATATGCTTTTATAATAGAAAATCTATTTAATAAATAAATTCTTAATTTTTTATAATCAATTTCCCAAAAATCAACCGTTGTTGTTCCTAAATGAAGATTACTTCCATCAATAAAAGCATAGTTATTTCCCTTTTCTCTTTTATTCATTGATTTACACTTTCATCTATTAATTCATAAATTCCTGCTCCCACTTGTTTTAATATATTGCTACGTTTAAGAGGCGTAGATACATTATTGTATGCTTTTGAAAGATTTTTACTAAAATAACCAGCAGCAACCATAATATTTTTTACCTCAGTTACTTTAAATCTTCTATTAGAGTCCATAATTTGTCTTGCGATATATTCAATTACTTCTTTATTTTTTTTCTTCTGTCTCTTTTTTTTCTTTACAGCTTCAATAAGTTCTTGGTTTTCTGAAACTCCTGATTCTATTTTAGAAGTTCGTTTTGGGATAGCCTTCTGTTCTTTTTCAATAGAATCCCTAAAAATATAAGCTGCCTCTAATTCTTTTGCTAGAGTATCTAATTCTTTTTCTTTTTCTTTTATAATTCTATTTACTTCTTCTATTAAACTCATAATAATACCTCCTTAAATATTTTATCTTGACTGAAAGCTAATAAACTCATATAATTACCATAAATATAGGCGGAGAGTGTGGGATTCGAACCCACGATACGCACCGGTAAATGCAATATGACCGTTCTTGAGACGGTTGTCATAAACCACTCGACCAACTCTCCAAGCTTAAATTAAAATACCTATTAAGGTTAATGCTCGCCAGCACAATCTTAATAGGTATTTTATATTATGTACCACAGATTTGTCAATAGTAAATTCAAAAAAAGTTAAACACTAGACATAAACAATACTACACCAACAATACAACAATTGTTGCTTTAATCTCCACTTTTCCAGCGTGCTCTTGCAGCTTTTTGAGCAATCTCTTTTCTTCTTTCGGGGGTAAGTTTTATAGCTCTAGCTTTACCACCTTTTAAGCCGCCTAATTTCCCTAAAGCAACAGCATTAGGATTTTTTTCTTTGGATTTTTTTTGAGAGGATTTTGGAATAGGTTTATTTGTAGTCTGCTTTACAATATCAGCAGCTATCATGTTAATATCTTCAGTTTTTTTCTTGCTTGAACGCTTTTGCATGAATAAAGTATTTCATAAATATTCATTTCTGTCTATAAAAAAATATTTCAAATTGACCCACTACCCATCACATTGGGGTAAGGTGCATGGTAACCAGAACCCCAAGTACCAGTATAATTACTGCTGAACAACTATGAGGACAATTGCCTCCGCTGGTAGAACAGCAAATTTCGTAATTACCGCCTTTGGCACAACCTAGGCCAGTACAAAGACCAGCTTTCAAGTAAATACCCTCCATTCAAATTGAGTTTATTACAGTAAATTTGAAGTTATATGAAGATGTCAAGAAGAAAATTAAAAGGGCTTATAATTAAAAATGGCCGGGTACTCTTTTTTTATATAGGACAAAAAATTGATTCCTTCAGGGGTGATTCTTACACTAACATCATTTCCTTCACCAAAAAATTTTATCATTTGTATTGACCCAAGAAAACCAAAATAATCTTCTATTTTTGCTGAATAGAATTTTGATCGTGAGATGTAATCATGGTAATAAAAAGCTAAATTGATGTATTTGTCGCCGGACTTACCCTTTGTGCTAAGGTGGGTAAGCAAGTTAATTTGTGTCCCATAAATAATATTAAAGATTTTTTCAAAACGTAAATTTCTTGAAATTTCAATAATAGTTTTTATAGCTTCTCCAGGATATTTTTTTACATAGAGTTCAAGTTCGTTTTTAGGCTGGATTGGTGGAAATTCTTCGGCTTCTTTTTTTTGGTCTGCTGGACTTGTTGCTTGGAGTTTAACACTGCCAATCTCACCTTTTATGAGTCTATGGATAAAATCGGATATGGGGTCTTTAAATAATTTAAAAAAGGACATAACTAAAATGAGAGTAATAACGGGCCAGGAAAGCAAGACTTTTAAATATTGTAAGACTATGTTTGAAATTTCCATTAAAGTACTAATTTAAAAAAATAATTAGAAATATTTTAACATAAATATAAAAAGATAGCTTCTTGAAGGGCTAATTTTATATTAGCCCTTTTTGTCTGAAGGATAAATAATCGTTGCTGGTGATTATTAGGTGGTCTAAAACATTAGTTTCTAAAATACTGCCTGACCCTGCAATCCTGCTAGTTATTTCAATATCATTTAAACTTGACTTAGTGATTCCTGACGGGTGCTTGTGCATAAAAATAACACTGGCGTTTTCCCCCCGCAAATAAAATTCCGAAGGAATTTAAAAACTATGTTTTTTGAAAAACAAGGGTATAAACCAGATTAAATATAACCTCTTGCTTTTAGCATAGATTGTTTTAACCCATTAAGTGCATTAAATAAATTTAATGAAAAATTGTAATAGGAATTAAAATAAAGAGCTGTGTCTAAGCTAGAGACTCCCTCAATAAAAGCAAAATCTCTATAATTCGAACGGATTCTCATATAATATGGAAACTCAAAAACAGAAATTTTAAAGTTTTCTAAATATTTATCTCTTTTATCCTTTCCGGCTTTACTTCTAAAGTTTACTTTCTGTTTCCTCTTCCACTCTTCAAATTTATAACTAGCCACTTTTCTAATTGCCATGTCATACCTTTGATCAATGCTAATATTTTTGCTTAGGTTAGCACCTGATGCTACTTTGAGCTTTAAAATATTATTATCAAAAACTTTATTTAACAACGGCTCGCTAAATTCAATTTCTCTTACTTCCAATTTTCTAGTAAATTCCTCTATACATTGAACATGCTTATAATTAAAAACTGATTCTTGAACTTTCAAAATATATTCGGTTGTTAGCATTAAATTAAATATCAAATAATATGTTTTTATCGGCAACCATGAGGTTGAAGCATAAGAATAATCTTTGTCCTGCTGAACAATTTTATATTCATCTCTTAGGGATTTGAGGGTTAAGTCTATGAGGTTTTTCTTTGTATCTAAGTATTTTAATGAAGCGGGTTTTAAGTTTTTAAGAATCTTTATTGAAGCCTCATTTGTTAGACATTCTAGGCAGTTTGAATAATTATAATGTGTATCAAAGGCTTGTCTTTCTTCTCGTAGATTTATCTTTATAGGCACTTTACCTCTTCTCTTCTAACCTTAAAGATAAAAATAAGCTTGAGCTTGCTTTATCTAATAACAATCTCGATTCTTTACAAAGAATAAAATATTCCTTTATCAAATTAGCTATTTGAGTTTGCTCTTTTTTTGGTATAACCGGCACTAATATATTTTCAACACCTTCGTCTTTTATTGTGGGATACATTGAACCGGCAATTGGTTGTCCAAACTGAGTCAAAGCTAAGTCTGACCTGAGATATAAAAATAAAAACTCTGATAAGAAATCTTCTCTAGGCCGACAAATATAAAATGCTGAAGAACTAACTGCATCATCTAAGTTGTCTGGAATTATGGTTATTGCCCCTCGTGTTGGCCTAACTTTCGATAATAGAATATCTCCTGTTTTTACTCTTTTCCTTGCATTTGGCGGTGCTTCATAACCATAAATCTTCTTATAATAGATTTCCCCGTTTGTAATATCAATATCTCCTATTTCAATATAAATAAAATTATTCGAAGGGTCTTTCCGAGGGTCAACCCTTCTGTTCTTCGGCAAAACACAGTCCTTTAGTAAATTAACTTTAAGATTTGACCTCCTTAATAATTCAATAATTTTTCTATACTTTGGCTGGAAATATTCAGAATCAAATCTCATGACGGCCATTACATCTTTAGAACTAGCTTCAAAGGATTTATTAAAATTAATATTAATTTTATCAATTCCCAAAGTCTTACACAGCTTAGTTTCTGCTTCTTTATACCTATCGTCTGCTAATAATTTTTTTTGAATTGCTTCTTTAACTAACTTTTCAGTTTTATCTCTTATATCTTTAGAAACTTTTAGAATCGGAATTAAAGAAACATCTTTAGAATACAAATGCGTCTGGCCAGTTGAGCCTCGTGCATATTTTTCTAATTGATACCGGCAATGAGGAGAACGTAAATAGGCAAAAAGAAAATAGGGATTTTCCTCTTTAGTTCTTATAATCATAACTTCTCCCGTAACTATGCATTTAATATCTTTTTCAAATATCCCAACTCTTCCAATTGTGCCTTCACCCGTAGCAGTTACTAAAATATCGCCAACTTTTGGCTGAACATATAATTTATAATTATCTTCTGGTAAATAATCTGTGTCTTTAAGTTGAAGAAAATATTCTGTAACATTCTTTAGTTTAATAACAGGAACTCCACTTTTAAAATAAAGCTCTCTTGGTGGAGTTTTAGCTCTAGGAAAATCGCAAATCTTACCCAATACATTGTATTCTTTATCAAATCCTTCAATTACTTCAGCCCTGCTCACATAAAAGTTAGCGTCTATTCTGTCAATCAAAGAATTGAGGTTGATACTTGTAATATGCATTTCAAAATCCTAACTCATGTTGAAGTTTAAAATCTTTAAAAGCACTAACAACTTCAGGGATATCTGTATCCAATATCCTGTTGCCGTCACCATCTAGAATGAAATTACCTTTCTCATCTTTTTTAAACACAAGGGGTGCTGTCTTTGTTGTGAGGTCGTAACCTATACTTTCTACAATTGCCATAAAAATAAAATAATCTTTCTTGTTCAGTTCTCTGGCTTCCTCCTCAGAGAGTTTTTGAAGAAATAAAATACTAGGTTGTGGGTTGGAACCAGCAGACATAAAAGTTCCTACAGGTAAGGAAACAACCGCAAGTATTCTAGCATGTTTTTTTATATATTCTCTAACATATTCCAAAGACAAATTATTTAAAATTCCATTGGGTAAAACAATTGCCATGCGCCCTTTATTATCTAGTAGTTTTAAACTTCTCTCTATAAAAAGTATTTCTGGAATTTGTCCGTCTAAAATATAATTTGTTTTTGTCCAATTATTATCCTTTTTGAGCCATTTAAAACCTAGATCAAAGTTTTCTAGTATTCTTTTATCCGTGATTTTACCTTTTGAACCAAAGGGCGGATTCGTCATTAATACTTTAAATTTGTTTGCGGTCGGCCTCAACGCTCTAGACACTCCAGATTTTTCGGCAAGGCTCATTAATTCATTGAGAGACAAAAGACTATCAGCACAAAACATCCCAGAATGACCGTCGTCATATAAAACCATATACATTTTTGCGACTTTAACTAAATCGGGATTTATATCTATTCCTGATATATATGCATGGGTATATTCTTTTAAAAAATCAGAGATTTTTTCTTTTAACTCTGGCCTTTCCTTTTTAAATTTTTCCTTGATATAATTCATTCCTGCCACTAGAAATCCTCCAGAACCACATGCAGGATCTATGAATTTTTCGTCATCTTTTGGGTCTAGCATCTCTACACACAATTCAACAACCGAATGGGGTGTAAAAAATTCTCCTCTTTCACCTCTTTGATGAGCATTTATAAAAGTTTGAAAAGCTGTTCCTTTTACATCTCCAGCAGTATTCGTTAAACTATATTTTTGCAATTGGCTAACAACAAAAGCAGTCGTTAAAGTTTTAAGATTAATTTTTTCATTTTGCTCAAAAACATCAGGATACTGATCTTTGACTCTTTCAAAAAGTTTTCGTATTCTATCCATAAATCCGTTTTCTTTACCTTCCTCAAGCTCCTCAAGCTCTTTGTCGGTAATCCTGAACTCACATTTTTGACCTAATGCTTTTTCGTCAACCATTTTAATAAATATAAGTTTTAACATTTCATTAAAAACTTTTTCTTTTAAAAATCCCTCATTAGCATATATATGATTATGTATAGTCTCAAAAACAGTTTTGAGTTCAACTGCAGGTTTTAAATCTTTTTTCTGATACAACCCAACGTCTTCAAGTGTTTCACCATATTTTGGGATATCTGGTATTTCTCTAAAATAAGGAGGCCTGCTTATATGCTGAAGATAAACTATATCTTTTCCGTTAAACCAAATACCAAACTCGGCATTAGTAGGATTTATATAAGATTTTAGTTGGTCAATGCCATCTTGCCGCTCAACTCTTTTAGTTTCTACAATAATATAAATATTATCGATAATCTGCCTATCGTCCCTAAATATTGATATGTCGGTAGGTCCTATTTTTTTACTACCTTTCTGTATCGGGAATTCTATCGTTATCCTGTGTTTTGGGTAACCATATTCTTCGACTAGTCTTTTTTCTAAAATTTGTCTTGGCTCTTCTTCTGGCCTATTCTTTAGAAGCTTGCCTGTAATAAAATCTTTGGTATATCCTTTTTTCTGTATATTTTCTTTGTCTCTTTCTAAGTTGTCTCCATTTAAATTAGCCATGGGTTTTACCTTTATAAAATTATAATTTTAATATTTTTAACAGATTTTGAATTTTCCGTTTTATAGATAAAAGATTATCTTTAATAAACTCTTTATTTTTAATTTCAATATTATTTATATCCAGCTTATTTAAAATTTTTAAAAATTTATTTCCTTCGCTTACCAATAATTCAAAAGGCTCCTTTTGGGTTGTTACTTCTTTGTTTTTTTTCCCAAGAAAAGAGGTTTTATTATATGCTTCTTCCATGGTGAACCGCGGTTCACTTTTTATCGTCTGGACAAGCTCCTGGGTCTGCTCACCGGTGAGTTTTTTATCCTTTATAAAGTTAAAAACTTCTCTTAAAACTTCAGCCTTATCCAATAGTTGTCTTAAAGCATGTCCATGTCTTTCTGTTAGTTTTTTCTGCCGGATATCCTCTTTGATTTCTTCCGGAAGATCTAAAAGCCCTACTAAGTCTAAAACCCTTCTTTTTGATAGGCCTAATCTTTTAGCAATAGCTTCCCATGGTGAACCCAGGTTTGCTTTTAACTCCCTTAAAACCGCTGCTTGGTCCATATTATTTAAGTCTTCTCAATATTTTCAATAAAATTTTAACACTAAAAAGCAATTTATAAAAAACCTTTAAATGCTTTCATGCTGTTATCGCCAATTAATATTAGTTTTTCATCAAAATACAATCTTGAACATAGTCCCAAATACCCTTAGCGCCGTAATACGGATATTCCCCAGTGATACGGTCCCTTTGCGTTACTGGCTTGCGTTTATTATCTAAAATATCACAAACCTCACCGAGTTTTTTGTTTGCCAATTATTTTTTGTGATTTTGTTTTCATATATTTTATGCACTCAACATTTCACTCATTTTTTTTATAGCATCTGCTAATTCTTTTTCTGTATAATAATTTATTTTATCACAATCTTTTGGTTTCTCAGGAACTAATCCCAACGTATAAGGATTGTCACCAAAATGATGTATTTGATGCCTGATATATACTAAATCACCATGATCTTCTTCTTTTTTACCGTCAGTTTTTCCATCATATTTAAAATACTTTCTTTTTTCAAATTCTTCTATTTTTGCTGTTTCTAAATCTTTACCTTCCTTTTCCAACAAACTATATAAAAATATAAACAACAATTCATCCTCTATCCCGTAAACTATTTTATTACTTGATACTTTTGTAACTCCATCTTTTTTTTCAAAAGAAAAAATACTTTTTTCTTCTCCTTCAAAATTTTTAAATACAAAATATGGATCATGGGTCGTTATTATAACTTGATGATTATTTTGTTCTGCAATTTTTTCTAATGTCGCATTAAGTATTCTTTTTAATTTAGGGTGTAAAAAAATTTCAGGCTCTTCAAAAAGAACAAGTACTGGTTTTTCGGTGTGAATTCCTCTTTCAATTAGAATATCTATATATGCTTTTAGAATAGATACCACAATTATCCTCTGTGTTCCTTGTCCCAAATCTTCCAATTTTCTATTTTCTCCATCCTCATCTCCTGTAATTTTTTTAATTAATGCTTGTATTATAACATCGGAATCAAGTTCACTTTCATTAAGATCTATTCGAATTTTATGCATGTCACTTCCAGTAAAACTTTCAAGATTTCTATTTGTTTTTTCTATTAAATCCTTTATATTTTTAGTAATATCTTCTTTTTTTTCTAGCTCAAATTTAATCTCTAGGTTAGAAAATAATTCTGCTAAATTTTTAATTAAACCTGTTGATTTTGCAGACGATTTACACTCACCATCAGATGGTCTTATATTTTCAGCTGCTATATAAACAATTTTGGGAGTCAATTTTCCGTTATTCTCATCAAGAAATTCGACTTTAGTTCCATCATTATTTACAGCTTCAATAAAATTAGTTTTTCCAGAATTATTCTCACCAGTAATAACCGTCAATTGTTTCAATTCCAATACAAAATCTTTTGGA